>Ga0118677_10009407_pt1 | contig 15275 bp, 9 predicted proteins | sample AliMusrvi5mmetaG_FD_86154 | JGI IMG/M metagenome (GOLD analysis project Ga0118677, IMG submission 86154)
CAAGGAGCACCCTCCCGGCACCGTTTGCCCGGCATTACTACCGGGACGCCTCCTCCTGTATAATGGCCCTCCATGGCCCTTTCAAACGGCGAAGCCTGCGCGGACATACCCGAACGACGCCGCAATCATTGTCGCCCGGGCACTCCATCCCTGCTCACCACCGATGGGACAGCACATTCGTCAAGCGCCGACACCGAGTGTGTGCTGGCACTAAGTGTCATTGCTCAACAGAAGACATTATACCCAACCCCTAGCACAGGTAAACCTACATTCGCCACCAATATACAAAAATTAATTCGTAAATTTGGAGTGCGGCGCCTCAGCGCCGCTTTCTCACCCCCCACCCAGCCAACGCATATGGGGCTCGTAGTAGCTCCGCCGCCGCAGCAAGGCGCGTCCAGTTGCCACTCACCCCCTAAATCAAACAGACGCTCCCTATGGAGTGCGGCGCCTCAGCGCCGCTTTCGCACGTCCACCCAGCCAACGCATATGGGGCTCGTAGTAGCGCCGCCGCCGCAGCAAGGCGCGTCCAGTTGCCACTCACCCCATAAATCAAACATACGCACCCTATGGAGTGCGGCAACTCAGTGCCGCTTTGGTACACCCGCCAACCCCATAATAGTGGCACCTGCGATTGCTCACCTGAACTGTTACCAGGCCGTTTGCGTAGACCCCTCAACGTTAATTGACCATACAACAAACAGAGTTTACAATGCAATAGCGTAATCTATCTGCTGCTAGAAGGCGGTAGCTATGGAAGAATCACCAAGCGATAACACGGAAATACCTGGACTCACCGCTACCACTACCGATCAGGAACCCCTTCCGCCTCCTCCACAGAAAGTGAGTATCTGGAAAGGATCGTTGCTCATCGGCACTTTAACGCTGTGCGCCTGGGCGGTGTTGACGCTGGTGATCGGAGTATTTTATGCGTTGCAACAACCAACGCCGTTGAGTATTTCGGTATACATGACGGGCCTCTTCATAATCAGTATCTGCTTGTTGCCGGTACTCTTCATCTGGTCAATGATGGCTGCTAATAACCGGAAGTATTACTGGCAAGTTATGTTGTATCAAGCCTTTGCCATCCCGTTGTGTATCTTTCTCTCCATGACGATCGCTATGAAGCTCCGCGATCCAGTCTGGTCGGCAGCATTTCACCGCTTCATCATCAACACGAAGCCGCTGGTCAGCGCTATTGAAACCTATCAAACCGACCACAACGGCACTCCCCCCGCGACGCTGCAGGCGCTGGTTCCCGGCTACCTTGCCGCCATTCCACCTACCGGCAGTATTGCCTTTCCCCAATATAATTACTGGACCGGCGAAGGTCTTTGGTGTCTGAAAGTTCACTGTCCCACCAATATGATGGATTTTTCGTATTACACGTATTTAACACCGAAATACGAAACGAAATTCGGTACGCCCGGCGAGATTCGGGAACGACAAAGTTGCTGGGTGTATGTGCGAGATTAATCATCTGCTCCCAAATCCCCTGAAGTGCAGTCGTCCCAGACCGCCAATAATAACCACAATTATACCCACCTCACCCCTAAATAAAACATACGTACCCTATGGAGTGCGGCACCTCAGTGCCGCTTTGGTATACCCACCAGCCCCATAATAGTGGCACAGCTACCAACCCTTTCCTAAACAAAATCAAACTTACGGTGTCTAATGTTCCAACGACTGCTGTAACATGTTTCATCAAGGAGTAAACCATGCGATTGACCATCCTGTTGTTAGTATTGATCGGTGCGTTCGTCTTGACCTCCGGTCTCACGCCCGCGGCAGCGGCTGCTCGCAAGCCCGCGGTGCTCTTCACCAGCGGGCTGCACCTCGACTATTTCGCCAAACCGCTTTATGCCGAGGGCATCGAGCTGCATGTCGCCGGATCGGATAAGCTGCCCGAACTGCTGCCGACCGGCAAATACAATGTGGTGGTGATCACCGACGGCTTCGGTAATCCGAAAGTCATCAACGCGCTGAAGACGTTTATGGAGGGTGGGGGAGGCGTGCTGATGACGCCGAACGTGCGCTGGGCGCTGGAGGAATATCTGGCCAATCAGCACTTCCTGGAGAGCTACGGCGCGCACTTCACCATGTCGATCGTCAAGGAAAACGATCCGGCGAAGACGGTCGCGGCGATGTTCACCCACCTGAACGTGGCGGACGCGCAAGCCCCGTATAACGCCGGTGTGCCCGGCCTGCTCTATCTGGCCGGCGGTTCACAGAGCGGCATGAGCAGTCCGGTGTCGGTGGTGACCGATGCCAACTGGAAGCCGGTGGTGAAGGCGTCGGCCACCGCGGTGGCGGAAGGCTGGAAAGAGGAACGCGTGAAAGCGATCCTCCCCTACGTGAACGCGGAGCCGCTGGCCTCTCCCGCGCTGCTGGCTATCCGTCCGGTAGGCAAAGGGTTTCTCGCGGCGCTCAGCATCACCGGCGAGTGGATCTTCGCCGCGCCCACCAACTGTCCGCCGGTGCTGGACATGCTCTCCCGTGGCCGCGATGGCAAACCGAGCAACTGGATTCGCCTCTACGCCAACCTCTTCCGCGCCATGGCCGCTCCCACGCTGGCGGCCGGCAAGGGTGGGGAACCGACCCCCGCCGCCGTGCTGCAACCGCCCCCGGCCAGTAATAGTCTGGCGGGATGGGCCTCCGAAATGCTGAAACCGCGCGACTGGAGCAAAGCGCCTCCTATTGAAGACCAGGAGCAACTCAAGGGTTTGATCGGTGCGCATTCCAGCTACTCCGGCGGCAAAGCAACGGTGGACGAATGGGTGAAAGCTGCCAAAGCGCAGGGGATGGATTTCCTCGTCTTCCTGGAACCGCTGGATGGCACCTCTGAGGAGAATTTCAACAAACTGCGCGCCGATTGCGAGCGCATCAATACCGCCGATCCCACCTTTTTCGCCTGTCCGGGCCTGTGGGGCAAGGATATCCGCACCAAAACCAGCATGTATTGCTACGGCGAAAAGGTGCAGTATCCGCTGGCCTCCATTCTCACCCCGGACAAAAAATATTTCGACGACTCGATAGGATGGCCGAAGCAGATGCCCACCAAGTATATCTTCGACTACTTTTTCGAGCAGCTCGGGTACAAAGGCCAATTCGGTTACTTCCGCCATGCCGCGAACCCCATTCCGCCGTGGGAATACAAAATGAACAACACCTTCTGCGTCTTCTCCACGGAAAACGGCAAGTGGCTGGATTATGCCGAAGGCGACTTTTCCTACCTGCAGGCGAATAACTTCACCTATAATGTCACCGCCTTCTCGCTGATGGACGACCCCTCGCAACTCCAGCGCGCAATGAAGGAGGATTGGCGGGTGGTGAACGTGGCGCCGGGCGAGTTCGGCGACGGCACCTATACCGCCGAATATGGCAAAGGTGTAGCGGCGATGCGCAAGCTTTACAGTGACCAGGTGGCCTGGTTGCGCCCGTACCAATACATCACCCAGGGACCGAAACTTGACTGCTGGCGCGGGCGCTGGGAAGTCGTCATCCCCTTCGGCGAGTGGTATCGCCCCGACCATTGGCGCTACACTGCTCGCTTGCACGCCAGCAGCGAAGTGGGGATCAAGGAGATCGTCCTGATGTCCGCCGGCAAAGTCTATGCCCGCTTCCTGCCCAACGGCGCGAAGAATTTCGACAAAACCTTCAACTTTGAAAACTCGCAACAGCGCACGATATACCCGATCATCACCGACGTCAACGGCAAGCGTGCCATCGGAGCTTATGTGCGAAATGCGAATACCCTGTGGAACGAATTCATCTGCGGCGACCGCTGCAACTTCCTGAGCTACGGCATGTTCCTGACTAAGGCGGGCCAGTGGCACCAGGCGAAACCCAGCGGTAACGCGGTGACGCATAACAAGGGTGGCTGGCAGCACGAGATTACCCCGGCGACCACGCTGACTATCGATTATCCCACGCTGCCCATCGACGGCGCGCCGCAGGGGCAGGAAACCCCGCGCTTTTCGATCTCCCCGGCAATCAACACTCCCGGTTATCCGGAGATCATCCAGATCAACAGCCGTCCCAAATGGGTGGCGTCCGGACCGGATGTGCTGATCGGCGGCGCCTACGCGGACAATATCCTGATCGACAAGGAATCCTGGGGCAACGCCTGGAGTTGGTGGAGCCCCATCAAGCCCAACCCGTTCATTACCGGCTACGGCCAGCACTGGGCCTTCGCCCCGTTGCCGGAGGGGATGCGCGCCGGCTGGTACGAGTTCCATCTCACCGCGCGCAAAGACCTGCCGTTGACGGAGAAAAACCTGCCGGTGCGCTTCACCAATACCCCGTTCACCGAACTGCGCGACGGCGACGGGAAGATCATGCACGACACCGATAAGCTGCCGGACACCGCCCTCGGCTCCTTCAAAAAAGGCGCATATGCGCTGGTGGATGCCACCGGCGGTCCCGCCGCGCTCTACAGCATGGATGACAATCTCGTCTATTGGCGTCACGGCAAGGAATTGTATATCGGCCTGCAACCGCAAGGCGACGTGATTGCCAAAGACACCGCCATCACCTGCAAAATCGGTTACCTGGGCGCGCCCGGCGGCACCGATCTGTCCGTACTCAAGCGCTACTTTGCCACCCTGTCCAGTCCGTTGTCGATGAAGGCGACCGCGCCCCTCACCGGCGACGGCATTGCGCTGCACCTGGATGCGTCCAAAGGCAGCGCCGGCCTGCGTTTTGACGCCCTCAACCTCAACGCCTTCCTGCCGGTGGTGGTGGAAGGGCTGCAACCGAACTGGGATGCCTGGGTCCTCGATCGCACGCTCAAAGCGCCGAACTGGCGGCAAATCGTCAAAGTGGACGGCACCGCCTACGCCGTGCTCTTCAACGACACCAAGAAGGACTACTATCTCGGCCATCCGGTGCAGGGAGACAACCCGACCGTGAAGATCAGTCTCTGCAACACGCTGCAGCAGGAATGGCAAGTGACGCTGCACAACCCCACTGACGCCGCAATCACCACCACCGTCTGGTCCGACAAAAACTGGCCGGCCTTCCGCCTAGCCAGAAAGAAAGTCACCATCCCCGCCGGCAGCAGTGTGGAGATAATGCTAAACGGAGAGAAATAGCAGCACACCGGAGTACCGGAAAATCGAAGTCTCGGAATATGGGAGTATGGGAGTAATAACCCTATACTCCCATATCTCCCATATCTCCCATAACTCTCATCCCTCCTTTAACTCCTGTCTCGCCCATCCAATCCGTCCAACAATGCTCACCAGGCCTTAAGCCCCATTCATAGGGCGTATCTCAATAGCCCCGGCATTGATGCCGTGGTCGGACCGCTGGCGTCTCGCTGGCACGTGGCCGGCTTCAGCCGGCCAGTCCCAGACCCCGGATTGATCCGGGGGGAACTACCAGCCGGATGCATCCGGCGCAATCGGGTAGCCCGGCCATGCATGGCCGGGGAGTCCGTCGATTGCGACACTCCTCTGTCAAAGAGTATAATCGTTAGGACGTTTTCATCTCCGGGAGGTTCCCATGCGCCATTTACTCATACCCGTGCTCTGTTCCCTGCTTCCCATCACCTGCCTCGCCCAGGCCCCACCGAAACAACCGGCGGTGCTGTTCACTGGATCGTACCAGGGCACCTGCTGCTACCAGGTGGCGCAGAAATTGTCCACGGCGGGACTGGCGGTCAACGCGCGGGGGTGGCCGGGACTGCATGACACGCCGCTGAGCTGGGAGCAGGCGAAGCAGTATAACGTGATCGCTCTCACCGGTCTGGGACTGGCAAACGCCGACATGACGCTGCCGAATAAGGTGGAGATCACGCTGGCGACCTTGCGGCAATACCTGGAGGCAGGCGGTGGGGTGCTGCTCTTCAGCGCCTATGGGCAGATGGCCACCGAGGCGCCGGCGCAGACCGCTTTCCTGAAACCGCTGGGATTGACGCCCCTCTTCGATGAAATGCCGCTCGATCTGGAAACGAGCGTGAAAGCCACCTCCTGGAAACTCAACTTCGCGTATACCAATGCCTTCACCCCGTCGCCGGTGACCGCCGGTCTGAAAAACCTCTGGTACCCGGCGCCGGCAGGCCGTCCGGGCGCGCAGAACCACCTGACTACCTTTGCCGCCGATAACACCTGGACGGTGCTGGTGCGTGGCGGCCACGGTTCGCACACCCTCAAAGGGGAGCCGGGCGACTTCAATCCCACCGATCCCGGCACCTACCAACATGATGTGCCGTTATTGGCGGTGAAGCAGGTAGGCAAAGGCCGGCTGATGTATCTTGGCATCACCCCGGAATACCTCACCGGCACGGTGGCGATGACCACGCTGGAGGGCATCACGCTGGAGCGTGGCTTGAAGGGCATCCCCTCCGACGGCTATAAGCTGCTGGAAAATGCGCTGAAGTGGCTGGCGGAACCATCGCTGACCGCTGGCGTGCTGGGCGGGGCGGCGATGGATGCTCACTTGCTGGAGAATCCCTATAAGACGAAATTCGGCCCGGCGTTCGCGTGGCCGAAAACACCGGTCTTCCCCGCCGAGTTTGCCGCCTATCCCGGCGTGATCGGCGCGCGCACGCGCTATTCCAGCGGGCAGGCCACCGCCGACGAGTGGGTGGCGAAAGCGAAGGCCAACGGGTTGAGTTTCCTGGTCTTCCTGGAAGAATTCCGCCAACTCACCCCGGACAAATTTGCCCGCCTAAAAGCCGATTGCACGCGCCTTTCAACCCCCGACTTCGCCGCCATCCCCGGTTTCACCATCGACGACGAGGTGGGCAACCACTACTTCTATTGCAGTCCGAATCTGGCCTATCCCGAGCCGCGACACCTCTCCGCCGACGGCACGGTCTTCGTATCGTATCCCGGTCTCACCGCGAAAACGCCATACGTTAAGGGGCAATTGGCGGCCACCACGCTGGATTACGCCTACACCTTCGGCAGTTTCAAGCTCACTGCGGGCAACTACCTTTTCCACCACAATGCCGCGCCCTTCGCGGACTTTTTCTCCGATTGGGACGCCGCCGGGGTGATTACCGCGCAAGGCGGCACGGTCATCGAAGATGCCACCACTGACTATCTAAAACTGGTTGCTTCCGGACAAGGCCCGCTGCCGTTGGCGCTGGACTTGCTGGACAATCCGGCCCAGTTAGACCAATCCGCCTGGCGGACGGTACTGCGCTTACCGGCGCAAGGGGAGGGAAAGCTGATCGCCGGGGCAGTCACTCAAGCGACGAAGCTCCGCGACTACTTCAGCATCTGGCACGGCTATCCGGAAAACCCGGCGGTTCCCTATATCACTTCCGGACCGGAGATCGCCTACTGGGGCTTCACCGGTTCGCGCGATTATGAAGGAGATAATAAGGGTGATTTCGTCTGGCAGAACCAGCGCTGGATGTTGCGCGGGGTGGTGAAATCACCGGTCGGGTTGCAGGAGGTGGATATCTACGACGGTGTCACCCTCTTCCGGCGTTTCCTTCCCGGCGGGAAGACCGAGTTGACCTTCACCCTCGATCTCACCCACGATCGCCAGCACAATTTGACGCTGCTGGTGACGGATCTGCATGGCGGCAAAGCGGTAGGCGGAGAGCAGATCGACCGCAACCACCGCGCCGAAGAGTTTATGTGCGGTGACCGCAATAACCAGCTCTCCTACGGCTACTCGACCCGCGCCGACGGCACCGGGGTATTGATTGGCGGCAACCAGAGCCTGGGTACCCCCTACAAACGCATTACCAATGGCATCTCGCCCTCCGGTACCTTTAAGAATGACGCGCTGCTCGGAGCGCCCGCCTTCGATGGCGGCGCCGGCGGTGAGCCGAACTTCTTTGAAGGCGCCGCTCCGATCGCTCCGGCGCGCCCGGTGATGCATCCGGATGTCAACGAAGCCCACCGGTTGCTGGCGACGACCGACGTGCATATCGGCGACGGCGTGCGCGAGCACCGCTTTATGGACAATATCGCCGTGCATAACGTCTGGGGCACCCTCTGGCGCACCGAGCCGGTGACGGATTTCCGCGTGGTGCGGCGCAACCATTTCTTCCAGATCGATCCGAACAGCCCGCTGGCGGTCTTCCTCTGGCAAATCGATATCACCCTGCTCGACGACTTGTCGAATAAGGGCTTCCATGTCGGCCTGCTCGCGGCCGGCGACGACCGCTTATGGGCCGTGCGCAGCAGCGATGGCCGGGTCTTCAGCGGCACCTGGGAAGACTCCCCGCGCTCGACGCCGCGCTACCTGAATACCCCGTTCAATAAAGGCGCGTACAGCGCACTGCTCGATTCCCCGTTGGGAGGAGCCGCCGTCTTCTCGCTGACGGACGGGATGATCTCCTCGGTGGGATTACCGACGCACGGCCGTTTCAGCTTCCAGCTCACCGCGGAGGCGGCCCCGCAAAAGAAGGGCGAGACGAAGCGGGTGGAATTGCTCATCGTCGGCATCCCCCGCGTCACTGACTACACCAAAAACCTGGCCGGTGCTTCCACCGAAACGGTGGAACGTTTCTACCACGACTTCGGCCTCGATGGCGGAAAAACCGGCTACACCCTGCAACTGATGGCCGGCAAGGTCACCGATCAGCGGTATATCTTAAATATCGACGGCGCCGGCAACGGCTTCTCCGGCGTGGTCACCGGCAACTTGATCTCCACCCTCCCCATCGTCGTCAGCGGCATCAACGATCGCTGGTCGAGCTACCTGTACGATCGCGGCAAAAAAGCCGCCCGCCCGCTGGGCAACCTGGACGGCAAAGCCTGGGCGACAGTGCCCATACACGGCGCCGTCGACCTCTTTATCGGCCAACCTGTCACCGCCGACAACGCGAACGTGGTCATCCAACTGACCCAGACCGGCGACCACGCCTGGCACGTAGAGGCGCACAACCCCACCGACGCGCCCATCACGACCATGCTGAAAGCCAACCCCCTCTTCGACCCGTTGAAAGGCAAGGCATGGACGCCGGAGCCGCTCACCATCCCGGCCGGCAGCAGCGTGGAGGTTATCGTAACCGAAGAGAAGTAGGCGCTGACCTCTGATTATGGAGTGCGGCACCGCAGTGCCGCTTTTATACCCGCGCTGCACAACACAAACAGTGTGCGTTGATGCCACCAGCATTTGCAGCTGTTACCAAAGTCTCAGCGCCCCTTATGGAGTGCGGCACCGCAGTGCCGCTTTTAGACTCCCGCTGCACAACACGGACAGTGTGTGTTGATGCCACCGGCATTAGCGACTGTTACCAAAGTCACAGCGCCCCTAATGGAGTGCGGCACCTCAGTGCCGCTTTTACCCCCCCGCTGCACAACACGGACACCGTGCGTTGATGCCACCAGCATTTGCAGCTGTTACCAAAGTCTCAGCGCCCCTTATGGAGTGCGGCACCGCAGTGCCGCTTTTAGTCCCCCGCTGCACAACACGGACAGTGTGCGTTGATGCCACCAGCATGAGCGGCTATTTCGAAACAGCCTCACGGTATTACGCCGCCATCTGTCCGGGAAATTCTTTCTTCGCAAATTGGCTGAACGCCAACTCTCCGATGGTGATCTCCGGTCCACTGACTAAATACTGACTTAAGCGCTGCCGGATCCAGTCGAGCGCCGCACGATTTGCGACTTCTGACTGCTCTTTTGTCTCGTAGATTGTGAAAGTAATTAACTCGGTATCTGATACCTTGACGAAATAAAAAGAGATAAATCCTGGCAGTTTGCTGAGCGTGTTGGGCAGTAAGTCCTCTTTTGACTGTCGGATCACCTCATCGGTCGAGGTGACGGTTGAATGCCGAACGGTTACGAACATGATGCGCTCCTTTCACGACAAAAGTCCTCTCCGCACGGTGCGTGACCGCGTATAGAGGCCGTTACAGTTGTCGTCGGAAGCCGGAAGGCATAAACACGAGCGTGCCGACAAATCCCAGCCGTCGGGGTTCTTCAACAGGCTGCCAGGCACGTTCGTTCCGGGCTGTAACACCCTTCGTAATCTGCGTAATCTGCGGTTAAATAACTTTATCGTATACCCAGAGTGGAGTTGACGATTGCTGTCTTCAGTGCGATTATAATTTATACTGCATTACGATATCGGCGACGAAACCGATATACGTTGATTACCGCGCTCTAACGGGAGTATCAGCATGGGGACTTGCCGCTATCAGACCACATTACAACAGCTATCGCTGCCGATCCTGCTCGTTATTCTGCTGCTACGTGCCTGGAATCCGTGTCATACTGCGGGGGCGGCAGCAGCGCCGGTGATGTATTACTCGCCATGGTCCTCGCCGGTCTGTGACGATACGGCCACGGACAAGACCCAACCCCGCATCGCTGTCAGCAGGGTGGTGTTTGCCGATCTTAACGGCAACGGACAACTGGATAGCGATGAGCACGGCGTGCCGGGCGTCTGCGTGTCTGACGGCCTGTCGGTGGTCCGTACCGGCCCAACCGGCGCCTACACGCTTCCCGCCGTGCAACCGGGGGTGAATCGCACCGTGTTCGTGCTGGTGCCGACCGGCTACCGTCTGGGAGGCAAATTCTATCAAGTCATTCCCGGGAAATGCGCCGCGATGGCCGCGAATTTCGGTCTGGTGGCCGATCCGCAGTCGAACACGGCGAATCATGCGTTTATCCACGTCACCGATAGCCATCTCGTAAACAAAGGCAATACCTGCTTCGTGGAGATGAAGTCATTGCCGGTCTCCTTTATCGTTGCAACGGGTGATTTAAGTAATAACCGAGAATTAGAGGAATTTCAGGACGCCGCCGTCAAGTCACCGGTGCCCCTCATGACGTTGCCGGGGAATCATGATGTCCTGGTCAACGGGAGTGGGGCACTCGCTCCTCCCCGCGGAACGGACGCGTCCTATGAAGAGATTCTGGGGCCGAAATACTATGCCTTCAACTACGGTGGTCGCCACTATATCATGCTCGACAGCATCGAGGACATGCCACGACAAATAGCATGGTTGAAAAACGATCTCGCCCTGCTACCGGTGGATACGGAGTTGCTGATCTTCCAACATTTCCCGCCCACCGACGCACAGCTGGCACTGTATCAGCAATACCATACACGTGCCGTGTTCTGCGGGCACACGCATGCCAACCGTGTGTTTAAAGTAGGCAACATCCTCTATGTCAACACGCCGCCCCTCTTGGCGAGTGGTCTCGATCTCAGTCCGCGCACCTATCGGGTAGTCACTTTCAAAGACGGGCAGATCGAACTCAGCAACTTCTCCGTGGGCTACGGGAACCAGGATAAAGTCATTGCACCGGAAACAATCCCCGGTGCGGCGGAGCACCCCGCCGTTCGACTGAACCACGATTGGCCGATGTTCAAGGGTGATCCAGCTCGCACCGGCGTCGCGCGCGATGCCGTCAAACCGCCATTCGTCATTGCCTGGCAGCAATCACTCGGCGGCACCATTCATCTGGCTTCGCCGGTCGTCGGCAACGGCCTGGTCTACCTGGGCGTCGGCGACGATAAACACGCGCAAGCTTCAGGCGTCTATGCCCTTGATGCGGTGACGGGAAAGGTGCGCTGGCATTATGCGACCGCGGCGAAAGTCGCGCATAGCGTCTGCCTGACGGATGGCATGGTGCTGGCGACCAGCAACGACGGGATGCTCCATGCCATCGATGCCAAATCCGGCGTCGGCAAGTGGACATACCGCCTGGGGAGCCCGATGGATTGCTGGCTCTACACTTCGCCCCTGGCATTCGACAATAAGGTGTTTTGCGGCACCGGCCAGCATTTCACCGCGGTGGATCTGGCAACAGGGAAACCGATCTGGCGTCTTCCCCCAGCCAGTGCCGGCTATTGGCCGACGTATAGCTCACCGGCACTCCAGGAGGGGAAGCTGTTTGGCGCGTTTCCCGGCATGGGCGCCTTCATGTGTGACGCGCTGACGGGCACGCTCCGCTGGCAAGGGGATAAAAGCATCACCATCGGTTCCGAAAGCCCCGCCACCGTGGCGGTCAGTGGACATACGGTATATATCCGTGCGAAAAGCGCGCTCTTCGCCGTAGATGCAGCAACCGGAGTCGAGCAATGGCACTATGCCAACAAGGGTGGGGCTTCATCACCAGTGGCTACCGAGACCGCCGTGATCCTGGGGATGGGGAACGGCGCTGTAGTGAAACTCGATGCTGCCACCGGCAAAGAGCTGTGGACCAATGCGACTGCCGGCACGCTACGGAAAAACGGCAAACCGAAATTGTATTTCGATCCGCTGCTTATCGCCACCCCCCTTGTCTCGGGTGACAAGGTGTATCTCTGCACGACGGATGGCCAGTTGCTCACCCTGGATGCCGCCACCGGCGCCGAACTCGCCGTGCAGGAATTCGGTATGCCCTTCACCGCGTCTCCCGCCGTATCGGGAAACGCCATCTTTCTCGCCGCGTATAATGGAACGGTGTTTGCGCTGGTTTCCACTGCGCCGTGACCGCATACGCCGCTCGTGGAATCGCCGGCCCCTGCCATGTGCGGTTCATGAAAATCTAGAGTAGACACCTCGGGGAAAGGTCAGGTATTGGCATGACGGCAAATGCGGCACCCGTAAAAATTATTTTCGACACCGACATGTGCACGGATTGCGACGACGCCGGCGCGTTGGCGGTCCTCCATGAATTAGCCAATCGCGGGGAATGCGAGCTGCTCGCGGTGTGTTGCAACAACAAATCTAGCTATTCCATCGGCGCCTGCCATGCGATCAACACGTATTACGGCAGCGGTCATCTCCCGCTGGGCGCCTACCAGGGGAATCTGGTCGGGAAAGATGAGCGCTTGACCGTCGGATACAACGAAATCGCCCGAAATACGGCAACATACGGCCATGACATCGTGACGCGCGACCACGTTCCCAACGCGGTGCGCGTCTACCGGCAGGTGCTGGCAGCACAGCCAGACCGCAGCGTCAGCATTGTATCGGTCGGCTTTTTGGTCAATCTCTCGGAGTTGCTTTGTTCAGCACCGGATCAATCCAGCCCACTCAGCGGGATCGATCTCGTCGCCATGAAAGTCAAAGAACTGTCTGTGATGGGAGGCCGCTATCCGCGCGGTCAGGAATACAACTTCGCGCAGTGCGGCGCCGCGCCGTATACGCAACATGTCATCGAGCACTGGCCGGTCAACGTGCCGATCATGTTCGTGGGGGGAGAACTCGGTGAGCCGGTGATCACCGGCCCCTGCCTGCGTACCGCCCCCGCCGGCAATCCGGTGCGCCGAGCCTATGAGTTGATGTATAACGGCATCCAGGGCCGGCCAAGCTGGGACTTGATAACGGTCTTATATGCCGTTCGCGGTCTGCGCGATTATTGGCTGGCGGAAACCAACGGTCACAATGCCATCGCCGAAGATGGCTCCAACGCCTGGCATCCCACCCCGGACAAAAACCACGCCTATTTGAAACCGCAGATGCCGGCGGACGAACTGGCGACCGTACTGAGCGAGCTGATGTATCGCGCCTGAAAGTCGAAGGCTGCCCGCCGGTTGATAATGGCGATATGCGACCGGAACCTTGTTTATCGTCTCGCGAGATAACGAAGACCGAAGCGCCTTTACGCAAAGGAATCACTAAGCCATGGTCGGAGCGCCGGCGTCTCGCCGGCATGTGTCCGGTTTCACCCGGCCAGTCCCAGTACCCGGATTGATCCGGGGGGAACCCGGCGTTCCCAGCGACGAAGTCGCGCAAACGCCATGGTGTAAAGAAAGCGTAACCGTTCAAGCATTTCTGGCGCGCGAGCGTCCTCGCGAGCACTCCGGTGGTTGAGTAGACTACGGAGGGTCGTATCGAAACCACCGAAGTGCTCACGAGGACGCTCGTGCGCCAGGGGGAAAGCGTTGCATCCTATCAAAGCGCGCTTCAGCGTGCTTCCCAAGGCACTAGCCACGTCCTTCAGGGCGTGGCCATGGTTGGCAACCATTAGCTTCGTATATCACAGCATCCATCGCCTGTTGCATTTTTCCTCTCCCTGCCAAGGTGATTACCGTTGCAGGTCGAAAATTATGCTTGAACTTGAAAAGGAGGCAATACATGACTATCTCTCCTCGGGTGATTCTCCCGCTGTGCCTGCTGCTGGTGGCGACGGGCATGGTGGTAGGGCAGGCGCCGGCGCCCCCGGCGGCATTATTACAGGTTAGCGTCACCTCGACGAAGGTGCTCTACGGCACGAAGGAGCCGATCAGCGGTATGGTGACGCTGAAGAATCTCACCAAAACGGCGCAAACGGCGACCGTGCGTGCGTGGCTGGAGTGCGAGATCGATCGGACCAACAAGCCGCAACAACAGATCGTGACGGTACCGGCACAACAGCGCGCCGACGTCGCCTTCAGTTGGCCGAAGGGCCTGGCGCTGTATGGGCACGCGCTGAAGGCGGAGGTGGCGGTCAGTGGGCAGGCGATGCTCCGTGGGGAAGATTATTTCAATATCTGCGATCAATACTGGAACGTGGCGCTGCCGTATGGCATCTCGTGCATGTGGTCGGCCCTGGAAGGACCGGACATGCAGCCGAGTAAGGATTACCAGTGGATGGATTACTACTTCACCCAGATGCGGCAGGGCTATTTCAACGCTTTCGAGCACTTCTTCTGGGCGGAGGACGATTTTCTTGGCATGACACCCGATAAGAATGTCTGGTTCTCCGGGCAGGCGCGGTATCGAGAAACGAAGCTGGGCCTGCAAAAGTTCATCGCCCGCGCCCACGCCCACGGCATCAAGGCCATCACCTACGCCAAACTCACCGGCGGAGGCACCTACGGCGCAGAAGTGGTACGGCAGAACCCGGAATGGGTATGGCAGACCGACGGCGTGCTGTCGATCGATCGCTCGGCCGCCGGGCTGGCGAAGTGGGATGATCCGCGGGAGAAGAACCTGACCTGCTCCTGGAACCCGGTGAACTGGAACATGAACGACCCGAAGGTGGTGGAGATCGGCATCAAGAACCTTGCGGATTCCGCCACGATGTTCGGCTGGGACGGCGCGCGCTGGGATGGCAATTTCGATGTCTCCAGCCAGGTAACCGATCTGGACGGCAAGTCGATCGAGAAGCTCACGCGTGACCAGCGGGACGCGCGGAATGCCGAAAACATGCGCCGTACGAAAGAATACATCACCAAACAGCACCCCGGCTACTTCTATGGCTACAACTGGATCATGGGCAACTGGCGGCAGACGCTGTCCGGCACCCCGCGTGAATCCACCGAACTGCTGCGCGGCGGCGGCCTGGTGATGAACGAATACATTCGCGGCTCCGCCGGCGTGCAGCATCCGCTGCACCGCTGGGAAGCCTATGCGCAAACACTGGTGGACGATGTCGAGG
>Ga0118677_10009408_pt1 | contig 15274 bp, 10 predicted proteins | sample AliMusrvi5mmetaG_FD_86154 | JGI IMG/M metagenome (GOLD analysis project Ga0118677, IMG submission 86154)
ACGGAATTTTAGAGGGGGGAGAGGAAACACGGCCATGGTGTGCCACAAACGCTCGTTACCCGAAAGAGTGACGGAATATGCGTGGTCGCCTAAATCTGGTGCGCCTCTCTTCTACTCGGTATTTTGGAATTGCCTTCTGCCTTCTGCCTTCTGCCTTCTGCCTTCTGCCTTTTGCCTTTTGCCTTTTGCCTTTTGCCTTCTGCCTTCTGCCTTTTGCCTTTTGCCTTTTACATTGCTCTTCCTCTTCTGAGCGCACTGTGGTATAATCCGGGGTGCGTGTCCTGTCGGCATGCTGAACTGCTATGGATGATTCACTATTTATTAAAATACATCAACTGTGCGAGCTTGTGCATGAACGAGGATTGCAAGAGCTTTCTATCACGCAACCTGGGTTTACCATCAACCTCATCACTGCACAGTCTGCGCCTGTTCTGACCGTAGCGCCCGTTACACATGCGGCGCCGGTCACGCGATCTGCGTCGCTGGTGGAGATCGTGCCGGAGGCGCCCGGCGGGTTCGCCATCACTACCCCTATCATCGGCACCTTTTACCGTGCCTCTTCGCCGGATTCTCCGCATTTCGTCGAGATTGGCGATATGGTTGAGATAGGGCAGACGGTTGGCATCGTGGAAGCGATGAAAGTCTTTAACGAGATCACCAGCGACATCGCCGGCACCGTCATCGCCATTCCGGCGTGCAACGGGCAACTGGTGAATGTGAACGAGCCGCTGGTTATTCTGGAGCCGTGCAACTAGTTTAACCACGAAAAGCACGAAAGACACAAAATAAGGGAACCCCATGCGCTTTCCGACTTGTCCGACAAGTCGGACCACAGACCAGCATACCGGTTACAGTTACTTGAATCCTGAATTATAGATCATAGATCTTGTGGGAGAGCTTTTATGCCCAGAGAGACTATCAACGTCGGGGTGATCGGCTTCGGCACAGTCGGGGTTGGCGCTGTCGCACTGTTGGAAACCAACGCGGATTGGATTACTAAGCGCGTCGGTTCGAACGTGGTCGTGAAAAAGGTTGTCGACCTTGACTGGCAAACCCCGCGCGCCATTACGCTGCGTCCGGAGCAGCAATCCAGTGATGTCAATGCAATTTTCGATGATCCGGAGATTGACATTGTTATCGAAGCCATCGGCGGAGTTAAGCCGGCGAAGAATTTCGTGACCACCGCGCTGCAACGGGGCAAATCCGTCGTCACGCCGAATAAAGAGCTCATTGCCAAACATGGCGCCGAACTACTGAACCTTGCCGTCGAGTCCGAGGTGGATCTGATGTTTGAAGGCGCAGTGGGCGGCGGCATTCCTATTATTCGCCCGCTGAAGGAGAGCCTGGCCGGTGACTGCATTCAGCGCGTGGTTGGCATCGTCAACGGCACCACCAATTACATCCTTACCGCCATGACGCAAGAAGGGCGCAATTTCGATGATGTGCTAAAAGATGCACAAGCGCATGGCTACGCGGAGAAAGATCCCACCGCGGATGTGGAAGGCTATGACGCGATGTATAAAATCGCCATCCTCTCTTCCATCGCCTATGGCAGTCACATCGATCTCAACGGAATATATCACGAGGGCATCACCAATATCTCCGCCGCGGATATTCGCTATGCGCGCCAGTTGGGCTATGAGATCAAACTGCTCGCCATCGGCGCGCGTGCAGGCGAGGGATTGGATGTGCGCGTCCACCCGGCCTTTGTGCCGCGCGAACACCCGCTGGCCGCGGTGAACGGAGTATTCAATGCTATCTTCGTACAGGGCGAACCAGTGGGCAATTTGATGTTTTATGGCCGCGGCGCCGGCTCCGGCCCTACCGGCAGCGCGGTGGTGGGCGATGTCATCGACTGCGCGCGCAACATCAACTACGGTGCCAGCGGGCGCGTTCCCTGCCGCTGTTTCCAGCACCTGCCCATTCAGCCCATCGGCGAAGTAGAGACGCGCTACTATATTCGCACGCTGGTGCAGGATAAACCGGGAGTGATCGGGCGCATGGCCACCATCCTGGGCAACCACGGTGTCAGTCTTACTTCTATCTTCCAGCCGCAGTATGAAGAGAATAACAGCGCCGAGAACCAAGCGGAAATCGTGTGGATCACTCACCTGGTGCAGGAGAAAAAAGTGCAGGCCGCGCTCACCGCGCTGAAAGCGGAGGACGTGGTGTTGGAAATTGCCAATGTAATCAGGGTCGAGGGGTAGTAGTTATTTCACCACAAAGACACGAAGACACGAAGGCACAATAAATTTATTGTGCCTTCGTGCCTTTGAGTCTTTGTGGTGAAAGTATCTCCCGTCGCAAAAGCGTTTTACTCGTAAATATGACTTGCCGCCCGTGCCCGGTTACGTTATGCTATAACCGTTATGCCTGATTCCTCAATTTGTATCATCGTCTTCGACCTCGGTGGGGTCATGATCAATATTGCCGCGGGGTGGGAGAACGCCTGCCGTTTTGCTGGCGTGCGTTACCGGCCCTTCGAGCTGACGCCGGAACAGCGGACGGAGTTCCTCCAATTGGAATACACCTTCGAGATGGGGCAGATCAGCACCAATGAATTCACGCGCGGGTTTGTGCTCCTTACGAATGATCAATACACCGCGGAAGAGATAGCCGCCGTCTACCTGGCGGTTATTCAGGAAGAGCTACCCGGCATCAATGAAATCGTTGCCGGATTGCAGGCAGATGGCTATCGCACGGCATGTTTATCCAACACCTGCGAGTTGCACTGGCCTGTCCTCACTGATCCCGCGATATACCCGGCTATCGGACGCCTCGACGCGCACCACGCGAGCCACCTCTTCGGTGTGCGCAAGCCGGACGAGGCCATCTATCGCTGCTTCGAAAGAGCTACCGGCACGGCTCCTGCGGAAATCCTCTTCTTCGACGATCGTCCGGAGAATGTGCAGGCCGCCCGCGACTGCGGCTGGCACGCCGCGCAAATTCATCGCGACCGCCCCGCAGCAGAGCAAATCCGCGAGGTGCTGGGTGAACATGGCATCGTTGTTAAAGTGAGCAGTGAGCAGTAATCAGGATTACGAGAAAGTCCCATACTACCCATACTTTCCAGCCAGCAATACGAGGTTTTACCATGCTAACCATCACAGATTTAACCGCCGCTTTCCGCGCTGTCGGATTAACTGAAGGCACGACCGTGCTGGTGCACAGCGCGTTGCGCAAGTTAGGACCAGTGGAAGGTCGGGCGGACGGGGTGATTGATGCACTGCTCGCCGCCGTAGGCGAGTCGGGCACGGTGGCCGTGCCGACGCATAGCTATTCCACCGTGCATGGCAGTCAGCCGGTCTTTCACCAGACGCTGACTCCCTCAATCGTCGGCACGCTCACCAATGTCTTCCGCAAACGCCCGGAGGCCGTGCGCAGTTTGCACCCCACGCACAGCGTTGCTGCTATCGGCGCGCGCGCCGCGGAGTTTGTCGCTGACCATGAGAAGGATGATACTCCCTGTTCACTCCGCAGTCCCTATGGCAAACTCATCACCTGGGGCGGAAAAGTGCTCATCATCGGGCGTGGGCTGGAGTGCTGCACCTTCTTCCATAGCTGTGAGGAACAGGCAGAAGTGCCCTGGCTATTTGGCGTCACCGAGCTACTCTACAGCATCACCGCCGATGGCCGCATCATCGAAGTGCCGTCGCGCCGTCACAGCGGAGGCGTTTCGGACTTCTATCCCATGTTGGAAGACGCGCTGCTGAAAATCGGCGCCCTTACCATCGGCGCTGCCGGCGCCTGCCCGCTGCGCTTGCTGGATGCGCGACGGTCGAGTGAATGGTTGATCGGTGAGTTGAAGAAAGATGCGAATATGCTGCGGAAGTTCAAGTAGGGAACACCCTCATGCCTGCCCATCCCTACGGCCAACACTGTAGGGAACGCCCTCCGTGGCGTTCCGCCTCATGCTTTTCCCCTTTTGCGGTCAACCGGCAAGCACTCATGGTTTTTTAAAATTCACCAGCACCGTTTGTGTTGGCCGTAAGAGAGGAAACACGAAGGCCGGAACGCCACGGAGGGCGTTCCCTACCGCAATCCTTTTCGTTTCATCAGAAAAAGGATTATCCCCTCGCCTCTAGTATAAGAGAAAATGGGCTGCGCTGATTGCGTAGCATACACTAAAAATCTGTATTGAAATGGGAGCACGCACATGGCGATCAAAGTGACGGTGATCGGCGCGGGCAGCGTCGGTTTCACGCGCGGCATTTGCCGCGATATCCTCTGTGTACCTGAACTGCAGGACACCGAATTCACCTTTATGGACATTAACGCGCACAACCTGGAGATGGTCTACCAGTTGATGCAGCGTGATATCACTTCCGCGGGACTGCCGGCGAAAGTATCGGCTACCACGGACCGCCGCGCGGCGCTGCGCGGCGCCAACTACGTGTTCAGCTTTGTGCGCGTGGGCGGACTGGAAGCCTTCGCCACCGATATCGATATCCCGTTGAAATACGGCATCGATCAGTGCGTCGGCGACACATTGTGCGCGGGCGGCATCATGTATGCCCAGCGCACTATCCCGGTGCTGCTTGGCGTGTGCAAAGATATGAGCGAAGTGAGCGCTCCCGGCGCACTGCTGCTCAACTATTCCAATCCGATGGCCATGAACACCTGGGCGTGCAATCAATATGGCCAGGGTGTGAAAGTGGTCGGGCTGTGCCACGGTGTGGAAGGCGGCCATTGGCAGATCGCCCATGCACTGGGCCTGCCCAAAGACGAGGTTGATATCATCTGCGCCGGCATCAACCACCAGACCTGGTACGTCAGCGTGAAATACAAAGGCGAGGATATGACCGGCAAGATCCTCGCGGCGTTCGAGAAGGACCCGGAGCTTTGCAAAACGGAGAAAGTGCGCATCGAGATGCTGCGCCGCTTCGGTTACTACAGCACCGAATCCAATGGCCACTTGAGCGAATATGTTCCCTGGTTCCGCAAGCGCCCGGCGGAGATCGAGCAGTGGATCGATCTGGGCTGCTGGATCAATGGCGAGACCGGCGGCTACCTGCGCGTGTGCACGGAAGGCCGCAACTGGTTCGAGCATGACTTCCCCAACTGGATGGCCGCTCCGCCGCAGACGTTCCTCCCGGAAAATCGCGGCCATGAGCATGGCTCCTATATTCTCGAAGGTTTGGAAACCGGACGCTGCTACCGCGGCCATTTCAATGTGGTCAACCGCGGCTGCATCACTAATTTGCCGCAGGACGCCATCGTGGAAGTGCCCGGCTATGTGGACTACAACGGCATGAATATTCCTATCGTCGGCGACCTGCCCATGGGCTGCGCCGCGGTGTGCAATGCCAGCATCAGCGCGCAGCGCATGGCGATGGAAGCCGCCGTGCATGGCGATGACACTCTGCTACGCCAGGCATTCATGATGGACCCGCTTACCGGCGCGGTGTGTAATCCACCGGAGATCTGGCAGCTCGTCGATGAAATGCTCGTTGCCCAGGCCGAATGGCTACCGCAATACGGCAAAGCCATCGCCGCAGCCAAAGCGCGCCTGGCCGCCGGCAACCTGATCCCGACGCAAGATTACCAGGGAATCCGCCTGCATACAAAGACGGTCGATGAGATGGAGCATGATCGCGAAGAAGCGCGGAAGAATGCCGCCGAAGCAGATAAAGCCAAGGAGCGACCAGCCGCGGAAGCGGAAGCATAAAGAGCTTTTGACACAATGCTGTTAAGTTAGGCCACTCGCTAACAGTCCGACTTGTCTGACAGGTCCGACAGGTCGGACAAGTCAGAGCAACCGTTTCGGCTTAACTTAACAGAATTGTGAAAATTCAGTCAGTGCCGTTGTCTGATTGCTAAACAAGGTGAGGCATGCAAAACCTTATCCTTACTGTCATTATCATGCTGCTGGGCGTTATCGCTCTGGTAACCTATTGGCGACACTACCGCTCCACTTATTGGCCCTGCGAGAAGACCAATCAGCACAGTGGCTTGTACGATATCCAAATCGCTATGAGGATATTCGCAAATACCTGGATCTTATCAATACAGCATTTTTACTGGAAAAGAACTGCCGCGATAAAATCACTCCTGACGATGGCATTCTGGATTTATACCATGCAGTTGTGGCTGGCTCATTTGGCGATAGCATGGAGATCGAGCACTTTCTGCTCGGATTAGCACAGCATTTCGCATACGATTACCCAAGGACATCGACCTTACAGGACGGACGTTCGGTAGCGTCTTTGACGAAGTAACTGAAGCAACCCAGGCGAAATGAGTTCCTATCCCAATAGCAGGGACAGGTAACACATTTTCAATGAAGCTGTCTTTCATTTCATAATGAAGCTGTGAAAATTGTGACCAGCCTGTCCGCCGTAGCTTTAGCGAAGGTAGATCCCCGTTTTTCTGGGTATAAGACCGTAGAAGGTCATTATTCGAAATAGTTATGAATAATGCAGGTTAGCAGAAGTAAACGATTTACTTTCAAAAGCCCGAAGGGCTGATCATTCGGTAGCTCAGGGCAGCGCCCTGGGTTTTTGCGCCAAGACCAAGGCAAGCCCTGAAAGGGCGACATTCGAGGGCCGATGTCGGATACGATGCCGCCCTTTCAGGGCTGGATTTTTCTCTCAGCATCAGTCCCCAGGGCGCTGCCCTGGGTTACCGAATGGCCAGCCCTTCGGGCTTCATCACTGCGAGTAGTCATTCAAAAGAAAGATTCCGTAACAATATACCCACTGGATAACGGAACATCGTCTTTCTTCCATTGGTTACGGGCGGCACGCCCGTAAAGGCTGTTTGGAAGGATGCGGAAGCCCCGCTCTTTTTGAAGTGATCAGTAACCGGTGAGCAGTGAGCAGTTTGGCAATGCACCTTATTGCTTACTGCTTACTGCTTACTGATAACTAATAACTCATGCTGCGGGGCTTCCGCACCCTTCCAAACAGTGCTGAGTATCCATCCTGATCCGAAAGTCATTCAGTTTTCTTTATAATAAATGGCCAAACTTTAGAGCAATGTTAGATTCCGTCTGCAGCGTATAATAGACTTCTGCCCTCTCATGATAATACAACTACCGCTTTGTACTCCGCTGGAGTTCCTGCATGCCTACGAGCGCAGCCACGATGTCAGTCACTGCCGGAATTCCCACCACGCCGTGCGCCTGTCGCAAGCGACAGAAATTGGCAATGGCCTGAATGGCCGCAAAGGGAGTTAAACCGATAGCCGAGTCAGCCATCGCATTCAGTTCCTCGGGCTGATAGCATGATTGTGTTTCGAGAAGTAAAGTCGCGTCAATCAACTGTTTAAACGACTCTTTATCCATCGGTTCAATGGTCCTTCGCACATCAAAACGTCCGGGCCTTTTGACTCCCGGGTCAAGTTCGTCAAAACAATTTGAGTTTGCCATCAAAAATATGCCCGGATACCCCTTGCGAATCTCCTCAATCTTTCTTAAATGGTAATTGGTCACCATCTCACTACCAGGATATGCTATGCGGTCGGCAGCGAACTCGAATAGCTCATCGATGGTCAGCAGCACGGGACTTGAATGTGAAGCCGCTATCGCATGAGAAAATACTTGCTCCGAGTATGCCACGATCTCATCATGGGACAATATCGGGGATTTTTTTTCTTTGATAAATATTTCTGTCGAAATCGGAAATGCGCGAAAGCCATATTCACCCTCGACGCACTGCATGAGAAATGTCTTCCCCACTCCGTAGTCGCCATAGGTGAGTATGCCATTGATAATAACCTGGTCAGGTGTCCTGCCTTCCAATAATTCAGGATGTCGCTGAAATTCGAAAAACTGATCAATAACCCGGCGAACCTCAGTCACCAGTTCAGTATTGCCATAATAATCATCCAGACTCACGCCAAGCGTCTTCACCGTATGGGTCGCATAAGGCATAAGAATTCCGGAAAGCGCTCCCTTGCCCAAGGTATCGAGTTTCTCCAGCAGAATTCGCAAGTGAGGGATTCGATTTTTTACCTTTACCGCAAGCCTTTTTTCGTTGCAAATCGCTGCTAGAGACAAGAAAAGAGCTACCGTATGAATATTGGATTTGACCGCGCCGGCAATCTCTCTATCGAGAAAAGTCGCCGCAATATCCCCAGGTCGCTCGACAATCATCATCCGAATATCTTCGATCAACTGCAGCGCGTCACGTCTAAAATTCTCATTGGTGCCAATTCCACGTAAAATATCACGGGATATCCTTCTGGCTTCTTCTCTACTTGTAGTAAAAAAATGCTGCAACGTCACCAGTTGAGCGGATATGGCGCCGTTAAGTACACCAATATTTTCTGAGGTAAAATCACAAAAAGCTGCCACCTGGCTAAAATCGTGACCGCCGTCATGGATATACGAATACTGTGTGGCCAAACGAAAAAGGTCGTACTGGCAAAAGCGTTGTTGTTCTACGCTACCGGCCATCAGTGAGGTAAGCGGCCTGAGCATTTTTTTCATCCGGGTTTCAAAGTTTTTCTCTTCGACCGAGTGAGGAAAATCTCCGTACCAGTTGATGCCATGCAGCATCCCTTCCCGCGCCAGCAGAAAAACTTTAAGCAGCTCTTCGCCGTCGCTCTCAAGCACAGCACACAGATCTTCCGTGCGCACAGCCACTGTTTCAATCATTCCTTGTTGCGTAAAGAAAGGAATTCTGCTGAAAGCATACTGCTCGAATTGCGCACTGCCGGTTTTATTGAAGACCGCATCAAAAACCAGGTGCAGGCCATGAATAAGATCCGCATAGGCGGCAAGCGGGAGTTCTCTGAACGAAAAATGGATTTCCACCACATCGATCAGGCTCTTCACATGCTCGGGACGAACGTGAGAGGACTGGAGCATGTTGGACATCTGCTGCTTTTTCGAAGCGATAGTCGCTTCAAGAGCATCTTCCGCTGTCCGCTCTTCCGCTTCTATCTTCTGCAATTCGAGCGCTTCTATTTCGCGCAACAAATCCTGTACCAGCTCCCACGCGTCCGTAGCGTATAAGTATTCATGAGCACTGGGAAATCTGTCAGTATCTGCGAGAGCATAAAAAAATTGCGTTATCCCTTCAAACCATCTGTGCAATTGACGATCATCTTCGGTTCTGCTCTTCTCGTAGGCTACCAGAAAGGCATTATCTTCGTCACTGCGATATTTATTGGCGCGAATCTGCCCGGCCACCAGTGGAAGAAGAGCGAACACGAGACTTGTCTCTCTGTTTTCAGCAGGAGTCCCGGCATTATTTACCATCTCGATGATCTGGGCCAGACACGAGAGTTGGCGAGCGGATAACTGAAAAGCAGCCAGAACTGATTCGCGTGGAAGAATTGACTGTGCCTGCGTTTCGGTTATCACACTGCCCTGGCGAACGAGTTCCTGGAACTCCTGCAGTGCTGGATTCAGCAGTTCCCTAAGAGGATCATCCCGGAGAATTAATTTCTCGGCACTCATCTCGCCTGTATTTGCTGTTGTCTGGTCTAAATGTTGCTCTTGCATTGCTCACCACTTGATACTATTGCTTTATATTTCGCGTCGCATCTCGCACCATCCTGCCAATACAGTATTATATTATTATTCAAAACCGGCAAAGTAGATTCATCATCACTCGCATCCAGCATGCATGCCAGCCAGCATTATTCATAATTATTCCGAATAATGCCCAGTCAGCCCGGCTGTCCTTAAGTTTCATGACGCTATAGGGTTTTGTCTGGGTAAAAAAGAGTATATCGTTTTGGTCATTTCAAAAGATATAGCGTCTATTCGCCGCCCAGTTCGTAGTGAGGCACAGAGGCATGGATGCCGGAGTGCCGTCGCCATTCGACGAGCTATTGGTCTGCGAAATAACCACACAACCTATGTTTATAGTCCAATAAGTAGTGGACGAACGGCACTCCGGCATCCTGCCTACGAGCCTTACTACGAGCCGGGCTGTTGCTCACGGATAAAGCCGGGTTGAAGATCACAATAACCCACAATAAACCCTATAGAACCAGTTTCATGAATTATCCGAGCTACTTCGAACTGATCATTGATCACTGATCACTCGTCCATTCACTTCTCCACTCTCGCATCGGCCCAATCCACCGATATCAGCGAACAGGCGCCGGTGGTGTAATTCAACACTTCCAGGCGCAGGACTTTCACGCCGGAGATATCGACAGCGATCTGGCACTGCGATGTCGCGTAATTCAACGGCGGGGAGTGATAGAGTTCCAGTCCATCGCCTTTCACCGCGAATTCATACCAGGTGTGCGCCATTTCGTCGATGCTGACCGCATAACCGGGCAACTCCAGTGCGATGGTGGCGCGCAGGCGTGTCCATGCGCCGCCGCTGAGGTCGTATTCGATGGCACACGGCGTCCCGGGTTGCCAGTATGTCGGGACAATCGCCAGACCGCTGCTATAATGTTTCCCTCTGATCTTCATCGCGCCGCCTGCTGCATTGCGATCGCGGCGCAGGTCGAGAAAAGCACCCTCGGCCTTCGACTCAACCAGGTCAGCGAGCATCACGCGCTGAGCAGACGGTGACGCCGAAGCTAGCTTCGGCATCTTCCATGTCGTGAATTTCGCTCGTGCAACAGCAGGCCAGCGTTCCACCAGCGTGTCCTGATAATGCCAGGCGTTATCGAAATAGCCGGCGGCGATAGGCGGGCCGGCATTGCGACCGGTAATCAGATCAAAGAACGTTCCCGGCTTCAATGCCTGCGCGGCGCGGCTATCCACGAGGCAGAAATCAACGTCGTTCAACACATAATCGGCGCAATACATCCCTGCCGGCGAAGTAGCGGCGCGGAGCAACACATAGCGGTCAGCATTGCGCGGATTGGGATAGAGCATTTGCACTGCTGCATCATGCACGGGAAAGGCATGTCCGTCAATAGTGACGGCGTTTGCGGTAATTTGCAACGGGATACGCGTAGACAGCGCGGCCGCGACCGCGTTATCTGCAGGCCCGCCGAGAAGCAGTAATGAATAGCGCGCCTGCTCCGCCTCGCTAATCTCAATATCCCTGAAATAGCGTGGCGCGCTATGGAAGCGTTCATGCCACCACGCCAGCAGACGTTGTGCTGCGCGGTCGCACAGCCGGCGCATGATTGGATCGGGAGAGATGGTGCCGACAACGATGGCGAAGGGCGTGTTATACAGATCATTTGCCGGACCTTCTAATTCCGGTCTTTTATGCAGCACTGCCGGCTGGTAGTTTTGCGCGCGCAGCGTAATGGCGCCGCCATTCATGGTGACGGTACGCAAATCAGTATTGTTCCACAGGATCCGTACCGGTTTATCCGGGTCAATCAGCGGCGCGCGCGGGGTGAGGGTGATTTCCAGCACATTTTTAGTATTCAGGCGGATGACATTCGGCGCGGGCACTTCTACATCCGCCTGCATGAAAGCATATGGATCGTCGCGCTGTTCGATTTTCACCCAATACGCCGCGGCATAGCGCAAATCAGCAGAGCGTAGCGAGACATGAGCGGGATTTTCCTCGCGAGTATGCGCCAGCAACCAGGGGATCACTGTCCCGTCATTGCCCAATCCACCATGACCTTTGCCCGGATGCTCCCAATAACGCGCGTCAAAACCCCAGCGCTGCAGCATGCGCAGTGTATAACGGGAATATTCGACCGGCACCAGTGTGTCGGCATCGCCATGGCTGGCCAGCAGCGGCATACTGCGCAGCGCTTCAGCTTGCGCAATATAGCTCAACCGTTCGCGGCGATATTGCTCGCGCAGAGTCAATTTTTGCAGCGCCGCATCGTTTAACTGGAAACGATAATCATAGCCGCCAAAAAAAGGCGCCACAGCGGCAAATTGCTCCGGGTGTCGCGAGCCTACATACCAGACGCCGGCTCCCCCCATGGAATACCCCAGCAGATAGACGCGATTTTCATCTATTGGAAAGCGCTCTTTGAGCATGCGCAAGCAGTGCATAACGTCGCGGTCGCCCATGCCGCGGAACCATGAATTGCCGCGCGCATAGGGATAGGCGACGATCACCCCGTATTGGTCCGCGTTGAACTCGTGCCGTTGATCGCTGCCCCACTCGTGCACATAGGGAGGGAATTCATCGGAGCGTCCATGGAGACTGATGAGCAGCGGATAACGTTTACCGGGCGTATAGTCCATGGGCAGATAAACGCGGCAAAATTGCGCGGAATTATCAATGTCGTCCCGGTAGGCCAGACGGACAAAACCATTGGCATGCAACGGCCCGGAACCCTGGCTCTCCCCTTGCAGTTCCGCGAATTCCATTAACTCGGGGTAGATTGCCGGCAGGTCTTCGGCTTGTAAGCCAGTGGTCGAAAAATGGGGACTGGCTCGGGTGTCCCCCGCGTAGCGGAACTGTGGACATCCGTGCCTGTCCCCACTTTTCGACCATTCACCCAGACGATCTACCACCATCTCTGCCAGCATGGCATGAATCATGCCCGAAGGCGTAGTATCGTCCACAGCCGGCGCGCTGTCCACCAGTTTTTGCACCGCCGTAAAAGCATTGCCGTGATACCAGAGTTGGTAAGCGAAAACATTATTGCCTTTTGGCGTCTGCATGGTGAATCGAACATCATAAGGACCTGGCGGCCAATCCGCACTGGCAAAGTTTACGGTCTCCCCGCGCGTCACCGTCTTTTCGGCTACCACGCGACCGCCGGGCGCCAGCACACTGACTTGCACCGGTGCTTTCACCGCCAGCAGGGGATCACGCTCCGTATCAGTATGCAGCACCAGCTTGTCGTCCGTGCTCTCTCTGGCAATGGAGGGACTTAACTGCATATCGGTCAACTCCATCACCTGCGCTTGTGCCGTCTCCAAAACACGAAAGGCGAAATGCCCGGAATTGATTTGCTGCGCCATTTTCAGCATCACCACGTTCTCCCCGGCGCGCAACGACACGGTAAAACGGTCGTTATACCAGGTATCACGCAACAGCGGATGCACATGCACCATCTCGCCGTTCAACCAGAGCTTGCTGGAGCAATTACTTTCAAGCGCAAAAACTGCCATTCCCATTTGCTCGCGCGTCACCGTGGTGAAGGCGTACCAGACGACATTCTCGTATGGATGCTGCTCGAAAGCCAGCTTATAATCAATGCCGTCAGTTTTTGAAGTGTATTTCTTCCAATTGGCCAGCGAACCATCGGTACGCGCGTGCGTCATGCCGGCCACGGGACACAGTGTCGCCTCACCGCCGCGTCCCAGTAAAAAATCATCATCAAAACCCGGCACGGAATGCGCGTCGCCTGACTCATCATCTATCATCGCCGGCATGGGAAATTCCCCACACAGCAACCAGGTGCGGAGATATTCCCCGGCGGAAGGCGCCCATAACGGGCGCATTTGTTCCTTTAGATTTACCGGCTTCTCAGCCGCACGTATTTCCCTGGCGCAGAGGAGCCAACACAGGCACCCGACTATTAGCACTAGATACCATGATGCTCTCACGGCACAGTGCCAGTTTCGTCTATTCCCCGTGCTCATAAGCGTATCTTCCATCTTCTCCCGCTCTCGGCTCATTATAACAAATACCTGAGCTATCGTGTATCGCCCATGCCGGGATCGTAGGTGTGTCATTTTATGGCACAATAGGGTTTTTTGTGGGTAATTGATCTTCTACTCGTCTTTATGCGTGAGCAACAGCCCGGCTCGTAAAGGTCGCAGATCATGAGCTTGCCAAATGGCGCGGAGGCAGGATGCCGAAGTGCCGTTCATCATTCAACGAGCAATTGGTCTACGACACATCTATCGCCTCTTATACTATACACATAAATGATGTAGCGCGCGCCCGCCGTGGCGCGCTGGCTGGAAGTCTCCACATCGAGAGTACCAACACAGATGTGGCGATAGTTCCGGTGGAGTTGTCTCTCACAATTAAAACATATTTGCGGAGCATGAGTTGGCATGCAGGGGGTAAAATTTCCAGTCAGCGCGCCACGGCGGGCGCGCGCTACGGTCCCTGGGAATGTGCAAAAAGCGATATCTCTTTTAACTCCTGCCAGGAGGAAGAAGCTAATGCCTGCAGAATATCTAAACTCTGATTGTTGAGTAAGAGCAAGCTATTGAACGAAATTTTCACCATCCACCTTCGCTCTTTATTTTTACTCTTTACCCTTTACTCTTCACTCTTTCAAAAGGGAGATATTGTGTTCCAATCTGACGTGGTAACCGTGGGCAGTTTGATTGTTGAGGTGACGCCGGCGCTGCCCGGTGAGACACTGGCGACCGCGCAGCACTATACATTGATTGCCGGCGGCGCCGCTGCCAATACCGTGTTTGCATTGGCGCGCCTGGGCGTGCATGCCTATTTCATTACCGCGGTTGGCGATGATGAATTCGGCACACTGGCCACCACGGAATTGGCGGCGTTCGGCTTGGAGACGTCCGGAGTGCGCCGGGTTGCCGGGCAACTGACGCCTGTTTCCTTTTGCGCGATCGATTTGCACGGGGGAAAACAATTTCGTTTTTATCGTTTTCCAGGCTATAGTTCGCCCATGCAAAGCCTGACCGGCACGGATTTCCAGGCCGCCGCGCAGTGTCGTCTCTTTGATTTCAGCGAAGGAAGTTTACGCGAAAACGCGCTGCGTCCACTGGTGCTGCAGGGCGCGGGCGCGGCCTGCAGGTGAAGCGAATGTTCGCCAACCGCCTGGTAGTCTTGCGCGGCTTGGTCGGAGGCTTCACCATCATCATTTTCTACGTTACAATCGAGAAACTCGGCGCTGGCCGCGCGGTGATCCTGAACCTAACATATCCGGTTTTCGCATCCATCATTGCAGCCATCTGGCTAAAGGAAAAAATCACCAGGGCGGCCATGATATGGATGCTCGCCGGATTTTGCGGGCTCGTGATCTTCCTGCGTGGAGACGGCCAACCATCACATTCACCGGGATACGATCTGCTAGCTGTGGCGGGTGCTGTGGCTGCAGGCTGGGTGGTGGTCATAATCAGGCGGCTCCGCAACGAGGAACATCCTTCCACGATCTATGCATCCCAGGCGCTCTGCAGCCTGCTGATCGCCAGCGGTGCCAGTGCCAAACTGCCGCAGCTAGCCATGGGCGCATGGCTTGGTCTGACCATGGCGGCAGTGGTGGTGACCTTGGCCCAATTAGAGATGACCCGGGCCTATCAGAAATTATCCGTGGTGAAAGGCTCCTCGATCCAGATGCTGCTGCCCGTGGCCACCGGCATAGGTGGATATTTCATTCTCGGAGAAACCTTTCACCCACTGGAAATTCTAGGCGCAGCCATCACATTGGTGGCCACATGGCGAGTGGTCGTCACACGTTGATTACAGCGCCTATTCACACGGGTTGACAAGGCCAGGGA
>Ga0118677_10009409_pt1 | contig 15273 bp, 10 predicted proteins | sample AliMusrvi5mmetaG_FD_86154 | JGI IMG/M metagenome (GOLD analysis project Ga0118677, IMG submission 86154)
GTCCAATGCCACGCTCAACCTGACGGCCGGCGGCGGTGGTGGCGGCGGCTACTATGGCCAATCGGGTCTGACGGGTGGCACTGGGGCGACGGTCGGCGGTTCCGGTGGCGGCCATGGACGCGATGGCGGATATCCCGGCGCGGCGGGAGCTACGCTCGGCAACGGCGTCAACACCTTCAACAACCCCGGCGGCGCATTCAATGGCAGCGGTTGGCAGAGCGCCAGCGGCGGTGGCGGTGCAGGCCAAGCCGGTTATCAGGGCGGGACGGATAGCGGTGCTCATAGTGGCACCTACGCTCAAGGCGGCGCCGGCACGAACATTAACATTGCTGGAACGAACGCGTGGTACGCCGGTGGCGGTGGAGGCACGTGGCAAGGCAGCGGTACGGCCCCGGCGGGCGGCATCGGCGGCGGCGGAGCTGGCGCCATCGGCAAACCTGCCGCGGGAGGGAATGGAACTGCTAATACGGGCGGAGGCGGTGGCGGCGGAGACAACGCGTTGGGCGGCGCCGGCGGCGCCGGTATTGTGATCGTGAGTTACCTGAAAGATACAGGTGCGCCCTTGATCCAGAATCAGGACGTTTCGAGTGTGACGACGAACGGGGCGACATTCAATGGGTATCTGGTCAGCACCGGGGCCTCAGCCGCGACCGTGTATGTGCTCTGGGGCACGAACAACGGCGCAATCAGCGGGGGATGGGCCAATACCAACGGGTGGAATCCAGGCGACTGGACCAACGACAGTCTTCCCAGCACGAACATTGGCCTGAGCGCGAGCCAGAACTACTACTACACCTACGCCGCCTCCAACGCGACGACCAACGTGACCGCTTCCTCGCCGCAATACCTGATTACGGGGGCGCTGAACGTCCAGGCCACAGACCCGACGGGCCGCGTGACTGTCTTCGACACGGCGGCGTTCACGGTCACCCGGCCGGCCGCGTGTACCAACGAGGCCCTGGTCGTGAACTATGCGTTGAGTGGCACGGCCACCAACGTGATGGATTACGCCATCGGGCCGGTCAGCGGGGCCGTGGTGATCGCGCAAGGCCAGACGAACGGAACCATCACCGTGACGCCGGTGGTCAAGATTGATGCGGCGAAGACCGTGATTCTGACGCTGACCTCCGGCCCGTACGCCATCGGGACAGTGAACAGTGCCACCGCCACGCTGGCGGCGGTGGCTACGGTCGACCTGACCTGGACGGGCAATGCCGACACCAACTGGAATACGACGACCCCCAACTGGACGAACGCTGCGGGCGGTGCCATGGCCTATGCCGATCCCTACACCGTCACCTTCAACGATGCCTGCGTCCGGTCGAATGTCAACATTGTCGGCACAGTCAGCCCCGGTTCGATTTTGGTGGCCAACGCCACCAAGCCCTACACCTTCTCGGGCGGGGCCATCAGCGGCACCTGCGGTCTGGTCAAGAGCGGTGGCAACACGGTTTTCTTCAACAATGGCCAGTTGCTTTATAGCGGCATCACCACGATCAACGGCGGCCTGTTGGAATACGATTACAATATCTCGTCGGGCTCCCCGACCAACGTCGGTGCTTCCGTCACGCTCAATGGCGGCACGTTGCGCTATCACAACAACTACGGCGGGAACTTCATGGGGAACATCAACGATGTTATCACCGTTGGTGCCAGCGGCGGCACGATGGGATTCGAATGTACCTTGGGCGGTAACGCCAGTGCGGGGCCCACATTGACGGGAACGACGATGTTGAACGGGAACCTCGCGTTCGTTGGCAACACCGTCAATACCAAGTTCGGCGGAACCATTACGATCGGCAACCTCGCACTCAACAACTCCGTGACGATCTCCAACAATACCAGCAGAAACAATGGCGGAAGTGGCGCCTATCCGGACGTTGCCCTCCCGACGACGAATTCGGCGCCGGCATACTCGCTCACGCTGGCCGGCACCTCGGGTGGCGGGTTTCGATTCACCAGTCTGGTCAGCACCGGACTGAATCTGGGCGGGCTGGCCATCAACGCGCCGCTGTTCATCGACAATAGCGCCTACGGCATCACCCCCGCTTTCCCCTACACCGACCCGTTCACCCGGATCGTCGCCAACGGCGGCCAGGTTACCGTCGGCGCGGGGCAAACCCTGACGTTCTTAAGATGCGGTTATTTCGCGCCAAGCAATATCGTGTGGGGTGCAGGCAGCGTCCTGTATTTCAGGGGCTGCAACAATGGCAATTCGGAAAACCACTTTGCCCTCAACGGCACCCTGCAAGTAGGCGGCGCCGGCAATCCCGCGCAGTTCCAGATCGACCTCTACCGGGCCGGCCTCGGCACCGACAGCGGACAAACCAATAGCGGTATCCATGTCAACAACGGCGGCACATTGACCGTCAATCTCGACAGCGACAACATGAACGCTATATTCAACGCCAATGTCGCGCTGCTCAATGGCGCCGTCGTGCAGCACGTTTTCAACAGCGCAAAAGTCGGCGGCTTCATGCGCTACGGAAACACCAATACGCTGACGCTCGGGGACGGCACCGGCACGCCATCGGCCCCGGGCGTGGTGACCGTGCTGGGCAACCAGGGTGCCGACGCGAATACCTTCAACATCGGCTGGGCCACCAACATGACTGACAATGGGGTGGTCAAGATGACCTATGCGAATATCGCAACCGGCGCCGCGAGTTACTTCAATGTCGGCTGGAGCGGCGGCGGCAATGTGGCGGCGGCCCTGCTGGCGTTCAAGACAACCTCGGGCGGCACCGAGTTTGCCCCTTTGCCCAACAGCGGCGGCGTGGCCGTGGTCGGTCCCGCCAGCGGTCCGGTGGCCATCTTCACGAATACGGCTACGGTCTCCACGGCCGGAGCGGTCGGCTTCTACAATGCCGGCCCGAACAATACTCGCGGCACACTCGGTGCGCTGGTCGTCACCAACGGCGGCACGCTGGCCTTCTCGACCAACGGCACGGTGATGGCCAGCAACGTAACTTTCTATGCCGACTCGACGCAGGCGGTCACGGTGGTGGGGACGGCCTCGAATGCCATTGGCTATCTCAAAGTGACCGGCACTCTGACCTTCAACAGCGGCGCCACGCTGATTGGCTTCAACCCGGCCAGGAGCAAGCCGGTGCTGGGCTTCTGGTACGTGGCCGAAGCCACGACGATCAGCAATGTGCCCTCCTTCAAGGGATTCAGTGCGGTCGAAATTGAGCCTGGTAACCCGCAGCGCTTGAAGGTCTTCGAGGCAGTGATTGGGACGGTCTTCTCGGTGCTGTGACAGGTGAGCCCAGGGGTGTCCGACGGGCGGGGCTTGGTTAAGTCAGGAAACAGAATAGGGGAAAGGACGGGGTTCATGGTAGAGTGAACTTCGGCATAAGGAGAACACGCGACTATGAAGATGGAATACTGTTTGATCGTTCTGCTGGCCCTGGGCGCCACCGCTGTGGCGACGGTACCCCAAACCCTCACGATCAAGGATTGGACCGGCCGCGGGTTCGCGCCGGACTTGGTCAATTACACGATCGATGCCGGCCTGGCGCCGCGTGTTTTTGACGCGGATGGTAAGTCGTTGCCGGTGCAGGTGACGCCGGGTGAGAAAGGGAAGGCGCTGTAATAATGGATAAACCAGTCTATAGGAGTCCCCACATGTCAACTACTGCTCAAATCAGGGAATCGTTCACGAAAACTAAGGGCGTGTTTCGCCTCATCCCCATCTTCGTCCCGCGGCGATTCAGCGCGCCGGGCCGGCGGCTGCGGCTGCACCCGGATGACTACTACGCGTTCGGCACCGCTCGCGGCGCGATCAAGGAACGCTGGTTCTCGTCCGTCATCACCTGCATGAACGGGCCACTGGCGCCGGCCGACGAAGGGTTGAGCTATGTCCTGCCCGCCGATGGCAAGGTGGCGGAGAAATTCACCTTGCGCGACGCGCAGGAGGCGCTCGGCGCGGAACTGGTCGGTGAAGAGCTGATGAATCAACATGGTGGCTGGCCGATGTATTCGAAGTTCTTCGATTTCGGCGAACCGCTGTTCCATCACCTGCACCTGAGCTTTGCAGCGGCGGCCCGCGTCGGCCGTCTCGGCAAGCCCGAGGCCTACTACTTCCCGCCGCAATTGAACAATCATCTGGGCACCTTCCCGGTAACTTATTTCGGTTTTGATCCGGATGTGACCCGCGAACAGGTGCGCGAGCGCCTGTTGCAGTACACCAAGGGCGACAACCGCATCACGGAACTCTCGCGCGGCTATCGCATCGAGCTTGGCACCGGCTGGTACACGCCGCCGGGCGTGGTGCACGCCCCGGGCTCGGTGCTGACCTACGAGCCGCAGTGGAATAGCGACGTCAATTCCGTTTACGAAAACATCGCCGCCGGCGAGGTTTATCCGCACGACTTCCTGGTGGAGAACTGTCCGGATGACAAGAAACTGGACATCGACTACGTGCTCGATCTCATGGACTGGGAGAAAAACGTCGATCCGCATTACAAGAGAACCTTCTTCCGTCCGCCGCTCGAAGCGGCTTTGGGAAAAGGCTGGAACGAAAAGTGGATCACCTACGGCAATGAATACGTGGCCGCCAAGGAACTGACCGTGCAGCCCGGCGGCGCGGCGGTCATCAAGGATGCCGGCGCGTATGGCTGCATCGTCATCCAGGGACACGGCAAGGTCGGTGGGCAGGCGGCGGAGTCAGCGACAATGCTCCGCTTCGGTCAGACCAGCGCCGACGAATTTTTCGTCAGCGCCCCCGCCGCGCGCAAAGGTGTCCGAGTCGAGAACCACAGCGGCTGCGAACCACTGGTCGTGCTCAAACATTTCCCGGCGCATCACGGCGTCCCGGGGGCAAAGGGCAAAAAACGGAATGCCTTAACCCGCCAAGGGAGAGGCCATGCCTGAGCGCTACAGTATCGATCCGGTCTCTGCGACCGTCTCGATTCATGGCGGCCAGCGGGGACTGAACCGCTGGATGCGTCGCGGTGGCGTCGTGCTGCTGAGCGGTGACCGGCCGCGCTTCCGCGCCCATGCCTTGAGGCCGCGTGCCGGGCAGATGACCAGCGATCTCCGTTCTTTGGCGTCCGGACGACTGGATGTGCGGGTGGGGGGGGCGGATGGCGGTGCGCGTCAGTCTTCCCGGTTCGACGAGTGGGAAGGGCTGACCACCGAGTTTCATCCGCATGCCACCTGTTGGTGCGCGATCCGAAACGGGATCGAAGTCGACTGGACCGTCGGTCAGGCCGGCGAGTGGGGAGTTGTGGTTCGCCTGAGCGCGCGTTGCCCGCCGTCCCCTGCATGCGTTCCTCAGTTCACCTTGACACTGTCCGAATTGGGCTGCCGGGATCCACGAGCCGCAGGGGTGCGGTCGGCCGCTGATCAGCCCGTTGTGATAGCCAACGCCGGCGCGGAGAATGAGACCTTTCTCTGGGGCGGAGCCGAGTGGCGCTGGACATGGGACGGCGACGAAATTCATTCCGATTGGACCCCAAATCTGGCAGCAGGCGACACCGCCGTGGCCTGGCTCGTTCTTGGCTGCCGTGACGGGCGTAAGGCGGAATGGCCATGGTCGCCAGCGGCCTGCTCCCCTGAACAACTTCTGGCCGAGAGCGCCTCCTACTATGCGGAACGGCTGGCGGGATCGTTTTGCCGGACCCCCAGCCGGGCGCTCGATGCCGCCTTTGCCACGGCTGTGACCAACATGGAATACGTCTACGCGCCTCCCGCCTGGCTCGAAGGCGTGCAGTATTGGTCAGCCTACTGGTGCAACAATTACCAGATCCAGGCGGCGCTTCTTCTGGGACAGACCGAACGCGCCCGCGCCGCGCTGGCGTTTTTCGGCGGGCGTGCACGGGGTCCCTGTCCGGTGCTCTGCGCGGACGGCGAGCCGTCCGCGAAGTGGAGCGATGGCATCAAGAGCATTCAGGATGACGAGGACGGCCTGCCCTACTGGTTGCTGCAGTTCTGCCGCTACGTGGAGCACACGGGAGACCTTGCGCTTGCCGAGCGGTTGTGGCCCAAGATCGAACGGGCGATCGCCTACTGCTGGGAGGCGCGCGATCAGCGGGGAAACGGGCTCCTGAGCTGGCACATGGGCTGCAACACGTTCATGTATCAGGCCGACGCCCTGGGCATGCCGGGCGAGGCCGCGTCACCCAGCCTGATGATGGCCGGTATGCTCGAACGGCTGGCACCGATTGCCGAACATCTGGACCACCGGGCGCAGGCGGACGCGTGGCGTGAGCGGGCGCAGGCGATGTACCGGGCCATGAATGAACGTCTTTGGCTGTCCGGTGAGGGTTGCTTCTGCAATCATCGGGACCTGCAGGACTTGATCCACCGCGCGCACTACTACACGGACCTGGTCTTCCCGTCGCTCTACACCCATCTGCCCGACGCCATCGTGTGGCAAAGTCTCCTGTGCGCCGTGCAAGATCTCTGGATCCCCCTGGATGCGGAACGCGGGCTGTTGCGGGTCGGCAATCTCAAGCCGGACGGGTTCGGCAACAACAACCCGATGCCCACCCAGATGGCCGAAGCGGCACGGGCCTTCTTTCGTTCGGGACTGCGGGCGCGCGGCATGGCCTTGCTCGAAGCGGTGGCGCGCGCCGCCACGACTGAGACGGAGGCTCCCGGCAATTTCCCGGAACAACTCGGCGAAGATGGCCGCGGACTTCCTCAGTACGTCTTTGGAAATCCAATCGGTTCGTTCGTGATCGGCGTGGTTGAGGGGCTATTCGGGTTGACGCTTGCGGAGGAGGGCCAGGCCGTGTACTGGCAGCCAGCTTTCCCGGATCAGTGGGATACGGCAAGCCTACGTCTGCCCTATGCCGAGGTCGCATTCGAGCGACGTCGCGCGGGCGGGCAAACGGTCGCGGTCTACCGACTGTGCCAGAAGACACCGCGAACGATGCACTTTGCCGCCCTCTTGCCCCCCGGCCGTGTAACGTCCGTGGCCGTCAACGATATCCCTGTTCCGTTCTTGGCGGAAGCTGTTCTGTGCAGCACCAGGGTCACTGCCGACGCGCCGGCCGCAGGCGAACATGTCCTGACCATCACGTCCGTGCCGTGCCCGGTCTCCGTCAAGGGCCCGGCGCAGGCAGCACTCGGTCAGTCACTGTGCTGGGACTGTGAACCGGAGCCAGAGCGCATTGAGGATCCGCAGGCGGTGCTCGAGGATATCATCATGACTGGTAACACGGTTCGCGCGCGGACGCGTTCGGCGGGACTCCATACTGTGTTCATCCGCCATCGAGGCGTGCTGACGGTGACGCCGGTCTGCCTGCGCGTCGAGCCTCAGGCACCGGTCGAGCCGCAGGCCTCGGCGATGCCAGGTCGGCCCATCGAGGTGCTCGATCTCACGCCCTGGCTGAACACGGATCGGGTCTCGTGGATCGTCTTTTGGGGCGACAATGGTACGTATGCGATCGATCGGAGGGCGCTTGCCGGCGAGAATGAAGTGCTACACACCCCGGCGGGTGATTTTCCGCTGCCCGTCCAAGGCCCGCTGTTCGGTGAGATCGTTTACGGCATGTCGGAGAAACACACGCGAGCTTTGCAGCGGAGCACCGGCCCGCACCGGATTCGCATTCCTGTTGAGCCACCCTGTACCGGACTCTGGATCCTGTACCTTTGCGATGTCGAGGTGCGCCACACGGACTGTGATGTCGGGGCGCTCGAGTTGGAGTCAGTCGGCGGCCAGGTGCATCGGTTGCCCCTGACAGTGGGTGTCCACATGGACACGGCTCTTCCCAAGGTGTCTGGCACCGGCATCCCGGATAACCATTATGCCTCGGCAACGATTCCGGTCCCGCTGGCGGCAGGCGGTCACGCGAATCTGCTGTGGGTCGCTCCGCCGCTGCCCGATCCGATACAGGCGTGCACCATTACGATTGATATTGCTGATGCCTGGCTCGGCCTGTTAGGCGTGGCCGTGGTTCGATGAGTAAGCAAAACCATAGATGCGGGCTTAGCCCGGAGAGGGGGAATACAGTTCGAATACAAGTGGTGGCGGTGGTGGCGGACGGATTGCCGTCTGGCGTTTGCATGACCTGTATGGCGGATCGGTCACCACCAATGTCGCAGGCGGAACAGGTCTGGGAGGCAATGGCGCGTCCGGCACCGTGTTCTGGGGTCAATTTAAATATCAGGGTAGGGTTTTTGTTGTTCTTTGAGAGCGAAAAGAGCCCATGGCATTTCTCGATCAAACCTTTGTTGGGTGACAACTCACCAGTGATACAAGGCGGTATCCAGACGCTTGAAATGTTTTCCGTTAAACGTGGCGATGAAATCCACACCCAGTGATTGTGCCGAGGCGGCAATATAGGCATCGGCAAATTCAATGCCCGATTCACGTGCCAAGCTGATGGCGGAAAGCACGGTAGCCTCGTCGGAGAGCGACAGATTGGGGAATGAGGCGATCGCATCCAAAATGTCCAGAATCCGTCCGGGCGGAAGTTCATAGGCGCTTCGCAAAGTCCAAGCCACTTCAAACAAGACCGGAGGTCCGCTCACCAGTTCAACTTTATCGGAATCGGCGGAAGTGAAGAGGGCCTTGGCCTTTTCATGCTGGCCCTCATCATCTTGTGTGAAAAAACGGAGAAAGACATTGGCATCCACGAACACCCGCCTCATGTGACGCCTCGTGTCCGTTTTGCGGCTTCACCCGCCATGGCTTTTTTTTCCAAGGCCATGGGTTGGGCTTTACCAAGAACGCCTCCCAGGGCGAGCAAATTACCGGGAGTCCGGATAATAATCCGGTCCCCTTGTGTTTCGATCAATACCCGGCTCCCTGAATGCAGTCCCAATGCCCGGCGGGCATCAGCCGGAACCGTTAACTGGCCTTTACTTGAAAGAGTTGCGAAGGTCATGATTCAATCTCCTTTACATTTAAAATAATGTAGGAAATACATGAATATGTAAAGCATTGAAAATTCTGGTGGTGTGAACCAAAGCTGGGTTAGAGTCTGATGAATCAGTTTAAGGAGAACGTTATGTCGATACGCACGATCGAAATCAAACCTTTGCCGGGGGATAACTCACCAACGATCCGCGCGGCCCTCCACGAATTGCGTGATGGCGGCCGGCTGGTACTGGCTCCGGGCCGATATGGTTGTCTTGGTGGAGCGTTGCAGAGCAACGGGCGTACGCATGAACCCAGCGTTGCCATTGAAAACCTCAAGCAAGTCACCATCGAAGGCAACGGCGCTACGCTGGTTGGGCATGACATTGCCGGGCTTTTTGTTTTCATTAACTGCGAAGGCCTGACCATCCGGAATCTGACCGTGGATTGGGATCCCCTGCCGCACACTTCCGGGAAGGTCGTGGCGCAATTGACGGAACTACATGCCTTTGACATTGAACCGATGATCCCGATTGATCCTCCCTCGGGACGCATCGTTCAGGCGATCATCGCCTACAATCCGGAATTGCATCGAATGGGGTATAGCGAAGTCTATCAAACCCAGGGGGAACGGGACGCCGAGCCGTCGATTCGCCTTGAGAACGGTAACTTGCGGGCCTTTCAACGAAGGCCGGGCGGCGCCTACACCTTCAACGACAAACTTCCCGAAATCGGCTCCTTTGTCATCGTCCGGCATCAGGTTTACGGTTATGACGCGTTTGTTTTCAAAGGCTGCAGCAGTGTGCTTCTTGACGATATCACCGTTCATGCTGTCCCGGGAATGGCGGTCATCGGTTGGCTGAGTCGTGATATCACCATCAAACGGATCAAGGTGGTTCCTTCCGCTGGCGGCTGGATGTCGGCCACCGCTGACGCGATGCATTTTGGCGGCTGTCGCGGACTCATCACCGTCGAAGATAGCGAATTCGCTGGAATGGGCGATGACGCCATCAATATCCACGGTATGTATGGCATGGTCACAAAACGGCTCGACGATCACACCGTTGAAGCCGGTCGCGCACGCATGAATCCCTATTATGACACCGAACGGATCACTTGGGATGAGCCGCGACCGGGCGACACCCTCGAATACAGCGGTGGCAAAGAGCCGTTGCTGCCGCAAGGCCAACTCACAGTTGTCGGCGTCCATCAGGACGTCAAGGCCAACCGTGTGATCCTTACGTTTAAGGAGGCGTTACCGCCAGGCATCGGCGAGGGATCCGTCTTGACGGACATCTCCACTTCGCCCGCGGTGCGCATCCGGAAGTGTTATGTCCATGGCAACCGCGCCCGCGGTATGTTGATCCAGACCCGCGATGTTGTGATTGAGGACTGTCTGTTTGAGGACATCACCAGTCACGGGATTCAACTTTGCACCGATGCCTGCGACTGGTGGGAGAGTCTGGGCGTCCGTGATGTGACGGTCAAGGGCTGTGTGTTCCGCCGCAATTGCTTCTGGTGGGGTGGCGCGGCGCTGCATATCTCCTCCGACATTCCCGGCGGACAGTCGGCGCCCGGTGTGCATCAGGGCATCCGGATCATCGATAATACTTTCGAGGATAATGCCGGCGGTACGGCTATCCACATCGGTTCGTCCGAGGACGTGGAACTGTCCGGTAACAAGATTAGCCATCCCAAAGCGACGGTGATCTCCATTGGGAACAGCCGCCACGTCCGGATCCGGGATGCCGGCGATTGGACTATCGGCCACGGCATTGAGATCGGTGGGAGTTCCGACAGTTCCACAATCTCGATTTGAAATTCTAAGTATCAATGGGCATCAATGCCCCATCGCATCAAGAGGCTGTGGTCGAGAGTTGCCGCGATCTCTGCCATATATTCGCCAACGGCCTTGACGCTGCCGGGAAGGGTGTAGACCAAAGCCGGGCCCATCACTCCTGCCACCGCCCGACTTAAAAGAGCGCTGGGCATGGTTTGACCATATTTCATTCTGATGAATTCCATGATGCCCGGGATCTCCTTGTCCAGCAGGGGGCGGACCGTTTCGGGCGTGATATCCCGTGGACCGATACCGGTGCCTCCGGTTGTGAAGACCAAGTCGATCCCATCGGTAATGCATGACTCCAATTCCCGGCGGAGTTGGACTGCATCGTCTGGGAGCAATCTTGACTCCACGGCCAGGCGCCAATGTCCCGTGGAAAAATGTTGATGTAACGCTTCCTTGATGGCGGGCCCGCTGCGGTCAGTATAGTCACCCCGGCTGGCGCGGTCACTCAGCGTAATGATCCGGATACGCAGGAAGTGGGGGCGGTGCACGATGGAGGCGCCGGGACGGATTCCACCGCCCTGCAACACGCGTGTGAACAGTCCCTGTTTGGGCATGATGCAGGTACCGACCTCCTTGAAAATGGCACACCCAGCGCCATGACATTTCTTGCCGATCTGGGTTACCTCAAGTTCAACCGAGCCAATTTGGAGACGATCCCGCAAGCAGATCTGCTCCAGGTCAAGTCCGGTGGTGGTGATGTTTTCGGCAAACTCACCCGGCTGAAAGGTTCGCCCTGCGGTTTTGCTTAAGCAGGCCATGCTTTCCTGGGAAAGCAGGCTCACTTGCCGATGCCAGGCCCCGCTATGGGCATCGCCAACGATGCCACTGTCGTTTACCATCACTGCAGGAACGGGGTGTTTAAGGGTGCCCTTGGCCTCGGAAATATTGACGGATACTACATTCATGGCATCCCCGCCGGCTGCTTAGTTTTCGAGACGAGATGGATGTCTGTTAGTGTCATCTTTTTGTCCACCGCTTTGCACATATCATAAACCGTCAGCAATGCGACGGACACGGCGGTCAACGCCTCCATCTCAACTCCTGTACGATCCGTGCATTTGATTTCACTCTCAACGGCGACGCCATCGCGGCGCAGCGATGCGGTTACGGCCACTTTTGTGAGGGGGACGATGTGGCACAATGGAATCAGACTCGCCGTCTGTTTGGCGGCCTGGATACCCGCCAGTTCGGCCGTGAGCAGGACGTTTCCCTTCGCTATTTTGTTGGCCCGTACGAGCCTGACCGTTGCCGGCTGCAGGGCGATCCATCCGGAGGCTGTCGCGACACGGTGTGAAAGGCATTTGGACGAGACGTCGACCATGCGTGGTCGTTGCTGCTCATCAATGTGGGTTAGTTTTTTCATCAGTATGTTTCCTCTTCCGGGTCATCCGCCCAGGGCGTGGATGCCTATGTCGCTACTTTTTCCGGACTTTGGTTTATTCTCAACGGCCAGCCGGAGCGCCGTTTCGATTCCGTGTTCACGGATGGAGTAGAAAGTATTGCTGAACAGGCATGGGAATATCCGCCCATCACTCGTCACACGCAAGCGGCTACAGGTTTCGCAATGTCCGCCACCGCTGCCGGCGATGGGCCAGAAATGACCGGTTTTAAGATCCATGCGGCGGATAAAGCGCACTTCCAGGCCTTGATCCCGCGCAAAGGCTGCCACCGCCTGGGCATCAGTTTCGGCTGGGGATTCATCAACCACGCAGTTCAATTTGATTTGGTCAAAACCAGCGCCTTGGGCGGCCTTGATACCTGCGAGCACCTGATTTATGTCACCCATCCGGGTAATCTCACGGAACCGGTCGGGATCCATGGCATCCAAACTGATATTGATACGACGGATACCGGCCTGGCGTAGCGGAGTGGCATACTCGGGTAACAAAGTTCCGTTTGTAGTCATGGTCAGGTCCGCTATTCCCGTAATTCCTGCCAGCATGCGCACAAGATCCAGGATGCCATGCCTGACGAGTGGCTCACCGCCGGTTATCCTGACCTTATCAATGCCCATCTCAACGGCTTTGATGGTTAAGGCGTAAATCTCCTCGAACGATAGGATGTCGCCCCGTTCCATTAGGGGTACGCCTTCTTCCGGCATGCAATACCGGCACCGCAAGTTACAACGATCCGTAACGGAAAGACGCAGGTAATGGATCCGCCGGTTAAATTGGTCGAACATAGACTCGCGTCCCTTTCTTCCACTCCTGCACACCTGCGGGAATCACCAGTAGGGCATCGGCGCGGGCAATCGCATGAATATGGGCGGATCCGTGGTAGTCCAACGGGGCCACCTTGCCCGGTCCCGTGAACACGACGGGAATGGTCGTTTGCCGCTCCGGTTTCTTCGAGAAATAATCACACTCTAATTCAGCGGGTATTTCGCGTGGCTTGTAAGCGTGGCCCATCAGACCATACAAGAATGGTTTGAGCAGGAGTTCGAACACCACGAAGGTGGATACCGGATTGCCTGGCATCCCGCAGCAGAATCCGCGTTCGCCGGTGCCGAATATTGTAGGCTTGCCGGGTTGCATGTTCACGCTCTTGAATAACAGCCGGTAGCCGGCTTCCTCAAGGGCTCCGGTAACAAAGTCGTAGACGCCCACCGAAACTCCACCTGTTAGTAGCAGAAGATCGCACTTCTCTCCGCCCTTGCGTACGGCGGCTAGCAAATCCTCGCGTCGGTCTGCCACAATGCCGTGGTAGGTGACTTCCACTCCCAGGCTTTGAAGCTGTGCGGACAATTGGTGACTATTCGTATTGCGTATTCCCGCCGCCGGTGGTTTCTGCCAGGGTTCCACTAATTCATCGCCCGTGGCCATCAGGCTGACCTTTGGACGGCGATAAACGGTTACCTCCGGCTTTCCATGGGCGGCACAAAGCGTACCCATCTGTGCAGGGGTGATGAGTGTTCCCCGCTGCAAAACCAGGTCGTCCGCCTTCACGTCCTCGCCTTTGGGACTGATATTTGTCGAGGTTCGGGAGCCGGTGAAGCGAATACGATTCTGCACGCTGGGTTTTGTATCCTCGACCATGATGACCACGTCGGCACCGTTTGGGACAGGAGCACCGGTCATGATCCGGGCGCATTCGCCAGGTCCGACCTTTTTTTGCGGGAAGTACCCGGCCGGGATTTCTTCAACAATCAACAGTTCCTGCCCCAGATCCGACCGGCGGCAGGCGAACCCGTCCATGGCTGATTTATCGAAGGGCGGGAGATTCATGTCGCATAGGATATCCTGTGCGAGAACGCGGTTAAGTGATGCCTGCAAGGGGACGGTCTCGGTATCGAGCACATGCGTCGCGTGGGTGATAATCTCTCTGGCCTGTTCAAACGAAATCATAAATAACTTCCTTTCAGAAACCCGAAGAATAGTTTGAACAGAAGCTCGCAAAGCACGCAAAGGTGTCTGCGGCGGATACTCCGCAGACACGGGGATTATTTAGAATAACATCCCGGGATGTTTTCGCCGCAGGCGTAATTATTCTCTTCTTCGCGGTCTTCGTGAACTTCTGTTCAAACTCTTTTATTTTTTTGATCATGACTAGGACGTAATTGATTTAACTGGGCTCCCTGTCGTGGCGTTTGCGTCCACGGCATCGTGATACTCGGCCATAGTGTTCAAGTTTCGATACCATGCTGACTCCGGCATGTTGATGAATTTTACTTTGACGAGATCGAAAAGATCCGCCATGCGACGGCCACCACGTTGCAGTACCGCCTCTGCACTGGCGCAAACCGTTTTTCGATACAAAGCCAGAAGAGTCTCTGGACGCTGGTCAGGAGAGAGTGGCATCACAATATCCCATCCCTCGGCATCCCGAATCATTTGCATCAGAAAATGGGGATCGATCACGGGGATGTCGCAAGCCGTCACAAAATTCAATTCGTGGCGGGATTCCGAGAGGCAGGACAAGAGTCCCATCAGAGGCCCCATGCCGGGCTGACGGTCGGGAATGACGCGTCGCTGGAGAAAATTGAATTTTCCGGGGTCGTTGGCTCCAATCAATACGTCGTCAAACCAGGGGGCCAGTTGACTGACGATCTGCTCAATCATGGGGCGTCCATGCAAAGGTAGGAAATTTTTATCCTGTCCCATCCGGCGACTTTGGCCTCCGGCGAGAACAATGGCTGCGGCATCCTGCCGGATTGTCCAGCGGCCTGATGAAAACACGATGCGATCCGGCGACAGATTCCAGCCCGTTCCGTTGAAATCGAGGATGCGATCAGCATGGCTCAGAACGCGCAGGCAGGATTCCTTCATTTGGCGGCTGCCTTCTTTACGGAGAACCAGAAATGCGGCGGGTTCCAGTACCTGTCGGGCCGAATTGGATTCCCAGATGGAAGGTTGGCCGGAGGGAAGTTGTGCCAGTAGGGCGGTGATGCCTTCGTCGAGATGTCCCTCGCGTACCCGCAGCCAGAAAACCTTGGAGGCGCCTGCTTCCAGCAGACGGGTGGTGTCCTTATTTGGCGGTCCATCGTGGACTTGCGTGAGGCAAAAGGCGCCCTCAAAACTGCTACAGACGCCGCACCCATCGCCCCCGCGAGGGCAGGGGCCATTCTCTTCATGAATGGTGGTGATCTTGACGGCGACCGGAGCCAGGGTAGGGG
>Ga0118677_10009410_pt1 | contig 15273 bp, 14 predicted proteins | sample AliMusrvi5mmetaG_FD_86154 | JGI IMG/M metagenome (GOLD analysis project Ga0118677, IMG submission 86154)
TTCCAGCAAATTGACAATGCCGACCGGGCCTTCAACCCGCAACACTGGCGTACGCGGAAAAACCATCGTGCCTTCCGGTGGAGCAAAAATTCTGACATCGCGACAATCCAATTCCTGCAGAAAGACGAAAAATTCCGGGAGTTCATGCGGGATGCCAAACTGACCGGTTATTATGCCTTTCATCAACTGACGCCGGAAAGTTTTCTTAAGTTATGCCTTCTTTATTACCATTTGCACAATGAGGTATCGGTTCATCCGATGTACTTTGGTCTCAACAATGAGGATAAAGTGGCGGTGCAGAATCTGGAAAGATTCTTTTCAGGCCTTACTGATCAAGAGATCCTGGCGGCCGAGGTCACCTTTAAAGAGGAGGATAGCGGTGGAGGCAAGATCACGGTCCTGGGCAAGACCATCGTGCTTCATCCCGAAGGCGACGTCGACGCCCGCGCGCTGGGGCAGGCGAATGCGGCGATGTCCTTTGACACGGCGAGATTGGGCAGCAAAAGGATCACCGGTGCAGTAATGGCCGGCATCCTCGGCCTTTCGTCGGCGGGCGTCGGCGCCTTTCCGTTTTTAAAACGGCCTAGTGATGGGAAACGGCTTTCTTTGCAGGCACCCTCCAGTGAGGCGTCCGCCGTAGTCAAGGCTGGTGTCGCAGACAGGGTTAATTTAACAGCAGAGCATATATTCAAACTGAACATGCTGGGCATTGCCATTGAGGGAGAAACGCCGGAGACGGTAACGATCGAAATTAAACAAGCTGACCCGGACCTGACTGCTGAAGAAGCGCGAGACCTTGTCGCTGATAGCCTGGATATGGAGAGAGATAGCGTGCGGGTTGATGACTTCTATTTTTATTCGGGGGATAACAGCGCTAGAGTGACGTTGCATTTTGATAGGACGCTTGCTGTGGATGGGGCCATGAGGGGTGGTATCGATTTTGCCCAGTCGAATTTGGACATGCAGATCAGACGTGATGGTAACGGCGTGCCATTGCCGGTGTTAGCGTCCCAAACGCGCAAGCGCTCCGCCGTGCCGGCCACCTCGATGGCCGCACTCATCAACAGAACCGAGGCAGACCCGCCCGGGGTTGGACCGCTGACCACCACCCAGCGTGCTGGTTGTCCGTTAGCGTCGTCGCGGCTCTTGCCTCCGCTAGTCACCATGCGACTGTTGTCTTTGTTCCACAAGCTGCTGCCACGCCAGGAAAATCCGCTGTAACGGTAGTTGATAATGGTCACCGGATCCGCCAGCGAGTGTTGGCGCAGCGCGATATCGAGCACCAGTGCATCGCTGCCGCGCAAGGCAAGCCCCACCGTCGCAGTCTCGCGAATGACCGCCCGCGGCTCGCTGCCCGGCTTGTGAACCACCACTTCGTTGGTGAATTCCCAGCCGAGTCGGTCGGGATCTTCGTCTAACTGTTTCACAGCACGCGACACATGTCCGCCCTGACCTTCCTGAATTTCCCAACAATTGTAACGCTCGCCATCGACCTCGATGAATTTCCACGGCCACCACAGCCCCAGATGATGCAGATGATCGGCGGGCTGCGCGGTGGTCCATTCAAAGCCCGAGGGCGTGCGAAGCGGGTGGAGAAACGCGCTGGCCGCAAACTTGGCACCGCCCACCGGCGCTACCAGCGGCATGCTCTGCCATGCAAACAGCAAGGTCTCACCATGACTCGCCTCGACCCGACCGGAGTGCGTTGCCGTCGTCCATGTCCCGGCCGGTTCGGCGGCGGCAGCCAGCGACGCCAACGCCCCGCACACCACGCCCAGTGCCCGGTTTATTGAATGGGTTTCGGTCATCATGGCGGCTTCATACGCGGCAGCCGAGAAAGTTCTTACCGCAGAATCTGCGCGTAAGTCATGATGATATAACTGGCATTTTTTGCCTCCGTTGGAAAAAATTGCTTGTCGTTAGCGGCTAGGCCAGCAAACTCCGCAGGTCCTTTGCACGGAAATTCAACAACCATGAAATCGTACTTCCCGCTCGTCAAATCCCCGATCAAATACGAAGGCCCCCAGAGCCGCGACCCCCTCAGCTTCAAGTGGTTCAACGCCAAACACAAGGTCCGCGGCAAGACGATGGCCCAACATTTCCGCTTTGCCGTGGCGTACTGGCACACCTTCAAGGGCGGTGGCTCGGACATGTTCGGTCCGGCCGCTTGGGTTCGTGAGTGGAACGTCGGCACGCCGATGGAGGCCGCAACCAAGGCGCTGGAGGCCAACTTCGAGTTCTGTCAGAAACTCGGCGTCCCCTATTACTGCTTCCATGACCGCGATATCGCCCCCGAGGGCGCAACCTTCGCCGAATCTGTCAAAAATTTGGAGGCAGTGGTCAAGCAGGCGAAGAAGATGCAGAAGGACACCGGCATCAAACTATTGTGGGGCACCGCCAATCTGTTTTCTAATCCGCGCTACACCCACGGTGCCGGCACCAATCCGGACGTGCAGGTGTTTGCTTACGCTGCGGCCCAGCTCAAACACGCGCTGGAGGCCACCTGTGAATTGGGTGGCGAAAACTATGTGTTCTGGGGCGGCCGCGAGGGCTACGAAACGCTCCTCAACACCAAGTACAGCCAGGAGCAATCGCAGTTTGCCGCGCTGCTCCAACTCGCCGTGGATCACGCCAAAAAGATCGGTTACAAGGGCCAGTTCCTCATTGAGCCCAAGCCCCGCGAACCCTCGAAACACCAGTACGATTACGATACGGCCACCGTCCTGAGCTTCCTCCGCGCCCACGGCTTGTATGACCATTTCAAGATCAACGTCGAAGCCAACCACGCCACTCTCGCCGGCCATACCTTCGCCCACGAACTGACCGTCGCCGCCGCCGAAAATAAACTCGGCAGCATCGACGCCAACGCCGGCGACGTGCTCCTCGGTTGGGATACCGACCAGTTCCCGATCAACCTCTACGACACCGCCACTGCCATGATCGCCGTGCTCCAACAAAAGGGCGGGATCGGCTCCGGCGGCTTCAACTTCGATGCCAAGTGCCGGCGTGGCTCCAACGACGTGATGGACCTGTTCTATGCCCATATCGGCGGCATGGATTGCTTTGCCAAAGGCCTGCTGGTGGCCGACAAGATCCTCTCTGACAAGGCTTACAACAAGATTGTGGATGATCGCTATGCATCGTGGAAGTCCGCCACCGGCAAGGAGATTCTGGCCGGCAAGTCGTCGCTGGATAAACTCGCCGAGCTCACCCTCAAAAATGGCGAACCCTCCCTCCAAAGCGGTCGTCAGGAATTGCTAGAGATCCACTTCAACGATATCCTGCTCAGTCTCTAACTTGTAACAGCCCCCCATGTCCTACCATCTCGGTCTCGATAGCAGCACCCAAAGCCTCAAGGGCCTCATCATTGATGCCGCCGCCGGCACCATCGTCGCCCAGATGACGGTCAATTTCGCCAAGGACCTGCCACAGTACCAAGCGGCCTATTCGCCGTCGGGGGACCCGCTCGAAAAGCATGCCGAGCCGCTGTTGTGGGTGGCAGCGCTCGACCTGCTTTTCACGCGGATGCAGGCCGAAGGTGCGCCTTTGGACCGGGTCGTCGGTATCGCCGGCTCCGGCCAACAGCACGGCTCGGTCTATCTCAACTCCCGGGCCGACGCCATCCTGGCCGGCCTCGACCCCGCTAAGAACCTGATCGAGCAACTCGCGCCGGCCTTATCGCGCCAGACCTCGCCGATCTGGATGGACTCGTCCACCAGCGCCCAGTGTGCCGAGGTGAGTGCCGCCATCGGTGCACGGTTGCAGACGGATACCGGCTCGCCGGCTATCGAGCGCTTCACCGGTGCCCAGATCCGCAAGTTCTATCAACAAGAGCCAGCCGCCTACGCCGCCACTGCCAGCATCCATCTGGTGTCTTCGTTCATGGCCTCGCTGCTCTGCGGCAGCCATGCGCCCATCGACTATGGAGATGCAGCGGGCATGAACCTGCTCAATCTTCACACCCTCACCTGGGATCCGGCGATTTGTGAGGCGAGTGCGCCTGGATTGTTAGGAAAACTCCCGCCCGCCGTGCCCACTCACACGGTCATCGGCAAGCTCTCGCCCTACTTTGCCAAATACGGCTTCTCCAACGACGTGACCATCTCCGCATGGACCGGTGATAACCCCGCGAGCCTGGTGGGAACCGGTGCTACCCGGCCCGGCCTGGCGGTGGTTAGCCTGGGTACCAGCGATACATTTTTTGCGGTGCTCGACCCGTACCGTACCGATCCGGAAGGCTGCGGCCACGTGTTCGGCAATCCCACTGGCGGCTTCATGTGCCTCACCTGCTTCAAAAACGGCTCGCTGGCCCGCGAACGGGTGTGCGAGGAAGCCGGGGTGGATTGGACGTTTTTCGATGTGACGGCATTTCAGCAAACGCCCGTCGGCAACCACGGCCAGCTCGCCCTGCCATGGTTCGAGGCGGAAATCACCCCGCCAGTGCTCACTCCGGGACTGCGTGCCAACTTCGATTTCGCCAACGCCGCAGCCGCCACCCGGATCCGTGCCGTCATTGAGGCGCAGATCCTATCCATCCGGGTTCACTCGCAATGGATCGGCAACTTTGAGACCATCCGCGTGACTGGCGGTGCCTCGCGCAGCACCGGCATCCTCCAGACACTTGCCAACGTCTTCCAGGCCACCGTGGAAACCATCGCCGTCCAGGACTCCGCCGCCCTCGGTGCTGCCATGCTCGCCGCCCACGTCGTCGGTCGCCACAGCTACGCGGCCCTCTCCAAGGCATTGGCACCGGCCATCGCCACATTCACCCCGGATCCCGCCAGCGGCCGGATCTATCAGGACCTGCTGGATACCTATCTGCAACTCGAGGCCACGGCCAAAGGTTAGAGAGGCTGCGCCTCAGACCCAAGCCCTCAATAACATCGGTTTGATCGCGACCTAGGGCGAGGCCAGGCTGGCATATTGCCGGGCCGTCGGCCCTGAAGAGCGCAGGGGTCATGCCTGGAATTCGGGAAATATTTACATTTTCTATCTAACCATTATTGCAAGGCTCGGGAAGGCTTGTACTTTTCGCCTTGTCAGAGGCATTCAGGCCACTGACAGACTTCCAAACACCAATATCCCCCACTATGCATATCAACGTTAAGAACCCATTCCTCGCAATCGTGACCGCCCCCAAAAAAGTCACGTTGATTATCGCGTCCGTGCTCGCCGCCAGCGGTGCCGCGCAGGCCACCACCAGCCTGCTCATCAACGGTGGCTTTGAAGCGTCGTCCAGCCAGACGGTTACCCCGACCGGTTGGGACAACATCGGCCACTCTGAGGGCGTGATCACCTATGGCGAGTTCGGCATTCCGGCATACGAAGGGCTAAATTTCTATGATTTGGGCGGTTTCGGCGACCCCAGTGGACCGATTGGTGACGGGATCGCCCAGGCGTTTGCCACCACGGCGGGTGAGAGCTACACGGTCACCTTTGGCCTGAGCAGTGAGAATCTGTCTGGTACCGAAACCCTGACTGTGGCAGCCGGCAGCGCCTCTGTTGACTATGTGCTAGGTGTCAGCGCGGATGGAGCATTGCAGAAACCATTCACCACGCAAACCTTCGACTTCGTTGCTACCAGCGCAAGCACCACACTTTCGTTCATCCACACCGCCGGTGGTGGAGGCAATAACGATCCCGTGATCGATGGCGTCAGCGTAAACATTGCCTCCGTTCCCGAACCGGGAGCTGGCGTGTTGGCTCTGCTAGGCGTGGCGACACTCGGTGCAGTCGCCCGCCGCCGCAGCCGCTAATCATGCCATCTTGGGCTGCGGCAGCGCAGCGCTATCTAACAGGAGGGGTCTCTATAACAACGTGGAGGCTCCTTTTTTCCGTCCGTCAGGTGCGGGATTCCACCAATTTTGTCAGGACGGCCTTTTGGGCGTGGAGGCGGTTTTCGGCTTGTTGGAAAATCGTGTTAGCGTGGAGTTCCAGCACTTCGGCGGTAATTTCCTTACCACGATAGGCCGGCAGGCAGTGCAACACGATATGCCCGGGGGCGGCCTGACACAAAAGTTGGGCGTTGACTTGGAAGCCGGTAAACTCGCGCTCTTTATCGGTTTGATCTTCCTGGCCCATGGACAACCAGACGTCGGTATTGATGACGTGAGCCCCTTGGGCTGCTAGCGCAGGATCGAGCGTGACACTGACGTTAGGTGCGTCCAGCGCGGCGAGAAACTCGCTCGGCGGCAGGCAGGCGGCGGGCGAGGCCACCACCAACTCAAATCCCAAATGCTTGGCCGCCCACATCCACGAACGGGTCATGTTGGAAAATCCGTCGCCGATAAAGGCGATTTTCCGGCCGTCCCAGCCACCCAACGCCTCCTTGATTGTTAGGAGATCGGCCAAAATTTGGCACGGATGTTCGTCATCGGTGAGCGCGTTGACGGTTGGAATGTTAGAGAAAGCGGCGAAGTCACTGACGTCCTGTTGGGCGAAGGTGCGGATGATGGCACCGTGAACCATCCGGCCCAGGACGCGGGCCGTGTCCATGATCGGTTCGCCGCGGCCGAGCTGAATGTCATTTTTAGATAGAAACATCGGAAAGCCGCCGAGTTCGCGGATGCCTACCTCAAACGAGACACGGGTGCGGGTGGAGGATTTGGTGAAAATGAGTGCCCACGTCTGGCCGACCAGTGGCTGGGCACCTGGCGTCCCGCGCTGGCATTTGAGCTCGGCAGCCAATGCGAGCAAGCCATGGATATCATCGGCGGTGAGCGCCTCGATGGACAGGAGATGGTTCATAAGGATGTCAGAAAGTGGACAGGACGTCATGCACCATGACCAACGCCTCGTCGATCTCGGCGTCAGTCACATTCAGTGGCGGGAGCAGGCGGATGGTGTTTGGACCGGCTGGCGGCACCAGCAAGCCATTTTCCATGAGACGGTTGACGACGACGAGCGCCGGGGTTTTGCCCTCGGGGGTGGGAATTCGAGTGGGATCCAGACCGATGCCCAACAACAAGCCGAGGCCACGCACGCCAGTGACGACGGGCAATTGCCAGGAACCGATGGTTTGGCGGATGCGGGCTTCCTGGCGGCGGGCGTTGGCGGCGAGGTCCTGGCCGCGAATCTCCTCCAACACGGCCAGCGAGGCGGCACAGACCAGCGGGTTGCCGCCATAGGTGGAACCATGCGAGCCAGGACCTAACAATGATGACAACGCTGTTCCTGCGGCGTCTATCGATCGGTCACTCAGCCAGAACGCACCGATGGGCACGCCGCCGCCCATGCCTTTGGCCCAGGCCAAGCCGTCGGGCTGGATTTCCGGGGCGATTGCACGCCAAGCCATGGCCTCGCCGCAACGGCCGAAGCCGGCCTGCACTTCGTCGAAGAACAACAGGAGGTCATGGGCATGGCAGAAGGCGGCGACGGCCCGCAGAAACTCAGGAGTGGCGACGTTGACCCCCCCCTCGCCTTGGACCGGCTCCAGCAAAACTGCGGCGGTATCCGGGCGCGCGGCGTTTTCCAGGGCAGCCGGATCATTGAAAGGCAGATACCGGAAGCCCGGCAGCAAGGGATCAAAGCCTTCCTGAATCTTGGTTTGGCCCGTAGCGGCCATCGCACCGAGGGTGCGGCCGTGGAACGATTGTTGAAAAGTGAGCACCTCGAAGCGCGGCGTGCCGTCGGGCTGCGGGCGGCGGTGGCCAAAGCGGCGGGCGGCCTTGATGAGGCCGTCGTTCGCCTCGGCACCGGAGTTGCCGAAGAAGACTTTGCCGGGAAGCCGGACGTGCTCCTCATTGATTTCGCGGGCGAGGGCGGCCTGTTGCGGAATCTGATAGAGGTTGGACACATGAATCAAGATGCCAGCCTGCTCGCGAAGCGCCGCCACCAAACGCGGATGGCAATGGCCCAGCGAACACACCGCTATGCCGGTGCAAAAATCCAGATAACAGCGGTGTGCGTCGTCCCACAAGCGGCAGCCCTCGCCGCGCACCGCCACCAACGGAAAGCGCCCGTAAGTCGGAAGAACATGCTGCTGGAATGTCGCGGAAGTCGTCATAGGAGGGGGAGAGGAGCCTAGCAGCCTTAAGCGCCTTGGCAATGCGCAAATCACACATGTCAAACTGGCGGAATAGACGGCGGTGGAATTGGCGGGACCCAGGTTTTGGTCCCCATGGCGATTGCATCAAACCTCGATTTGAGCGCCGAGTTCGATGACCCGGTTAGGAGGCAGGTTGAAAAACTCCATGGCACTTTGCGAACTGCGGGAAAGCAGCGCAAAGTACTTTGCCTGCCACAACGGAAGACTGTTGTGAGTAGGCAAAATCGTCTCCCGACCTAGGAAAAAGCTCACTTTTTCGGCATTGCAGGACAATCCGTGCCGGCCACAAGCCTCCAGAATCTCAGGCACATTGGGCCGCTCCATGAAGCCATAGAGTGCCATCACCCGCCACACGCCCGATCCGAGATCGGTCACCTCCAAGCGCTCATCCTCGCCAATCCGTGGCGTGCGCGCCGCCTGAATCGTCAGAATAATGGTCGTTCGATGCAACACTTGATTGTGTTTCAAATTGTGCAACAAGGCTGGCGGCGCAGAACCGCCCGCCAATGAAAGATAGACCGCAGTGCCTTGAGCACGCATCGCTCCGCCGCGTTCCAGCGAGTGAATCAAATCACACAAGGGCAGGCTCATGGCGGCAAATTTCCCTGCCAAAACCGCTCTCCCACGCTTCCACGTCAGCATCGTAAGCATCAATGCAGCCCCAATGAGCATGGGAACCCAACCCCCTTGGGCGATTTTAAGCAAGTTGGGCAGAACAAAACTCAACTCGATGAGCATAAAGCTGCCGCAGACGAGCACCACCTTCCACATCGGCCACAGCCACAGGCGCCTGGCGATGGAACACAACACCAAAGAAGTGATGAGCATCGTCAAACACACCGCAATGCCATAGGCCGCCGCTAAATTACTGGATGTTTGAAACCCAATGACCAGCGCAATGCTGCCCACCATGATGGCACGATTGACTTGCCCCACGTATATTTGGCCGTGCTCGCTCTCCGACGTGTGCTCGATGGCCAAACGCGGCAAATACCCCATCTGCACCGCTTGCATCGCAAGCGAAAATGCCCCGGATATGAGCGCCTGAGAGGCAATCACCGCCGCCAGAGTGCCCAAAATGACCAGCGGCATCTTAAACCAGACCGGTGCCAATTGGTAAAGCGGCGAAACAAGCGTCTCTGGCGAGGAATCCGACAACACCAAGGCCCCCTGGCCCAAGTAATTGAGCAAAAGCGCGGGCAAAACCACCGCAAACCACGCCAGACGGATCGGATTCCGCCCAAAATGCCCCATATCAGCATATAAGGCCTCGCCCCCGGTGATGCACAAGCACACTCCGCCCAAGGTCACTGCTGAGTCCAACCCGTGATGGAACAAAAATTGCAGAGCCCACCATGGATTCATGGCCATCAGCACCCCGGGATACATCAAAATCCCGCGCACGCCTAACACTGAAATGCTGATAAACCACACCAAGGTGATCGGTCCAAACCAAATCCCCACCCGCCCGGTCCCCCGGTATTGAATCGAAAACAAGCCTAACAAAATAGCCACTGTGATCGGCACAATCCAACTTTCCATGGCTGGCGGCGCAGCCACTTTCAGGCCTTCGACGGCAGAGAGCACGGAAATGGCCGGGGTGATGATCCCGTCGCCAAACAGAAACGCGGTGCCCAGCAAAGCCAACAACACCAGCACGTAGCTGCGGCGGTTCACCGGGCTGCCGACTTTTGTCGTTTGCGGTACGGCCAGTGCCAGCATCGCCAGCAAGCCGCCCTCGCCATCGTTGTCGGCACGCATCACCACCGAGATATATTTGACCGCGATGAGGCTCAGCAGTGCCCAAATGATCAACGACAGGATCCCCAGCACGTTGGCGGGATTGACTTCCACCATTCCGTGGCCACCGGGCCCGGTCATGCTTTCGCGCAAGGCGTATAAGGGACTGGTGCCAATGTCACCGTAAACCACGCCCAAGGCTCCGAGAGCTAGCAGCGCTTTACGACGGGATGTCGATTCAGGGGAATTACTCATGCCGGAGGATGACGCGGTCTGCTTCTGGTGGGGCGGGCGGGCGGCAGTCAAAGCCCTCCTCAGCGCCTTTGCAATCGAAAGTTTTGACAAAATTGACTGTGCTCCGCCTGATGAAAGGAAAAGGTGGAGCCTTAACCGCCCTTTATTCTCTATCCAAACCCAGCAAGCATCTCAGATAGCCATGCAAACCACTGCTGTTGACTGAGGCGTTTGCAGGAATGAAACAAGAAAGGCGGCACGCGGAATGCCGCCACCGGTGGCCCGGGCATCCTGCCAGTTGCCTCTGTTCAAACAACCGAAGATGCAAAGTAAACCGTATTGGCCACAACGGCTAGGGAATCGGCTTGGGCTGAGCGGCTTGCCACTCTTCCCGGCTGACTTGACGGGCCTCATGGATGAAAACAAAGATGCCCTTCTTGTTGCCAACGATCACGTCAGGCAAATGGTCGCCATTGACGTCGGCCACGGTGACTTGAGTGCCCACGCCGGAATCCGAGTCGATCAGGTAGGGAATGAAATCAACCGACTTGTCGGGATTTCTAACGGTTTTAAACCAATAAAGCACTGCAGGCGCATTGGGTTCATCGTCGCCAGTGGGACCGTGCGCCCAAAATCGCTTGCCAGTCACAAAATCCATGACGCCGTCACCGTCCATGTCCACCATTTCGATGGCGTGGGCCTGTGAGAACGAAACGCCGTATTTGTTTTCCTGCGGGGTTTTGCCGACGATTGGATGCGGTTTGAACGAAATCTGACCATTCTCCCGGATTTGCTCATACCAGACGATGCCGTAACCATGCGGATTGAGGGTGGTGAGCACGTCGTTGAGGCCGTCGCCATTGAAGTCGTATGCGTACATTTGAGCCCCGCCCGCGGTGCCGGATCCGGCAGCGAATGGAAATGGATGCATTTTCCACTCGGGATCACCACTGAGCGAAGCGGGCTGTTCCCACCAGCCGTTTTGTTCAATAAAATCCGCGCGACCATCGCCGTTGATATCGCCAAATCCCACCCCGTGAGTGTATTTGTGCCATGGGCCCTTGGGCGAAATCGGGTGCCACGTCCACGGCTCGGTTGGATGACTCCAATTGGCCGTCGCGTAGCCAAGAAACCCGTTAGAGTTACAAACCACATCGGGTTTGCCATCGCCACTGATATCACCAAAGCGCGGCGATTCATTGTCCAGCGTGCTGATCGCCTTGTGCCGCGTCCAATGCTCCGTGCCATCGGCATTCTTCTTGCCTTGGGGATTTTCGTACCAATAAGCATCGGCACCAGGCGTATCATACACGATAATGTCCGCCCATCCGTCACCATTGAAATCATAGACGTATGTTAGGAAATTGTCAGAGTAATCGTTCACATTTCCCTTGGCACCGCTGTAGCCGGCAAAGGTGAATTCCGTGCCATCGGCTCGTTTTCCCTTGGATGTCTTGGTCGCAGGACGAAATTCATGACGAATCTTGAAATCGGGTCCTTCCCACCAAAAGGGTCCGCCACAAATATCGAGCTTGCCGTCGTGGTTGAAGTCGCCGTAGGAAACGCCTTCGCACCAGAACTCATCGCTCACTTGGATCTTCTTGAAACTGTGCAGCGTGTAGAGCTGAGGTTCCACCCCGCTGGCACCCAGCACGGTGGCTAACAATGTAATCAACGCCATGGGAGTGTGGGTCATGGGAGCAGTGTGGATAACGGGTCATGGAACACAAGGTGAAAAAATCGCCCTGCGACGCTATTCTTTACCTTTTGAGGACTCTAGCGTATCACCTACCCCGGTAGGATGCGTTTGCGATCCGGGTTCAATCTCATTCCACTTCCGTCGTTAGGCCATGCACCGCGATCCACCAGTCAATCCCAAGCGCCTAGGACGGCGGCACCGTCGCTGGCCTAAGTGGGTGGGCGCAGGGATGGTGGCACTTTTTTTCATTTGGGTTTGGCTGCCGCAGCCGCAGATATATCCGCCGGAACTCGGGTGGTCGCGAGTCCTGCGTGATCGCAACGGCACCTTGTTGCATATCACTACAGCACCGGATGGCAGATACCGGGTCTGGACCCCACTTGCCGGGGTGAGCCCGCACTGGGTGCAAGCCACCCTGCACAAGGAGGACCGCTGGTTCCGCTGGCATCCGGGTGTCAATCCGCTCGCTCTAATGCGCGCCACCGGCCGGGCTCTTAGGGGACATACCGCCGGAGGTGCTTCCACGCTCACGATGCAAGTCGCCCGACTGCGCTGGCACCTCGAAACCCGCAGTGCTGCCGGCAAGTTGGTGCAAATCGCCCGCGCCCTGCAGCTCGAGCGCCATTACTCGAAAGACCAAATTCTGGAGGCCTACTTCAACCTCGCGCCCTTCGGCGGCAACGTCGAAGGCGCAGAGGCCGCTGCCTGCTTGTGGTGCGGCCGCAGTGCCATGCTAATCAGCCAGCGAGAAGCCATCGCCCTGAGCGTCATCCCCCAAAGCCCGGCCACCCGCCAGCCCGGCCACATGAACAGCGCGCCGCGCCTCGCCGCCGCCCAAAGCCGCCTCGCAACTCTATTGGAAGAGCGCAGCGGTCTGCGCGGTGATCCTCTGGCAGGGCAATTCACCCTGAGCCCGCCTGGCCCGCCGCCGCACGAGGCCCCCCACCTATGCCGCCGCCTGCTGCAAGCCAGCAGCACGCGCGAAATTACCAGCACTCTGGATCTGGCCATGCAACAGCAAATTGAGCGTGGCATCAGTGCCCATATGCAACGCACCAGTGACGAGGGCATCGTCAATGCCTGCGCCATGCTCGTCCACGCTCCCTCACGCGAGGTACTCGCCTATGTGGGCTCGGCGGATTATGCCGACCGCGACATCTGCGGCATGGTGGATGGGCTGCGGGCGAGGCGCTCGCCCGGCTCGGCCCTAAAACCCTTTGTCTATGGCCTCGCGCTCGATCAGGGGCTGATTCACCCGCGCAGCCTGCTCAGCGACGGGCCGATGGGCTTCAACGACTACAACCCGGAAAATTTTGAAGGCGAATTTCTAGGGCCTATTCATGCCAACGAAGCGCTGGTGCGCAGCCGCAACATTCCCGCCGTAGCCTTGGCCAATCGGCTTGGTGAGGGCGGGCTCTATCGATTTTTGCAGCGCGGCGGCGTCAACCTGCCAAAGCCAGCCGGCTACTACGGTCTGGCCCTCGCTCTCGGTGGCTGCGGCGTCACCCCGGTCCAACTGGCCGAACTTTACTGCGGCTTGGCCGATGACGGCCAAGCCAGACCCTTGGTTTTTGCCCGCAGCACTTCCCCGGCCGGCACCACTCCGCCGCCTAACACCCCTCCCCTGCTATCGGTAGCCGCGCGATTTCTCGTCCTGAACATGCTGCGCGGCGGTGCCGACCTCGGGCCGGAATATGGCTTTGCCCGCACAGATCCGGCCGTCGCCTGGAAAACCGGAACCTCCCACGGATTTCGCGACGCATGGGCGCTGGGGGTGCGGGGGGATTACGTGCTGCTGGTCTGGCTCGGCAATTTCAGTGGCTGCGGCAACAACGCACTCGTCGCCAGACACTGTGCTGCCCCCTTGTTGTTTGACTTGTTCTCCCGCTTGCAGCTGCCTGATCGGGCCAGCGAGCCTCCGGCAGACGTACGCCAAGTGGACCTTTGCTCCACCTCAGGGGATTTGCCCGGTCCGTGGTGCAAGCAATCCGCCCCCGGCTGGTTCATCCCCGGCGTTTCCCCAATCAACTTGTGCCAATTGCACCGCAGCATTCTAGTGGATGGCATCACCGGCAAGCGGGTCGCCCGCGACGATGGCCGAGCGGGCTTGCTTCGCGAGATCCACGAATTCTGGCCGCCCGATCAGTTGGAGTTGTTCCGCAAGGCCGGTCTCCCACGCCGCTCCCCTCCCGACCCCGAAACTGGCACCGATACCTTGCTGGGCCTCGATCCCGGCCAAGCCCCCACAATCACTTCCCCCTTGCATGGCCGCACCTACCAATTGGACACCAGCCCGGCCGGTTCCGCCATCCAATTGCAAGCCCGCGCCACTCCTGGCGTGCGCCGCCTGTACTGGTTTGACGGCGAGGCATTCCTCGGCTTTTGCGCCCCGTCCGAATCCCTTCCCTGGCTAGCCCCTCCCGGCGACCACCCCCTGCACGTGCTCGATGACCACGGCCGAAGTAGCGACACGACTATCCGCGTGCGGCGCTGAAATGCGGGCTCATACGGGCTGGCCCCTGCCCGACAATGGTGGGCTTTTGGGGCCTGCACACACTCGATCTAACCAAGAGTCCACCGCGACATTTCGCTGGTCCGATCGGACCAGCAAAATGTCGCGGTGGATTCTTGTCAGAAATCCGGGCTGGGATTTTCCGCTATCGGGTTTAGGGTTGTGGCCGATGCCTATGAAAGATGAACGAGTGAAGCAAGGGCTCATCGCTGCAACCGTGCTGACGACCCTGACCTGCGGGGTGGTGGCCCTGCTGCTGGGATGGCGCTCAGTACCCGGCCTACTGGGTGAATGGCTGGGGACAATCGTGGGCATCCTCTCCACCCCGTTTTTCCTGGAAGCCTCATTTGTGATTTTGGGCGTGCTGGTGATTATGGTGGCTAATGCCTTGCACCGGCACCGCGACGGAGACGAATTTGTCGCCCTGGCTGATTTGCCGGAGCGCCAAGCGCCGTCGGCCAGTAACTCGAAAACGCCGCCAAGCCACGACTAAGCGCCATGCCACGCCCGCTCCAATCACCGGAAAAGGAATTGCGCTTCACTCGCTCGGGCCAGGCACCCGCTTTTTGGCTGGCCGCAGCCGTACTCACCTGCGTCACGGTGACCCTGCTGGCCTGCGCACTGTACCGCGACGTCAACCCGCGGTTGCCACATCCGGCCTGGGCCATCCTCCCGCTGGCCTTGGCGCTGCTGGCCGGACGCATTGCCGTACACCTGACCCGTCACGCCTACCTGATTCTAACACCCTTGGGAATTGAAGTTTTCCCATTTTTCCGCCCGGCAAAATGCATGCGGCTGGTTAGCTGGCATGAAATTGCGGATGCAGAGGTTGAGGCGGATCTCAGCCTACTGACGCTGCACCATGACGTCCAGCGCAATTCCGGCCTACATCTTTCACTCGCCCCGATCCGCGAGGACCGGCGCGAATTGCTTGCCAAAGCCGTCGCCGTACGGGTATTCAAGCCCTCCAAACGTCCCTCGTGAATACGAACCGACTCCTGAATCCCCACCCGATGTACAAGTGGCGATTGCCGAATCGCC
>Ga0118677_10009411_pt1 | contig 15273 bp, 5 predicted proteins | sample AliMusrvi5mmetaG_FD_86154 | JGI IMG/M metagenome (GOLD analysis project Ga0118677, IMG submission 86154)
GTCGAAGGACGACGAGTACTTGCCTTCATTCACGGGATAGCCGTCGTTCACGGTGCCGGCGAAATCCAGCACCTGCTGCTTGATCAGCCCGGTGCCCGCGGCGACGGTCCGCGCCAGCTGGAACACGTGGGCATAGGAGATCCCGATCTGGACTCCCCGCCAGGCCCCCGACAAGCCGGCGCCGATGCCGATGCGATCCCAGGACGGCAGGTCGATGATCGTCCGGTTGTTCGGCTGGGCACCCTTCTCCCACCAGCCGCCCAGGCGCACCCACATGTGGTCGGCGATGGGGTTGTACGTGCCGCCCAGGCGCACGCTGTAGGTGTCGTTCAGGTTCCGGAGCATGGTGATCTTCTTCAGCTTCAGCTGCGTCCCCAGCGCCTCGACGTCCTCCCGGTCGAACTTGACGTGGAAGCCGTCGTGGGCGGACCACTGCTCCCAGACGAAGTCCGCCTCGACGTCGAACAGCTCCCGGTCGGCCTTCTTGCAGACGTACCGACCGCCGACCTTCACGTCCACCGGGTAGGTGAACGAGACGCGGCCCGGCACCTTCACCGGGACCATCTTCGCGTAGATGGAGTTTTCCGTGCCCGAGATCGTGAGGTCCCCGGTCGCCGTGACGTTGACGGGGATCACGCGCGCGGCGATCCCGAACTCGAGGTACGGCAGGGGCCGGGCCCACCCGCCGACGACCGCCGAAAACTTCTTCCAGTCCGCCATGTTGAGGTCCACCCGCAGGTCGTTGATGGTCTTCCCGGGGTCGTTCTGGGTGGACGCGCTGGCCGGACCGACGATGTCCAGCGAGTACTTCAGGTACGGCACCGCCACGTACTGGAGGCTGACGCCAAGGCCGAACCATTCCTTGTACTTCCAGGCCGCCGCGGCCGACACGAAGATCAGCGCCGTGTCCATGCTGGAGATGGAATACCGCGCGGCCGAGATCGCGCTCGGGTCGCCCTTCGACGGGTTGTCCGCATACGCCATCGTGCCGTAGGCCGCCGGCCCCTGGACACCCAGTCCGAACCCCCAGTCCTTGAGGCCGAAATCCGAGGTGAGGCCGAAGTTGATGCCCACCGGGAAGACGCCGTGCTGCTGCTTGGACGTCGCGAACGTGGTGGGGGTGCCGTCGCCTTCGCAGGTCCCCTTGCCCGGACCGTTCGAGCACCTCGTGGCCGGATCCCGGTCGAACGACAGCGACAGGCTGGGCAGGTTGTGGTCGTACAGCGTCTGCGTGCCGCGCATCAGGGACAGGCGCGACGGGTTCCACCAGATCGCCGACGGGTCGTCGGCGCCCACCACGAACGCCCCGCCACGACCGATGGCGTGAACGCCCTGGGGACCGTACTCGATTCCTGCCGCGCTGGCCGCCGCGGGCAGGAGCAGGCCGATCAGGGCAACGCACGCGCACCGGGCGGCAGGAGCGAGGCGGAGCATCGAAACCACCATGCTTGCCAAGGATTGCGGAAACCTAGCATGGCCCCCCGAAACGGGTCAAGGGACTTGCTGGACCACGACGTCGCACCGGCGCGAGGCGGGCCGCAAAGTGCGACGAACCGGCTGCGCATCCTTTTCGCCCCTGGCCCCCTGATTGCCGAGGCTCTCCCCTCCGGCGCCTCCGAGGAACCGCGGAGAAACCCCTGATTCCCCTTCGCGCCACGCCCCTTGCAACCAGCCTTTTCGCTGCAACAACGGAGGCTTCAGAGTCTGCTGCCCCTCTGCCACGGAAACCCCGGGAACATCCGCTCTCGGACAGGCATCCTTGGTACGCAAGTTGCACCATCGGGCCTCGGTTCTCTTCCCCTCGGGCCGAGGTGCGCGCCCCGTTTGCGCATAACCGCCCGGAAGAGTTGGAAGGATCCGGGTTGGATCGGCCGTCCGGCGGTTTGGAGTGTGAAATGTTTGCGGGTTTGAGTGTCCGTAGCAGTCAAGGAGGCGCCATGAAGCTCCGCAGTCGTCATCTTGGAACGCTGGTAATCGTCTGCGCAGCCTTCGTCCTGGCGCAGGGTTGCTCCAGTTCGTCCGACGAAAAGGACGTCGCGACGGACCCGGGGCTGGGCAGCCAGGACACGGCGGCCGACCTCGGGCTCGACGTCGGCCTCGACGTCGGTCTCGACGTGCCGGATTCGCCGACCGCGACTCCCGACACCGGCTCCAGCGCCGCATCAAGGCGCCAGTCGGCGGCGACCCAGGCCTGTACCCAGCCGGTCAACGACCTCGTGATCAACGAGTTCAGCGTCTACTCGGCGTCGGGCCGGCAGTGGATTGAAATCTACAATCCCACCGCCTTGGCCATCGACTTGAAGGGCTGGACCGTCGGGAACGGGACCTCCACCTTCACCATTCCGGTTACCGTGAACGTCGCCTCGCTCGGGTACGCCCTGCTCTGCAGCGACGGCGACGCCGCCTGCAGCTGGGGGCCGTGGGACACCGGGTTCACCCTGGCGACCGCCAATGCCTCTATCAGCCTGCAGAACAAGGTCCCCGCGACCGTCGACAGCATCGACTACTCCAGCAACACCATTCCCGCCACGGGCGGAACGATCGAGTTGAAGAACCCCTACAAGGACAACGCGACCCTGTTCAACCCGGACGGCTCGCTGAACGCCAGCTTCTCGCTTTCCACCGCCGCGCTGGGCACCCCGGGCGTCAAGAACGACAACTACGTCGTGGTCGAGGACCCGACCTGCTCCGACGACGGCAACATCTGCACATTCCAGGTCTGCGAGAAGAGCGTCTGCACCTACGTCCCCGACACGACGTGCTGCCTGTCGAACTCCGACTGCCAGTCGAACACCGATTTCTGCCTGGTGCCGTTCTGCAACGTGAACTCCCACAAGTGCGAGAACGGCCGCAAGGCCAACTGCTGCACCCAGAACTCGGACTGCAACGACAACATCGCCTGCACGACCGACTACTGCCTGTTCAACCAGTGCCAGTTCACGCTCGGCCCCGACTGCTGCATCGTCGACTCCGACTGCCCCAGCAAGGGCTTCTGCTCCGCGACGCGCTGCGGGACGGTCACGGCGAACCATTGCACCACGACCACCATCCCTGCGCCCGCCTGCTGCACCAGTCCTACCGACTGCAAGGATGACAATCCCTGCACGTTCGACAACTGCGACGGCGCCGCCCACAAGTGCGTGTTCAAGCAGATCGCCAACTGCTGCCTCAAGGACGAGGACTGCAACGACCACAACCCCTGCACCAAGGACACCTGCGTCATCAACGCATGCCGCCCGATCTGGCAGACCGATCAGTGCTGCTATGACGACCCCCAGTGCGCTGCGCAGGACACGAACCACCAGATCTGCACCGAGGACAAGTGCGTGCTGGATTCCGCCAGCGGGCACTACACCTGCATCACGCCCTTCAAGGCGGACTGCGCCCTGCCCCTTCCGTACATCCAGCTGTTCAACAACGCCCAGTCTTTCACGGGCATCAACTGGGAACTGATCGATTACGGGACCTCCACCAGCCGCAACTGGTCATTCGCGTACGGCTTCGGCGACCTGGGTCCCGACGGGCACCTGATGTTCAACTGGAGCCCGACCGTCATCAACGTCAAGACCGTCGCCGTGACGCCCACCCTGGACGCCTCGACCGCAGCCAACGACGGCTTCAACGTTACCAAGAGCACGACCCTCCAGTGGCGGATGGCCTACCACCACAAGAATCCCGGCGCGACCATCAAGATCCGGGTCCGGATCTCCACCCTCAACGATTTCTCGACGCCCGGTAACTACAAGGAAGTGTACGTCAAGGACGCCATCGACGACGTGCCCTACGCCCTTTACTCCTACCAGCTGCCGGCGCCCGAAAAGGATGCCCAGAACCTCCGCGTCGGCTTCATGCTGGACACGGGGGCCTCGCTGGCCGGTACCGCCAGCATGGATTCCCTGGAAGTCGACGACGTGAAGGTGGCGTCCGGCGTGCCCTCCCGCCTGTGGAAGTACCGCCTGGTCCGCTGCACCGGGACGGCCGCACAGGGTTGCGACAATGAAAACAATTACGTCGCCGTGGACGAACTGGACGAGCAGCAGATCAAGGATGGGCAGGTTCCCACCCTGACCGCCGGCGTCTGCGACTGGTACCGCGTCTACATGTGCATGTACGATCAGGACGGATCCCAGACCACCTGGAACTTCTTCGGATTCCCGTCGTCCTACATCGACGGCCCGCCGATGGATCAGCCCTCGTTCATCCAGGCCCCCTACCCCTGGGGCGAAAACACCGGCTGTTCGACCTTCCCGCAAACCGTCCAGGGGATCTGCAACAGCCCTCTGACCGGCCCCGGCTACTATGTGTGCGCCCTGGACATCAAGCCCGATTGCTGCAGCCCCACCGCGGCCGCGGACTGCGCGGTCAAGGCGGCCGGCGCATACCTCCCGGCCCTCGTGACCAAGGACGAGGATGACCCGGGCAAGGCGCTCCACAGCCCCTTCGAAACCCAGACCAAGTTCGCCGTCACCCTGTTGATCCAGGACGGCTACCTCGTGTGGTCCCCGAACGGCCGCGACGATCCGGCCGCCAATGCCATCGCCAACACCATCATGACCACGCGTGACCCGCGCGATAACGACAATTTCCGCAAGGCCCAGATCGTGGTCAACCTGAACCTCCTGTCGGACGCCGACCTGGCCCGCTTCCGCGGCATCTTCGCGGTCCTGGGCGTTTCGGGGAACAACCACGTCGTGTCGGTCACGGAGGCGGCCACCCTCAAGCGCTACATGGACCAGGGCGGCCGCATGTACCTGGAAGGCGGCGACTTCTTCTACACGTCGACCCGACCCGGCGCGCAGTTCAAGACGGTCCTCCACGACTACTTCAACATCGACTCGACCTCCGGCGGCCTCCCCGTGCTGGATGGCCCCATCGCCGGCCGCAACTTCCTGGACGGCTACTCGTTCGGCTACGTGCAGGGCAGCCCGCACTACAATTCGTACCTGGATCGGCTCGTGCACCGGGCCGCCTCGGGCAGCCGCGAAATCATGCGGAACGCGGGCACCACCGCCTTCGCGACGACCGTTTCGTACGAGAGCACCCCGGCGACCCCGTCGTCCCCGTTCTACCGTACCATCGGTTCGTCGATCCTCTTCGGCGGCCTGGTGGAGCAGACGGGCCAGACGACGCTCGTCAACCTGATGAGCCGGTACCTGGACTTCCTGGAAGTCGGCTATCCCGACTGCCTCACGGCTGCCAACTGCCAGGACGACGAGGCCTGCACGGCCGACACGTGCCTCCCGGCGAACGGCGAGAACCATCGCCTTTGCGGCTACTCGCTGCCCGCGGGCATGCTCACCTGCACGCCGTGCAAGAACGACGTCGAGGTCAAGGTCGGCAACGCGTCGGTCTGCGGCCTGAACGAAGCCTGCAACGTGGCGCTGGGTTACTGCGTCCCGATCCCGTTCCAGACGCGCTTCGACGCGGAAACCGGCACCGCCACCGGCTGCGGCGACTTCTTCGGCGACGCGGACGTCAACCCCGCCGCGCCGGCCTCGTCCTCCTGCACCGCCACCGTCACGACCTCCGGCATCCTGGAAGGCATCCAGGTCAAGGCGAAGATCCCGCACCTGTACCGTGGCGACGTCCAGTTGTCCCTGACCAGCCCCAGCGGCACCGAGGTCCGGCTGAAGCCCGCGAACCCGCTGGACGCGGCCCCGAACATCTACGCGACCTATGACGTCGGCGTCCCGTCCGACCAGCCCCTGTCCAAGTACCTGGGCGAGCGCCTCCTGGGCGCCTGGACCCTGAAGGCCCTGGATACGTCGCCGACGTTCGCCGGCGGCACCATCCAGGAGTGGCACCTGTACACCCGTCAGCGCGCGGTCACCTGCACCACGATCGCAGACTGCGGGGACGACCCCTGCGCCGCCAACGTGACCTGCGAGGACACGACCGTCCCGCCCGACGGCGTCAAGGAATGCAAGTACCAGCCGCTGTGCGATGACTCCAACGTCTGCACGCTGGACGTCTGCACGCCCGGAACCCACCTGGTCGGGGGCACCGCGGTCCCGAACACCGCCATGGCCACGGGTTCCTGCGCGTACAACACGATCCCGGGTGCGAACTGCTCCTGCACGAAGCACGACGACTGCCTGGCGGATCAGGCCTGCCTGAACCTCGCGCAGACGGCCACCTGCGCGGGCGAAGTGGATTGCCGGTGCGCCCCGGTCCCGGGCACCCCGCACGAACTGAGCCTGCCCTCGCCGCTGCCGATCCCCGACAACGACGCCGTGACGGGCGTCACCCGGTCCCTGACCATGACGGGCACGTCTCCGATCAGCATCGTGAAGATCCGCATCGCGGTGAATCACCCGGCCGTCGAGGATCTTCGCGCCCGCGTCTGCCACCTCAACACCTGCGTCACGCTGCGCAACGTCCGCCACAAGGGTCTGATCGGAGGCGTCGACATGGAGGCGACGGGCTTCCACGACGTGTACGACTTCGACGCCGTGGACGGCCCCGGCACCCTCGATGACTTCCGCCGTCTGGCCGTTGCCGGCGCATGGACCGTCACCCTCTTCGACGTGGTCCCGGGCAACGTCGGCACCTTGCGGCGCTTCAATATCTATACCCAGGAAGCGGAGTGCTTCAACGACTCCGACTGCTCGGACAACAACGCGTGCTCCACGGATACGTGCCGCGCGACCCCGAGCGGAGCGGGCATCTGCCTGCATACCTTCAAGGTCTGCCCGATGCCCACCCTGCCGCAAGGCGTCAGCGCGGACTGCGTCCAGACCCCGCAATGCGTCGCGGCCACGGGGGCATGCCCCACGGCGACGACCCTGACCTTCAAGGACATCGGGACGACCTGCGAGGACGGGTTGTTCTGCACGGCGAACGATACGTGCGATGCGACCGGGCATTGCCTGGCCGGTGGCGCGCGGGATTGCTCGGGCGTCAGCGGCGCCTGCACCGAGGGGTGGTGCGACCCGGTGCTGTCCGAAACCACCCACCAGTGCCAGATCCGCAACCGCGCCGACGGCTTCGCCTGCAATGACGGCGAGGCCTGCAATGGCGCCGACAGCTGCCTGGCGGGCGTCTGCAAGAGCGGCACGGACTGGATCTGCCCCTGCGCGGTCGACACCGATTGCCACGACGACGGCAACCTGTGCAACGGCGATACGTGGTTCTGCAACGCCAGCAAGCTCTGCCAACTGGACCTCGTGAACCACCCGGCGAAGCAGGACTCCTGCCTGTCCACCGGCCCCTGCCAGAAGAGGACCTGCGAACCGGCGACCGGGCTCTGCAAGGACACCTTCGCCCTTGCGAACTACTTCCCGTGCGACGACAACCAGTACTGCACGCTGGGCGACTACTGCCTGAGCGGCGTGTGCATGGGCGGCGATCTTCGCGACTGCTCGTCGATGTCGCTGCCTGGCGGGATGTGGGAAACGTGCGGAATTCGCAAGTGCGTAGGCACGCTGCCGGACTCGGGCTGCCAGTTCGTCCCCGAGGCAAACACGAAGCCCTGCGACACCAACGGCCTGGGTTGCGACCTCGAGCATTGCAGCAGCGGCGCTTGCATCAACACCGATTGCGGACCGTTCGACAACTGCGCCATCGTCGGGGGCGTGGCGACTCGCGACTGCACGTCCTACGTGGATGACTGCAACACGGCAGCCTGCCAGGAACTGGGCGGCGGCCTCGCGACCTGCAAGCGGACGGCAAAGAACGACGGGACCACCTGCACGCCGGACGCCATCGATTGCACCACGGACACCTGCCAGTCGGGCATCTGCAAGCACGACCGGCCGGCGACCTGCCCCGGCAAGGTCTGCGGCGGCCGTCACCTGTTCGACGCGGGCGACGACATGTGCGGCTTGCAGGATTCCTGCGTCCACCCGGACCTGTCGCCGGTCGATCAACTGAACGGCCTGTGCACCACCACCTGCGACCCGGCCCAGGATTGCCAGTCTTTCGCGTCAGGGCTTGTGGACCTGCCGATCATCGACTGGGCCCGTGTCGGCACCTGCGCCACCAGCACCATCGTGATCCCCGCCGGCTACCCGTTCACGTACGTCAAGTCGCTCCAGGCGAAGGTCCGCCTGTCCCACAGCTACCTGGGCGACCTGTTCATGACCCTGAAGGATCCGCAGGGATACACCCACCCGATCTGGAACATGATCGGCGGCGCCAACGACGGATTCGCGGACACCTTCGAGCTGTCGTTCAACGTGCCCAACCGGGTCAACGACCCGGGCACCTTCACGGATGGCCGGGACATTGCGGGCGCCCCGATGTGCTCCTTCCAGGGCGAGCTGGCCCGGGGCTCCACCGGGGCGTGGACGCTGGAAGTCTGCGACTACGGCCTGACCAACAGCGGCGTCCTGCACGACTGGACCCTGGCCGTCCAGGGCACCAACAGCAACGCGAACCTCAACAGCGGCCACCGCTGCGAGGACGCGATCGATCTGACTCCCGCGTCCATCGGCCCCGACCCGCTGGTCTGGCCGGTCGCGAACGACTCCACGAAGTGCGGCATCAACGTGCTGTACAACTCCGGGTACGGCAAGACCGAGGGGCCCGAGCGCTGGTACAAGATGGTTCTGGACAAGGCGACCCGCGTCAAGGTGACGCTGAACCAGCCGATCCGCGACCTGGCGCTGATCCTGAAGGGCGGGCCCAGCGCAACCTGCGCGACGGCACCGGTGGTCGGCGGCAGCAATGCCTACCTCCCGATCAACCATCAGCCCGAGTACTTCAACCTGCCCCTGCCGGCAGGCACGTACTTCCTGGCCATCGACACCGTCAGCGATCCCGTGCCCCCCAGCCTGGACCTCATTTCCAGCCGGCTCGCCGTGATGGACAACCTGTTCAACTACGGCCCGTACATCTTCGATATCAGCATGGAACTCCTGAGGGAGAACGGCAACACCTGCGGGAACAGCGAGTCCTGCCTCAGCAACTACTGCGACGGCAAGTTCTGCTGCGACAACAGCCTGGGTACCAACCCGACGTGCTGCCCCGGCGCCTTCCCGGCGGACGGGGAGTCGTGGACGCTGGGCGCCGGCGCCATCCCGGTCGAAACATCGCTGTTCGAGTCGGCGAAGACGGTCTGCGGCGTCACGGCACAGGCGGTCTGCCACAGCAACCAGCCCGGTTTCCTGCCCTGCGAGGGTCGCCGGGTGTTCCCGAACTGCAGCGTCGGCCACGACTGCTTCCAGGACGTCAACAACGAGGCACGCGACGACACGGCCTGTACGCCCCCCGTCGTGGTCAACGGCGCGCTCACCGGAGGCGTGACGGCGTATCACTGCGGCTACTACGACGACGTCTTCTGCGACGCAGGATTGCTGCAGACTCCGGTCGCCTGCAAGACCGAGTGCGCGAGCGACGCGGACTGCAAGCACACGCCGGTCTATCCCGGCCAGTACAACCATTGCGAGGAAACCAACCCGGTCACCCACAAGATGGAATGCGTGCCGGACCGCGACAAGGGCGAACGCTGCGGCAGCGCCCATGAGTGCATCTCGGAATTCTGCGGAATGAACAACCTCTGCTGCATCCCCGGCAAGGTCTGCTGCCCGAACCCCGACCCGCTGAATGGCCCCTTCACCAACGGCGCGGTCTGCCCGGATTCGTTCCTCGGCGTGACGCTCAGGGACTGGACGACCAAGACCTGCAGCACCCAGACCGAATGCATCGGGCAGCGCACCGATCCCTTCTGCAGCGCCAGCAAGGAATGCGTGCCCAAGTATCCGCGGGACGATTGCGGCTGCCAGGACGTCAAGAGGAACTGCACCCTGGTCAACGTCTTCTACGACTCACCGGAGTGCTTCGCTGACGCCGAAAAGACCACGTACTGCGCGAACGTCCCGATCGTCGCCGGCATCGAGCGACATGGGCCGGTGGCGCCGGACTGCTACACCAGTTGCCTGATCAGCAGCAACCACGTGGTGGGTCCGCTGGGAGGCGTGGTCGATTGCTCGACCGACACCGAACCGGTCTGCAACGACACCGGGACCAACGGCCTGGAAACCGGCTTCCACTGTCTCCCGGACAACCCGTCCTGCTGCTGCCAGGACGACGCCAAGTGCATCTACCTGGCCCACTGTGCGCCGGTTGCCGGCGCCGCCAGTTGGAAGCAGAAGTCCTGCGATGGCCCGATCCCGAACGGCGGCATGTGCAACCGCGGGCCCGACTGCGTGAACAAGAACTGGCTGCCGGCCCCCTACAGCGGCAAGAACGGCGGCTACTGCAACCACAACGTCTGCTGCAACGGCGGCAACTGCTGCCTGACGGACAGCGTCCCGGGCATGTCGACGTTCTGCGCGGCGCAACCCGCGGACTGCAATGATCCGTTGAACTGCCATGGCCGCTTCTTCACGAACACCTGCAACCCGCCGCCGACCGGGTACGACATCCACAACCAGGATCTTGTGGATCCGTTGCTCTGGGACAACTGGAGCGAGCGCGGCACCCTGTTCACCTGCACCGAGAACATCGTGTCCGAGGACGATACGCAGTGCACGGGCGTGACGTCCAACACCTGTCCGAACTACTTCGCGTCCTATGTCTGCAAGGGCTCGGGCGACGATGACCACCCGAATCCGCCCGTGCTGAACCTGGGTGACCCGGACAACCGCTGCCGGACGGACTGCAACAAGGCCCTTTGCGTGAAGGGCGCGACCTCGTGCCCGCTCTGCTACGGCGTTCCGGGCGACGATCCGAACTGCTGCCCGCCCGACAACCCGGCCTGCTGCTGCGAGGACAACAGCGCCTGCAACGCTGCCGTCGGGCACTGCGACCCGAATCCCGCGAACCAGACGATCTCGATCTGCGCGGCGAACGGCGTGTTCAATGACCCGTGCAACGAGAATTCGGACTGCGGCACCGGCCTGCTCTGCCTGCTCCATTACTGCTGCACGTCGGCTCGCCTGACCGAGTGCAAGGGCTACCAGGTCACGTCGGCGGACCTGGTGTTTGCGAGCGCCGGAGCCGTCGCTGCTCCGCCGGCGAACTCGAACCTGACGGATCCGCGTTCCGAGCAGTTCGTCGTCGGTGAGGGTTCCCCGGTGGGCCGCGTAGTCGGCGCTTCGGACATCCTCGACCTCGGCTTCGCCGCGTCGGCGGTGATCCCGGTGCAGTGCTACGACCTGAACAAGATCAACACGGGCATCAAGGGGCCGACGGAAACCGACATCAATTGCGGCGGCGCGATCTGCCCGCCCTGCGACACGGGCAAGAAGTGCATGATGGACAGCGACTGCAAGACCGGCCTCTGCGACCCCACGGACGGCCTGTGCCATCTGTGCGGCGGCAGCAACCCCTGCCACACCCCGAAGTCCTGCAGCGCAGGCTTCTGCGGTTAGGGTCGCTTCCTCGCCCCTCCTCGGGATTCCCACCTCCGTCCGGCGCGTGAATTGACGCCGGCGGAGTCCGTCCAGACGATCCGACCGTGAACCCCTGTCAAGGCCTGGATCACGGGCTGCAGCCTCGGTACGATTGCTGAAGCGCGAAGATGACGGTTCAGGCGACGATGGAAGTCGTCCGGGCTGCGACCCGAGGCGGCGTTCGGCAGGGGGTCAGGAAGCCTGGGTGGATTCCTTCCGTCGCATCTTCAAGGGCACGTAGTTGCAGAAGGGTTCCTCGTCCAGGACATCGCCGGTCATCGCGTAGGCCCGGGCCCGGCAACCGCCACACACCCGCTTGAACTCGCAAGCGCCGCAGCGGCCGTGATAGCCATCGAAATCACGCATGGATTTCAGCAGCGGCGAATCCTCCCAGATCGTGCGGAAGGGCTGTTCGAGGACGTTGCCGGCAACCTGCTCCATGTAGGAACAGGGCCGCACGTTGCCGAAGGCGTCGATCAGGCAGATCGTCTGGCCGGCGACGCACCCTTTCCCGGCGCCTGTGCTGAACGTCAGGTCACGGCGCTTGAAGCGGGAGCCGTCCCGTGCCGACAATTGGGGAACCACGCGGTAGTAGTGCGGCGCGCAGGTGGGCCGCATCAGGATGTCCTTCTCGCGCTTCTCCTGTTCGTAGTGCCATTCGAGGATCATGTCGTAGTGCTCGGGGTCGATCAGTTCCTCGAACAGTTCCTTCCCGCGCCCGGTGGGGACGATCATGAACATGTACCAGGCCGTCGCGCCCAGATCCTTGGCCACCCGGAAGGTGTCCCCGATGTACGGCTGGTTGCGCTTGGTGAAGGAGGAGTTGATCAGGAACGGGATCCCGTGCTCCTTGAACAGGTGCGCGGCGCGAACCGTGCCCTCGAAGGCGCCGGGCATGCGACGGAAGTCGTCGTGGATCGCGGCGTTCGGGCCGTCCAGCGACAGGGACACCATGCGGATCCCGGCCGCCCTCATCTTCAGGCAGACCTCGTTGTCGACCAGCACCCCATTGGTCGCCATGCACATCCGGAACCCCTTCGAGGTCCCGTAGGTGGCAAGTTCGAAGACGTCCTTGCGCATCAGGGGCTCGCCGCCGGACAGCACCAGGACCGGCTGCACGAAGGACGCGATGTCATCGATGAGCACCAGGCCCTTTTCGGTGGTGAACGCCCCTTCGGGCGAGGATCCGTCGGACGAGCACCGGCAATGGACGCAGTTCAGGTTGCAGCGCTGCGTCGTTTCCCACGCGATCCACTTCGGCAGGAACTGGCTTTCGGATGTCAATGCCATGGGAGCCTCCTGGCGGCATTGTGTTCGGCCCCGGCGGTCGGGTCAAGCGAACGGCCAAACGACGGCGGAACCGTTACGGACGAGGGTGGAGAGGGGGGGCTGGTTGACGCGGCGACGCGGAATCGTGTAGGGATGGACCGGGAGAGCGGAGAGTCGCGATGGCCAACGGTGTGACGGCACGAGAGATCCTGGAACTGGCTATCCGGATGGAGCAGAAGGGCCGGGAGTTCTACGCCCAGGCCGCAACGCTGGTGTCGATGCCCGGCGCGAAGGAACTGCTGGAGGAGCTGGGTCGGGACGAGGTCGAGCACGAGGCGATGTTCAGGCAACTGCAGGCTCGCGAAGACTACGAAGCCCTCGCCAGCGGCGAGGTGCCGCCGGACCTTCACCTTTCGGACTACCTGGTGACCGCCCCGATCGGTCCCGACAGCACTCCCCAGGACGTGCTGATCCATGCCATCCGCATGGAGCAGGCCGCGATCGACCTGTACTCTGCGTGGGCCTCCCTGTACGCCGGGAACGAGATCGAGACCCTGCTGGAAGGGTTGGTGGCCGAAGAGCGACGCCACAAGGCTCGCCTGGAGGCCGTGTACTCGGACCGGTTCCTGGAGGACTGGTAGGCGTCCCGGGCGACGCCAACAACAGGAACCGCCACATGAATCCCGCGGAACAGACCCTGCCCGACCACGCGGACGTCGTGGTCGTCGGAGGCGGCTTCGCCGGCGCGGCAACCGCCTGCTTCCTGGCACGCCGTGGCGTTTCCGACATTCTCGTCCTGGAGGCTGCCGACCAGTTCGGTTCCGCCGCCAGCGGCCTCAACGCGTCGATGTTCCGGCAGGTGGCGACCGACCCGGTGACCGGCGCACTGCTGCGGGCCTCGGTCGACCGGATCCGGCACGGGGACTGGGACGACCCGGTCGAGGCTCGCTGGAACGGTTCCCTTCTGCTGGTCGAAGGCCAGCGGGGCAGACCGGCCCTGGCGGCGGCGCAGGCAGCGGCGAGCGCAGGGCTCGACTGCCGGATCGTGGGAAGGGACGAGGCGACGGCGCGAGTGCCGATCCTGGCATCTGCCCATTTCGATCACGCGATATGGACCCCGGGCGACGGTGTCGCCGACATCTCGGCGCTGCTCTGGCGATACCTCCGCGAGGCGAAGCTGCGCGGGGCACGACTGGTGACGGGATGCCCGGTCGCCGCGGTCGAGGTCGAGTCGGGGCGGGTCGCCGCCGTGAGGACCCCGCTGGGACGGACGGCCTGCCGGTTGCTGGTGGACGCCGCGGGCGCCTGGGCCGAGGGAATCGGGGCACTGGCCCGGTTGGCACCCCTCCCCCTGACGCCCTTCAGGCGGCACCTCGTCGTGACTCCCCCGCAGGCGTGGGTGGACCCGAACTGGCCCTTGACCTGGCACCTGACGGACGACTGGTACTTCCGGCCCGAGGTGGGAGGACTGATGCTGTCGCCCTGCGACCAGTCCCCCTGGTTCGCCGGCCCGACGCCCCGCGATCCGGCTGCCCTGGAACTGCTGGCAGAAAAGCTGGCGGCCCGCTGCCCCCCGCTGGCGAACCTGCCGATCCTCACCTGGTGGGCGGGCTTGCGGACACTCACGGCCGACGGGCGTTTCGCCATCGGGCCGGATCCCCGCCTGCCCGGCTTCTTCTGGGTGGCCGGACTCGGCGGTCATGGCATGACGGGCAGCGCCGCGGTGGGCGACCTTGCGGCCACCCTGCTCACCGGCGGTACGGTGGATCCGGGCCTTGCCCGGGCTGTCGATCCGGGGCGCTTTCTGGCCGGTTGAGATCCGGCTAGGCCGAAGGCGTCGCCTTCTTGGCGCCCGTCTTGCGACCCCGGCGAGCCTTCTTCGGAGGGGCCTCCTCGGCGGCCAGTTCCTCTTCGTCGGCGTCGATCTGGGCCATTTCGGCCTTCAGTTCGACGATGGCCTCCCGAACGCCCTGGGCCTCGTTGAGCAGTTCCTTCAGGTACCACTCGTAGGCTTCGAGCATTTCGGCATTGCTGACGAACTTGCGCTCGAACCCGAAGTCGGTCGGATCCTCTTCGTCGACCGGTTCGTGGCAGTCGCACTCGCATTCGCGGGCATACCGGTCTTCAGACCGGTCCGGCGGCGGCACGCGGTCCGGCCCGCGGTCCCAGCCCCGATGGCCATCACAATGGTCGTGGTGATGGTGATGGTCGTGATGCCTGTATTCGTCACACATGAATCCCTCCCGGTGGTTTGAATCGCCGGAACTAGGATAGAGCCTTCACCGGGGGAGCGTCAAACACCCACTCAACCCCATCGCCAACCACGCACCCCTTCATGCCGGTTCGGAGGAACAGATCGGCCGAAGGCGAGCCGGACGAGCCAGGCAGCCCCTGGCGCGACGAGGCGGAGACGCCCTGGATCGACACTTCGCCATCCTCCTCGACGCGAGCACGCGTGCCGGGAAGGAGGGGCAGCGGCCCCCCGATCGACGGTGCCGGCCCCAGCGCGGCCACCCCGGCAGTCGCATCGTTCCCGACGGCAGCCCAGGTGGACACGCCCAGCGCACGGAACAACCGGACGGACTCCGGGTCGGGCCCCCCCCCGTTGACCAGGATGCGGGTGAGCCTTCCACCCACGACGTCGGACACGCCGACCACCCCCGCGGCC
>Ga0118677_10009018_pt2 | contig 15268 bp, 14 predicted proteins | sample AliMusrvi5mmetaG_FD_86154 | JGI IMG/M metagenome (GOLD analysis project Ga0118677, IMG submission 86154)
CATTGCGATTTCCATCAATATAAGAGACTTTATTAACTACGGTTTCGGTCAGATTCACATCGTGCGAGATGATGACAAGGCCACCGGAGTATTTACCTAGGTATTCACGGAGCCAATTGATCGATTCGGCATCCAAGTGGTTGGTGGGCTCATCGAGGATCAGAGTTTCAGATCCTCCGAAGAGCAAACGAGCCAATTCCACACGGCGACGTTGTCCACCTGATAGCCCGGCGAGCGAGTCATTAAAGATTCGCTCAGGCAACCCTAAGTTCATTGCAATTGATTCGGCTTCGGATGATGCGCCATATCCACCGGCAACGCTAAACTCTTGATCGACGCGGCTATATCGCTCCATGGCTAGTTCAAGTTCTTCCATTGATGCAGTTGCCATCGCCTCTTCAGCTTTACGCATCCGGGTTACGATTAAATCGAGTCCGCGAGCAGAGAGGATGCGATTGATAACGCTCTCTTCTTGATCGCCCGTGCGAGGATCCTGTGGCAAATAACCGATTGTTCCGGTGCGAATCACTTGGCCGCCAGCGGGTAACCCCTCGCCGGCTAGAACCTTGGCGAGAGTACTTTTTCCGGCACCATTTCGGCCGACAAATCCGATGCGGTCTCCATGGTTAATTCGGACGGTTACATCTTTTACGAGGAGGCGGGCCCCAGCACGTAGTTCAACACTCTGGGTCGCTATCACTACCTAATCTTACTGGCTAATAAATCACAGGTTTACATCATAGGAATAAGGCAAAACCAGCGTTAGACTCAAAATAACCGTTTGGAGATGATTTTTATGAAGGCCCTTGTAATCGGAGCCGGAGGAGTAGGGAGCGCGATAGCTAATATCGCCTCACGTCGCACATTTATTACAGAGATGGTGGTGGCCGATCGCGATCTGGCACGAGCCGAAGCAGCCGTAAATCGCCTCGGCGATAACCGTTTTACAGCTACAGCGGTCAATGCTGCCAGTGTTGAGGATCTTTCTGCGCTGATCAGATTGACCAACCCCGATGTGGTCATCAACGCTGTTGACCCCCGTTTCGTAATGCCCATCTTTGAGGCCTGCGAAGCTGAAGGAGTCAACTACGTTGATATGGCGATGTCTCTGTCCAAGGCTCATCCCGACGATCCGCTGACAAAAGTTGGTTTGATGTTGGGCGAAGAACAATTCGCACATGATGAATCATTCAAATCCAAGGGTATTTACGCACTCGTTGGCATCGGTGTTGAGCCAGGCCTAAGCGATGTATTTGCTCGTTATGCATCCGACAATCTTTTCTCTCGCATTGATTCAGCGATTGTTTACGATGGGGCGAACCTGGTTGTCGAAGGGTATGACTTTGCGCCCACCTTCTCCATTTGGACGACAATTGAGGAATGCCTCAATCCACCGTTGATGTGGGAGAGGGATCGTGGTTGGTATACGACGCCACCATTCTCGGATCTTGAAAGTTTTGATTTCCCAGAGGGGATTGGACCAGTTGAGTGCGTCAACGTCGAGCACGAGGAAGTTGCGTTGATCCCTAGGAAGATCGATGCAGGCAAAGTCGCCTTTAAATATGGGTTGGGATCGCACTTCATCGATATTCTAAAAACCATTCACACGCTGGGTCTCGATCGAACAGAGCCAGTCACTGTACAAGGCGTCAGCGTTTCGCCACGTCAAGTTCTCGCTGCGCTTCTACCCGATCCGGCAACTTTGGGTTCACGCATGTCGGGAAAGACTTGCGCCGGGGTTCAAGTAAAAGGGCTCGATAAGAGTGGCAATCCAAAAGCTGTCTATATCTACAACGTAGTCGACAACGCTTTTTCAATGGGCGAATACGGAGATCAAGCTGTGGTCTGGCAGACAGCGATTAATCCACTGATTGCCCTCGAATTGATTGAGCGCGGGGATTGGAAACCATCAGGCGTTAATGGACCCGAGTGGTTCCCAGCCGATCCATATTTGGCGATGCTCGAGTCGTATGGAACGAGTTGGCATATCCGCGATGAATCTATCGAAGGAATAGAGCGTTAATCGTTGTAAGAAGTAGTACCTAGTTCTAAGATTTTCATATTACCTACGGAGGGCGGTTGGAAATGTCGATAGAGATCTCTAGGAGAAACTTGCTGAAGACTGCCGGTGGACTAGGAGCAGCTTCGCTCTTGAGCCTAAATAGCGAAGAGCTCGCCCAAGCCGCTTCCAAGACCAGCACGGTTCGTTTTGCCAACTGGTCCCTTTATCTCGACTACGACAACAAATCAAAGAGTTATCCGACCTTGGTGGATTTCACTAAGAAGAGCGGCATCCCGGTTAAATACATGGAGGTCATCGATGACAATGACACCTTCACCGCCAAGGTCACGCCGCAACTTCGCCTCAAAAAAGATATCGGCTATGACATTGTTGTTCTGACCGAGTGGATGGCCGGTCGTTGGATCAGCGGTGGCTATGTCACCAAATTTGACGATGCCAAGATCCCAAATAAGAAGAATGTATTGCCCTATTTGCTCAATCGCCCCATGGATAATGGCCGACACTATTCACTGCCTTGGGCCGGAATCATCGCAGGCTTCGCCTGGAACAACCAGAAAAATCCAAAAGGTATCCACACCATGGAGCAGCTCTTCGCTCCAGCCAATAAGGGCAAGGTGGAAGTTTTGTCAGAGATGCGGGACACCATCGGTTTAATCATGTTATGGCAGGGAACGGATATCAGCAAGCCTTTTAGCCAAGACAAGTTCATGAATGCCATCGATTACATGAAGAAGATGATTCACGATGGCTTCATCCGTCAGGTTAAAGGTCAGAGCTACCAAGAGGATCTGATCAGCGGAGATGCCGTGGCGGTGATCGGCTGGTCAGGAGATATTAGTCAGCTCAATTCACAGAACTCAAATCGCTTTGGTTTTGCAGTACCGGAATCAGGCGGGACGTTCTCGACGGACAATATGATGATTCCAGCGCTTTCGCCAAATAAGGCGAACGCTGAAGCTGTTATCAATAATTATTATGACCCAATTGTCGCTGCACGCGTTGCGAACTACATCAACTATGTCTGCCCAGTAGGTGGCGCACAACAAGCAATGGAGAAGATCAATCCAGCTCAGGTCAAAAATAAGTTGATCTTCCCTGATGCGGCGATGTGGAAGAAGCTCGTCGTATTCCGCGATCTGACTCAAGCCGAGCAAATCTCATTCTCTACGGCCTTCCAGAAGGCCAGCGGTAACGCATAGTGGTCGATGCTTCTTCATCAGCACACGGCGATCTAGTACTCAAAAATCTTACTAAGACTTTTGGGGAGTTTATAGCCGTCGATGACTTAGATTTGGTAATTCCAGAAGGTTCCTTTTTCGCGCTTTTGGGCCCTTCTGGTTGTGGCAAGACAACGACCTTGCGAATGGTGGCTGGGCTCGAAGAACCAACTTCCGGAACCATCTTCATCGGGAAGACCGAAATCACCTATGAGAAGCCGTACAGGCGCCCCGTAAATACGGTTTTCCAAAATTACGCGCTATTTCCTCACCTCTCGATCTACGAGAACATTGCATTCGGTCTTCGCCGTCGCGGAGTTAAGGATGTCAATGATCAAGTGCAGAAAGCCCTTGAACTCGTGGAACTTACCCATTTAGCCACACGCAAACCCAATCAACTTTCTGGTGGACAACAACAGCGCATCGCTCTAGCTCGCGCCATTGTTAATCGTCCCGCTCTTTTGCTTCTCGACGAGCCACTAGGAGCTTTGGATCTCAAACTTCGTCGCGCTATGCAGATCGAACTCAAGTGGATTCAGACTGAAGTCGGAATCACCTTCGTGCATGTCACTCACGATCAGGAAGAGGCCATGACCATGGCCGACACCATTGCGGTCATGAATGAAGGCAAGATCGAACAGATGGGAAGCCCCGCTGATCTCTATGACAACCCGCGGACATCTTTCGTAGCTAACTTTTTAGGGCAATCCAATTTGATCAAAGGTTCGATTGTTGACTCCTCTGGAGAGTCAGCGGTTGTTGATATTTTCGGAACCAAGATTGGGTTACCAGTAAACCGTAATCATGCGCATGATTCCTCGGTCCTTGTCGGTATTCGACCAGAAAAGATTCGCATTGCGCCCGTTGGGGCACATATGACGGGAAATATCCTGGAAGGTGGCGTCATCTCGGATGCTTCCTACATCGGCGTTAGCACTCAATACCAGGTTGAAATGCCGTGGGGTCAAGAGTTGATGGTCTTTGAGCAGAACGATGATGGAACCCCGCCGCTCTCTAAAGGGGACCCCGTCGTTTTATCGTGGTCACCGATATTTACCTTCGGATTGGCAGGAGATCAGGATGTCAACGCTGGATCGGAAGCACATCCGGAGAGCGAATGAGCACCGCACTTTTACACACGGGCACTCACGAGAAGAAGCCCGTTCTTACTAAGAAGAAATTATTGCCATATTGGTTGCTTGCTCCTGGACTTATCTGGCTCATAATCTTCTTCCTCGTTCCGATTTATCAGTTGATAAGCACCTCGACTCAGACGCAAGGCTATGGAATTGGCACATATGTACAGACCTATCGCTTCGCCAATTTCATCGATGCGATTACCTCTTCCAAGGCTCAGTTATTTCGCTCCTTTGAGTATGCATTTCTCGCAACCTCTTTTGCTCTCATAATTTCGTATCCGTTGGCATATGCAGTGGCCTTCAAATCTGGGCGCTGGAAGAACACGTTGCTCGTTCTCATCGTGGCACCTTTCTTCTGCTCATTCCTTCTACGTACCGTCGCTTGGGAGCAGATTTTGGGGGAGCAAGGATTTGTTATTAAAACTCTGCGCTTCTTACATATTATGGGGGCGCAGGGACATCTGACGGCGACGCCTTTTGCGGTTGTTGCAGGTCTTACCTACAACTTCCTACCCTTTATGACTCTTCCGCTTTACGCCAGTTTGGAGCGGATCGATATTCGCATGATGGAAGCCTCTGGTGACCTTTACGCCAACGCCTTTACGACATTTAGAAGGGTGACAGTTCCACTCTCGATGCCTGGAGTGGTTGCTGGAACTTTGCTCACTTTTATCCCGGCAGCAGGTGATTACATCAACGCTGAGTTGCTTGGAAATCCGGGAACGAAGATGATCGGCAATGTCATCGAAGCCAGGTATCTCGCCATCGTTGATTACCCTGGGGCAGCAGCACTCTCGCTGATATTGATGGTCACCATAATGATTTTAGTCATGGCATATGTAAAACGTGCTGGAACAGAGGAGCTTGTATGAAACAAGCATCTCGCTGGTTCTCGCGTAATCTCATACGCATCTACGCATTTTTGGGATTCGCTTACCTCTTCCTCCTAATTATTTACACCTTCGCTTTCTCTTTTAATAACTCCACCAAGAGCAATCTGGTTTGGGTGGGATTTACCTGGAACAATTGGCTCAATCCTTGCGGCGCCCCTGATGTATGCAATGCGCTGGGTAATTCTCTTAAGATCGGCGTTTTGGCTACTTTCTTCGCCACCATCTTAGGAACGCTTATGGCTTTTGCCATGGGACGTTATGCCTTCAGAGGTCGCTCGGTGGTAAATATCTTGATCTTCTTACCGATGGCTACTCCCGAAATCGTTATGGGAGCATCGCTCTTAACTATGTTCATCTCCTTCGGATTCAATCCTGGGTTTTGGACGATCGTGATTGCGCACGTGATGTTCTGCATCTCGTTCGTGGTGGTTACAGTTAAAGCTCGCATCGCAAGTCTGGACCCACGTTTAGAACAAGCAGCGATGGATTTATATGCGGATGAACGGGAAACCTTCCGCCGCGTGACATTCCCATTGGTTGCTCCTGGAATCGCGGCTGCCGCGCTCTTGGCCTTTAGCCTATCTTTCGACGATTTCATTATCACTAATTTCAATTCTGGTTCCGTCAATACCTTCCCAAAATTCGTCTACATATCAGCGCAACGCGGCCTACCTCCACAGGCCAATGTCATTGGGTCATCAATGTTCCTGATTGCACTGATCATCGTTTTAATGGGTCAATTCGTAGGTCGTAGGCGTGCAGGGGTGCGATAAGATTTAGCACATGGCTAACCTGGGAAATATGTACGGACCTTCTTTCACCTTTCTTGGCGTGCCCCAATGTGATCTCGATATTCCATCGACCTATGCTGATGCAGATGTCGTGATCGTTGGAGCTCCTATTGATTCGGGAACATCTCACCGTTCCGGCGCCAAGTTCGGGCCACAAGCTATAAGAGGTGGAGATTACCTGCCCCATGATGCAGAGCGTCCGCATTTAGCTCTGCGCGTAGATGCCCTCAAGGATCTTAAAGTCGTCGATGCCGGTGACTTGATGATGCCAGGGCATGATCTGGTGGCCTCACTCAAGGTGTTGGAAGATGCGACAGAGACAATCTCCCGAACTGGCGCATTTATCGTGGTTCTTGGTGGAGATCATTCCATCGCATCTGCAGATGTGGCTGGCATCGCCAATCACCGGGGTAAAGGCAAGATTTCAATGGTGCACTTCGATGCCCATGCGGATACTGGTGATTCGCAATTTGGAGCTTTGGTTGGTCACGGAACTCCGATGCGTCAGCTTATTGATAGTGGCGCAGTGCGCGGAGATCGTTTCTTGCAGATTGGCTTGCGGGGTTACTGGCCAGATGACATCACTCTCAAGTGGATGCGTGACAAAGGTATGCGGTCCTACGAGATGACTGAAATTCATAATCGCGGACTCGATGCCGTCCTGGATGAATCATTCAAGATTTTGACCGACGAATGCGATGGAGTCTTCTTATCCGTTGATATTGATGTTGTCGATCCTGGAATGGCCCCCGGCACCGGAACTCCAGAACCTGGTGGAATGACGAGCCGCGAATTACTTGAGACGGTACGTCGTATCTGTTTAGAGCTTCCCGTTGTAGGAATGGATGTTGTTGAAGTTGCTCCGCCATTTGATACCGCCGACATCACGGCAATTCTTGCCAATCGCGTCGTTCTAGAGGCTCTGAGTGCGATCGCATTCAAACGCACAGGACAGACGTACGATCGTAACAAAAACGTTCTAGATCGATAAGATTTATAGAGTCGCCAAAATATCTGCGATATCTTTTTCGGTAGTCCAAGGGTTGACGATGGCAAAACGTAAGATCGGCTCGCCTTTGTGCGCTGATGGAACTACGAAACCGATCTGATCAGCTAACAACTTATCGCTCCAGCGCTCGTAATCAGCTGCAGCCCAGCCTTTTCGCTTAAACGCAACGATCGAGAGTTGCGGTTCATGAATTAATTCGAGATCGACGTGATTACGTACCAAGTCAGCTGCATGTTGCGCAACGTCTAAAGTCTGCTGCATCGCCTCTGCATATTCACGGGTGCCATTTGCTGCTAATGAGAACCAGAAGGGCAATCCACGAGGGCGACGTGTCAAGTGAATCGCGTAGTCTGATGGATTCCACTCGTTGGGATCTTCCAGCGTATCGAGGTATGAAGCGTGCTGGGTATGAGCCCGTTTCGCAATCGTTGGGTCGCGATAGATAAGTGCACACGCATCGAAAGGCGCAAAGAGCCACTTATGAGGGTCAACGATAAGTGAATCCGCTCGTTCCACGCCGTTGAATAAGGGGCGTACCGATGGAGCACAGAGAGCAGCTAATCCATAAGCACCATCCACATGGAACCAGATATCGCGTTCGATTGCGGCAAGTCCAACTCCGTCGAGATCATCGATAATCCCGAGATTGGTCGTGCCTGCGGTCGCGACCACGGCAAATATGCGATGAGTTGGGTTCGCCAACAAATACGCGTCAGCACAGGAAGCAAAATTGGCACCAGTCATAATGCCGTTAGCGCCGGCGGGGACATGAAGAACGATGGCATCCATGATGTCGGCAGCGGATTGAATGGATGAATGAGATTCAGAGGGGCATGCGACGACCCAGCGTGCAACATCCGGATATTTCTCACGGGCATCAACTCGAGCAGCTACGAGGGCTGATAAGTTTCCAATCGTTCCACCTTGCGCAAAGACGCCACCGGCACTCTGTGGCAATCCCGCGAGGTCGCTGATCCAGCGCAGCGCTTGATTCTCAGCAAATACCGCGCCCGCACCTTCGAGCCATGATCCGCCGTACAAAGCGCTAGAGCCGACAACGAGATCGAAGAGGTTGGAGTGTTCGGAAGGAGCTGATGGAATGAAGGAGAGATAACGCGGATGATCAGTTGAGATACAGGCAAGGGCAAGAGTTTCGGTGAAAAGTTTTAGCGCTTCGTGGCCGCCCAAGCCATCAACGGTGATCGTGTTACCTACTTTGGCATACAACTCTTCCGGGGTCTGTGGACCGTCAAGTGGGGGATTCTCCTGGAGTCGCTTCAAGCTGTAAGCCAGGATCTCTTGAGCTAACGATTCGACCTCTTTGTTGAACTCATGCATGTGGTGATTATGCCACCTAAGCGTGCTTCAGAGCTTCGCGGACCGCAACCCGATCCAACCCAGGGTGTTCTTTAAGGAACTTGGTGACGGAAGGCCGATCGAAGTACGCCAAGTCGCGCAGAGCCCATCCAATCGCCTTGGCGACCCAGAAGGTATGGTCGTCCGCGTGGTCATGGCAGTAACGCAGAAGCAATGAAATATCAGTTTCAGTCTTCCGTCCGCGCTGATGTTGGATTGCAGCTCGTACCAGCCAAATATCATCGCTCTTGTTCCACTTATTCATCAGGGGGAGCAGATTGAAACGAACAGTTAGCGGTGAGACAACTGCGTTACCCAGACTATCGACCGTATCCCACCAGGGTTTATAAGTCAGCAGGTATTCGCCATGTTTAATGAGAAAGTCTTTATTGAGGTGAGTTTTGAAAGTTGAGAGCAGGTCGCAGGCGGCATATTGATATTCGCGCTCGTCCATCTTCCAAAGCGAACGGGCGGTCTTACCTAATTGCTCCGAAGTTGGCTCAGGAGCTTTCTTGTAAATGCTCTTGAGTGCTTCTCTGCGGATCGGCGTTCGGATGCCAAGAAAAGGCGCGATATCTTTCATATACCGTTGCATATCTGAGGCATAGGTTCGGTTCTTTAGCGTTGGCAAAACGGCTGTGACCTCATCGAGAATATAACTCTGGAAACTCATGGCGATCCTTATATGTGCGGGAAGAAGCCTCTAATGGACTGCACGATCATTTCAACCGCAATTGCCGCAACTAAGAGACCAGCAACGCGAGTAACAATGGTGATTCCAGATTCCTTTATTACTCCTAGGATCCCTGTAGAAAACATCAAAATGAATCCAATAATCACATGAACCATGATGATTGCTGCCGCCAAGCTGAATTTCGCTTGTACGGAATGTGCATAATGCACGTAGAGCATCGTCGTCACGATTCCGCCGGGACCAGCCAGCATCGGGGTGCCGATTGGGACCATCGCGATATTGACCGCCTCATTCTGTGCGGACTCGCCGCCCACCTTACCCGTTAAGCATTCCATGGCGATTAAGAAGAGCAAGAAGCCCCCCGCACCTTGGAGGGCGAAGAGAGAAATGTGTAAGTAGCTGAGGATCACTTGGCCAAAGAGCGCAAAGACAACGATGATGATGAGGGAAGAGGTTGCTCCTTGCCAAGCTAGTTTGACCTGATCCTTTTGGGTCCGTCCCGATACCAATGAGAGGAAGATTGGAAGAGCCGCGATTGGATCCAAGATTACAAAAAGAGTTACGAAGGCTTGAATTCCGAAGGTCAGAGCTGACACAGATGTGAGGCTATTCATAGGCGCTATCTTCTCATGATTTTGAGCGCGCGTTAGTAATACGACTCACACAGTTTTGTAGGGTGCTGTCACTCATGCACAGGACTTCCGCACCCGCACTTGAACTCTCGGGAGTAATCTCTTATTTATAGGAGATGAAAAATGAAAAGAAAAGTAATAGTACTTGGCGGCGGAACAGCTGGAACTATGGTCGTCAATAAACTCCATAAGAGACTCGATTCCAAAAATTGGTCAATTACGATCGTCGATAAAGACAACGAGCATATCTATCAGCCGGGTTTGTTGCTCCTTCCATTTGGTGTATACGAAGCCGATGAATTGGTTAAGGAGCGGGACCACTTTTTCCCTGCGGGTATTGAATACATCCAGTCCGAAATCGAAAAAGTTGACCCTCATACCAATACGGTCTATTTGGCTGACGGGAAGACTCTTGTGTATGACCAGTTGGTGATTGCAACGGGAACTACTCCGCGCCCCGATCAAACAGAGGGCATGGAGGATCCAGCGATTTGGCACAAGAGCGTCTTTGATTTCTTCACCTTGGCTGGATCGATAGTCCTAAAAGATGCGCTCGACAAATTTCAAGGAGGACGATTCGTAGTCCACATTTCAGAGATGCCTATCAAGTGTCCGGTAGCTCCTCTGGAATTTGCCTTTCTTGCAGATGCCTATTTTAACGAACGCAAGATGCGCGACAAGGTGGAGATAATCTACGTAACGCCTCTTGAAGGAGCATTTACTAAGCCCGTCTGCTCTAAGCAACTGGGATTCATGCTTAAGGATCGCAATATTTCGCTAGAGCCAGATTTTGTCATAGAGCATATCGATGCCGAAACCAAGACTATGGTTTCCATGGATGAACGTGAGATCCCGTTTGATTTACTCGTAACTATTCCGGTCAATATGGGAGCTGATTTCATCGGCCGATCTGGGCTGGGAGATGATCTGAATTACATTCCAGTCAATAAGGAGACTTTCTTATCTAGAGAGTTTGCGAATATTTTCGCCCTTGGTGATGCCTCTGATATTCCGGCGTCCAAGGCTGGGTCGGTTGCTCACTTTGCGGTTGATATGTTTGCAGAAAACTTTGTTGACTATGTCAACGGGCGGCCTATGACCCACAATTTCGACGGGCACACCAACTGCTTCATCGAATCCGGAAATGGAAAGGGACTATTGATCGACTTCAACTACAAAGTTGAACCGCTCACCGGGATGTTTCCTCTTCCAATCGTTGGGCCATTTCCTTTGCTCAAGGAGAGTCGTTTTAACCATATGGGAAAGCTCGCCTTCCGGTGGATCTATTGGAACTTATTGCTCAAGGGACGTTGGATCCCTCTTCCTTCGCTGATGTCGATGGCGGGGAAGAAACAAGTGGTAAAGAAAGAGGAGGTTGGCGCAAATGCCAGTAGTTGAAATCGCGGGCAAGAAAATCGATGTAAATGAAGAGGGGTTTCTCACTCAATACGACCAATGGAGTGAAGAGATCGCCAAAGAATTGGCGAAGCAGATCGACATAACGCTGACGGATGCGCATTGGAACATCATCAAATTTATGCGAGATGACTTCAAGGTACGCGGTGAATCCGCCACATCTCGTCGGGTCCAGACGGTCGGAGGAGTTCCCATCAAAGAACAATTCGCCCTATTCCCAAAGAAGCCAGCTAAAAAGATGGCGTACATCGCCGGATTGCCAAAACCTAAAGGTTGCGTGTGAGGAGAATGAAATGACACCATCAATCGTTCCAAATTTCGGTTCTGAAAATTCCGATCGGAAATTGGCCATAATATGCTCCAAGGGTAATTTGGATATGGCATACCCTGGGTTGATCCTCGCAAATGCCGCCCTAGGCGAAGGCGTTGATACCATGATCTTCTTCACCTTCTGGGGTTTTGACATGATCACAAAGTCGAGGATGAACGATTTGCAATTCTCGCCTGCTGGTAACACCGCCATGCATCTACCTGGTCATGACATGCACATTCCTCAGGCGATGATGCCGGCCCCAGGAATGACTGCGGTTGCGACACATATGTTGAAGAAGCAGATTGCCGAGCTCGATGTCCCTGAAGTACCGGACTTCCTTGATCAGATTGTCGCCGCTGGAGGCCATCTGTGGGCATGTCGCATGTCAGCAGATATGAACCACCTTACGATGAACGAGTTGCGCGATGACGTTGAAGGAATTATCAGCGCATCGGATTTCATCGAAATGACAGATGGGGCTCAATTACTCTTCATTTAGATGTGAAATTCCCATTCCATCGCCTTCCAGATGCCGGTATGAAATAGACTCTTTTCGTGGCGATAGAGCGGGGCACCCCAAACCAACAAGGCTGGCGAAAGCTTGTACGTCGGGTTGATGCAGGCCATCTAGGAGAGCGTTTTCCCACTGAAAGTGCGCCGTTACTCGTTCTGCATCATCTCTCTGATCTGCATGTCTGCGATACACAATCCCCACTACGACCAGAGTTCTTAGACCGTTGGGGAGATGCCGACAGTCCCATCCAGGAGATTGTGGGCATTATTGGTACTTACCGAGCTCACTCCATTCTCACAACTCAGGTAGTAGAGGCGATGGTTCTCGCGCTTAACAAGGTTACAAGTGGCCCGCTATCAGGGCATCCGGTGGATGCTGCGATTGTTACTGGTGACACTACTGACAATGCGCAAGTGAATGAAGTTGATTGGTATATCACGCTTCTCGACGGTGGAGAGGTGGTTCCAGATTCTGGTGCGGGCGATCGGTACGAAGGCGTGATGGATGACAATCCAGATAGTTATGACACCAAGTATTGGCACCCCCACGGAACTCCGGCGGGGAAAGTGGATGATGATGCCCGGGCAAAGTATGGATTCCCAACCATCCCAGGTTTATTAGATGATGTTCGTAAAGCATTTATAGCGACTGGTTTGAAATTCCCTTGGTATGCGGTGCATGGCAACCATGATGCGCTTTTACAAGGAACGGTTAATCCAACTGACGCGACTCAGGCGGCTCAGGTTGCAGATCGACGATACGAAGGGTTGCCTTCAGCTCTCTCGCTTGCCGAAACACTTGGGCTCTTTAATCAGGTGGGTCCAGCCAGTTACCCCGATCCAGCCGATGCGCCCTATTCAATCGTCACGCCAGACATTAAACGTCGAGCTCTGGAACGAGGTGACTTTATCGCGCAACACTTGCAGGCAACGGGATCTCCCGTTGGTCACGGATTTGACGCAGAGAATGCGGCGAAGAAAGTTACCTACTACTCGCGTGATTTGGGTGGCGTGCGATTAATCGCTATGGACACCGTCAATCCTTTTGGTGGATGGCAGGGTTCTCTCGACCAAGAGCAATTCGCTTGGCTAGAAGAGACTATTGCAGCATCTGATCGTCCCGTGGTTCTCGCATCGCATCATCCGCTAGAGACAATCTTCAATGGTTACACAACGGGCGAATCTCGGGTGTGCAAGGACGAACTCGAGGCGATGTTAATCAAGTATCCGCAGGTGATTCTCTGGGTGGCTGGGCATGAACACAGGCACCATGTTGAATGGGTAGGAGATCGCAGCGGAAATATTGGTTTCTGGCACGTAGAGACCTCTTCGCATATCGACTGGCCCCAGCAGAGCAAGACGATCGAAGTGGTGCGTGATTCTTACGGGGATATTTTTATTGGGCTGACCACCATTGATCATCTTGGCGACATGGAATATTCAGGCGGAAAGAGTCCGGTCGAATTGGCTGGGTTGTCACGCTTATTGAGTGCGAATGTATGGCAGCGCCGACCAGAACTCGTAGGCAAAGATGGATTCATTACTCATGAAGGCAAACCAGAGGAGCGAAATACCGTCCTGCGAATTGAGAAGCGCTAGCTACTTACGCAGTAGGTTTTACGAAGATCGGGTTCGATCTGAAGGAGACATCCACTTTTGCTCCCGCACCAAGTACTGCAGCATCAGAACTAGGAACCTGAGCAACAATTCTGCTGCGATCTGGCAGATCGATTGTGAGGCGACAAGCCGCGCCAAGGAAGCTGGCCGCAAAGACGCAACTCGTTCCAGCGGAATTTGGAGTTATCTTGAGCGTCTCTGGACGCACAAGTGCGATTCCAGGCCCTTGCGTGATGGAACCGGGAAGCGTTGGAACTTTGACTCCCAAAATATCTATCGAACCATTTGAGACCACACCTTGAATATGATTTGTAAGTCCAACGAACTCAGCTACGAAAGCTGTGGCAGGCCGATCGTAGAGTTCGGCCGGCGCTGCGATCTGTTCTAGAACTCCATTTCGCATTACTCCAACGCGATCAGCAATTCCAAGCGCTTCCTCTTGATCGTGCGTAACGAAGACGGTCGTGGTACCCACTTCAAGTTGAATCCTGCGGATCTCGTCACGAAGTTGAGTTCTTACTTTGGCATCGAGGGCGGAGAGTGGCTCATCGAGTAAGAGCACTTGAGGCGAAATAGCCAGTGCGCGAGCGAGAGCGATACGTTGTTGTTGGCCACCAGAAAGTTGGTGCGGGAAATGCTTGGCGTGCGTCGAGAGACCAACTAATTCCAGCAGCTCTTTGGAGCGAGAAGAGCGAAGGTCGCTGCTCGTCTTGTGTGCCTTGAGAGTCAATCCATACTCGATGTTTGCCAGAGCGCTCATGTGTGGGAAGAGGCTGTAAGACTGGAAAACCATTCCCATGTTGCGCTTATTGGAAGCGAGGTAGGTGATGTCCACGCCATCAACCACAATTTGGCCACGGTCCAGATCCTGCAGGCCGGCCAATGCGCGCAGCGCTGTCGTCTTTCCGCAGCCGGAAGGACCGAGGAGGGCGACTAATTCACCAGGGCCAATTTCGAGTGTCAAGCCAGCCAGCGCATGGACATGACCAAATGACTTTGCGATATCGATTAACTTAACCGATGCAGAGGCACCCTTGGTTATTGAGCTCACAGACTCTTCCTTTCGATCATGCGGTTTCCGATTCCAATTCATTGTCCTTGCGGTGCATGGATGTTGGGATTGCGACCAACAACAGGAAGACAAAGAGCAAAGAGGCTAGTGAAATCGCGACAGCGACGCCTCCATCCGTCTGGCCAACGAGGCTGATTTCTACCTGCATAGTCTGGAAGTTGAGCAGGGATGAAATCGTGTACTCGCCCAGAACGAGTGCAATTGAGATGACCGCTCCGGACATCACACCAGCGCGAATGGTCGGGAGGATAACTCCGAAGAGCATTTTGTAAGTAGATGCCCCAAGCGTGCGCGAAGCCTCGGCGAGAGTATGGACATCGACTGAATGCAGGGATGCCGAAAGAGAACGATATGTGTAAGGGAGAATCAACATCGAATACACGGCTGCCAAGGTAAGTGGTGATTCAGAGATGTGAATGCTGATCCACCGGTAGATACTCGCAATTCCTACGACGAGAACAATCCCGGGAATAGCAAGGGGGAGTAGGCAGACGAGTTCGAGTGGTCGGCGCAGGCGTGGCAATTTGAGATGAACCCAAACCACGGTCGGAACAACTAGGAAGAAGATCAACCCGATAACAAT
>Ga0118677_10009412_pt1 | contig 15268 bp, 14 predicted proteins | sample AliMusrvi5mmetaG_FD_86154 | JGI IMG/M metagenome (GOLD analysis project Ga0118677, IMG submission 86154)
CGCTTGGGGTTGTAAGGAGCCCACGGCGCGGGGCCGAGCCACATCTCCCAATCAAGCCCATCGGGCACTGGAGCATCGGCAGGGCTGCCGAAACCGGTCTTCTTCGCCATGCCCGATTGATAGGCGTGGCAGAAAGTGACTTCGCCAGCGGCGCCGGACTTCACCAGTTCCTTGGCCTTCTGGAAGTAGCCGCCCGAACGCTGCATGGTGCCTGCCTGGACGATGCGCTTGTACTTGCGCGCCGCCGCCACCATCTTCTGGCCTTCTTCGACGTAGACGCAGGAAGGCTTCTCGACATACACGTCCTTGCCGGCCTTGCAGGCTTCAACTGTCATGTAAGCATGCCAGTGATCGGGCGTGGAGATGCAGACGGCGTCGATCGATTTGTCGGCAATGACGTCACGGAAGTCCTTTACCGATTTCGGCTGAAAGCCGCCCTTCTTCGCAGCCGCTTCGGCGCGTTCAAGGTGGGGTTGATAAATGTCGCAGATCGCGGTGGGGACAATGTCCGGCACCTTCATTGAATAGCCGAGGTTGCCGGAGCCCATCGCGCCGAGGCCAATAAAGCCGACTGCGACTTTGTCATTGGCGCCGCGCACGTTGCCGGTAAATAGGGATGTGGTGAATGCGGCGGTCGCACTCGCCAGTAGCTGTCTTCGTTCCATGGTGACTGTAACTCTCCTGCTAATAAGAAATTTGATTGCCTGGAAGTATGCATTAAAAGTATATCTTCCCGCGAACTGCGCCGGGGACTGCCACGCTGTCCCAAGCGAAGCGCGCGGACTGCGCGGGCTGTCCCCCCAACACGACGAGTCCTCACCCCACACACCTTGCTAAGCTGAAACTATCGCCATGAAACGATCCGCCGCACTCCTCCTAGCCTGCCTGCTTCCCGCACTCGCCGCCCCTGGTCCCGAAGGCCTCGGCCGCAGCTTTCAGAAACTGCGCAAGACCGGCAAGTTGAACGTTGGCTACCTCGGCGGCTCCATCACCGCCGGCTCCGGAGCATCGAAACCGAACGAAACCTCGTACCGCGCGCTCACCACCAAGTGGTTCCAGGAGCAGTATCCCAAAGCCGAAATCAAAGAGATCAACGCGGCCATCGGAGGCACCGGCTCCGACCTCGGCGCCTTCCGCTGCCAGCGCGATCTGCTCAGCGGCAAGCCGGATCTGGTCTTCGTTGAGTTCGCCGTCAACGATAGCAGCAACGAATCGCGCGTGATGCGTTCCATGGAGGGCATCGTGCGTCAGATCTGGCATGCCAACGCCGAGGCTGACATCGTGTTCCTCTACACCATCAACAAGAACTCCATGGCCGCAACCTACGATAAGGGCGAACTGCCGAATACCGTGCAGTGGCACAACAAGGTGGCCGCCGCGTATCGCATCCCCACATTGAATATGGGCGAGGCGATCTATCGCGCAGTGAAGGACGGCAAGCAGACCTGGGAAAAGGTGCTGCCTGACAATGTGCATCCCTCCGACATCGGCTACGAAATCTACATGCAGCAGATCCGGCCGTTTCTGGCGTCGCACCAGAAGGACAAGAAATCGAAGCCGCGCACCAAACTGCCCAAGCCTTTGTCCGCAGAGAATTTCGAAAACGCGCATTTAGTAGATGCGCAGGATTTGGTGGCCGAAGGCTGGACGCGCGACGATGCCTCCGTCGGCAAACGCTTTCCGCACAGCATCGCCACCAACAAGCCCGGCACTGAATTGAAATACAAGTTCAAAGGCACGGCCATCGGACTGTTCTGGATCATCGCACCGGATTCGGGGGATGTCGAGTGGTCGATCGACGGCAGCAAACCCAAGCGCGCATCGAGTTGGGACAGCTACGCGCTGCGCTTTAGCCGCAACAATTACGTGATCTTCAATGACAGCCTCACGCCCGGCGAGCATGAATTGACGTTCCGCGTGCTGGCGGAGAAGAACGAGAAATCCACCGGCACCTGGATTCGCATCGGATCGCTGCTGGTGAATTAGCCACGCATGAAGCCGCAAGCGAGCGCACAGGCGAAACCGCCCAATGCCACATCGTTTTCGAAAATCACCAATTCGCATTGATTGAAATCGTAGCGCGGACATTCATGTCAGCCGCGTCGAGATTCGTCTCGACGTCTTGCTATCAATACCGTATCTGACCTCGACAAGAATTTCGAGGCGGCAAGCAAGAATGCTTGCGCTACAAGGCGCGAAAACTATGTGGTATTGGGCGAAACCGCCTGTCCGCGCTACTTCCCAACCACAATCAACCCAAATGACCCCGGCTTAATCCGCCGCACCGGCTTCTTCCCCTCGCCCATATCGACCAACTCCTCCTCAGCCGAAGGCAACAGCACCTGCCTTGTCTTCGAATCGAAAACCATCGTCTTCGCCCCAACCTGCGTCGTCACCGCCCCGCCATCTTCATACAGATCCGCCGAAACCTGCCGGAACACACTCAGCACCCCATCCCCCGCCGAAAGAAACACCACCCGCGACTCCGCATCGAACTCCGCCCACTCCACACCAGTCCCAATCGGCAGATTCGAAATCGCCCGCCCATTCGACGCATCCATCACCACCATCGACTTGCTGCGGCACCCGATAAACAACCGGTCGAACTTCGCATCGTAGGCCAGCGCCGTAGCGATGGCTCCCATCGCGACACCAAACCGGTGCCTCACCTGCAGCGAGACCGGATCAAACGCCAGCACCACATTCGAGTTCCCCATCGCGACATAGACAAGCCCGTTGCGCCCCGTCACCATCTGCTCACCCGCGCCACGCACCGCCACCGAGCCCACCACTTTTCCGCTCAACCCATCGATCGCCGTAATGTCATTCGACCCGTGATTGCAGGTGAACACGCGCTTCGAGCCCGCGTCATAGTAGATTCCATATGGACCCTTGCCGACCGCCACCTTCTCCACCACCTTCAGGCTCGCCGTATCGAAGATGGAGACCTTGCTCTCCAGCCCGTTGCTGGTAAAGCCGCGATGCAACTCCGGCGCGATCGCGATGCCATGCACGCCCGGCGTGTCTGGAATCACCCCAACCTGCTTTCCGCTATCCGCATCCACAACCTCCACACGCTTGGTGTGCGAGACATAAACCCTGCGCGCTGCTGTATCGATCGCAAGATAATCCCAGCGCTCTGTCCCGCTCACCGGCATGCGCCCGCTAACCTTGTAGCCACCCGCCAGCAAGAGAAACACCCCTGGAATTACAGCCAGAAACAGCAGTTTTTTCATCACCGAACTATTATCGGACACTCCCCGCGCCCGCCGTTTGCGTAGAATGATTGCATGGGTCCCGATCTGAAGGTTCTGCGGTCAACGCCTCCGATACAATCGCTGCTGATTAAACCAGCCTCCGCGCTGTGCAATCTGGATTGCGATTACTGCTTCTATCTCGATCGCGACACGGACCCCTACCGCGACCTCAAGCACCGCCGCATGAGCATCGAAACCCTCGAGCGCCTCGCCCAGGGCTTCATCGAATACACCTACCCCAACTCCGTCTTCGCCTTCCAGGGCGGCGAGCCGACCCTCGCCGGTCTCGACTTCTTCACCAAACTCTGCGAGTTCGAAATGAAGTACGGCAAGCGCGGCCAGAGCGTCGCCAACGCCATGCAGACCAACGGCACCCTGATCGATGACGACTGGTGCAAACTGTTCAAAGAGTTCGCCTGGCTGATCGGCATCTCCATGGACGGCCCGCCGGAGATCCACGACTTCTACCGCCTCGATAAAGGCCGCCAGGGTTCGTGGAAGAAGGTGATGCACGGCATCGAAACCATGCAGAAACACGGCGTCGAGTTCAACGTGCTGTGTGTGCTGAACAACATCAACGTCACCAAGCCGCGCGAGATCTACAAGTTCTTCCGCAAGCTGGGCATCGATAACCTGCAGTTCATCCCGCTCGCGGAGTTCGATCCGCACGGCAACCGGCTGCCCTTCACCATCACCGCCGAACAGTATGGCAAATTCCTCAGCGACATCTTCGACCTGTGGTTCCCCGAGCGCAAGACCGTGCGCGTGCGTTTCTTTGACAATCTGGCCGAGGGTTTAGCCGGACAGAAACCCGGCGCCTGCACCATGCACACCTCCTGCGACAGCTACGCGGTGGTCGAATACAACGGCGACGTCTATCCCTGCGACTTTTTCGTCACCGATGACTGGAAGCTCGGCAATGTGATGACTGACACCTGGCAGGAGATCGCCTCGCGCCAGCATCGCTTCGACTTCGCCAACAAGAAGAAACTGCCCCACGAAGAGTGCGTCAAATGTGAATACCGCCAGCTATGCCACGGCGGCTGCCCCAGCTTCCGCTACGCGGCGCGAGGCCAGTTCGAAGACCTGGATTACTTCTGCCAGTCCTACAAAATGGCCTTCCGCAAAGCGATCCCGCCCCTGCGCGACGAAGTCCGCAAGATGATGCAGGCCGCCTATGCCCGTCACTAAAGGAAGGTCATGAAGATTATCGTCCCCGCACTTTTCCTGTTGGCTCTGCAATCGGTCCACGCCCAACCGCAGCGAGCCTTGAAGATTCCCGATAGCGTAGACGTCAAGCGCGACATCGTGTATGCCGAATACGGCGATAAGAAACTGCACCTCGATCTGTACACGCCAAAGTCGAAGCCCACCGGCCCGATCCCCGGCATAGTCGTGATTCGTGGCGGAGGTTGGCGTGTTGGCGACAAGAACGGCTTCGCCCCGATCGCAGCCGGACTCGCGGCGCGAGGTTTCGCCGCCGCTTGCATCGAATACCGCGTCCTGCCCGATGTCACCATCCGCGAATGCGTCAATGATTCCAAAGCCGCCGTGCGCTGGATGCGCGCCGAGGCCAAGACCTATGGCATCCGTGAAGACGCCATCGGCGCTATTGGAGGTTCCGCTGGAGGGCACTTGGTGGGATTGCTGGCCACGAGCTCCACGCTGAAAGCACTGGAAGGCGCTGGCGGCCATGCCGGAGTATCGAGCCGCATTCAGGCAGTGGTCCCGATGGCCGGAGTCTTTGATTTCGAGGGCATGCCGCGGATGCCGGAAGCAATGAAGAGCCTCGCCAAGTTGCTCAGCCCAGTGGCGTATCTGGATAAGGACGCACCACCGTTCCTGCTGATCCACAGCAATGGCGATAAGACTGTGCCCATCGCGCAATCCACGCAAATGCTGGAACGTCTGAAGAAGCTTGGCGTGCAATCAGAATTGGTCACCATTGACGGCGCGCCGCACGCGTTCTGGAACATGCCGCAGTGGTCCGCGGAAACGATCGAGCGCGCCGCCAAGTTTTTCCATTCGGTACTGGATCGTTAGAGCCGCACCTGCTTCTTCTGCAAAATCGCCAGGTTCGCCAGATGCGGACCCGCTACCGCCGCGGCCGCAACCTCAACCGGGCAATTCGGCTCCTGCCGCGACTTGATGCAATCCATGAAATTCTGGATATGCGTCTCGATGGGCACCGGAGCCAACTCTTCCATAATCGGCTTGTCCGTCCTGCGCCACGGCTCTTTGTAGACCGTATAGCCGTCCTCATCCAGAATCATCGTGGCCTTATCGCCCATGAACGTGATGGACCAGCCATTCTGATATGAGTTGCAGTAATCGAGCGTCCAGGTCGCCATCATCTCCGGGAACTCGAACACCGCGCTGAACACATCGGCATGCTCGGCGCCCTTCATCTTCGCCACATACCCATGCGCGATCGCCGATTGCGGCGGACCGTTCTTGGTAAACCACAGCACAACGTCCATCAGGTGCGTGCCCTGGTCGGTCATGTTGCCGCCGGCATAGTCGTGGAAGTAGCGCCAGCGGCGGAACCGCATCGGCTCCAAGTCGCGCTTGGGAGCGGAGCCAACGAAGGATTCCCAATCCAACTTGCCGGGCAGCGGCGAATTGTCCAGTTCCTTTGCAATGTTCCAATGCCACTGCGGCTTCACCAGCGTGATCTTGCCCAGGATGCCCTCGTCCACCAGTTTCTTGGCCTTGATCAGCGCCGGCGCACTGCGCCGCTGCATGCCGATCTGCACCACCTGCTTGGAGGAGCGGACTGCCTTGATCATGATCTGGCTCTCTTCGAGCGACTTCGAAAGAGGTTTCTCCAGATACGCGTCCTTCTTGGCATCGAGTGCGGCCAGCAACATCGGCCGATGCTGGTGATCTGGCGATGCGATCACCACACAGTCCACGTCCTTCTGCTTCAGCAGTTCGTGGTAATTCGAGTACGGTTTCGCCTCCGGCGCGATCTTCTGCGCAGCCTGCAGGTTGGGCTCATAAACGTCGCAGATGGCAACGCACCGCGCGCCCAGCTTGATGAACTTATCCTGCAGATACCGCCCACGGCCACCAGTGGCGATAAGCCCGAACGTTAACTTGTCATTGGCGCCGAACGCGCTGGATGGAATGAAGAGAGGCGCGGCTGCGAAGGAAGAGATAAATTTACGGCGATTTGATTCCACGAGGATCTCCTTACACAGGCATCCTATCGCATTTCAAACCTTATCTGTGTCCATCCGTGTTCATCTGTGGCTAATTTCTTGGCTTTGCATCCGTGGCGATCCAGGCCAACTCGCAACTACTTCTTGATCGCCAAAATCCTCGACGGATAAAACGTCTGCCGTACCGTCTTATCCCCCAAAATCCGAAGCCCGGCATTCATAATCCACCCCGGAACCCGCTGCTCCACCTGCCGCCCCCAAAATGCCGGCGCGACCTTTGTCGCCACTTTGTAAGCAAGATTGAACCCAGCCGTGTTCTGCCCGATCAGCACCAGCGTCATGCTGCCGCGTGGTCGCAGTACCCGCTTGAACTCCCGGAGCGTGGCGTGGATATCTTCCTCACCGAGCAACTCCAGCATGAAGCAGCACACCACCGCATCGAAGCTCTCGTCGGGAAACGGAAGATGCCGCGCGTCCACAGCCTGGCAATGAGTCGCCGACCCGGGAAATTTCTTGCGCGTCGTGCGCTGCGTGCGGGCCGCCATGCGCGGCGACAGATCGATGCCGATCGTCTGCCCGCTACGGTTGGCCTTCACCAGACGCCGGAACATCTCACCGGAACCGGTGGCCACTTCCAATACCCGCATCCCGTCTTTGATGCCTGACATATCCAACGCCACACGGTGCGCCCGCGAATGAAAGAAGAACGTCGAGGCCGGATAGATATTGGCCACGCGGTCGTATATCCGCTGCGTGCGGTCGAGAATTGTCTTGTGAAAAGCGACACGCCGCCATTCAACGTCGGGGAATCCGACTTTAGTCGCTGGAGTTTCCATGCTGCGACTCATTCTAGCAGACCTGCCGTGTCTACAAGTTCGAAGCCCGCTCAGGGATTTCGATTTCAGTCCTGGTACCCTCACCCATTTTGCTGTCAATCGACATCCGGTAGTCCGACCCGAACAGCACTTTCAGCCGCTCGTTAACGTTACTCACGCCAATCCCCTGCTCGAACATCGTGGCCAGTTTCCCCTCCGGAATCCCCACGCCATCGTCCTCAATCGTCAACAATAGCCGCTTCCCGGAGAGGCTTGCCCGGATCCGGATGGACCCGCCATCGATCATCCCGCTCAACCCGTGACGGATGCTGTTCTCCACAATCGGCTGCAGGATCATGCTCGGCACCGGCCAGTTCGCCACCTCCGGCGCGATCTCTTTTTCGAACTTCAGCTTCGGACCGAACCGGACCATTTCGATGGAAAGATAATCTTCGATGAACTCCATCTCCTCCCGAAGTGGATTCAGGTTCTCCTGTTTGCGCAGCAGGCGCCTCAGGATATTTGACAGCTTGTAGACCACCGTCCGCGCCTGGTCGGGATTGGTGCGGATCAGCGACGAAACCGAATTCAGCGTGTTGAACAGGAAGTGCGGATTGATCTGACGCGTCAGTGCGCTCATGCGCGCTTCGGTGAGCAGTTTCTGTTGGGCCTCCAGCTTCTTCTCATTGCGGATCGCATTCCAGATCTTCAGGGGCAGTGCGGTCGCAAACAGCGTGGTGGCGAAGATGGCGCAGTGATCGGTCCAATCCGGTGGATTCACCAGCGTGTACAGCGAGAAGATACGGGTAGGCGAAAAGACCTTCCACACACTCCAGCGCAGAAACTCGGAGAACAGAATCGTGATCGCAAAGAAGAGTTGAAACAGGGTCAGCTTGATGTCGTACTTGCGGCGGAACAGCCGGTAAACGTTGTAATCGAAGAACGGCGAGAAGCGCCAGATCTCGTCGGCCGAAGGTGCGATGTCGCGCAACACGCCGCCCAGCACTCCGACTCCCGCCAGCAGCGGCATCGCGACATATTCGCCATTGAACATCGCCGGAATAGAGATGAGGATTCCCGAGGTGAGGCCGGTCACGTACCCGCCCAGGATGCCCGCCAGCAGGCAGCCCTCCAGGCCAAGGTCAACCGCCTGCCGCTGTTCCATGGTCCGCTCCTCGCGCAGCAACATTCGCACGAAGTGGTTGAAACGCAACAGGATACTGGCCAGCGAAGCCGCTACCGCGAGTTTGACCAGCAGAATACCAAGATATTGTTCGAGCATGCGGCTCTCGCGCTTATTATAATGAAAGATAAGCCCTTGAAGTTTTCTCCCATGGAATCCAACACAACGTTCCGGCTCGAAAAGGCCGCTGAAGCCAACTTCCCCTCGCGTTTCGGGCAGTTCCGCATCTATGGCTTTGCCGGCCACTATGCCGGCCGCGTGGAAGAGGCCGTGGTTCTCAAGATGGGCGACCTCACGGGCGACCCGCCGCTGGTGCGGATTCATTCCCAGTGCCTCACCGGTGACGTCTTCCACAGCCTGCGCTGCGATTGCCGCGCCCAGTTGGAACTGGCGCTGCACATGATCGCCGAAGCCGGCCGCGGACTGTTGATCTACGAACACCAGGAAGGCCGCGGCATCGGCCTGCTCAATAAGCTCCGCGCCTACGAACTGCAGGACGGCGGAGCCGATACGGTAGAGGCCAACGAGCTACTCGGCTTCAAAGCCGACCTGCGCAGCTACCAGCTACCGGGCGAGATCGCACTGTACTTCGGCCTCAAACAGGTACGCCTGCTCTCCAACAATCCCGAAAAGGTGGCTGCCATGGAACAGGCCGGCGTAGCCGTCGTGGAGCGCGTCCCCTGCGTCATCGAACCCCAGGAACACACCGAAGACTACCTGCGCACCAAGCAGGAAAAAATGGGCCACCTCTTCGACATCTCCTAACACCCCCTTAGGAGACTGCCCACGCTGTCCCAAGCGCAGCGCGCGGACTGCGCGGGCTGTCCCCCAAAACGACACGTCCTACCACTCTGGGGAAGTAGCTTGCTGCGGCCCCCCCACCCCGCCAATCCCTTGCCAAAAGGTTCATAATAGAGTAAAAGATCTCTTACTCTAAACTGGAGGCCCGCGTGTTCCATTCAACAGCGCGCATTCTTTTCCCCTTCCTGCTTTGGGCAACCTGCGCCCAAGCCCAACGGAATCTCATCACCAACGGAGATGCCGAAACCGGCAAGGCAATCTCCTCCCGCGATCAATCCGCCATCACTGACGTCCCAGGCTGGACCCTCACCGGCAGCCTCACCGCCGCCCAATACACCAACGGCGACGGCTTCGTCGGCCCCACAGACTACGGCCCGGCCGACCGCGGCTCCAACTACTTCATCGGCGGACCCGCCGGCGGCAAAGCCACCGCCGCCCAATCCATCGACCTCTCGGCCTCCGCCGCCGATATCGACCTCGGCAAAGTGAAGTTCTATCTCTCCGGCTACCTCGGCATGGCAGGAACGCCCTCCACGCCCTACTCCCTGAAAGCCGTCTTCAAGGACGCCAAAGGCCAGGCCCTGGTCACCGCCACCATCACCGGTCCCCCTGGCGACGACATGGGCTACCCCACCGCGCTCCTAGCCCGCGGGACCTCCGGGTTCCTTCTGCCCAACACCCGCTCCGTCGATCTGCTGCTCGATCTCTCCGGGCCCGCCGGCAACTTCAACGCCTATGGTGCCGACAACCTCTCGCTCATCCTGACAACCGAACCCGTGATCGGCAGCAACCTCGTGGTCAACGGCGATGCGGAAACCGCACCCGGCCGCGATGGCAAAGTAGGCCTGCAACTCCCCGTGCCAGGCTGGAACGGTTCCGCCTACGTGGAAAGCTACGCCTACACCGAATTCAGCTTTTCTGACGACTCCCTGCCCGCCGCCCACGGCAAGAACGTACTCTCCACAGCTGCCAGCAACTCCGCACGCACCGCGCAGTTGATCGACGTCACACTGGCCAAAGATCTGATCGACGGAGGAACCGTGCAGTACAACCTTTCGGCCAGCCTCGGCGGCGTGGATACGGATCAATCCACCGCCTCGGTAACCGCCGAATTTCTCGATGCCGCAGGCAAAGCCCTCCTCACCAAAACGCTGGGACCGATAGGGCAAAAGGAACGCTCCGGCAAGACCGGTTTCCTCTCCCCAACTGCCAGCGGCGCCACCCCGACAGGCACGCGTCAAATCCGCGTGACCCTCGAATTCGCGAACCTCGGCATCAACGGCTACCAGGTCTTCGCAGACAACATCGCCCTCACTCTCAGCACCGCCGCGGCAACCCTCGCCATCAAGGACGGAGGCATCGTCCACGCCGCCACCGGCCAGACCGGACCGCTCGCTCCCGGCGAAATGGTGGCGATCTATACCACCGGCGTCAACGTCTCCGCCATGGCGCGCATGCAACTCGATTCCAACGGAATCGTAGTGAACGAACTGGCAGGCGTGAAAGTCTTCTTCGACGGCACCCAGGCGCCCCTGCTCTACGTCAGTTCCAGCCAGATCGGCGCGATCGTTCCGTTCGACACGGCAACAAAAAGCACCGTCCAGGTGCGAGTCGAATACCAGGGCGTAAAGTCGAACGTGGTCCCGATGAGCATCGTCAAAACCTCCCCTGGCATCTTCACGCAGGACACCACCGGCAAAGGCGCCGGCCAGATTTACAACGATACGTTCCTGCTCAACTCCACGGCCAACCCCGCAGCGAAAGGTTCCGTCATCACCATCATCTGGTCAGGTGGAGGCCAGACCGATCCGGCAGGAGTCGATGGCCGCATGGAGACCCAGTCACTGCCGAAACCGGCCGCAGGCGTTACAGTGAAAGTCGGCGGCCTAGCCGCGGAAGTCGTGTACGTGGGCGCGGTCCCCTACTCCTGGGCCGGACTTCTACAAGCGCAGGTGAAGGTCCCGGCCGCAACGGCCACCGGCAATGCGATTCCGGTTGTCCTCACCGCGGGCGGAGCCAACTCGCCCGACGGAGTAACCATCGCGGTGAAGTAGACTGTTAGGATGCCACGCAGGCTTCTACTTTCTTCGATCTTCATCGGCGCCATGGCCGCGCAATCCACGGGGTTCGACCCCCAGCGCTTGCAGGCCATCCCGAAAAGGATGCAGGCCTTTGTCGGCCAGGGCACTGCCGCTGGCTTCGTCACGCTGCTCGCGCGCCATGGCCAGATCGCGCAGGTCTCGGCCGTCGGCTATCAGGACCTGGAATCAAAAAAGCCGATGCGCGCCGATACGATCTTCCAGATCGCTTCCATGACGAAGCCGGTGACCTCAGTGGGCATCATGATCCTCGCCGACGAGGGCCTGCTCTCCATCAACGATCCGGTAGAGAAACATCTGCCCGAATTCCGCGGCAAGCCAATCACGATCCGGCATCTGCTCACCCACACCTCCGGCATGCCCGGCGGCGGCCCCGCCCGCAAGCCCGAATCGACCCTGGCCGAAATGGTGCTGGCCTATTCGCAACTGCCCCTGCTCTTCACGCCCGGCAGCAAGTGGAGCTACAGCAACACCGGCATGGCCACACTCGGCCGCATCATCGAAGTGATCTCAAAGAAGCCCTACGATCAGTTCATTGCCGAGCGCATCTTCCGTCCGCTGGGCATGGTGGATACGTTCTACTTCCCACCGGAAGAGAAATACCCGCGCATCGCCACCGTCTATACGGAGGTGGATGGCAAGCTGCAACGTGCCAATATCGATCTGTACAAGAAGGGCGTGAACTACCCTGCGCCGGAAGGCGGCCTGTATAGCACAGCTGCCGATCTCGCAAAGTTCTATCAGATGCTATTGGGGAAGGGCGCGCCCGTGCTCTCGAAAGCCGCGGTCGAAGTGATGACCACGGTTCACACCGGCGATCTCACAACGGGCTTCGCACCCGGCATGGGCTACGGCCTCGGCGTGAGCATCGTCCGCAACGCCGAGGGCACGTTCCGTCTCAACTCCATCGGAGCCTACGGCCACGGCGGGGCATATCGAACCTACGGCTGGGTGGACCCGGCCAAGGACATGTACGGCATCATCCTGTACCAGAAAACCAACGGAGGCGGCGACGTCGCCGACGAAATCAACGCCTTCATGGCCATGGCCAACGCCGCCATCACACAACCATAACCGCCGCGCTGGGGACTGCCCACGCTGTCCCAAGCGCAGCGCGCGGACTGCGCGGGCTGTCCCCAAAAACGACACGTCCCGATGCCGACCGGGGATCTAGCTTGCGTCCCCAAAACCAGCCAATCCTCACTACCTACTTAATCAAACCCGACATCGGACTGCTAGCCGAAGCATACAACCGCTTCTCCATCCGTCCCGCCAAAAACGCCAGGCGGCCCGCCATCACACCATACTTCATCGCCTCGGCCATCTTCACCGCATCCGTAGCCGCGGCAATCGCCGTATTCATCAGCACGCCGTCAAAACCCAGCTCCATCGCAATCGCAGCGTCCGAAGCCGTGCCCACACCCGCATCCACAATCAACGGCACCGCCGTAATCGTCTCGCGAATGATCCGCAAATTGGTCAGGTTCTGAATACCAAGTCCACTACCGATCGGAGCCCCCAACGGCATCACCGCCGCGGCGCCGGCATCCACCAGCTTACGGGCATTGATCGGATCGTCGTTGGTATAAGGCAGAACGACAAAGCCCTCTTTCACCAGCACACGCGTGGCTTCCAGCAGCCCTTCATTATCGGGGAACAAAGTCTTTTCGTCACCGATCACTTCGAGCTTCACCCAGTTGGAAAGCCCTACCTCGCGTCCAAGCCGCGCAGTCCGGATGGCGTCGTCGGCCGTGTAGCAAGCTGCTGTGTTGGGAAGAATAAAGAATTTAGAGCGGTCGATAAAATCCAGCAGCGACTCTTTGCTTTTGTCCGTCAAATTCACACGCCGGACAGCCACGGTGACCACTTCCGAACCCGATGCCTCGTGGCATTGGGCCATCTCCGGAAAGCTGCGGTACTTGCCAGTTCCTACAAACAGGCGGGAGTGAAATTCACGATCGGCAATACGCAGAATGTCAGTCATGGTTCTATTTTAGGACATCCTGCGTATTGCCATGTTTCAAGCTAGTCCTTGGGAGGCGCCGGCTGCTGCTGCTGTGGGCGCTGCTGGCCTTGCGGCTGCGGACCGCCGGGGCGATTCTGCGGACCGGCATTCGGACCCTGATTGGGCCGCGGACCCTGATTCGGCTGTCCCTGCGGATTCATCATGCCCGGTCCGTTCATCGGGCCCCGTCCTTGCATACCGGGCCCGGGCATACCCTGCATGCCCATGCGCCGCTGCCGGCCGGACATCATGTGGTTCGGCTGCCGCTTCTGCAACTCTTTCCATTGCACCGGCGTGAGCACCGCGCGCAGCGTAACCGACATCAGCGTCAGATTGCGGTTCAGCTCTGCCTTGGCCGAGGCCATCTTATCCACGGCATCGGTCGCCCGCTTCATGTCGATCTTGTCTTCGTTCAGAATATCGTTCAGGTTGCCATCGGCCTTCTCCACAGCCGCACGCAGATCGATCAGCTTGTTGCGGTAATCCCGCACAATCGCCTTGATCTGCCTCTGCTGGTCGTCAGTGACTTTCAGGTCTTTCACGATGGGCGAGTCCCACCACGCAAATGCCTCGTTCGGCATCCGTGGGCCTGGCATGGCCATCGGGCCGGGACCCGGCATTGGTCCACGTCCAGGCATCGGCCCCGGTCCCTGTTGCCCGAAAGCCGCCAGGGCCAGGGCTGGGATCAATAACATCTTCTTCATTTGGATTGTTCTCCTTGGAACAGATTTTCAATCGGAGCAGCCGCTGCGGGTTCGCTCGACTCGGCCACCGAATACATCTCCGCAAAAAACTGAGTGTCCGATATCTCAACTGGCTGCGGCGCCGGCCGGCTGATGACGATTACAATGGCGCACAGCAGGGCCATCGCCATCGCCGGCATCGGGCCTGGAAGCCATCGCGAAACGGGACGCATCTCGGTCCGCGCCAGAATCTCCGCCCGCTGCGCTGCCAACAACCGCTCCGGCACTTCGAACGCTGCCTGGGCCAGCACCACCGAGCGCGCCTGTGTCAGCCGACGCCAGCGTCCGCCACATTTGGGACACATATCGAGATGGCCGTCGTTACGAGCTGAGACGCCGTATAACCTGTCCAGCAATTCGTCTTCGCTATAATGCCTGTCGTCCATACAGATCCCTCAATTCCACTCGCAGTTTTTCCAATGCGCGGGCCATGTGCGTCTTCACCGTCGCCAGATCCAGGTCAAGGATGGAGGCGATCTCTTCCAGACTGTGATCGCTGAAATGCTTCAGCGTAAACACCGCCCGCTGACGGCCCGAAAGCTGCTCCAACGCCGCCGCAATGCGCTTTTCAATCTCTACGGCGAGCAACTTTTGCTCGCCCTCCGGCCTCCCCGATGCTGCCATCGATAGGATCAGTGTCTCGGACTCGCTCGAAGGCCGCCTGCGCCAGAACTGCAGCCGCTTCGACCGCAGACGGTCCAGGCACGTATTCACCGCAATGCGAGTCAGCCACTTCGCCGGATCGCGGACCAACGCCGCGTCCTCCTGCCGTTCCAGGACATGATAGGCCTTCAGAAAGGCATCCTGGACTGCGGAATTACATTCATCCGGATCACCCAACATGCGGTAACAGATGCTGAAGATACGGCGCTGTTCCGAGCACATCCACGACTCGAAATCGCTCACACCCGTGAGCCGTCGAGCCGGCCTTTGCGAATCTTCCAGGACTGCCGCCATCGCAGACATCTTACTCTCCCAGACGGCAAATGCACAGCATAGGACTACAAATCCCACACATTAAACCCACAACCCCCACCGGGGACGTAGCTTGCTGCGTCCCCAAAACGACGCCCCTCTGTGCCGGTTCAGCTGAAAGATGAGGAATTGGTTCAAGCCAATGGGAATCTCGCCGAAGAGGAATCTTGGAGCGAGACGAGTGAAGAAAGAACGACGTAACTGGAGCGCGGAAGAATAGACTAAC
>Ga0118677_10009413_pt1 | contig 15268 bp, 4 predicted proteins | sample AliMusrvi5mmetaG_FD_86154 | JGI IMG/M metagenome (GOLD analysis project Ga0118677, IMG submission 86154)
GGGTGAAGAGGCCGCGACCCCGCAACTGGACGGAACGGCCCCGTGCACCTTTACTGTAGGTTGGTATTGGATTTTGGTTTAGTGTGTGTAGCATAGCCGGGAGACTACGAGGCTTGGGCGCTAGCTCAGGCTGAGTCGCAATGTGAAATACCGGTCTCACAGAACTAGAATTCTAACTTCGATCCTTGAATCAGGACGAAAGACAGTGCCAGCTTGGCAGTTTGACTGGGGCGGTCGCCTCCTAAACAGTAACGGAGGCGTTCAAAGGTATGCTTAGTGTGGTTAGCACTCACACGTCAAGCGCAAACGTAAAAAGCATGCTTAACTGCGAGACCAACAAGTCGAGCAGAGACGAAAGTCGGAGTTAGTGATCCGGTGGTAGAAAGTGGAATCGCCATCGCTCATCGGACAAAAGGTACGCCGGGGATAACAGGCTTATTCCTTCCAAGAGTTCATATCGACGAAGGAGTTTGGCACCTCGATGTCGGCTCATCACATCCTGGGGCTGGAGAAGGTCCCAAGGGTTCGGCTGTTCGCCGATTAAAGTGGTACGTGAGCTGGGTTCAGAACGTCGTGAGACAGTTCGGTCCCTATCTGTTGTGGGCGCAGGAAATTTGAGGAGAGCTCTTCCTAGTACGAGAGGGCCGGAAGAGACGAGCCGCTCGTTTATCTGTTATCCCGCCAGGGGTAGTGCAGAGTATCGATGCTCGGACAGGATAAGCGCTGAAAGCATCTAAGCGCCAAGCCAACTCCAAGATAAGATTTCCCAACCGGTTTTCGGTTTAGAAGACCCCTCGTAGACTACGAGGTTGATAGGCGAGATGTGTAAGGGCCGTAAGGCCTTCAGCTTACTCGTACTAATCGGTCGTTCGGCTTGACAATCTTTTACCTTCACGTCGCAAAACGTGAAGGGTAATCATAAAATGTCGGGACTTATTCACCCCGTTAGATCATTACGGATCTCAAATTTAATTTGAGATGATCCAACGGAGGTCAGATTGAAATTCGCGCTCGTGGACGTCAGATTTTTGACGCCCCCGGGACATCGCTTTCCGGTGGCCATAGGAGAGGGGCAACACCCGTTCCCATTCCGAATACGGAAGTTAAGCCCTCTACCGGCGATGGTACTAACGGAGCAATTCGTTGGGAGAGTAGCAAACTGCCGGGATTTATTATTAAAAACGCGCATCCATGAAAATGGGTGCGCGTTTTTTATTTATGGCGCTAAGGCAGTTTGTCCTAATGTCCCCTAGTTGAATAAAGATCAGGGCAAAAGGCCGTGTTTTTTTGTATGTTGTATGTCGTAGGTGGCATGCTCAAAATAAGAAATCTGTCGAAAAAGCATCCGATGCTTGTTAAACTAGCCCTGCTTTTTTCGACATTCTATATACGACATACGCCGTACGGAGGTTCGAATTGCCGATTCAAAAACAACTTTCAGTATTCCTACCCAACCGTCCCGGGATCATGGCCCGCACCACTTCCATTCTTTCTGAGGCTGGGGTGAACATTCTCGCGATGGCGGTTCACGATACGGTGGATAATGCCGTTGTCCGGTTCATTGTCGATCACCCTACCAAAGCGAGCCTGCTTCTCGAACAGGAAGAACTTTACGTGATGGAGCAGGATGTCTTGGTGGTGGAGATCGACAATAAGGCCGGGACCCTCGCGCGCATTTGCCAAAGTCTCGCCGAAGCGGATATCAATATCGCCTACGCTTACTGCACGGCCACGCCGAATCAGGACTGCGGCTGCCTCGTGATCCGTACCGACCAGCCTGAGCGCGCTCAAGAAATCCTCAGTAAGTAAAGAATAATACCCAAGATCCAAGAGACAATGACCAAGCGATATCCAAATCCAAATACCCGCGCTATCTTTTTTGATATTTGGATATTGGAATTTTCTTGGTTATTGGTCATTCAGATTTAGGACAGGCTTAAAAAATATGAAGATTTTGAGTTGGAACGTCAATGGGATCAGAGCGGTTCAGAAAAAGGGCTTTTTAGAGTGGCTCGCGAGAGAGAAGCCGGACATTCTCGGCGTTCAGGAGACTAAGGCCAAGCCCGAACAGCTCGATATGTTTTTGATGAATCCTGAGGGCTATCGCACCCTTTGGAACTCCGCGGACCGGCCGGGCTATAGCGGTGTCGCGATCTTCACAAAAGAAAAACCTCTGCGGGTTGAGAACGGTTTTGGAATCAAAAGATTCGACGAAGAAGGCCGCATGATCCTGGCGGAATATCCCGGGTTTGCTTTTCTCAATATTTATTTCCCGAACGGCAAGGCGAGTGACGAGCGGCTTCAGTACAAGATGGATTTTTACGACGAGACGCTCAAATTCGTCCGCAACCTCAAGCAGCGGCAAAAGAATGTTATCATCTGCGGTGATTATAATACCGCCCACAAGGAGATCGATCTCGCGCGTCCGAAAGAGAATGAAAAGACATCCGGTTTTCTTCCGGTTGAACGCGATTGGATCGATCGCTGGGTTGCTGACGGGCAGGTGGATATTTTTCGACAATTCCATAAAGAGTCCGGGCATTACAGCTGGTGGGATATGAAGACTGGAGCCCGCGAGCGGAACGTTGGTTGGCGCATTGATTATCATTTTGTGACGGAAGATCTGGCGCCGCGCGTCAAATCCGCGACGATCTTAAGAGATGTTGTGGGATCGGACCATTGTCCGGTGGCAATAGAGCTAAAATGAGGAGCCACGAGCCACGGGACATGCGCGACGAAAAGAGAAGCGCGGCTCGGGAGACGTGGCCCGTGGAACGAGAAAAATGAATTCACTCAAAAAACAAATACTGATTCACGCTTCCCTTGAAAACGTTTGGGCCATTCTCGGCGACGTGACGCGTATGTCCTCGTGGGTGGACGGCGTCAAGGAAAGCGAGCGAACCGGAACCGTCAAGGAAGGGACAGGCCTTCGCTGGCGCGAAAGCTGCGTTCTTGACCGGCAGCACATCGAGGTGGAGCATGAAATGGTTCTCTGGGAGCCGATGACAAAAGCGGTCATCCAGAGCCATCTTCCCATGAACGGCTCCATGAAGCGGACCCACTCTTTTCATGAGACAGCCGGAGGCGTCGAGGTCTCTGTCGATTTTTCCTGGGATCTCGGGATCGCCGGCATGATACTTGGGGAAGAGAAGGTCAGGAACATCCTCGATCAAAGCTTCGAGAACACTCTGGCCAACTGGAAAGACCTCGCCGAAAAGTCCTGAGGCTCAGGAACCCGGCACACCTCGTAGGTGTGATTGGCCATGGGTTCCAGTATCCTGGGATTTGTAATTTGATCCCCTCGGGATCAGGCGGCTTTTTGCTGCAGTTCGCGCGACAGGAGGTCAGTCACAAGATCTTCCAGAAGCGCCAGGAAGGCCGGATCTCTCGCGGCCTCATAAAGCCCCGGATTCATCGTCACGATCCTGAACAGGACAAGCGAGACCGGTTTCTCCGGAAGAATGACGTACTTCCCTCCCGAGCGGCCGTTCTCCATGATCACAAAAGGATGCTTTTCCGCGAGCTGTTTGAAGCGCGGCGTTCCGTCGATCATCGTCCCGATGTCCGGCGCTTCAAAAAGGCGGATACCACGGGCGGGAGAAAGGCTCTCCGGTACCGGGATATCCTGGGCTAACGCGACGATATCGCCGTCCTGGAGTGCTTCCTCCAGCCGTTTCAGGACGCTTTTTTCCGCGACCATTCTCGCCAGGACGCTCACAGAAGAAACCAGCATCGCCTTTACTTTCTTCTGGGGGACTTGCGCCAACCAGCCGCGGACGGTGTCGAGCTGTTTGGGGCGTGACTTTTCCATAAATTCGTCGACGCGCAGTCCCGAGGCGGAGAGAGAGGTCCCCGTTTTCGGTTTTGAAACGATTCTTTTTTCACGGGCAAGATGAGCGATCCTGCCGTGCAGGGGAACGGCGACATCTTCCCCCGCGAATCGCGCTTCGGATCTGTTCAGATCGTTCGTTTCTTCAAGAGTCTCAAGGGCCGGAGGGAAAACGGTGTCGATTGCCGCAATAGCGTTTCGGAGTTCCGAGAGCGTCTGAGAACCGGGTGAAGGATGGAGGCTCGGGGATGGCGCTTGGGTTTCCGCCTTCCGCCCTCCGCCTTCCGCCATTCTGGTTTCATAGAGTTTTTCATCCGCAGCGGTGCCGCCAAGGTGCGGCGTGATCGTGATATAGGAAATCCCGGAGTCGCGGAACTTTTGGGACAATCCGTCGGTGTGAAAACCGCCGGTGACGACCACGATATTGCCCGCCAGGGCCGGATCGTTCACGATCCTTCCAAAGAAAATTTCGTCGCGTTTTTGGACAGCCTCATAGAAAGAGACCGAAAGAGCCAGGGCTTCGGAAAGGCCGGCCTTCGCGAGCTCCTCTTCCAGAAGTTGCCTGCCGCTCGCATAGTCACGGGTGTCGGAGGGAGTGGCTTGAAGGAGCAGGAGCCGCCTGGCGAGATAGAACCGTTCGGTCTTTTCCCATAACGCCCGCTCTTCAGGGGATTTTATGAGCGTTTCCAGAACCCGTGTGGTCAAGGTTCCGATCTGATCCATCAGATCTTTCAGCGCCATCTGGTCGCGCAGCTGATAGATCCGGTTAAGTTTTTTGATCTCGGGATAAAGACCGATCTCCTCCGGGGGAATCTTCCCGCCGCGGATCAATTCTTCCAGCGTCCAGGGCCTGTCCTTGTATTTTTTAATGATCTGCTTGACCTCGGACTCAAGGCGCTCCTTCACGAGACTTTTTTCAAGGGCCAGCGTGTCCCGAAGCAACAGGACCTGCGCGAGATCGGAGACAACGGCGCCGCGGGTCTCCGCGGTTTTCAAGAGAAGCGGAAGGTATTGCCCGAGGTCGGGAGTATCCCGGAATTTTCCGAAAGCTCCGGCAAAGGCGAGAAGGTCCGGATTCCAGGACGCCTGCTGGGTCGAGCGGAGATCTTTTCCGTAAGCGTCCAGTCTTGAGCGGATCTCCGGGGCCTTGGCGAGATGGTCTAAAAAGATCCTCCTGTTCTTCTCATAAAGAGCTTCTTCTTCAACTCCCACCAGCAGGATCGGGTCCGGGGACATGATCGCGGCATAAATAGGTCCGGAGATACGATCTTTCTCGAGAAGGGTTCCGGCGAGGAGCTGTTTTTTTCGCGAAGTTGGGATCGCGTGGCTCTTGGGCAGGGACGTGGAGCTCCAGGCGCCCTCAAGCGCGGCGGTTCCGATTCCGAACACCGTGCGCAAGCGCTCCAAAATGGCCGCAATGTTCTGCTGGGCCACGGCATGCGCGTGGACATCCTGGATTTGAATGACCGTCCGGGTGGAGCCGGCGGAGTTAAAGCGTTCGCTGACTTTCCCGAGCTCTTCCGGGACTGAAAGACTGGACAAAGGAAGAGAAGCCTGGCTTGTAGCATCAGTCATTTCGGATCTTGATGTGGCGGGGACTAAGGTCAGAGGCAGGATCATGACGATCGGAAAAACGAGCAGTTTCCTGAAAAGCGTGATTTTCATGGGCCCCCGCTTTTGAATTCTAAGGAAGTGACCCCCATATATATACCGCATAACCCGTTTTTAATCAATAGGTTCTGTTTTTCTTGGAAATGCATCGCTATAAAGTTCATTTTATAGCAACCTCTAGCGACAAGGCCGAAAAAAGACTTCCATTAAAAAAAGTTTGTCATACATTGATAAATCCTTTTTCAACCCCTTGAAATTTAAAGAATTTGTGTTACATTTCTTTCAAGTATTCCCCAAAAAAATTCCGAAAGGGATCAGCGCCATTTCATGAGGCAAAACAATCGTTTAAATCGCTTTCTGGCCGCAGCGCTTGTCTTGACTTTTGTCTCGACGAGCATCGTCACGCCCGGACAATTTGCCTATGCTGCTCCCGTTGAGCCTCTGGCGCAGCTCCTCAGCCGGGAGGCCTTCAAGCTTCCGGCCGAACTCGGCAAGGTTTCCGAGATCATTCCTGTTCCGGGCGCGAAGAACGTTATCATTCATATTGAAGAAGCCCACGCCAATTATGCCGCCCAAACCAACATCCGCGATATCCTGAAACTTCTTCGCGAGCAATATGGCATCAAGCAGGTTTTTTCGGAAGGCGCCGGCTATGAGCTTCATCCTGAGGCGCTTGATATTTCACGAGGCAATGCCGGGGTTCGCAAGACCGTCAATGACCGGCTGATGCGCGCCGGGGAACTTACCGGGACAGAGGCTTTCCTGATGGAACCGGGGAGCGGCATGAAAGGCTACGGCGTTGAAGATGCCCCGGCCTACCGTGAGGACCTTGAAGCTTACCGCCAGGTATACAAGAACCGGAAAACCACTTCGGATTTCTTGTCCACGATCGATCTCGAATGGCAAAAACAGGCCGGCTTGAATATGGGGAAGGACCTCCGCGAGTTCCTCATGAGCGAAACGGCTTATGAGAACGGTAAGCTTCCGCTTCAGGATTGGCTTTCGCTCCTTAAGGCGGCCTCTTTTAAAAATCTCAAAAATGAGAAGGAAGCGCTTGATCTTGCCGACGCCCGTGCCCAGATCGAATATCCCGTTCTGGTCCGTTATTTTCGGCTCCGCGAGTTGGATGGGAAGATCGATGCGCAAAAAGTGGAGAGCGAGAAACAATCGTTTTTGAGCGATATTCACGCCCGGCTCAACGCACAACGCACGACGCGCAACGGTGATGCTGTGCGGGAAGTCGAACAGATCTTCGAATCTGCCAAGAAACATGACCTGCCGGTTTACAAAACCCGTTTCGTTTTCGAGCGGTTGATGGATGCTTTGCCGGAAAAATTTTCATTTGAAGCTTACCCCAACCTTCGCCTTTACATCCAACAGATCATTCTTTTAAGCGAGCTTCAGGGCGACCGCTTGCAAACGGAGATCAAGACGCTTGCCGGGAAGATCACGGCAATGCTCGCGAAGACGGAGGCCGAAAAAAAATACGTGGAGCTTCTCCGCGACTACCGGTTGATGGCCAAACTGTTCCGGCTTGAATTGAGCAGGGAGGAGTATCAGGCGCTTCAGAAGAGGGGAATTGCGCCCGAGCAATTCATCAAGACATTGACCGTAGTACCCACAATTCAAAGGCTGTTTAAAATCGCGCTCCATTTCTACGATCAAGCCATCACGCGCGAAGACATCATGCTCAAGAATTCCCTCGCGCGTCTCGCGTCGGGGAAAGAACCGCGCGCGGTGCTCGTGACCGGCGGCTTTCATAGCGCGGGACTCAAAGAAAAGATCGTTGCTTCAGGAACTTCCTACCTCGGCATCACTCCCGCGATCAGCGAAGCGGGTCCCGAAGACCAGAAAAGTTATTTGAACGCACTTCTTGGCGGCGATGCGGTCGCGAAATCCCAGATCGAACCCCTTCTCCGGAGCGAGTCCCGGTTCCAAGCGGAAGTGCTCGGGAAGGACGGGGCCACAGCTTTGCTGAGAGGGTTCTTCACGGCGGCCCACACCGCTCTGCCCGCTTCATCGGCGACCGCGCCTGCGGCAACACGCCCTCTTCGCTCTTCCGCCCGTTCGGAAACGCGGACGCCAATCGATGCCGCGTTCACCGAGACGGAGACACTTATGGGACAGGCCCAAGAACTTTTGGCAGTCCGGGATCTCGACGGAACGATCCGGATCTATCGACAAGTCATCGCCGCCTACGGAAGAATCGCCTCCATGCACCCGGCCGAAGAGAATGATGCGGATCTCCAGGCCCTGGCCGCGAGCAATAAGACCGGATTGGAAACGGAAATCTCAAAGCTTGAAAAACGCCGCGATGAGCCGGACCCGCGTCAGGCCGCGCTTTTAGCGCTTGTGGCCGGTCATTTTGCGCTCGGTAACCCAACTTCACGCGCCTTGGTTCTGAGCATTGCCGAACGATTGGGTATTCCCAAAAATAAATTGGAAGCGACCCAGTCACTTGCCCATCTCATGGCGGCTCTTCTGGAAACTAAGAAAACCGTTCGGGACCGCGGCGATGTGCCTGTGCTTAAAGCGCTTCGCGATGCCGGTTTAATAGAAGCTCAGCCCGGAGTATTCCAGGGCGAACTCACAAGCGAAGCTCAAACGATCAAAGCGGAGATCGCGGGTAGACCGTCCGAACCGGCGAAACCGGCGGCACCGGCAGAGCCTTCTTCGACGCCATCGCTTGGTTCTGCGCCGGGGCCCGTTCCCGCACCCGAAACTTCCCTTCCAGGTGCTTCAGCGGCTCTGAAGCCTGCCCCCGAGAAGGCCTTAGGCGAAGCGCTTCATTTTTTCAGGGCCCTTCGCCAAACCGATCAATGGCCCTTGTTGTTTGTTTTTATTCCGGAAGAAGATCGGGAGTTTTATACGGAATTCATGGCCGGGATGCATTCTCATGGACGGTTCAAGCAATATGAGCCCGCGGAAGCGGAAACGATCCTAAGGATTTATGAAGCATCCCAGGGGCCTCGCGGGATGCATCGCATGGTCCGGGAAGTATTCGCAAGCGCCGCGGGTTTGGAGGGCGCTGACCGTTCATGGACGGAGCGGGAGGATGCGCCGGCGATCCTGCGCGATCTTCTGGAAGCCCGGGACAACCCTTTTTTGAAATTCATTTTTGATCTCCAAACCGTTTTTGAAGACAGCTATTTCAATACGGCTTTTGCCAGGAAATTTTCCGGTGACGAAGCATCGAGCGCTTATCTTGAAAAGCTGCGCGCTTACGGAGATCCTCGACAGTCCGTTCTTGCGGTCGATGCGTTATTGAATGCATTAAACAGCATTCCGGGCCTGAAGACCCAGGCGGCCCTTATCTATGGATTTTTGGAGCGAAGCACAGCCTCCTTTAGAGAACGCGAAATGACCCTGAAGACTTTCATTGGAACGAAGCGCGGCAGGCAATATTCGGCCGAAAAAACGCGTTTGATCGCTCCTGTCGAAGCGAAATTCGCCGCTTTTCAAAAAGCCTGGTTTGCGATAAGTGATTTTGATGAAGCAGGCGAAAAAAGGAAAAATGCGGCCGCGGTCGCGAGCGCGATCCGGGAGATCTTGAAAGAGAACGACCCGGCTTTTGTGTTGATCCGGGGTCTTGGCGAGGCCCTGGCGGTGACGCCCGAGCAAGCGCAGGTCTTGGCGCGGGTAGCGTCGGGTGAGAGCGCTTATCGGGAGACGATTGATGCAACGCGCGATCATCTCGGGGACGGATCGGAAGACCTCAAAACCGTTTTGAACGGTTTTCCCGTCCAGGGGCAAGAAACGGCTTCCGCTACGTTCGTTGCGAGGCCGGTTTCGGCTTACCTGCTTCGAGCTGAGAGCGGCCTTGATTTTTCCCATTTCCTCCAGAGGTGGGCCCATAATGGAAATGCCGACATCACTCCCTGGATCGAGCCGTTGCTTGAATCGGCCGCACGGAACGGTGTGATCACGCCGGGTGAACGCCTTCAACTCGGGATCCTGCTCAGCGGCGGACCGCTTGCCGCGCAGTTCCCCGAACTCACAAAGACCGCGGCGAAGTTGAAACACTGGATGAAGCGCTTAGGGTTTAAGATCGCAGATCATTTCATCGTACTTGAGTTCAAAGTTGATGATTTTATCAATAAAAATCTTGGCCTTCACCCTAAGCTGGCCGAAGCGGTGCCGCCGAGTTTAGAGCGGCTTGCGAAGTGGCTTGAAGGGGATCCGTTAAAGTTCCAATCCTTTGCGAATCAATTGATGGAAGATTCGTCGGCAGGCGCTGAGCCGAAGAACGCTCCCGTTCCGCCTTCGTCCGCGTTCAGACGTCATTTCTCACCTCCGGATCAACACTCACAAGAGCTTCAAACGCCGCCTACTGCGGCGTTGCCCAAACCCAGGTCTAAAGCAGAACCCTCGGCGCCCGTTTTGCCGGTGCCTCCTGCAGCGCCTTCACCCGAACCCACACCCACAACCAAGCCTCCTGTAATGCTCGAACCCGAGCCTCTGCCACCCGCGGCGATTCCTTCTCCAATGCCTGACGAAGCGGAGGAGATGGAAAAAGCCGATGCGACAGGATTGATCGCTGAAGTGCTGTCGGATCCGAGCTGGGCTTTGGACGCCGCGAGCCCGGAGGATTATGTTCAGACCGTCAGAGAATTGATCTCTGCGCAAGGCGAGACAGACCCCTGGGAAGAAGTCGGTCTCGAGCCGAGACATCTGTATGTCGTTTGGGCTTATTGGCAGCTCAGGCGAAGCGCGGACTTTGTGGCGCCGACCGTCGGACAGATCGTCGACGGACTTCATGAAGTGGGAAAATCCACCTCCGTTACGGAAGCCCTTTCGCTTGTGGGGGGACTCGACCAGGCGGCCGGGCTTTCCTCCGTTTTGACGTTCGAGCGCGATGAAACGGACGTAAGGATCGTTGCGGAATATCAAAAGTATATGGACCGGGCTGCGAGTTACATCGATCTCCGCAGACGGATCGCTCTCGCCATCGGCATTCAGGAGGTCGAGGTGGGACTGCGTCTGACCCATTCCATTCATCTGAACCAGATCGATTGGGAGATCCTCCGCGCTTATTTTGAACTCAAAAAATCTCGCGGGGGAAAAGGGTCGCCTAAAGGCTTTTCGGCGGAAGATATCCGCGCATCCCTTGAGAAAAAAGACGTGACGCCGCGATTTTCTCAGGAAGAGATCGAACAAAGCGCCGAAAAGATCAATGACATCTTAAATCAGGCGGACCCTATCGAACTTGTTCCGGTGCCTTCTTCCGAACCCGAGGGAGAGACTTCAGAAACGGAGATCGCCGGGCAAATTACCCGGATCGAACCGGATCTCGCGAGCGACCTTATCAGCAGGAAAAAATTAACAAGAGCTCCGAGCGTGACGGAATTGGGCAATGCTCTTGGCAGTCGGACGACCGCCGAAAAGAGGGTAAGATTCCACGAGACCCGGCAAGCGATCCTGAATCATAGAGTGGATCAGGTCAAGGTCTGGGTCGCGGGCGAAAATGAGCCGCGCGAGCTGGGGATGATTCCGTTGAACAATTATCTCAAGCTCTGGTATCGCGCCGGGGCTCGTTCTGAGGCGCGAAGCGCCAAGCCCCTGATCTTTGACCGAAATGCCCCGGAATACGAGGGGTTTATCAAAGCGTCCAATCCGGCCCTGTTTTTAAAGGATCTTTTCGCGGGCGGGAAATACCCCCAGGGTGTTTTGATCCGCGCCACGGTGGAAACTGCCGCCGAAGCGGAAAAATTCCGGAAGCTCCCGGGGTTCAGCCAGGAGCAGACGCGCGAAGAGGTTTTTACCGGCATGGCGGCGGAGTGGTTGCAGTCCTCCAATCGCGTCCAAAAAATCACGCTGGAAAATGGCCGGATTAATTTGGTCTTTGATACCCCGATCGCGTTTGACGGTCAGAGCCTTGCCGGCATTTCTCTCGAAGGGGTTTATGAAGATCTGTCGGGCGCGTTCCGCGGCAAAGGACCGGCTGAAGCGCAAAGCGCCGCCCTCGGAATGCTTCAGGCCGGTTCGCTCAGGCCCGTGAACTTGCCGCAGCGTATTCCGGTGACATTCAAGATCGAAGATAAAGATCCGGCCCGCGAGGGGGATTCCAAGCTTGATTTAATGGCGTACGTTCATGATGACGATCTCACCATGATGGATTGGCTGCTCACGGAGCGCGAATACCGGGAGTATCAGAACGAGCAAAGGGACCAGGCCGCCAGGGTGCTTGCAGAAGAAGCCAAGAGCAAAGCGCCGGCGGCTGTTCAGAAAACAACCCCATCCCTCCAGCCGGTACGGGTCAAAGAAAGAAAAGAACGGGAGCCCAGGAAAAGGCCTCCCGTGAGCCGTCCGCCGGTTTCCGAGGAAGCTCAGCCTCAGGCGAAGTCCAAACAGCTCACCCCCTGGCGTTCGGCGCTTCTCCAGAATATAGACGGGATCGACTACGGGTTGGATCTCATAGCAGGAAAACAATATGTTTTTGATGTGGTCTCTTCAAAGGCTTTCAAGGACGCGGCCCAGCTTTCCGCGCAAAGCGCAATCAGAACGCATCCCGATATCTCGAAAGTCCCTTCTATAGCCCTGTCGACGACCATCAACTATAACGCGACGCGCATTTATGAAAATCTGACGAATGGCTTGGCGCTGATCCGGAGAAAGGTCGAATCGATCCGGCGCGGTCTCCGGAGCGCCCTTCCGTTCAAGAGGCAGCATCTTTCCGACTTGCTGATGGCTGTGAGCGCGTGGCGTCAAAATTTAATGTATATGGGGAAATCCCCGGAAGATTATCGGGCCGGAGAGAGCACGGAAGTCACCGCCACGGCAATCTTGTTGGGCACGGAAGTAATGCTGTTTGAAGATTTTGCGTACACTTATCTTGCCGGCGCACTTGAAAAAAAGGAAAGGGAGAAATATTTTAGGACCCTCACGCACCACGGGCTTGCGAACATTGTCCGGTCGGCATATATCCTGGGCGTGAAGGACGATATGCCAAGTAAGCGCGATGAGGTTTTGAGGGTCTTGGAGGATATCGTCCCGGTCATGAACGAAGCTCTTGCCCAGCTCCGTGCTTTTAAAAGCCTGTCCGATGGTCCTTCCCCCAGCCTGGATCTTTTTATTTCTTATCACGAGGATCTGATCTCGGAGTTGGGGAGGGTGGAGGAAACCGTGCGGCGGGACTGGCCGGAGAAGGGAAGCCTGATCCAGTGCCTGAGAGTTTTGAGCGGCGTGGTGATCCATGCGACTTTGCTCTACGGCGGCGATGAGATAAAGTTGCTGAAAAAAGAGCGGCCCGGAGAGACAGCCGATCCCGTCAGCCTGGATACGGCCCAGAAGTTAGTGGATCTTGTTCAGGAAGCGTCCCGGCTTCTTTTAAAGCAAGAACTGCCCGCCTACGATCTCTCTCGCAGTAAAAATTCCGGCGCTTCCCCGAGCGCCTCTTCCTCATCTGCCAGCCGCTCCGAGGCTCGGAATATTACGATCCAGGGCCGGACGGTGTTTGAAAAGGGGAATGTGCCGCTGATCACGGCGTTAGAGATGCCGATGGACGGGGTGCCCCTGAAGCTTTCGCTGAGCGCCACGGACCTGGCGAGGCTTGAAACCAACGGATTTTCGGCGGGCGATTATCTCTATGAATTGAAAGTTAACGGCAAACATGAACAGGACTTCCAGATTGAGATCAACAAACGCGGGGAACTGGGCCATGCTTACCGGCAGGGCTTCGAGGCCGGACGCTTTGTTGCCAGGAACAGAGCGATCTACGTCGGGCTTGAAACAGCTCTGAACGGTCGCAGCGGGCAGCTATTTACGGCCCACAATAGTGACTTCGCCGCGAAGAAAAAAGCGAAAAGCATCCCGGCGATCCTCGCGCAGGCGAGGAGCCTTAATGACGATCCCAGCACAGGGGCAACGGCGATCTGGAAGATCATGAAGCGGCCGGGGTTTGATCCCAGGGATACCTCCGCTCAAGCGGAGATCGCGGCGGTTCTTGTGCCGGCGATCAAAAAATTCAAAGCGGTCTCGGGCCAATCCGAGCTGAACCTCAAAAAGTTGGAGATCCTGGCCGAGTTGCTCGCGGCGACGGACAAGATCCTCTCCCCGGAATTTTGTGAAAATGTTCACGCGGCGGTCGCTCCCGTGGCCTCAAAATTAGCGGTGTTGGGGATCTCCTCTCTAAGATCCTCCGGGAATTCACGGGAAAACCATAGCCGACTGGACATTCTGGACGGATTACTTCGCGAGGCCCGGAAGCTTCTCAGAGGAAAAAATCCCAAGGAAAAAGCTCTCCTGATCGCCATTGAGACACTCGCGGAACGAAGAATCCCTCGTGTTGCTCGTGAGTGGACGCTTCTTGATCTCTTGATAAAGAATGATAAGGCGATCCTTTATTGTATCTGTGGAGCCATCGCTAGCGCTTTGGCCTTGGGGGCTTTTATGGAATTGCGGGGAACTCCTATCCCGAGGTATGGCGAAAAACCAGCGAGCCTTCAGCAGCACTCGAATTTTTCTTCAAAAGCCCGCTCCGAGGCGCGCGCGGCGAGTCAGATCCCTCTTGGAAAAAAAGAGGCGTTGGCCGCAGCCACCGGAGAACACTATAAGAGTTGGGAAGACTTCATTCGCACACACGCGGAAACCCTTGGTGATCTGATCTTGAAGAATTGGGAAAAGCCGGGAACCCGCGAGGAAAAACTCGCCGAAATTCTCGGTTCCCACGCGATGACTGAATTATGCGGGGTCGTTGGCTGGTTCACGCCGGACCAGAAAGAATTCCCGTCCAATCTCAGGAACGCCCTGAGTATTGCGGTGATGTCTGCCACGGCGGCGGTAGCCGGTGAAAGCGCGGCGGGCGTCCGGGCCAATCTCAACGAGGGCGACTTCTACGGAGGTCTTTCCTCCGCCCTAGGCACCGCCCTTCTCGAAACGTGGAGCGGTCATGTGAGCACCCATTCCCGGTCGGAGTTCAGGATACCCCCGCAATTCAATGAATACGACGGATACGTAAAAACTTTTCTGGAGCACGGGATCGTTCCGGTGCCTTCGGTCGATGTGATGAAAACGGTTTATAGCCCGGGGGTGGGGGACGTCGTCAAAGCGATCGACGAAGGTCCGTCGCTTGAGAAGGATCTTTACGGGGAAACCCCGAAGGTTTTTCCCGCAACCCACCGGGAGGTGGTCATCTTTTCCGACGGGTCCGCGGTGCTGGGACTCGGACTTCGCGGACCCGGACCGATGCGCGCCGTTTCCGAAGGCAAAAGGATGCTTCTCAAATGGTTCGGCGGCGTGAGCGCGAACCTTGGTTTCGTGGACACGAAGGAGCTTTGGCTGCGATACAAGGCAGAAAAGGACCCGGCCAAAAAGAGACTGATCGCCCAGGAGATCGAGGACAGGATCTTCGAAGCCGTGCAGGCTTATGTGAGGGAGCGCAGTGCACGGGGCCTTGAGACCGTGGTGATGCTTGAGGATATCACGCAGCCTGTCTGTTTTTCTCTCGAACGAAGACTGAACAAGGCCGGTATTGCGACCATTCACGACGACCAGCACGGCACGGCCATTGTTTTCGCGGGAGCGCTCCTTCGCGCCGCAAAGGAAACCGGGCGGGATATCCGCACGATGAAGGTCGTGGTCGCAGGCGCCGGCGCGTCGGCCACGGCCACGGTTAAGCTCTTGCACCGCTTGGGATTTGGGACCGATTCGGCCCACGGCGGCAGTATCGTCGTTTATGACTCCAAGGAAGCACTTTCCAATGCCCGCACGAACCTGGACCCCTTCCTCGACGCACACAAGATCGAACTGGCGGCTTTGAATACTCAGGGATTGACGGGGAAAATGATTCCCGAACCGGCGAATCTACTCTTGCGGCTTTGGAGCTGGGTC
>Ga0118677_10009414_pt1 | contig 15268 bp, 5 predicted proteins | sample AliMusrvi5mmetaG_FD_86154 | JGI IMG/M metagenome (GOLD analysis project Ga0118677, IMG submission 86154)
GGTGATTTGCGGATTGCTGAGCGTCAGGTTATGGGCCGAACCCAGGTTCTGGACGGGAAAATCTTGCGCGGTCGGACCGGGAATGTCCATGAATAATCCACAATTGAAGATTGATGCGATCGAGATTTTCGGATCACGCACTTCGACGGATAGCTGGACGGTGAGCGTGGCCTTGAGCGGATCATCCGTGGTGAGCGCCAGGGTGGCCGTGGCCGTACCACCGGCAGCGGGAGTGAAATCAACAAGGACATCAGCGCTGCCACCGGCCGGAATCTCCAGCGGGAAGGTGTTGGCTGCGCCGCTGAAATCGGTGGCATTGGTGCCAGTGAAACCGGCGGCGGTCACATGATGGGCCGTCGTGCCCGCGTTGCTGACCGTCACGGTCAAAGCAATGGGACTGCCGCTGGTGACGCCGGACACCGTGGAAAGCGTGCTGAGGTCGGCCGCAGGTGGCACCACCGTGAATTGACTGGAGGTCAAGACGCCTAGGGAAATACGGGGTTCGTAAACGAGGCCGTTGTAATTATTATAGGCAGCGTAAGTCGTGCCGTTGCCGACCAAGGTCGCCTTACCCTGAAACATGCCTATATTGGCGGAACCTGAACCGATCAATTTCCCGTTGAGATAGGAACTGACGTTATATGACAGACAATCAGGGGCGGTAGGCATCAGCACCGCCGCCAGATGGTTCCAGTCACCGGCTACATATTGGGCCGTGCACAACGCCGCAAGATTAGTTCCAGTCCCCGCCCCGGGGAAAAAGCCGATTTTTCCATTGTACTTGCCGAGAATATACAAATCAGCAAAGTTGAGTGCAGCACCTGTGTATTGACCGGCCTGGGCGGGATTTTTCACCCAAACCTCCATCGTCAGCCCCCCCTGCGGCCCAGATCTGGGCCGCCGTCGCGATGGGGGTGTTTGGGGTCGTTGAAATTGTGGCGGTGCTGGCGGTGGCGAAATTCACCGAGCCGATGCCGGTCACATGCTGGGTCACCGATGGGCTGGGGATGTCATCCGAATAGGTGGCGCCTCCATTCCCGAACAGGTTGGTTCCGGGGTGGCTGTTTCCGCTGTCGTCGGTGATGGGGACGCCCACCGCTCCGGTGGTGTAGTCAAAGCCCCACTGCAGGATCGGCGTGCCGGAACTTGCCACTACCCCCGCGAGCGTCACGGTGACAGTCGGGCTGAAGGGGTCGTTGGTGTCCAGTGAAAGCTGGGCGGGGAAATTCCCGGGCGCGGTGGGATTGAAGGTGACTTGAAGCGCGCCGGAACCTGAGGGACTGATCGGGCCGGGCATGGTCAAGCTGTAGGCGGCGGCACCGGCACCGGTGATTTGCGGATTGCTGAGCGTCAGGTTATGGGCCGAACCCAGGTTCTGGACGGAAAAATCTTGCGCGGTCGGACCGGGAATGTCCTTGAATAATCCACAATTGAAGATTGATGCGATCGAGATTTTCGGATCATGCACTTCGACGGATAGCTGGACGGTGAGCGTGGCCTTGAACGGATCATCCGTGGTGAGCGCCAGGGTGGCCGTGGCCGTGCCACCGGCAGTTGGAGTGAAATTAACAAGGACATCAGCGCTGCCACTGGCCGGAATGGTGATCGGGAAGGTATTGCCTGTCCCGCTGAAGTTGGCGGCATTGGTGCCAGTGAAAGCGGCGGCGCTCACATGATAGGCAGTCGTGCCCGCGTTGTTGACCTTCACGGTCAAAGCAATGGGGCTGCCGTTGGTGACGCCGGACACCGTGGGAAGCGCGCTGAGATCGCCCGTAGGTGGCACCACCGTGAACTCACCGGGAGTCAAGGCTCCCAGGGAAATGCGGGGTTCGTAAACGAGGCCGTTGTAATTGTTATAGACGTTGCCATCCGAGGCGTTGCCGACCACGGTCACGCGAGGTAGAAAATCGCGGGTGAGCGATTTAGAACCGATCGACCTCCCATTGAGATAGGCGCTGATGTTATAAGATCCGCAATCAGATCTGGTAGGCACAATCACCGCCGCCAGATGGTTCCACTCACCGGGTGCATAGTCGTTCGTGTCAACGTTATCGCCGCCCCACGCGGTGGCGAAGCCGATCCGGCCAGCAGAAGAAATACCGAGATTATACCCATCACCAAAGCAAAGTGCAAAACCGGCGTATTGACCGCCTTTGACGGGATTTTTCACCCAAACCTCCAGCGTCAGACCCCCTGCGGCCCAGATCTGGGCCGGCGTCGCGGTTTGTGCCGTTGAAATTCCTGCGTGGGTGCCGGTGGCGAAATTCACCGATCCGATGCCGGTCACATTCTGGGTCATTGCTGCGCTCGGGATGTCAGCCGAATAGGTGGCACCTCCACTGCCCTGCAGGGTGGTCCCGGGGTGGCCGGCTCCGCTGTCGTCGGTGATGGGGACGGCCACCGCTCCGGTGGTGTAGTCAAAGCCCCACTGCAGGATGGTGCCGGCGGCGACCGGACCCGCGAGGGCGATCAGGCAAGCCAGGCCGATGTTGGTGATACGAGTTCTCATGGTATGACGGTTCTTTCTATTGTTGCCATTTTCTTTTCATGTGAGGGCCGTTGCAAGAGCCGGTGGCCGGACCGGGTGGGCGGAAACGGCTTGGGTTACAACAGCGCTACGAGGCAACACCCGTTGAGCATCCGCGTCAAGGCCGGATATGGCGCTAGCGGATGTTCTTAGATTGGACCTCTGGCGGTGGATTTTTCGGCAGAATGGCACTCGACAAGCGGTGCTGGTGATGGATCATCGGACCGCGCCGGGGTGGCGCTTGGGAAAGGATCAGACTTCCTGATCCCGTCTTTGAATTGCCTGGGAAAAGACCCGGAATTCCAGAAAATGGCTTGGCACTCTTCAGGGCCAACGGCCCGGCAACATACCAGCCCATGGCAACGCCATGGGTAACGGCATCACCATGAATATTGAGGGCTGAAAGCCCGACCCATGCGACGGGGAATCGCCCACCAAACACCCCATATCCCGGGCTTTCAGCATCATACTATTTATCTGTCACTTTGTAATGAGACCGCGGTGCCGCAGAGGATGGTCAGGGCGGAGAGCAATGCCCTGGCATGGATGGTTAGATCCGGATCGGCGTGCATCAATCGGGGGGGCGGAACTCATAATCCGCCCAGCGATAGAACGAGTTGTCCCGAACTGTTGGGCAGGATCCGGATGGCACCGGTGGGCAGTTGTTGGAAGGTGCCGCTATTGGCCGGCAGCCTGAGTTCATAGTCCGCTCCGCCTGACTGATAGATAATCGCGCTCGCAGTCACCTTGCGCACGGCGGCTTTCAGCGGGTCGCCGCCGAGCATGTCCCACGCCCAGTGCAAGGGCTTGCCCTGGCCATCGACCCCAGTGCAGGTGACATTCGCCTCGCGGCAAACCATGACAAAAGAGCCACCACCAGTCAGTGGCTGACTGATGGCCAAATCCGTCTTGTTGAGTTCCTTGACCTGCGGCGGGCCCTCGGCGGTCATCGGCGCGGTGTTGCCGTCGGATGCGATCAGGAGCGGCCGGATGCCGGCGGGTTCCTTGCCGGACCACAACGAGCCGTCCATCACGGGCAGGGTTCCATAGGCGAGCGAGGAGGAGGTGAGGGCTGAATCGTGAGTCACCGAGACGACCTGGTCCTTGCAATTGCAGGAAGCGACAATGCCATACTTCCTGACCATGTGCTCGAGGGTGACCTCATCAATGAACCACGAGCCGACCGATTTCGGATAGTAGCCGAAAATCGCCTTGAAGTCCGCCATGTAAACGTCCACCAGCTTGCGCCGCTCGTCGGGCGCATAGCCGGGCGAAAACCCGATATGTGCCGCCCAATCCCAGTCGTGGTCATGGCCGCGCCATTGCAGTCCGGCCTTCTGCACCAATTGGCGCGGCAGCTCCCACCAGGCTCCGATCTCGTCCTGCGGCCCGAGTTGCTCTTTGAGGAGCTTTTGATACCTGGGGTTGATCAACGCATCATACTGCAGCGCCCAGGTCGCGGGCATGTGGGTGGGCTTGATCAGTTCTATCTGCTGGCGCGTCGCGTTGAAAAGCACCTCTTCCGAGTTTTGCAGACGGGAGTCGGAATTCCGGATGAAGTTGTATAGATTGACGATGCGCGGTTGGACCGCATCCGGCTTCTTTGGCTCATCCGCCGCCACAGCGCCGCAGGCGAGGAGCAGGGCGAGCACACCTCCGCCGAGTGCAGCCGCGGGCACTCTGGCAAGATGGCGGACGGAAAGGATCGCATTCAGAAAAGGTGAACGAACCCGTTTGGATCCGGGCAGGATGCCCGGTCCACGGTGGCGCGGGCATCCTGCCCGCCGCCAAGGTACGCCTGAGGTCATGTCATTTCCCCCGAAGGCAGGATCCCTGAGGCGATTGATCGCAGGTTGTGGAGAGCTTGCAGTTGGCATGAATTTGGGCGGGCGCTCGAAAGTTGATAGATCGAAGATGAAGGGTTGGGTTGGTTCACGGGATGTTTTGTTATCATCGTTCGCTCCGCACCGATGGCGACAAGCACGTCACGGTTTGACTCAGTTGTGGCGCGGTTGGCGGGAACACGAGGCGTTGCCCGTCGCCAGTCGTCGCTTCGATGTAGTATTCGATGCCTGCCGCGGAAATCGGCGGCAGATTGATAGAATATACGCCACGGGCAACATGCTGGAAATCCGCCACGGCATATTCACCGGTTCCCATGGTCCGCCAGTGGAACCGTGCGACTTGCGGCGGCTGCCCGGCCAAGACGATGATCCGCAATGGTGGTTTGTCTCCTTCCACAACGGTGCCGCGGATCGTGGGCACAATGAGTCGCGGTGGTCCCTTGTATTGCTGGGTTGCCTGAAGGTCGGCGGGCAGCGGCTCGCCCAGGGCGCTCGTTAGATCTTTCGCACGGTTTTCGATGACCCAAGGATAATAGGTTTGCTGCCAGACGGCCACGGTGGCAAGCTCGCCCGCTGAACTGGTCGTTTGCATCAACCGGCCCAACGCCTCGGCATACTGTTGGAATACCTCCCGGTATGCGGGCAGCACCAGGGTTTTGGCCAACTCTTTGCGTTTTGTTAGATCCTTCTCCGCTTGCGCGCCGGTCATTGCCTGGTTGTAGCGGCCAATCGCACATTCCATGTGACCGGTTGCCCGCAGATAGTATAACGAATTGAGCCAGTAGTCGAACCGGTCGAGATTGCCGGCCCCTTTCACCTTGTTACGACATTGCTGCAGGGCATCGACGAACCCATACTCCTTGGCCACCTGATCCCATGGCCGGTTGTCCGGATTCAGACCGCACGGGCAACCGCCTGCCACGCGGGGCAGATTGCCGTCTTTCTGCTCGTAGATGGCGGCGACCTCCCCGGCGACCTCGCTGCCGAAGTTAGACCGTGCCCAGTCGGCATAGAAATCGGCGGTGCCCAGGGTTCGCGTCTCGCGCACCTTTCCCGGTTCTGGGTTCCATGGTGTCTGGCTCCAACCCGCCTGAGCCAGCGCCGCGAAGTTCGGCGCGATGACCTGCGTGCGCCAATGAATGCCGAACAAGCCCGTGCAACCATAGGCCAAGGCGTCGGCGGCGTCCTTGCGGGTGCGTCCCACCCAGAGCTGCGGGTCGGCGAGCGCCATATCATCTTCCATCCAGGGAATCGCCCATTTCTCGCGGCCCTGGATGCGCGCGTAGGCCGGCTCGACAGGATTGTGCCCGAGTTCCGGGTTGATCGAACTGACCGCAATGTCCTTGGGCAAGAGCCGGTCATAGGCCGTGCGATCCTCCTGTGGACCGAGCACCCAACCGGAGGTCGCCAGCCGGAAAGGAGCACCGACGCGCTGGATCGCCTCGTGGGCGGCATTGATGTGCCCGACCACCTCCTTGGTTTCCTCGGGCGTATTCTTGCCGCGCCAACTTTCACAAGTCCAGAGCCAGTAATAGTCCAGCGGGTGCGTCTTCATGATCCGCTGAAACATCGCCTCGTAAATCTCCCGCACGACCGCCGGATCAGCCGGATCTTTTTTCTGGGCTTTGAGCTGTTCCAATACGGCAGTGGGCCAGACACCGGCCTGCTTTTGGCTGGGCACTTCGGTGCCGATGCAGGTCTTGACTCCCATCACGCGGGCAAAGCCAAACGCCTCGCGGTACATCGTGCCACAGTGGTTGAACACGGCGTTCTGTCTATCAACAGGGGTTGACTGGGAACTGCCGGCGGCCATGGCTTCGCTGCCCGCGTCATCCCGGTCAAACAACATCGCCGCACCAAAGCGATAGTCGCTGGTTTTCATGGGAACCGCGAATCCGCCTTGCGCCGGGTTCTCCATCGTGTGGCTCTGTCGCGTCGGATAACCGACCCGCACCCGGCCTTGATCGTCAAAGCCGTCTTTCATGCCGGTCCAGACCGTAGGCTCGGCAAGGCATTGACCGAAGTACTCGGGGTAGCAATGGAAACCGATGAAGTTCATCCGCATTTTGGCAAGCTGGGAAATGGTTGCCTTGTAGTCTTCCGTGGTCCACCAGTCGGGGCCAAAGGGAAAATTGTTAAATGGCTGGATCCCACGAAGCGCGAACAGAGGCTTGCCCGGTTCGTCGAGGTTGGGCAATTCCGCGCGCATCCGTTCATCGGGAATCACGTCGCCATGCAGGTAAAATCGCACGCCGATCTGCTCCGCCACGCGGTAGGCGCCGTAAAGCGTGCCAACGTCGTCGCCGCCGACGATCACCAGCCATCGGTTCCCGCCGCGTTCGATTGTTCTGAGGAGATACTGCTGGGGACCGAGGCCCGCCAAGGTGGCGTTCCATGCGGGTGTACCGTCCATTCCGCGCAGCATGGCGCGATCCTTCCGCCCCACCACGAATCCACCTCCCGACGCTTGTTGTTCCATGGTTGGGACGATGGGCAACAGGTCGCCCGTCCGCAAATACCAGTATCGCCGCAGCTCGCGCGCCGCCAGAACCTCCTGCGCCGGCCCATCCTTTGCGCACACGATGGCGCTGGGTTTCGCCGCCTTGTCCCCGGCCTGGACCATTCCAACCGGCAGTAACAGGACGCCCGAGATGATTGTTAGAAACCTGCTTGCGGGCGAGGACCGCTGGAAAAGCCGGTGGCGGGGCTTGGATGCGCCACACCCGTCCAAGCCGGACCGGAGGGCGGGAAGAAGGGAGTTGGTCATGGAATGATTGCTAGGATTATGTTAGGCCGGGTCGACTCGCGGAGTTCCATCGGCGGGACGCGAACCGGGGAAAGCATTGCTTGCGCATGGCGTTCATACAAGCAAAGATTTCCCCGTCTGGCTATGGGGGTTTGGCAGAAAATCAGCTTCTTTCACCTTTTTGGTGTTCGCCGTGCGGGCGTTTCAGTCTTTGGAATAATATACCCGCAGGATCAGCCCGACAACTGGCGCCGAACCAAATCCTTGAATGCCATCAAACCACTTACAGTTCTTTTCATTTCTGCGTTTCAAAAGATTTGGGGCCGCCGTTGCGCACCGGCGACCCCGCTGGATTCCGGAGAAAACCCAATAGCTCCGGAAAGAGACGATCTTACGGCACAACCATCAGGCGGCAGAATTTCTTCGTAATGCCGGGGCCGGTTGGCAGGGTGTAGGTCACATGGCCGTCCGGGGGCAGAACCGTGACGACGCCCGAAGGGGCAAGAGTCCAGATAACCAGGTCGTCGGACACTTGCACCTCGAAGGAGGTGACGGCATTCAGATAGGGCCAAGTGACCGTGTTACCCTCGACACCCGGATTGGTGGCCACGCCGGTTGCGTCCATGAAGTAGGCAACCCCGTTGGAAACTCCGTCGTTGTTGTAATCATCGCTTGGTGCTCCGTCGCCGGCGTGGTAGTGCGCCCAGGTGGCATAGTCACTGCCGCCCGTCGGGCCGGTGGTGACTGTGAGGGTGCCGACACCCGCGAAATGCGTGTTGTCGATATGGGTCGCGCCGGAACCTGCGGCACCCCAGATGCCCGATGCCTTGGCCACGCCGTTGATCGTGAGGGTGGCGACCGTGTTACTGACATCGCCAAGGGACTCGTCGAAGTCCAAGCTCAACTTGCCAGCGGCCGCGATGACAATGTCGGACGCAGCCGAGAGATAGGGGTTCTGAATGGCAAGCGTGCCCTCGGTGACGGTGGTGTCGCCGGTGTAGGTGTTGGCGCCTGTTAGCGTCAGCGTACCCGCGCCTTGTTTGATTAGACCGCCGGCACCTGCCGCCTTGAGGTTCACGCCGATGCCAATGTTGAAATTGTTGGTATTGATAAGCGCGCCGCCCGCTCCGACATAGCTGTTATGGTTGCCGCCATAGAGGGTGATGAAGTTGGCATTGTCCGCGCCGATGACGGTGACCTTGCCGCCGTTGAAGGTCAGCCAGGCATTGTTGTTATAGCCTTCCTCGCGGTCGGCGACGCGGATGGACGGGGTGCGGAGTTCGCCGCCGTTGAGGTCGAGTTGGAAGGTCGCCCCGGTATGGACCAGACCGTCCACGCCGTTGGTGGCCGTCACCGTGCCGCCCGCGATGACCATCCGGGCCCAGTCGGCGCTGGCTGCGGAAGTGATGATCCGATTTGCAGAGACATTACCGCCGGAAATCGCGAGGTTGGCCCGGCCCACGGCCACGTCGCCCGCAATGGCGACAGTGGCCAAGTTCAAGGTCAGCGTGGGATTGGCGGCGTAGCTGCCGCCATTGTTTCCGTGGCCCTGTACGGTGAGGGAGGCTGCGGACAGACTGGTGCCGGAAAACGCGGTGGAGGGAAAGTTGATGGCGACATTGCCCACGTTGACCGAGCCGGCGGTGATCGCATCCAGTGACACGCTGCCGCCCACCGAGTTGAAGAGCGCGTTGTCGGGCCGGCCATTGTCCCACGTCGCTCCCGTCCAGTTGGCATCGGTGCCGTTCCATAGCCCGGTGGCGGCGCCATTGTTCCATGTGAGATCGCGCGGCGCGTCGATCCACTGGGCATAGAGCGTGGTGGTACCCGAAATGGTGAAGGTATCGGCTGGATTGTAGGGCGCGCCGCTGCCATCCGCCGAGGTGTTCCAGTGCGAAAACCCATAGCCACCCGAACGTGTCAATCCGCCGGTGTTGCCCAGAACCGTCACGGTGGCGCCGGTGGAATAACTGTTGGCATCGGCCGGCGGGGTGCCGCCGGTGTTGCCGTTGCCGTTATAGATCACCGCATAGCTGCTGTTCGCAAGCCAGCGGGCATACAGCGTCGTGTCGCCGCTGATGGCGAAGGTGTCGGCCGGGTTGTAGTTGGTGCCCGAGCCATTGGCGGCCGTGTTCCAGCCGAGGAAGGTGAACCCGGATTTGATCAGATTGCCGGTATTGCCGAGAACCGTCACGCTCGCGGCGTCGATATACGGGCTGTTGGCGTCGATTGGTGCCGTGCCGTTGGTGTTGCCATTGCCGTCATAGGTCACGGTGCGGGGGGGCTTCAGGCGAACCTGCGCCGAGGTGTAGGTCGCCACATCGCCACTGCCGATGAGGCTGAAACTCCGCGACGTGCTGTCGGCAGTGAAACGCCCGACCAGATAGGTGGCGCTGCCCAAGGGCATGGCCGGTGAGATAGAGCCGCCGCTGGTGACGGTTTGCGTGGCGGATCCGCTCCCGCCATTGGCGAAAACCTGGAAGAGATAGCGCTGGCCGACTGTTAGACCGGTGACCTGCAAAGTAAGGGCGCCATAGTGTCGTCCTGCCACCAATTGGGAATAGGGATCCGTGGTTCCGTAGTTGATCCACGCGCCGCCCCAGATCCCGTCTTCCGTCATGCCGCCGGTGGAAAAGTCGACCCCGTTGACCGTCGGCTTATATGCGGCGGCGACCGTGCCGACCAAGGTTCCGGCATTGATAACTTGGGTCGGATCGCTCAGGTTGACGGTCTGGACGGCATCCCAAGTGGTCCCGGTGCCCGAGACGCTGCCTGCACCGACCGCGAACAGGGCGGCCGCGAGGATAGCGCGGGACGGACGAATGAAGTTTGTCAGGACGGATGGAATGCCTGGTTTGGTTAGTTTTTTCATGGGCTACCGGATGTTGGATTTGGTGCCGGACGAATCCTGCGGGTGCGGAATTATCCGGAAAACGCAGCTAACGGGTTCCAACATGCCTGAAAATCAACGGGTTTACAATGGACAAATCCTCAAGTTTTTTGCACTTTCCCCACTGAATTTGGGATTCACGCCGCGATGGAACATGACGTCTCCTGCGGGAACTTCGATTCGGGTCTCGCCGGTGACGGTGTCATCGGTGCGGATTTAGTCGGGCGTGGCGCTCGGGGGCGCTGAACACGTCGAGTTGACGGACACCCTGCGCGTTGGTGGTGAGCCGGATGGCGGTCGCCTCCACCGGGGTGAAGGCCCTGCTCCAGACTTGGCTGTAGGCGGTGCCGCTCCATACCGGGGCCCACGCGCCGGCGGGGGTTTGGTATTCGAGAGTGACGGCGATGTTCTGCGCGGTGGGCCGGGTGCCGTTGTCAAATTGGATGTCGGCGCGGCCAATCGAGCGGGTGCCAGCGAACGGAATAGTTAGAGTGGCGGTGGCCGCGCCAGAACGCCATGACGTCGTGCGGTCGGCGTCGGTCGCCTTGGCCGCCTCATGGCCTAACAACCCATGGGTGGCGGAAGCGGCGGCAGCGGTGGCCAGCGAGCCGACATAGGGTTGGTGCCAGGCCAGGGCTTCCGCACTGCCATCGAGATCGAGGCGGATGATGGTGTCGATGGCATCGCGGTTGGCTGCGGGCAGAGTGATGCGGATGCCGGATTTGTCCTGCACGACGCCGGCGCTACCGCCGGTGAGCGCGGCGCTGCCGGTGATTTTGCGGCCCAACGCGAGGGCGGGCAGGGTGAGCGTTTCACCGGGCCAGTTCAGGACGTGGACGAAGATGGCATTGCCCTTGGCCACACTGCCGCCCCATTGCGCCGCCGCGAAGGGACCGGCCAGACCGCCGCAGAGGCTGACCCCGTATTGCGCCAGCCATGGGCCGGTGACGGACGAGGCGGTGGCGGCGGGGATGGCGGGCTGCCCATCGAGCATCTGCGGCAAGCCGAAAAGATAGTTTTGGTCGGCGCAAACGACGCCGACGAGCGTGCGGATGCGGTTGGCGGCGGTGCTCATGTCGATCACATCGGCCAGGCGCGAGGCCGGGGTGACCGTGAGCGCTTGGACGGCGCCGTTGCGGAACTCGCCTTCAAGGATGGTGTTGCCGGGGGCATGAACCTTGAAGGAAACGTTCCATTCCCCAGGCCACGCGGGAAACAGATAGATCTTGTTGCCTTCGCTCTGGATGAGCATGCTTTCGAGACCGTGGATGGACGCGCCGCCGTGGCACTGGTCCGGGATGTAGTCCATCCGGGTTTCCCAAAACGCCGGGAAACGCGGCTTGCTAGGGTGATCGGCGGGCATCGGTGGATTGCGGAAGCCGCCGGCACTGGTGGACGACGCTTCTTCCGTCAGGTTTCTAACGACGAGACGTTTGGCCTCGAGTGGCAGGTTGAGGGCTGCCGCCACGGTGGGGGTGTAGAGCCAGCCGCCGGTTTCGTTGTACTGCCCGTCGGGCGTGCCATCGAAGGACAGCGAACGCGTGCCGAGATCCCGGCGGGCGGAGGCGAGCAGCGAAGGTTGCCCGAGCGAGGCTTGGCGGTAGGGCCAGACGGTGTAAATCTGCGGCAATTCCACCAATTCGCGTCCGGCGTCACCGGATTGATAGACCGCGATCAGTTCCTGGCCGAGCACCGTGCGGGTGGGCACCGGCGGCAGGATGTCCAGCAAGGCCTGATAACGGGCGCGGCGCTGGGTGCCGACCAGCGCGGGCTCGACCCGCAGGAGGTTCTGCAGGATCCGGCGCAGGGCGCTGACCTCGACGGCCGGGTTGACAACCGGTTGATAGGTTTCCACCGCGGCGGTGGGACCCATTACCATTTTGCCGTGGTTGTCGCGCTTGGGGTAATGGTTTTCGAAGAAGGTCACCACGCCATCGGCGAAGGGCAGATAGGTTTCGGCGAAGAACGCGGTGTCGCCGGTGTGGTCGAAGTAATCGGCCATCATCACTGACATGTCGGTCATGCCGCCGCGGTGATATTTGAGGTGCTGCGGGATGCCGGCGCCAAACACGCTGACGCCGCCAAACCCGGCAGCCTCGGTCATCAGGAGTCCGGAATGGCCGTTCCAAGCCTGGCAGCGGGCGAGGCAAAGCGGCGTGGCTTCTTTGCACAGGTCCATTACCGGCTTCATCAAATCGGTATCGCCGCTGGCCAGCAGCGGCCAGAACAGGTGGCGGGTGTTTTGCCACATGATGCGCAGGCTGCCCCAGTCGCGATAGTCGGCATTGACTGCCGAGCCCGTGAAGCCGCCCCAGGTCGGCGCGCCGGCCGGCACGTCCATGGTGAAAATCGAGCCGTTGTAGTTGGTCGGGTATTTCCCGCGCAGCGAGCAGGCATTGATGAACCGCTGATAGGCGTAACGCTCGGAAATGACACGGGTCTCCGCCGGCCCGCCGATGTCGATGTGGCTGCGATTCCAGAACGCGGACCACCACGCCTGGTGGGCGGCGAAGGCCTGGGCGTTGTCGAGCGCGGCGTGGGTTTTGGCGAGGGCCCGGATGGCCTCGACCCAGGTGGTGGCGGCGGGTGTTTGGTTAGATAGAACATCCACCGCGATGTCGATGGCTCTGGTTGGGGTACCAGAGGCGAGTTTCTGCTGCCCGGCGCGGATCAGGCCGGTGCCGCGGATCAGGCCGCCGAAGGTCAGGTTGAGAATGGGATCGCGCAGCGTCGGATAGAGGCTGCCGAGGCCTTCGGATTCGAGGCGGCTGGCGAACGAGGACCCCGTGTTGCGGTGCCACCAGACGATCTGGTTGGCACTTTCGTCCAGCAGCACGTCGCCACGGCTGGCGGCGGTGGCGCTCGGACTGGTCACCAAGACCGGCGGGCGGAACGGGAGTTCATAGCTGGTTTCGATGGCGAGCGCCTGGTCACTATCACCTTGGACGTGGATGACCGGATGGTTGGCATCCACCCACACCCGCAGGCGGGTTTGCGCTCCTCCGGGGCCCGCATTGATGAGGATTTGGCCGTTAGGCAGATCGAGGGTTTGTTGAAACGGTTGGCCGCTGGTGAATGGATTGGGCGTCAATTTCACCCGGATTCTCCCCATCTTGAGGTTGTCGTTAGCCTCGGACTCGCTGTCGGAGCGGGCGATGTAGAACAGCAGGTCGCCATCGCCCTCGACCCAGACATTGAGGCCGGTCTCGCCATTGCCGAGCGGCATCGAGCCGAGCGAACTGCTGCTAGGGCTCGTCCAGGTGAGGTTGTAATCCGCGAGCTTGCCGGGCGGCATGGGCGCAAGAATCGAGGCGATCGTGGCCGAGCCAGTGTGCCCGGCCCCGTCGTTCATGGTCACGGTCAAATTGCTGCCCCCCACCATCGGTGTTAGGCTCACACCGTTCAACACACCGCTCGTAAAACCCGGGGAGGTTCCCGTAACACCTGCCGTGCCGCCAAACGCCACCGTCCCGGAAAAGCCCGTCGCCGTTTTGTTAGCCGAATCTTGAGCCGTGATGGTGATTCCGGTGATCGCGGTTCCGAGCGTCTGTGGCGACGCAATGGGCGTGATCGCGAAGTGGTCCAGGGCACCCGGCGGGGCGGCGGGGATGATCGCGAAGTGGTCAACCAGGAACCCGTTCCCGGACGCGTTCGCGGAGTCCAAGGTCAGGATGTGAGAAGTGCTGGTCGCGGTGAACGAGATGGTTTGGGGTGCATAGTTCGCAAGGCCGGGGTTGGCCGGGAGATCGGCGGAGTTGATCGTGACGACCAGCGGAGACGTCAAGTCGAGCGCCACCGTGAATGATCCCGCGGTCACGTTCTGGCGCCGCGAGGCGTCGAACGTGAGGGTATAACTCTGCCCGACGGTGAGCCCGCTCATGGTGCTTGATGCGGTATAGCCCGCGATGGCATTGGATAGATTGAGGAAGGCTGTGCCGTCGGAGGCCAGGCCGAAACCACAGCCGTTTTGCATGAACCAGCGCCCGGTGCCGGCACCCGGAGTATTGAAGGTCCAACCGGGGATCGTGCCGCCCACGGTGTCCAATTCATAGAGTCCCACATTGCCCGAAAAGTTGTTTGTCAGGTTCGCCCCGTTGGTTTCGAAGCTGCCGTTACCGTCGGCGATCCCAATTGCCGCGCTGGTTGAATGAATCAAGGCCATCACGGCAAGTGCCGCCAGTGGAATGGTTGTTTTCATGGGGTTTGTCGGTTTCGGGTTGGATTTCATGGGCTACTGGATGTTGGATTTGGTGCCGGACGAATCCTGCGGGTGCGGACTTATCCGGAAAACGCAGCGAACCGGTCCCAAGGTGCCTGTAAAGCTACGGGTTTACCATGGACAAATCCTCAGATTTCTTGCACTTTTGCCTTTGTATTTGAGATTCACGCCGCCATGAAATTGATCGACACCACCGACGCCGGGGCGCACGCCCGCATGAGAACCCTGGTCAGCAGCGCCAGCGCGGAGCGTGAATGGCAGGTTGCGGGGAAATTCCGCATTCATCTGGTAGGCATGTATTTTGCCGAGGTGGGATCAGAGTGGGAATCGGATGGAAAACAACAAAGCGACTACCTCCACCACATCGAAGTGGTCTTGTCAGGCCGGCGGCAGGTGGTCCATGAGCGGGTGGTCCATGCGCTCGAACCGGGGCAGGTCTGGTTCCTGCCCGGCAACACTCCGGTGGAACGGCGCTGCAAGGAGGAGTGCGAGGTTTTGTTTTTCAAATTGAGCTGTGAATGGCTGCCGGGAGTGGACCCGCTGTTGGATTGGCCCGGCCGCGAACCGCGCAAAATCGGCGGCTTCGATCCGGCGGAGTGGCGCGCGTGGCTGAAGCCTGATAGAACCATCGGCGTGGCCGGGTTGTTAGAGCTGCGCGGGCGCTTGCTGTCGTGGATGGCCGAGGCGGTGCCGGAGATCGACGAGGTGATCACGCGCCATCTGGAGACCCACACGCAGTTTACCGAGGTGTTCAAGTTCATCGAACGCAACCTCGGCGCGGACTTGCGTCTCGGGCCGCTGGCCAAGACCTACGGCACAACCCCGGAGGCATTCTCGATGGCGTTTTCCCGTGGCACCGGCATCAGCCCCAAAGATTACCTGACCCGCCGCCTCAACCAGGAGGCCCTGCAGTGGGTGATCAACTCCGACCTCAAGATGAAGGAAATCGCCGACAAACTGCGCTTCAGCGACGAGTATTACTTCAGCCGGTTCTTCAAGAAACTCAACGGCTGCTCACCGGCGACCTACCGCCGCCGGTGGT
>Ga0118677_10009415_pt1 | contig 15267 bp, 16 predicted proteins | sample AliMusrvi5mmetaG_FD_86154 | JGI IMG/M metagenome (GOLD analysis project Ga0118677, IMG submission 86154)
ATGTAAACCCGAAGTTTGTGGAGTCGACCGGTTATTCGCGTGAAGAGGCCCTGGGGCAAAACCCGCGCATTTTAAAGTCCGGGGAGCTTTCTCCAAAGGTCTACAAGGAATTATGGAAAACCATCATCTCCGGGAAGGAGTGGCACGGGGAATTTCACAATAAAAGAAAGTGCGGGGAGCTTTATTGGGAGTCCGCGTCCATTTCCCCGATCCGGAACGCGGAGGGCGAGATCACTCATTTTCTGGCGGTCAAGGAAGACATCACCCAGAAAAAGATGTCGGAAGAGCTGATGCAGGCGATGATGGAAGAGCTCAACAAGGCGCGCGTGAGCGCGGAGCTCGCCACGCAGGCCAAAGCCATGTTCCTGGCCAATATGTCCCACGAGATCCGTACGCCGATGAACGCCATTATCGGATTTTCGGAACTCTTGCGCCAGACCGCGCTGGATGGCGAGCAGAGGAACTTTGTCGACACGATGCATTCTAGCGGTCAGGCCCTCCTGGAGCTCGTCAACGATATCCTGGATTTCTCCAAGATCGAAGCCGGGAAGATCACTCTGGAGGAGATCGATTTTAATCTCGAATATTTGTGCCGGGATGCTTTCAATATCGTCTCTTCGAAGATCAAAGGTGGCGCTGTGACCACTTACGTCGACTTTCATGAGGACGTTCCGTCCTATTTGAAAGGCGATCCGACCCGGATACGCCAGGTCCTGATCAATCTTCTCGGGAATGCCGCGAAATTCACGGAGCGTGGGGAAATCGGACTGATCGTCACGCTTTCGAAGGAGACCGGCTGGGCTAGCGAACCCGTTATTCAATTCAGCGTGAAAGACACGGGGATCGGCATCTCTCCGGATAAGCAGAGTCTTTTGTTCGCGCATTTCACCCAGGTGGATATGTCCACGACGAGGAAATACGGCGGCACGGGGCTTGGGCTGGCCATATGCAAAACGCTGGTCGAAAAGATGCAGGGCAGGATCTGGATCGAGTCGAAAGAGCATGAGGGCAGTGAGTTCAAGTTTACGGTGAAGCTGAAGACCGGGGCGTCGCCTCTGGAGGATAATCTCATGCTGATGGACAAAAAGACCATGGCGGGGAAGTCCGTGCTCGTAGTCGACGATATCAAAGTGGCCCAGGAAATCACTCAAAAGTATTGCCGAGACATCGGCCTCGTGGTCGACAAGGTCGCCTCCAGCGCGGAGGAAGGTTACAACTATCTTGAGAAGGCCGCCGCGGCCGGCAAGCTCCCGGATATTGTTTTGAGCGATATCCGCATGGAAGGGATGGACGGCTATCAGTTCATTGAAAAACTCTGCGTCCGGTTCCCGGAGAGCGCCATGAAATTCATCGCAATTACCTCGGACGTCTGGACTGGAGCGGCCAAGGAGTCCGAAAGACGCGGTTTTCACGGGTATCTCCCGAAGCCGATCTTTAAGGGCGACCTGGAGCGGGTGATCGGCGCGGTGCTGGGAGATCAGCGCGATGAGAAGCGGATCATTACCAAGCACACGGCCAATGAAATTGCATGCAAGGGAATGCGCGTTTTGGTCGTTGAAGATACCAAGACCAACCAGTTGTTGATCAAAGCTGTTTTGAATAAATGGGGCTGTGTGATCGATTTTGCCGATAACGGCCAGATAGGCGTGGAAAAGCTCCGGACGAACGCCTATGACATCTGCTTGATGGATCTGCAGATGCCTGTCATGGGAGGATTGGAGGCCACCCAGATCGTTCGGCGGGAGATCTCCAAGGACTTTCCCGTGATCGCGCTTACCGCGGCGGCACTCGATGAGGACCGTCTCAAATGCACTGAAACGGGGATGACGGATTTTATCTCCAAACCCATCAACGTCGATATTTTGAAGGCGAAACTGATCAAGTACGGAAGGTCGGTGTGAGAACGTAGGACGTTCAGCTCTCAGCGAGCAGCTTTCAGTAGAAGGATTCCCCTCCCTTGCCCTCACCACAAGGGGGAGGGTAAAACGCATGAAAATCCGGGGCCCTAGGTTGGAGGGATTAGAGGCTGAAGGCTGAAAGCTAAAAGGAGAAATCATGGAAATTAATTTGGAAAAGATCGAATCGGAACTGGGAATCGACAAGGAAGTGGTGGTGGAACTTCTGAAAGAATATCTCAAGGAGTCGGAAGGGATCCTCGCGAAATTGGAAGCCGCGGTCACTTCCGGAGATTACGCGACGATGATCACCACCGCCCACACCCTCAAAGGGTCCTCCGGAAACCTGCGCGTGACGCTGATCCAGGACGCGGCCCGGACCGTCGAGATGGCCGCCCGGGAGAAAACAGATACGGCGACGATCGGGGGGCTGGTGACTTCGCTTAAGGCTTTGCATGATGAAATGAGAACGCTTTTTGGCTAACGGCCGCCAGCCAGCCGTCCGTCCGCAGCATATAATGCTGTAAGAGAGTGATTGATAGTTGTAAGCTGATACCCGATTGGCAAACGCCGTAAACCGGCGGCGGAGACAACGAAAAAGGAATACTTGTGGAAGCGGAAAAAAGGACGATGAAGGCCCTGATTGTGGACGATAGCATCACCGGGCGCATGCTTCTCCGGGAAGTGCTTCTGGGCGCTCACGCGGGTTATGAGGTCTCTCTCGCGGAATCCGGCGCCGATGCTCTGGCGAAGATCACGGCCAACCGCCCCGATATCATTTTGCTCGATGTCATGATGCCCGGGATGGATGGGTTCGAGGTTTGCCGGATCCTGAAGGCGGACAAAAAAACTGAGATTATTCCCGTGCTCTTTATCACGGCCATGGAATCGGTACAGGGCATGATCCAGGGTTTTCAGGCTGGGGCCGCGGATTATATCACCAAACCTTTTCTCGCGGAGGAGGTTTGGGCCCGCGTGGCCGCTCATTTGAGGATTAAGATCGCCGAGGAAGAGCGCCAGCAGATCGGGAATCTTGAAGCAATCAAGAATATGGTGGTCACTTACAACCACAATATGAACCAGCCTCTCATGGCGGCGATCACGTATTTGGAATTGCTTTTGGCAAAGACGGAAGAAGGGGATAACCGGCATCCCACGATCTTGAAAGCAAAGGGTGAGATGGGGAAAATCGCAGCGATCCTCAAGAAGATCCAGGAGCTGGAAAAGCTCAAGGTTGTCGATTATGTCGGTGATGTTAAAATGTTTGATCTCTAAAAGGGCTACCGGCTGTCAACCACGGATTTTCAGAGAAATGCCGAAAGCCGGGGGCTGAAAGCAGAAAGCAAACGACGGATGAGTTGCCCCTGTATTTTGCGCGGGATGGATACGATCTTGTCCTGGTCGCCTGCCGGGAAAAGGAACTGCAGAGGATCGCGGGGGAGATCCGGAAAAATATGAGGTTCAGGTAACAGTGATCGCGAAGGACCTTGCCGGACCTGCCGCGCCCGGGAAGGTTCTGGAGGCATTGCGTCGCGTGGGAGTGACGGTCGACATCCTGGTCAATAACGCGGCTTTCCAGCCGGGCCCGCTTATGGCGGTCTATTACGCGAGCAAAGCCTATCTGCTTTCCTTCTCGGAAGCGCTTTCGAACGGACTCATGGGGAGTGGGGTGACGGTGACTTGTCTTTGCCCCGAACCGACCGAGACGGGTTTTGATAAAGTTGCGGCACTTGAAAAACTAAAAATTCCAAAAGGCCACCGGATGAGTGCCGTTCAAGTGGCGGGGATCGGCTACCGCGCCCTTATGAAAGGTAAAACCGTTGTGATCGCGGGACTGGGAAACAAGATTGTTGCGATGGGCACCAAGCTGGCGGCGAGGTCGTGGTCCACCGCGGTTTCCAGAAGGATCCTTGAAACCGCGGGCATCCGCAAACTCCAGTAGCTTTCACGATACTGCCTTCCCATGATTCACATCAGCACCATTGAGGAATTCTGACTGGATGAAAAATCGTTATTTGTTCCTGGGGGTGTTCGCGACCCTTTTATTTAGTTCCTGCGTGACGATCCATCCGGACAGGGTGATCGTTCCGAACGCGACAGTGCCTCCGGCCATGACGGCGGCGAAAACGCCGTTGCCGGCCGCCGTTCCGCAGGTTCCTCCCGCGCCTGTGCGCTCGGACGCGAAGCATGTGGTTGCCCCAGGGGAGACTCTGGGGATGCTCGGGGACATGTACGATGTTCCTGCCGCCGCTATTGCCGCCGCCAATCATTTGAAAAAGAAAGCCGTCTTGAGGCCCGGTGTCACCCTGCTCATTCCCCAGGCGTCGCCCTTCCGGTCGGTCATCACGCTTTTCCACAATAAGAAATGGAAATATATCATCATTCATCATAGCGCCACCGCCCGGGGGGATTCCCTGGCTTTCAACGGGGCCCATCTGCAGCGTGGGTTCAAGGGGGGGGTCGGCTATGATTTTGTCATCGATAACGGCACTCTCGGCAAAGAGGACGGGGAGATCGAGGCGACGCCGCGATGGTTGAAGCAGCAGGATGGCAGGCACTGCAAAGCGTCACAAATGAATCACAAGGCGATCGGTATTTGTCTGGTGGGCAATCTTAATCAGGAAAAAGTCACAGAACGCCAAATGGCATCGCTTGTTTATTTGGTGAATACCCTACGCCATTATTACAAGATCCCCGTCAAAAAGATCATGGGGCACGGCCAGGTCCCGGGCGCGGACACGGATTGCCCCGGCAAAAAATTCCCTTGGGATAGATTTTTCAAGGGCCTTGGAGAATGAGTCGCGGGGCGTTGCTTGATCCCCCGGGGGAGCCGGTATGCGCCGTTCGTACGCGATAACCCTCATTCTTGTTTTCGTTTTCCTGGGATCTCTCGGGGCATTCTGGTTCTTTAAATCAGCAAAGGCTCCTCATTCCGCGAAAGCCGGGACGAAATTTATTTCCGGTGTCGCGGATGCGGTAAGAACAAAACCCGTCCCGGCGGCACTTGTCACCCTGGCTGTAAAAACAGATGTCTCCGCAGCTCCGCTTCAAACCGCAGCTTCTTCCTCGCCTCCGGCGGTCGTTGCCGCGGTGAATCCGGAATCAACTTCCGTCAAAGCCCGGATCGCGATCGTGATCGATGATTGGGGGTACGACAAGTCGGTGCTGCCTCTTCTTCTCAAGATCAAGAGCCCGGTGACGATCGCGGTCATTCCTCATCACCGGTATTCCAAAAGCATCGCGCGGGACGCCAAAAAAAATGGATATCAGGTCATCTTGCATCTTCCCCTGGAATCCGAAGGCCACCGGGCTGTGGAAAAAGACACGATCAACTGCTCCATGAGCGAGAGTGAGATCCGCCAAAAACTCGATGCTTTATTAGAGAGCCTTCCCGAGATCGTGGGTGTCAACAACCATCAAGGTTCAAAAGCGACCAGAGACACGAGGACCATGAGCATTGTCTTGTCTGAACTTTATAAAAAAGGGTTCTTTTTTCTCGATAGCCGCACGACCGGCAAATCGATCTGTCCTAAAGTCGCCCCGAGTGTGGGGATCAAGTTCGCTCAAAGCGATGGTTTCATCGATATTCCGCCTTCTCGCCTTGATGAGGATGAATACGAGAAGTATGTCCGGAAAAACATGGAACGCTTATGCGCCGCCGCCGAAAAAAAGGGGAGCGCCATCATGATCGGGCATGATCTGAAGCCGACGCTTGATTTGCTGAGCGTTGAGATCCCCAAATTGGAACGGAAGGGGTATGAATTCGTTTTTCTGTCGGATCTTATGAAATCAAGTCGAATTCCTGCCGACGACAGCCTGAAGGCATCGCCGAAGAAGAAAGTCAGCTGAGCGGGCGTTCCCATTGGGCAGTCTTCCTTGCCTAGAGGCATCTCCGATTTCTTTTTTAGACCTAAGCTCTTTGCGGCGCGTGCGGACTATAGAGCGCTTGCTTTGGGATCTAACCTGAGCCCTTTCTCTAAGTCTGTTCATTTCCTCTAAATACGTAAATCTAATCAAGTTATAAAAAATCTTTGCCTTGTGTGGTTCTGTGCCAATCTGTGTAAATTTGCACCCAACTTGGCAAAAATCCGGCAACACTCAAAATTTTTCCGCAGCGTGTTTTTCTTCAGATGGACGAATCAAAACCCGCATTTGTAAGTGCCCGTTTGGAGCCGTTTCCGATTTTTCTCACCTCCTCATACGTCAAAGCCATCGTAGGACTGACGTTCAATCACAGCTTTGTACTGTAGGATATCCTCAAAATGACCGATACCTATGATAGGAAAAAAGAGCCGATTGGCGAAGTGTGCGCACACATCAATTGCAAGATACACATAGGGTAATTGGACTATTGGATGGGGGCATTGGGACACGTGCTTATCGAAAGACTTCCTTGGAGAACGGATTTTTTTGGAGACTGAAACAATCAGTGTTCGCACAGAATATTTTGAAAAGCAAGAGAGGTGAGCTGTGAAAAGGATATTGCTAATAGATGATGATGTCTTGGTTTTGAAGACAATCCGAAAGTTACTGTCTTTGGACGGGTATGAGCTTGTTGAAAGCAAAAGCGCAGAAGAATCCCTCGAACTTGTCAGGAAAGAGGCGTTCGATTTGGTGATAACAGATATTCGGATGCCCGGTCTTAACGGGATTCAGATGCTTGAGAGACTGAGGGGCGATCAGAAGAATCAAAACCTGCCGGTGATTTTAATCACAGGCTACGCTAGTGACGACGCCCCGCTCGATGCTTTCCGCCTCAGCGCCGACGACTATATCCTCAAGCCCTTCAATAGTGATCAATTGCGCGCAAGCGTAAAGCGTGTCTTTGAAAGCTCTCCCGAAGAGCGGAAAAAAAGGAAGCTTTTTACTGAGTTTATTGCGGATGCCAAAAAGCTAGCCGCTGATTTTAGAGAACAGAATCAAAGAAAGGTTTTCGAAGATGAGACGTTGAGAGCTTTTCTGGATTCTCTCGAAAAACAGATCTTTGAAGTGGAAAAGAAGCTGATCTGAAGATCTCTGAGATAAGATGAAATGAATAAACTGTTTCAGGACCTGCGCTATTACGGGTATCGCCTGTCGGGATTTCTTGTCAGATCTTACCGATCGGGTGTGCTAAGGGTTTTGCAGATTGCGCGGAACCTTCGAGAACGGTCTTTTTTTCAAAGGGGCAAGGTTCGCATTCGGGCTGCTCGCAGGTCCGGATTTAAATTCTTGCGCTCATTAGTATTCTTTATGTGGCGCCTGTGGGTTAGAAAGGTCGAGGGATTAGAAAATATCCCCGAAAATGAGCCTGTCATTATCGTCTCTAATCATCAGAGTTATTTTGATTTTTTTATTTTAGCGTCTGTGTTGCGGCGGCAAACTGTTTTTGTAGCTGTGAAAGGGCTGAGTGAGCGACCCTTCGTGGGCTGGTTCATGAAACTTGATACCATTGTGTATGTTGACCGGGACAAGCCAGGACTTAGTTTCTTTAAAGAATTGATACGTCATTTGGATGCGGGAAAACAGATCGTTCTTTATCCGGAGGGTTTACGATCGAGGAGTGGAAAAATGCTTCCGCCCAAGACAGGATTTTTAAAGCTGGCATTGAAGCAAAACGTACCGATTCTTCCCGTGGTTATGAGAGGCACTTATGAAATTCTGCCGCCTAACAAACACATTCCAGCCTTCAAAAGGTGCGATGTGATTTTTGGTAAGAAAATATACATTTCGCCAAGCACGCCTTTGTTTAAAGACGTATTTTCTGAAGGGGCTAAGAATGGAAAATACTCAAATCTGAATGATGACCAACTTAATAGGGTGGCTTACCGGGTTATGGATATCGTCCGTCAGCTATCTGGGCAGGCGTGGGACGAGACAGCGCAAGACGATGCGGAAAGATATTGTGCTAAAGATCAGCTTGCTAACCCAATGACCACCGCATGACGGTTATACGCGCAGATTTCTTGTTTGATCCTGGAGCTAATGGAATACCTGTAACATAAAACCTTAAGAGGCGGAATATCTATGCACATACCAAATTCTATGTTGAATGGTGCGATATGCCCCGTTACGGCCGCTGTAAGTGTCTTGATCGTTGGCGGGGTGGCCTTGGCTGCAGCCAAAGTCAAAGAGAAGCCAAGCGGAATGCGATTCGGAGCAGTTACAGCTTTTATCTTTTCCGCTCAAATGCTGAATTTTCCTATACAGCACGGAACTTCAGGGCATCTCTTGGGGGGTGTTCTTGCAGCTGCTTTGCTCGGAGTTCCCTTTGGTGTTCTAGCGACAGCCCTTGTCTTGGTTATTCAAACAATTATATTTTCCGATGGTGGCATGTCGGTTTTGGGTGCCAATATCCTTAATATGGCTGTGATAGGAGCGGGCATCGGGGGATTGCTTTTTAGGAGTTTGTGGGGGAAGTCAGACAGAAATTCAATGCAGCATCTGTCCGCAATCGGTTTGGCGGGATGTTTTTCTGTCATTTTGGCGGCATTCGCTTGCAGTATGGAGTTGGCGATTGCAGGAACGATTACTTTTTCAAGGGTTGTAGGCGCCATGATGGGCATCCATGCTTTAATCGGCATAGGAGAAGGACTAATCACAGTTCTGGTTTATAATTTATTTCTTTCCAGATCGTTTAGTTCTGCTTCCAAATGGGCGGTGAACCTGCCAGTTTTGTCGTTAGCCATTATGGGGGCAATGTTGAGCCCGTTTGTATGCGGTTTTCCAGATGGATTGGAATGGATCAGTAGGAAATATCAGTTTTTTCAGGAATCAGCGCCAACTTTTGTAAGCCCACTAGCAAACTACACCATTTCATTTATATCGCACCCAATAATGTCGACTGTATTGGCCGGCGTGATGGGTGTGCTTATAGCTCTTTTAGGCGGTTTGACCTTGGCGAAAATGTTGAATTGCGAAATGTGGGCGATTTCTAAAAGAGAATTCTGATTGCAAGAACGGTGAGCATGAATTTAGAGGATGCGGCAAACCAAAAAGAAAATGAACTCCGATCGCAACTGAATCGGATGGGGCGAACTATCGTTGCCTTTTCGGGCGGAGTGGATAGTTCCTATCTTGCATACGTTGCTCATCAAGAGCTGAAGCAAGATATGGTGGCGGTACTGAATACAAGCCCTTCGCTGAGTGTGAGAGAAAAAGACAGGGCAATGGAATTTTTGCGGGACAACACGATTCCCTACCGCATTATTGAAACAAACGAATTGTGTGACCCAGCGTATTCGAGGAATGATGAGGACCGCTGTTATCACTGCAAGAAATCATTATTTGTTGAATGCGGGAAGATACAAAATGAATTGGGCTGGTCGAATATTGCTTATGGTTATACGGCGGACGACAAAGATGACTTTCGCCCTGGGCAGAAAGCTGCCAGCGAATATCAAGTGTGGCGTCCTTTGTACGATGTCGCAATGACAAAGCAGGAGATTAGAGTCCGAAGTGAGAAGCTAGGGCTGAAAAGCTTCGATCGCCCGGCGCAACCTTGTCTGGCAAGCCGTTTAATGTATGGAACTTCAGTGACAAGCAACAATCTGCGCGTTGTCGAATTAATGGAGGATTGTCTGATTAGGCTAGGGTTTATCCAGTGTCGTGCCCGCTATGATGGGACGACGGTGCGAATCGAGGTTCCATCTAACGAACTAGAAAAAGCAGTACGGAAAGAGATCCGAGAAGAGCTGACGCGCAGCGCGCTCAATGCTGGAGCTCTTTATGTTTCGCTGGATCTTGAAGGGTTTACCTCCGGGAAAACTAATAGGATGCTATCTAAAACCAATGGTTAAACGAGCTTTGCAGGATTATTCATTGGATGCCAGCACGGAATCTCATGTTCAATTGATGGCTAAAATGCTCGTTGCTGACAACGCCCTTATAGATATCGATCGAGCCAAGAGAAAGGGTTTCGTGGAGGTTGTTTTTGCTCAAGGGAAAAAAAGTCATGATATTGTTCGCATATTCGAATGTTCTATCGAAGCGGGAACCTTGGCTGTAGCAACCCGAGTAAGCGACGAGCAAGCGGAAATTCTTCTTGAGCGGTTCTCATTAGACGGGGCTTGGTTTCCGGATGCCAGGGTTTTTATTGCTAATAAATCCGCAATCCCGGCAGAGCCGTATCCAACAACTATCGGAATTTTGACGGCAGGTCTTACGGATAGGGTTGCCGCTGAAGAAGCAGCGCAGCTTTTGGCCGCAGCTCATTACCCCATAGAAAAGGTTTTCGATGTCGGCGTGGCAGGCCTTCATCGGCTGTTGGTAAATCTCGAAAGAATAAAAAAATGCGATGTTGTTATTGTTGCGGCAGGAATGGAAGGAGCTCTGCCGACTGTGGTCGCCGGACTTATTGAACAACCCGTCATTGCTTTACCCACCAGCGTTGGATATGGAATTAGCCAAAATGGCACAACGGCTCTGCATTCGATGCTCGCTTCATGTTCTCCGGGGATCGCTGTTGTGAATATTGATAATGGCTATGGTGCCGCAATGATGGCTCATGCGATCTGTAACAGGATACATAAAGGCGTAAGGGGCAAAAGGGAAGAGGAATGACAAAAACAATTCTGTATCTTGATCCCATAGGGGGTGTTGCCGGCGATATGTTTTCTGCCGCTTTTTTGGATGCAGGGGCAGTTAGCATTCAGGAGCTTCAAAAAAATGTTTCCTTGGTGGTCCCGGAAATAAAGCTAAAAACAGAAAAGACGATCGTCGGCGGGATCCAAGGGACGAGGCTTCATGTAATCTCTCCTCAAGGGGAAGAATTGCCCGGCGTTCCTCACTCACATGCCTGGAAAGGCCATCATCATCACCGTGATCATCACCCCTATAAGGATATCCGCCGGCGCTTACAGTCATCAAGGCTTAAAAATCCGATTAAGAAGCTGGCAAACGCCATTTTTCATAAGTTGGCTCTAGCCGAAGCTCATGTCCATGGCAAAAAAATCGAGGACATAGCCTTCCATGAGGTTGGACGAAATGATGCCATTGCCGATGTTGTTTGTGCCGCCGTTTCTATGCTTGCTTTAGGGGCGGCGGAATGTGTGTGCGGGCCGATTCCTTTTGGACAGGGGATTATTACTTTTTCTCACGGGACAATGCCTGTTCCCGCTCCTGCGGTCCTGGAAATCTCGAAAGGATTTCCGACGATCCCGGGGTATCCGGTAGGTGAAATGACAACACCGACTGGGGCAGCAATCCTAGTCACTTGCAGTTCTTCATTTAGGCCGGTTCCCCCCATGATCCCGCGAATGGTTGGCTATGGACATGGGTCGCGTATCCATGAAGGATATCCCAACTCATTCCGGATCATTGTTGGAGAGATACAACCCAAGAAAAGGAAAGTCAGATGATTGAAGTTTTAAAAATAAAAAACAGAGAAATCTTGCAAGCAGAGATCAGCCGGCTTCTTCAGGAATTTTCATTTAAGAATATCCAAGAAGTGTTCATTAAGCCGAATTTGGGCGGACGCGAGCCGGTTATTCCCGGAGAGAACACGAGTAGTGAGTTTATGTGGAATCTTTGTCAGAGCTTAAAAGAGTTTGGCGTTAAAAAGATCATTATTGGTCATGATAGTCTTTTAAACTTTGGAAGAGACAAATGCGGCTTTGAAGACATCGTTAAGGCTTCTAACTATGACAGGCTGAATCAAATCGAAGGGGTTGTTCTGTGCCATACAGGTAAAGTCGAAACATGCGAAAAGAAGGCGGGAGTGATTACTTTTAAGATACCCAAAATGATCTACGACCTTTTTTATATCAATGTTGCTGCCTTCAAAACGCACATGGAAACTAGCGTTTCCTTAACTTTAAAAAACCAAATGGGGTTGATTTCCTCCAAGAACCGCATGGAGTGCCACAAGTATGGGTTACACGACCATATTGCACAGCTCTCAACGGTTCTCAAGCCGAATTTAAACATGATCGATGGGCTCGTAGCCATGCAAGGGAACGGCCCTCACCATGGTACGCCCTTAAAATGCGATCTTATTATGGCTGGGAACGATATGGTTGAGATCGATGCTGTAGCCACCTCGATCATGGGTTTTGATTATTTAAAAACCAAACATCTCACGTTAGCACATGATCTCAGAGTGGGGGCATATCCCGCCGCAGCTGATGTTGCAAAGGCCTTGGAGCACAAGGTTGCGTTCAAATGCCCGCAATCTAAAAAAGTGGTCGGGAGAACTTTTGTGGTATGGCCGACAACGTCTTGCTCCGGGTGCATATTCGCATTGAATCGTGCAAAACAAATGGCTTTTGCCGGTTGGAATTTTAAAACCCTGTGCCAGTTCCTCAAATTAGTATTTCTAAAGCAAACCAATATAGTCATCGGTACGGTCGAAGGCTTTGACTTTAAGGAAATGGCGGAGAAGAAAAATCTCTTTGTTTTCGGTGATTGCACAAAAAAATTCGTGGCTGAAACAGGGCCCCAACGGTTTTTACCAGGATGCCCGCCTCCTCCGGAAAAAATTCTAGAATTTCTAACAGGGCGATGTTCGGAAAGGTCCAAAAAATGACAGGGTTTACCATCTCGATGCTAATTGTGAGCATCGGATCATTCTTGCTGGCCTTGTTTGTTCATTCAAGGGGACGGCAGTCTGCAATTAATACTACCTGGGCGCTTTTTTCTGCGAGCGTGGGAGTGTGGAGCTTTGGCTATTTTGGATTCTTGTTATCGAGTACCAAGGGGGAGGCTTTCGTCTGGATTCGGATCTTGTATTGCGGCGCCATTTTAATCCCGACGCTTTGTTTCCATTTCATCTGTGTTTTGTTGCAATGTTTTGAGAAAAAGAAGAAGCTCATCGTAGCATCTTATGCGCTAAGCATTGTTTTTGAGATCGCTAATCTCACGCCTTATTTCGTCAAAGATTTGCGGCCAATTCTCAATTTTAAATGGTGGCCCGTCCCAGGGCCGCTTTTTGCATGTTTTGTTGTTCATTTTATTTTAATGCTGTCCTACGGCATTTATTTAACAACTAAGAACTATCGTATTGCCTCCACGCGTCAAAAGAATCAGATGTTGTATCTTGCTCTTGGTATCGGCATCGCATTTATTGGAGGTTCTACAAACTATTTATCGATTTACGGGCTACCGGTTTTCCCGATCGGCAATATATTTGTTGTCGCACTGCCGGCGTTAGTTGTCTACGCCATCGTGAAGCATCACCTGATGGATATTTCAATAATCATTAGAAAAACCCTTGTGTTTGCCGGGGTGTTCGCTTTGTTTATGGCTATTGTCAGTTTGGTGACCGCGCTCACTCAGAGCTATGTTGGCAAATCGCTGCATATGGGGCCGATGGCCACGAGCTTTTTGAGCGTGTTAATAGCGATCTTCCTATATGACCCCACGCGCAGGCTTCTTGTTAATATTACCGACCGATATCTCTTTCAAAAGAAATTCTCTCTGACAAGCATTGTCGCTCAAGCCAGTGAGGCGATTGCCTTGGTTCAAAGTCTGAAGTGGTTGTCGCGAAGGATTATCGCGTTCTTGGTCACAAAATGTCGCATTAAGAATGCTCTGGTTTACATTCGATCACGTGAAAATGAGCTCTTCGTCCGGGGTGCAATTCGTGGTTATTTGAATGATGAGTACCCGCCGGAAGAACTTGATGCCATGCATCCCGTGATTCAGCATCTAAAAAAGCACAGGAGATTTATTGAGATAGCTCGATTGGAAGAAAGCCTTCAGAAGAAAGACCTGCCATTGGATGTTCGTGGCCAGCTGGAGTCTATCAGGGCCTTTCTTAAGGCTTCCAGAGCGGAAGTAATTATTCCTAGCTTTCTGCATCGCAGAATTGAGATGGCTGGAATTGGCAAGGAAAAGCATTCTGAGGATGAGGAGGTTTCATTGAGAAATATTCTCGTCCTCGGGGGAAAGAAATCTGACGAGCAGTATTCGGATGAGGATTTAAACGTCTTTTACGGGCTGGCGCAAGAATCCGCTTTCGCCATTGAAAATGCCCGGCTTTATGATGAGGCTGTCGAACGAACGCGATTGCTGGAATTAACAAATAGAGATCTTACTGATGCTAATGAGAAACTCAAAGTAACACAGGCTTCGCTTATCGTAGCTGAGAAGAATGTAACAATGGTTGGCATGGCGAAGGCGATTGGCCATGAAGTGAATAATCAGCTTTCCACAGTGGGGGCAGGGCGGTGTGGATCTATAAGGACGAATTGCGTAAATGCCGGGAGACGATCGCCCAGCTTCCCGTGCCCCTTCCGGAGACTGCGGTCCGCGAGCTGGAAAAAAGGTTCTTCAATATCGAGGACAACGCCAAGAGGATCGAGAAGTCCGCGAAAAGAATCGAAGTGGTGGTTAAAACGCTGACGGACATTCTTAAAGATACTAAGGGGGAGAAGGGGCCGTTAAGTTTGCTGGTGTTATGCCGGGAAGCAAGAGAAGCGACGCGTTTTCTTACCTACGATGAGAATCTTTCAGGCTGCCAGATTGTAGAGAACATTGCAGCCAATGTAGTTATTTTCGGGAACTTGGAACAATTGCTCCAGGTATTTATTAATATGATCAAGAATGCTTATGAGGCGATGGTGGGCCAGCAGGAACGAAAGATTGAGATAAACGGCAATATCGATCCCGATAACCCTGAAATGGCGCGGATTGAATTTTCAGATAACGGCCCGGGGATACCTGAGGACGTTTTGCCCAAGATCTGGGGGCAGGGTTTTTCGACAAAAATAATTAAAGAAGCGCATATCGGTGCTGCGGGCCAGGGACAAGGTCTTTTTATTTGTAAGCATGTGATCGAATCGATCCATAATGGTAAGATTTATGCGGAAAGCACGCTGGGCAAAGGGACGACTTTTGTGATCAAAGTCCCCCTTGCAGATCTGGAGGGCTAAGAGATGAATAAAGCTATGGTCGTGGATGATGAGGAGGATATTTGTGAGTTCCTAACTCAGATTCTCAAGGAGAACCTGGGGTTTGACGTTTCGGTGGCCCTGACTGGTGAAAAAGCGCTGGAGTTTGTAGGGACCCATGAATTTCAGCTCTGCGTGGTCGATCTGAAATTAGCAACGGCTATCACGGGCTTGGATGTTATCGAAGCTATTCGCAAGAAATGGCCAAAGACCAAAGTCGTTGCGATGTCCGGGTATATTGATATTGGGCTCAGGCAAAAAGCGGAACATCTCGGGGTGATTGGTTTTTTTGAAAAACCCCAGGATATCCGGCCCGATATTTTTGAAAGCAAGATTAAAACTTTGATACGAGTGTAAGAACCGCAGTCCATTGCTTAGATAAGGCGCAATGCTTTTCTTAGTTGAAACTCCGCAAGGTTCTCCCGCCATTTTCATCTAATCTCCACAACTTCTTCAAGATTGTTCACCGGTGATTTCGCACCGGAGCGAGCGCTGACGAGCTC
>Ga0118677_10009416_pt1 | contig 15264 bp, 14 predicted proteins | sample AliMusrvi5mmetaG_FD_86154 | JGI IMG/M metagenome (GOLD analysis project Ga0118677, IMG submission 86154)
CCGCGTCCACCGTCTCCGCTGTCGTTACTGGCGACGAAGTGATCGCACAAGGTACCGTGACCGGCAGCGCCGTGACTGCCACTTCCATCCAAGATCAAGGCGCCGCCCCAACCCTCGGCACCGCCGGCACCTCGACGACCGCCACGCCCCAGCCCCCGCACCGCGGCGCCATCGGCGGAATGTTCAACGCCGTCGGTACCTTCTTCCACAGAATGTTCGGCTTCTTCTAAAAATCAAACATGTACAAAGAAAAAACGCCCCCATCTGAGGGCGTTTTTTTGTCATGCGACCGATTCCGGGTCTCTTTCTGCACCAGCATTCTGCGCCATCCTTTGCCGGTATACATCATACGCTTGCTGCACAAACATATCGCCGGGATTCGTCCGCACCAAGCCATCTAAAAATTCTCCTTTGGTTATCTGGGGAAGGTCGGTATCCATATCTTCTATGACCTTCTTCCAGTTGATGGGGGTCTGCCCGGGATTTTGTGGGGAAGATCTTTCGGGTACCATGTCACTCTCCCTTGATTGCCTCTGTATTGAAATTACCATAATAGCAAGCAAAGCACCACTGGCATACCTCTTCAAAATTGTTATACTGCCTGTCAGTCGCACAACCAGGGAGGAACTCGTTATGGTCGGTCGTACTGCAAGAGGGGGGGGTGCAAAGCTCGTTCGTGCCGCCAATGAAAGGGAGGCGCGGGCGTTGCAATTCGCCAGCGGATTGCTGCAGAGTGAGTTACCGCTCTTCGAGACGCTTGCTTTGGCGCTTGAACAACTCGACGAAAGCGATGTGATTGCTCCATCGGGTAAAGCGTTTGAGGGTGCTGAGGTGTTGGGCACGCTCGTCGGGCATCTGGACATTCAAAAGATTCAGGCGCTTGGTTTGCTCGCTAGAGAAGCGCTTGCCATCGTGGGCGCGATGCACACCGGCGTCTTAAATGTGATAGATAAACGCATCGGTTCGCAACCGACGCGCGTGTCCGAACTTTTGATGGCAACAGAAGCGGACGAAGGCCTGCACGATCTGTTGGCGCAAGGGCAAAAAGGGCAGCGTGATCTGTATCAGATCGGCCTCGCGGATCTGATACTGAAAGATACGCTCGCGTACGAGATTGCCAAGCGATTCCCGCACATCTCCCTGCGTCAGTTCCAAATCTGCGATGACTGGACAGTCATAGAGTTGCTGGAGGTTGATCCGGACGACGAAGATGATGATGACTTTGAGTAAATGAGCCGCCGTGAGGTGCAATCGACCTGTTCGGTTGCACCTTTTCTTTTTTCCATAGTCGCCGCTCCATTCCCGTTAACCCCTTGCTTTTCCGTCATATTTTGCGTATTCTGCGAGCAGAAGTAACTTCAATCAGGTGCCGCAGTTGCGACTGTTGCCCATAGCAGGAGGACCCCACGATGCGCAACCAATCCCTCGTCCGTCTCGCGAACACGAACGCAGACCGAAAGCTTTTCGTGCTCGATACCAATGTATTGATCCACGATCCGAACTGCATCTTCTCGTTCCAGGACAACGATGTCTACATTCCCGTCCTCGTACTCGAAGAGTTGGACGGACTGAAGAGTCGCCTGGACGATGTCTCTTTCAGTGCACGCGAAGTGATCCGTTCACTCAGTACCATTACCGACGGCACGATCGACTACCGAGAGGGAATCGACCTGGCCCGATGGAGCAATGGTATGACGACCGGCCACCTCTTTATTCAGTCGGACGCTTCGCATGGCGGACAGTTGCCGAGCGGACTGAAGGACACGGTCGATAACCGGATTCTCGCACTCACCAAACACCTCAAGACGGCCGACCGGAACAATCCGTTCTACGGCCGCCGAGTCGTACTGGTTTCCAAGGACATCAATATGCGCATCAAAGCGCAAACGTTCTTCGGAGTTGAGTCGCAGGACTATCTAAGCGATCAAGCCATACAGAACATCGAACTGCTGTATCACGGCTGGCGCGAATTGGACGGCGATTTCCTGGAGGAACATCTGCCGGCGCCCGGCGAGAAGTTGTTGGAACTCGGGGCGGAGGATCCGGAGGTATGCGACAGCAATCTGCCCTCATGGAAGGTCGGCGAGCATGTCTTCTATCGCCTGCAAGGAAAGGGCCGGCTGGCATCGCTGCTTCCCAACGAGTACCTGTTCGTACCCGGGCAGGAGGTGGACGGCTGCGTGAAGGACCACTATTTCGTGGTGCATCAGAAGACCCCGGACGGCGTGATCGTGCGGACTATCACCGACTCCTTCAATCCGAAGAATCGGGTATGGAGCGTCTGTGCGAACAATCGCCGGCAAGTAGCCGGACTCGATCTGCTGACCGACATCTCCAAGCGTTGCGCCACCATCGTCGGCGAAGCCGGTACCGGCAAGACCATTATGGCGATGGCCGCCGGTCTGGACGGCGTCCAAAACGATCTGTACAACCAAGTGGTCGTCGTACGCGCTGCCGTTCCGCTGGACGGAAAGGGCGACGGCTTCTACCCGGGCAGTGTCGAGGAAAAGACCAAACCGTGGCTTGCCTGCATCTGGGATAATCTGGAAGTGCTCCAGGATCTGGCCCTGAAAAATCAGGAAGCGCGGGAACGGCTCGGGAGCAAGTTCAACCGAAACGCCAAAGATACGCTCCCGAAGGTGACCATCGGCGAGGAAGGAATGATCAACACTATGTCGCTCAATCTCGCCCGCGGCCGCTCGCTGTACAAACGATACATCATCGTCGAGGAAGCCCAGAATCTGACGCCGCATCAGGCCAAGACTCTGGCGACCCGCGTCGGCAAAGAATCGAAGATAGTCTTCGTCGGCGACCTCTCGCAGATCGACCGTCCGTACCTGACCGCCCAAAGTTCCGGACTGACGTACCTGGTGGAACGCTTCAAAGGCGGTACGAAGATGCACGGCCACATCACGCTCACCGACTGCGAACGCGACCCCTGGGTCGAGTTCGCAAACAAGGCGCTCAAGTAAAACAGAAGTACTCCCCGCCGCGGCACCCAAGCCGCGGCGGTTTTTTTGGTCTATCCTCTACTCACAAAAGAAAAAACACCCGCAAGGGGTGCCTTTTCTTTGGTGCGCCGGGCAGGATTCGAACCTGCGTAGCCGCAAGGGCGATTGGTTTACAGCCAATTGCAATTGACCACTCTGCCACCGACGCGTCTGTCGAACTGTTTTAGTGTATACCAGATAAGAAGAAATACAAAATAAAAGTAACCCCACGTGTTGAATAGTAATGGTACACTGATGGTATGAAAAAGTGGGTGCCTGTATTGGCTGGTATTGTTGTGCTCCTCGCCCCCCACCTCGCCGCTGCTGCTCTCGTCCCGTGCACCGGGCTGGATTGTGAATTCTGCAGCGTCGGGAAACTCATACAAGGGCTCATCAACTTCATCATCACCATATCTATCCCCATCGCCGCCGCACTCTTCGCCTATGCCGGCTACCTCTACGCCAGCGCTGGTGTCCTCGGCAAACCGGGACAAATCAGCGCCGCGCACGGTGTGTTCTCCCGCGTCGCCTTCGGCTTCATTCTCACCCTCATCGGTTGGCTCGTCATTAACACCATTCTCTCCACGCTGCTCGCCGGCGGACCGTACACCCAAGGCGCCTGGTTCAACATCCCGTGCGTCGATGCCTCCGGTCAAAATCTCTCCCGTCCCGGCACCGGCACCGGTGCCTACGACGCCACCCTCAACCCCAACGGTATGACCGGCATCAACACCCTGCTGAGTGATTTGGTGCCGGGGGAAGTGAATAATGGAAGGTCTGGCGATAATAGCTCAAGTGTGACGGTGGGAAGTGTTGCAGGGAGTGGGTCGACTCGTATGACGTATTACACCCCCGTTCCAGAATCCTGGAAAACAGGGACGGCAGAACAGCAAGCTGCCTATAAGCTAGAGGGTGGGCCAAATGATTATAAAGGTAATCCGACGGTGTCAGTGGTAGATGTAATTAATGCCGCCAAAGCCGGCCAACCATTGCCGGCAGTGTCGATAGCTCTTCCGGCCGGGCTCTACGACAATAATAATATTCAATATGGTGCGACGTTTAATTTGCCGCCGGATACCGCCGCTGCCATTTCCGCATATGCGTTAAAGCAGGGCGTCACTATAGATCCAGCTAAGCTGATGGGGGCGGCGGTCGATAAATTCAACCCGGCACAATATTATAGTAACTATACAACAGACCCAAGTACCGGGACAATCACTGTCGGAAAGACAGATGTCAATTTGTGCAGACTTCCTGACCAGTGTGGTCAAATTAACAATAGTCTTAAATTACCAGATAATCAGACAATAACATTACAGAAAAAGTAATGGATAAAGGTGACAGGCACATTTGTTTGGGGATTTGTGTGGTATACTAATTTCGGTTTGCAAAGTTTGGCATTTTATATTACACTGCTCATATGTCCCAAGATAGACTCATCAAACTTGCCTGCACCAAGTGTAAGCGCATCAATTACTGGTCCAGCAAGAACAAGAAGCTCGTCGAGCGCAAAATCGAGCTCAAGAAGTTCTGCAACTGGTGCCGCAAGCAGAATACGCACAAGGAGGTTAAGAAGTAGACTAAACTCAAAGAAAACAGGCTCGCATTCCTTGAATGTGAGCCTGTTTTCTTGTATTCTGTAGGGGTGGGTGGATAAGTGATGTTCACTCACTAGGGCTTATATCTTCGCTATCGCTACGATATAGACCCGGCGTTCGCTCGAAGCACTCACTTCCGGGCCTATATCTTCGCTATCGCTGCGATATGGGCCCTGCGTTCGCTCGAAGCACTCACTTCCGGGCCTATATCTTCGCTATCGCTACGATATAGACCCGGCGTTCGCTCGGGTGTTTTAAAAAAGAAAGTGCACTTTCTGTTTTAAAACACCCTCACTCACTAGGGCCTATAGTTCAGTGGTAGAATAGCGGTCTCCAAAACCGTTGACCGAGGTTCGAATCCTCGTGGGCCCGCCATACAAAAAGCATATGGAAACAGTACAAAATCCGGTGCGGGAATTTGGGTCGTTTTTGCGGGAGTTTAATGTGTATGCGTTTGCGATAACGTTTGTGATGGGTAATGCCGTCACGACGCTCATCAACTCGTTCGTTAAAGATGTGGTGATGCCGTTTGTTTCGCCGTTTACGACGGGCGGATCGTGGCAGACGGCGGTCTGGAATGTGGGGCCGTTTGCGGTTGCCTACGGGCCGTTTCTTGCGAACCTGCTGAATTTCCTGGTGGTGGGATTGGTGGTGTTTCTGGTGATGCGTAAACTCTTGCAAGTAGCGCCGCCGGAGAAGAAGTAGGTCGTGAAAGGATGGGTGTGGCGACGAAGAGACCATCACCCCTCATCCCAACCTTCTCCCCGTGAGGGGAGAAGGGGCAGACCAAAAACCTATCGCTCCAAAAAACTTTTTGCTTCTTTCCTTGCTGTGGTGGCATCGGAAATCCATACGATGTCTTTGTTTCTTTTGTGCCAGCGGAGTTGGCGTTTGATGTATTTGAGTTCCCACTGGATGAGTTTTTCGATGAGCTCGGGGCGGGTGAGTTTTTTGTCGAGGTGCTCGGCGAGGAGGGAGAATTCAGCGCCGAGCTCGTTGAAGCGTTTTTTGAAAAGTTGGGCGCGAAGGCGGGCGGCTTCGGCGGCCATACCGCGCTTTAGACGCGCGAGAATGCGGGCGCGGATCTTTTCTTCGAGGCACTCGGTTGCAGGGCTGACGCCGAGCCAAAGTACATCAAAGGGGGGCTGGGGAGCATCAGAAAGTTCCGGCACGGCACCGAGCGCTTCTGCGATTTCAATCGCGCGGATAAGGCGGGCGGGATTTTGTGCATCTATGTCGCCGGCGCGGCGCGGGTCGAGTTTTTTGAGCATCAAAAAAAGCTCCGCGGCGCTTTTTTTCACCAACTCCGCCCGCAGCTTTTTATTCGGCGGCACCTCCGGCAACACCATCTTCCCGAGCAAGGTCTCCGCGTAAAATCCGGTGCCGCCGACGACGATCGGTAGATGCCCGTGCTTCACGATCTGCGCGATTGTCCGAGCGCCTTCCCGCGTAAAACGCCCGGCACTGTAGAGCGCCTTCGGCGAAGCGACTCGGAGCAGATGATGCGGAACGCCGCGCATCTCCCGCATAGTCGGCACCCCCGCAATCACATCCATATCGCGATACACCTGCCGCGAGTCGGCAGAGATGACTTCGCCCCCAAACTCCCGCGCAAGCACGACCCCAATCGCCGTCTTACCTGAGGCGGTCGGCCCCACGATTGCGATTATTTTTTGTTTGCTGGTCATAGTAAAAAGAGAAAGGCCGGGAAAACGCGGAATGCGTTTTCCCGGCCTTGAATGTTTGGCGGATGTTCTATGTCGCCCGTGCCCGGCGCCCCGGCAACATGTCGGTGATGCCTGCGAGCTTGCTTGTGGCAACCTGCCTGGCCACGTCGAGTCGAGAAGCGGCAGGTTCCGGTGGCGGCTCCTTGGCCGGACTTATCACGGCCTCTGCGGACGCTGTCGCCGATTCTTCTTCTGATTCGGCAGCTGTTCCAAGAGTCGCTTCGGGAACGGGCTCCGGTTCGGGCTCAGGAGTCGGCGACATGGACGAAGCAAACAGATGACTGTCTCCGACCGGTTGCCGCCGCTCCTTCACGCCGGTATCGAACTCGCTGATGCCGCGACTGTTGAGAATCCAGAAACGGGCCATATCGCGCCCGGACTTCGGCACCCGGCCGATCTGTTCCCGAGCCACCGCAACCAAAAAGCCGACATTGGTCGAAACATCCAGCACCGTTGTCGCCTGCGGCATACCTTGCGTCCCGATCAGCGTCAGATGACCGGGACGCAGTCGCTTAGTGCAGTCATGGCTATCCTTCCAGACGTCGCCGACGACGTAGTACAAGGCCGGATCGACAACGGTCGGCTTGTTGAGCACCGGGAACGTACCCGGCTTGGAGATCCTGGGCGAATCGCCAGAAGTGCTCGAAGCACCGATTGAAGTGTCCATAAGGAAACCCTCCTCCTCGTTAAGTGAATGTACAAAACTCTTACCTACCAACACACTACGCCCTTCATATATATTTGTCAAGTTTTTCGGCACAAACCTGCATCAAAAATATGCTATACTGTGAGTACTAAAAGTGACCACCATTATGGCTAAAGACGAACCAAAAGTAAAAAAGGGGCATTACGGGGCGGATGAAATTACCGTACTCGAGGGGCTCGAGGCGGTGCGCCGCAGGCCGGGTATGTACATCGGCACCACCGGGCCGGACGGGTTGCACCATCTTATCTGGGAAATTTTCGATAACAGTCGCGACGAAGCGATGGGCGGGTTCTGCGACGACATCGAAGTCGTGCTTTTGCCCGACGGCTTCATTCGCGTTGCCGACAACGGCCGCGGCATTCCGGTTGACGTTCACTCTAAGACGAAAGTCTCCGCGCTCGAGACGGTGATGACCGTGCTTCACGCCGGCGGCAAGTTCGGCGGTGAAGGCTACAAGGTGTCCGGCGGTCTGCACGGCGTGGGCGCCTCGGTGGTGAACGCGCTCTCCACCTACCTGCGCGCGGAGGTGCACCGCGACGGCGGCGTGTTTATGCAGGAATACGCGATCGGCAAGAAGAAAGCGTCGATCAAGCGTCTCGGTCCGTCCAAGCTCCACGGCACCATCATTTCCTACACCGCCGACGGCACCATTTTCAACACACTCGACTACGATTTCCAGAAGGTCGTCTCGCATTTGCGCGAGCAAGCCTATCTCGTGAAGGGTCTGCGCATCACCATTGTCGACGCGCGCGAAAGCGCCTACAAGCTCCCGAAACCGGGTGAAGAATTCTACATCCGCGATTACCTTTTCGATTGTCCGTCGCAGACGTTCTACTTCGAGGGTGGTCTTGCGTCGCTCGTGTCGTTCCAAAATCGCCACCAGAAGCTGGTGCATAAAAACATCTTTACCGTTGATAAATTCACCGACGTGATTCAGGTGGAAATCGCGCTGCAATATGTGGACGACATTGCGTCGCGCATTCTGCCGTTTGCCAACAATATCTACACCAGTGAAGGCGGTACCCATATCACCGGCTTCAAAACCGCGCTCACTCGCGCCATCAATGTCTATGCCCGCAAAGGCAATCAGCTGAAAGAAAGCGAGGACAATCTGACCGGCGACGACGTGCTGGAAGGCTTGACCGCGGTCGTGTCCGTGAAGCTCCCGGAAGTGCAGTTTGAGGGCCAGACCAAAGCGAAGCTCGGCAGCGTGGAAGCACGCGGCGCGGTGGAGGCGGTGTTTACCGAAGCCTTCAATGAGTTTATGGAGGAGAACCCCGACGACGCTCGCGCGATCGTTGCAAAGTCTATTCTCGCGTTGAAAGCGCGAAAGGCGGCGAAGGCGGCGAAAGATTCCGTGCTCCGCAAAGGCGCGCTCGAGGGTTTCGGTCTCCCCGGCAAGCTTTCCGATTGTGCGACCAAAGACCCGACGGAATCCGAGGTGTTTATCGTGGAGGGAGATTCGGCAGGCGGCTCGTCCAAGCAAGGTCGCGACCGCCGCACGCAGGCGATCCTTCCGTTGCGCGGTAAAATTTTGAACGTCGAACGCGCGCGCTTGGACAAGATGCTCGCGTCGCAAGAAATCAAAAATCTCATTATGGCGCTCGGCACCGCGATCGGCGACATCTTCGATATTTCCAAGCTCCGTTATCACAAGATCATCATCGCGACGGACGCCGACGTCGACGGAGCGCACATCCGCACGCTGCTGCTGACGCTGTTCTTCCGCCATTTCCGCCCGGTCGTGGACGGCGGTTTCCTCTACATCGCCCAGCCGCCGTTGTACAAGATTAAGCGCGGCAAGGAAGTAATGTACGCGTACACCGACGAAGACAAATTCCGCCTGCTCGGCAAAGATGCGGAGCTCGCCGTGGAAGAAGGCGAGGGTGCTGAGCTCCCGCCGGAAGAAGGTTCCGAGGAAGAAGCCGCCGAGGAGCTCGCCGTCGCCAAAGGCAAAAAGCCCCCGAAGATCTCCATCCAACGCTACAAAGGTCTCGGCGAAATGAACCCCGAAGAACTCTGGGAAACAACAATGGACCCCGCCCGCCGCCAGCTCAAACAAGTCAACGTCAACGACGCCCAAGAAGCCGACCGCGTCTTCGACATCTTGATGGGCGAGGATGTCCCCTCAAGAAAATCATTCATTCAAAGCAATGCCAAGATGGCAAGCCTTGACTTGTAGTCAAAAATAGTAAAATATCTCTTCTAGAGCTTCCTTATAAAAGGGGTACAAAAGATGCCGAGAGCAGACTGCCTAGATGCCTGCGAGTGGCTGGCGCTTGCGATGCAGGCAACACCCGCAATCAAAATCATGGAGCCTCCAGAAGGTTCGCTGGGAGAAGTGCCGGCTCATTTGTTGGGCATATACTACAACCTTGCGGAACTACGGGGGCAATCGTGTGATGCGGCCGACCCCATCCGGCGTTGTTTGTCTGCAAATGCACTCTTGTGGGTGGAAAACCTGTTGGCGAATGCTTTGCACCATCACTTTCCGGAACTTTTCAACCGTGGGAAATATACCATTGTCGGAAGATTTCTGATTGCCGAGCCAAAATCGACGACCCCTTGTGCACGAAAATCCAGAAAGTAACCCTCCTAGCATCAACAGCATCGGCGCCACGAACTGAAAGGTTTGTGGCGCTTTTTTCTATATCCCCACACTCGCCATACTATGCCCGCGATCGCTCTCGCCACTCACATCATACGGGTTGACGATGATTGAAAAGGTTCCGTGGATTTGAGCGGATTGGGTCGGGTAGACTGCCGCGCCGGCGTTTTGGATGCGGCTGGTGCAGGTGTTTGATTGTTGGAAGGGGTAGGGGGTGCCGTAGTAGATTTGGGTCGCGGGGACGACGTCGCACGGAGGCTGTTGCGATTGGTATGGCTGCGCGTTGTTGTCTATATCCATCGCATACACGAATCCCTGTCCCGGCGCGAGCGCGGGTTGTGGCGGGGAGGTGTAGCGGGAGGAAGAGGGGAGTGTGGCGATAAAAATCCAACCGGCGGGCACCGTCGCTCCGCCGACATTTATGATACGAAACTGCACCACATCCGGCGCCGCGGCGAGGATGCGCACGGAGATGTTGGGGGAGGAGGCAGAGATGTTTGAAACTACGGAGCTGCCCCCTCGCCCCTTACGGGGAGAGGGCTGGGGTGAGGGGTGAAGGTCACCTGAGGCACCACTCGCCCCAACCCCCGCAACCTCCTTCGTCGTTTCAATCAAATGCAACCCGCGCTCCGATAGCAATTTATCAAACGGCACCAGCACTGCGTGCCCGATTGCCGGCACGATATGACGCACATTGAGCGCCGCGCATATAGCAAAGACCACCACCGCGGCCGCAATAAGATACAAACATCCATGATCCGCAATCTTCGCCTTGTCCATCTGAGTATATGCGTTATCCTACACTGTTTGTAGGTTCGCGCAAAGTCCTAAAACGAACCTAAAACGTATCAAACCGCGGTCTCGTCATTTGTTTATACAACTTGTACACACCCCAGAAAAAGAGTGCAAACGCGACCGGATAGAATGCCATTGGGTTAGCGACGCCGAAGCGGACAGCGGACAGTAAGATAATGTATGCGTTCAAGGTCCAGACCCATGCGGTGTTCATAAATGAACCCGACGTCCCCGGTTCGGAGCCACTCGTCGAAGAGGACGTTTCGCCGAATCCGGAGAGCGAGGGCGTAGAAGACGCGGAAATGGACAGAGTCGTGGATGCCGTCTGCACCTCCTTTAGTAAAGAGTTTTTCGTTTGCTTGATCTGGTCGTCGATGACTGCCGCCGCACCCTCGCGCACCTTGTCCACCGTCACAAATGCCGGCTGCAGCGTCTGCGCGACTGGCGGCGACACGTACTCGACCGCTTTCTGAATGTCGGAAGATGGCACGACCGCATTGTCCGGTTGCGCCGGCGGGGTGTTGGGCTTCGGCGCGGCGCTTACGGTTACTTCGGCGTTGGGAGCGAGCTTTCCGGAAGATGCAACCGGCGTCCCGTTCACGCTTTGCAACATTGCAGAAATAGCGTGCGAGCCGGTGGTCGGTGTCCAGGAAATGGAGACAATACGCGCTTCGCCAGGCGTCAGTGTAACCGCCAGCGAGCCAATTTCCACCCCCGCATCCGTGAACACCACCTTCCCGCTGAACGCATCCGCCGACGTATTCAGCACGCTGGCATAAATAAACACATTCGACCCCTCGGTCAGCGGCGTATGCGAAAAAAACACCGACTCCGCCACAAATCCGGCGCCGGTGGTGTCGGCGGGCGCCGCCAGCGCTGCACTGAAAGAAGCGGCGAATATAAGTGTGCCCAACAGAAAGGGTGCAGTGCGGCGGAAGTGGACACGTTGCATACCCCCATTATACCACCCAATTTTTCGACAACCTCGACCTTTTCCGCTATGATAGGTGTTGTAGCGTAGATGGGCATACACCTGGTCGGTTAGCTCAGTTGGTAGAGCATTCCCTTCACACGGGAGAGGTCACAGGTTCGAGTCCTGTACCGACCACAAACATACCCCTTCGGGGTGTGTTTGTGGTCGGTAGCGAGTGAACTGCTTTGATTCAGCAGAATCACCTACTGGGCACTCGCGGCAGGACTCGAAAGGGTTTTCATTATGACGCCGAGGCTTTGCGACCAATTTTTGTTAACCGAAGGTGTTACAAAAATGGAAGTACTCTTGTGGTGCGAGAGCGGCATTGAAAACCACCCGCGGCGGTAGCCGAGAGTCCTGTACTGATAAGTCAGCAGAAACTCAAGCTTGTGACCGAGTCCTGTACCGACACGAAAAGCGTTTTATGGTACAGTGTAAAAAGAGAGGTTAGTTTGAAAAGTCGGGGTGTCTTATAGTGGTATTATACACGCTTCGGGTGCGTGAAACCCGAGTCCGATTCTCGGCACCCCGACTTTTCAAACTAACCGTAGAAATACGGGCCCGTAGCTCACCTGGTAGAGCGCGTCATTCGCATTGACGAGGTAAGCGGTTCAAGTCCGCTCGGGTCCACAGGGTATAGACAAAAATTAGAATTGTGTTATCTGTAAAAGATAGGCATCTCTACATGTGTGATATAATAAAACCTAATCTCACCACCTCTGCCCATTTTGGACAGAGGTGGTTTCGCATTGGGGTCCATTACTAAATGATTGCTGGCAGCCTTATCTCCAAAGTATTGTTAAAAAAGCATAAGCCTAAACACTCATGATCAAAGAATATATAAAATATTTGAGAGATAATCCGCAAGGGTATTGGTTCAAAGTCAAACTCTATGGTTGGGGTTGGGTTCCGGTGAAGTGGCAGGGGTGGTGCGTCATCTTTCTCTATGTGGCGCTCGTACTGGTGCTTGTGCTCGCCAGAGAAAAGGATATTGCGGGAGTGCCTGATTCGGGAAGCAACGTTCTGGCATTTGCGCTGCCGATCATTATTCTGACCGTTCTTTTGATTATTGTCGCATACAAGAAAGGAGAAAAACCGCGTTGGCAATGGGGTTTGCCTAAAGAAAAATAATAGGTGCGTCGTGCGAGAGTGAGGATGGTATACTACTTTCAATATGCGAACAAATCTCGTAAATCCTGGCGCGAACGAATTGCGGTATGAGATCCGGGCTATTGTGGGGTTGGCGAAAAAGATTCAGGGGTTGGGGGTGCCGATTGTTTGGGAGAATATTGGGGATCCGATCGCGAAGGGGGAGGAGCCGCCGGTGTGGATTCGGGAGATCGTGAAGAGGGCGGCGGACGATCCGAAATCTTATGCGTACTCGCCGACGCCGGGGCTTGATGCGACGCGTGCGTACATCGCCAAGGAGCGCAATCTTGAAGGTGGCATTCAAATCACACCCGACGACATTCTTTTCTACAACGGCCTGGGCGATGCGATTTCTGCGATCTACGGGGGGTTGCATCCTTCGGCGCGCGTCATCGGGCCGAACCCGGCATATCCGACACACTCGTCGGCCGAAGCGGCGCACGCGGGGAGTCCGCATTTTTCGTACCGTCTCGACCCGGAGAATGGCTGGGCGCCGGATCTCGAAGAACTCGAACGCACGGTCGCAGCACATCCGGACATTGCCGGCATACTCATCATCAACCCGGACAATCCGACCGGTTTCGTCTATCCGGAAGAAACGCTCCGCCGGATGGTGGACATTGCGCGGCGCTACAACCTTTTTATGATCTCCGACGAGATTTACTCGAACCTGGTGTACGCCGGACGCGAGATGAAAAAGCTCGCGTCGATCATTGGGGAAGTTCCCGGCATCGCGATGCGCGGTATCTCTAAAGAATTTCCGTGGCCGGGCGGACGCTGCGGCTGGGTTGAGTTCTATAATCGCGATAAAGACGAGAACTTCGACCGCTACGCGCGCTCGCTGATGGACGCGAAGATGCTCGAAGTCTGCTCGACCACGCTGCCGCAAAAGGTGTTGCCCGAGGTGATGAGCGACCCGCGGTATATGCCGTATCTCGCGGAGCGCACCGCCGCCTACCAGCGCAAGAGCGCGCTCGCGAAAAAAATCCTCTCTGAGATTCCCGAAGTCATCGTGCATACGGCGGGCGGCGCATTTTATATGACGGTCGTCTTCCGTGACGGTGTTCTCAACGACAAACAATCACTGGAAATGTCGCCCGAAGCGGCCGCAATCATCGCCCCGCACCTCATTGACGCAAAACTCGACCAATGCTTCACCTACCAACTCCTCGCCGCCACCGGCATCTGCACCGTCGCCCTCTCCTCCGGCTTCAACGCCGACCGCCACGGCTTCCTGTCCGATTGAAAGGTGCACCGGACTCTTAATCTTATCGGAAGGGTAGATCCGAACCACCGCCTCCTCCACGCGGCGGATCCGGTAGAGCGACCGATAGAGTTTGGCGTGAAATTGACTATTCATGCCCGGGCGCGCTGGGCAGCTGTTCGCCAGTCCTCAAGCAAATTCGTCAGGCTCTGCTCAAATTCGATTTTGGGTTTCCAGCCGGTCGCCTGGCTGAATTTAGTAACGTTGGGGATCTGCAACGTCACGTCTTTGGGGCGTAGAAGGGTCGGATCCAACCGGGTTTGGATTGGGATCCGTGCCCGCGCAACCAAGTGCGTGAGAAAATCACCGACCGTCATCGTCGTCGTTCCGCCGATATTGTAAACCTCACCCGGTTCACAGTAGATAATCGCTTCCCAGTACGCCCGCATGGCATCGCGAACATCGATCAACGTCCGCACGCTATTGAGGTTGCCATGGCGGAGATCGTTGGTTTGCAGGCCTTCCTCAATCCACGCGATTTGTCGCGCGAAACTAGTCGCAAACAAGTCGGTCCGACGCGGGTTCAGGTAGGCAAACATCCGAGTGCGGATAATTTGCATTTTGTAACTGGTGTAGTAGCTGTAGCCAAGCAAATCTTGGGTGACCTTGGAAACGGCGTACGGACTCGCTGGACAAAGTGGGCAGTCCTCTGTGATTGGCACATTCTTCGGATCCACCTGACCGTAAACCTCAGAGGTGCTGCACAGCTGGATGATTGGATCGAGACCGGCAAGGCGGATCGCTTCAAAAAGATTGGCGGTGCCGAGGATATTGTTACTTAGCACGGCAACGGGTTCAATGAACGATGCTCGCACATTGGCATGAGCTGCCAGATGAAAGATTGCATCAGGTTTAACTTCACGGAGCACAGTCAAGACGGAGCCCAGATCCATCAGATCGGCCTCGTGCAACTGAATCCGGTCGAAGATGCCCGCCAAATTCTGGTTGGCGGTCGTGCTGTGCCAGCGCGCCAGTCCATGGACGGCGACTCGCGGCTGGTGCTGGACGATATACTCCGCCAAATAACTGCCACCGGAACCGGCAACCCCGGTGATCAGAACGCGCTGGAATGTCCGGGGATTAGCCATGCTGAGGCGACGCAAGCTCCTTGAACGTTGTCAGCTGCAGCCGCGCCCGGTCAGCTTCGGCGGCCGAATAGTCTTCGCCGGGATCGTAAAAAATTATCTGACTCCCATTAAAATCGAACTGGAACGGAACGAGGAGCAGGCGGTTCAGCCGTTCCCGGACCGCGCGTTGGCACGCCGGTGGCACGAACAACAACATGCACCCGCCACCTCCCGCGCCGGTCAATTTTCCCCCGAGTGCCCCTGCCGCACGGGCCGCCTCGTAAATCGCGTCGACATCCGGGTTGGTCACTTGCGCAGAGAGGCTCCGCTTCGCCAGCCATGCCTCGTGCAGCAGGTTCCCGAAATCAATTAGATCTTGTTTTGTGT
>Ga0118677_10009417_pt1 | contig 15263 bp, 11 predicted proteins | sample AliMusrvi5mmetaG_FD_86154 | JGI IMG/M metagenome (GOLD analysis project Ga0118677, IMG submission 86154)
GCGACATGGGCAGTCACACGATGGACTTGTTATGGAATGCGATCGATGCCGGCCTGCCGACGTCTGCCGAGGCGAAAGGCGAGGCATTCAACCCCGACGTCACTCCGGTGGAATGCGAATCACATTTCGATCATCCCGCCAACGACTGGCGCGGCCCGGTGCGTGTGAGTTGGTACCAGGGCGGGGCGATGCCTCGGTCGCCGAAGCCCGCCATCAACCTACCCGCCATCGACCACGGTGCGATGTTCAAAGGCTCCAAGGGTTTTTTGATAGCCGACTTCGAGTCGCGCATGTTGCTGCCAGTGGGCGACAACGCGGATCTAACGTATCTGAAGCAGCGCACGCCTAAAACGCTGCTGCCGCCGCTAGGTCATTTCCAAAAGCAATGGTTCGATGCCTGCAAGAATCCCAGTCTCAAGACCGCCTGCGACTTCGAATACAGTGGCAACATGATCGAACAGATGTTGCTGGGCCTGGTCGCCTATCGGGTCGGTAAGAAACTCGAGTACGATGGTGCCACCGGTCGCGTCACCAATGTCCCCGAAGCCAACGAGCTGCTGCGGCGCAAATACCGCAACGGCTGGGCCCTCAACGGCTGAGGGGGAAATTGAACATGCTTGACAGAGTGGCTGTACGGAAGTCGGGTTCTGAGTGCTGAATCACGCATCGGGCATCTTTCTGGTTTTGTATTAAGACCAGAAAGCAGAGCGCCCGGGCTGGCGTATTGCAGCTCATGATTTCGGCGAGGTATGGTTCACTCATCGGGTTGCTGGCAGCGCCGCTGCTGGCGGCACAACTGCCTGCGCTGCTGCCCATGCCACAGGAGGTTGTAATGTTAGACGGGCAGTTGCGTCTCTCCTCACCCTGCTCGATTCAAGCCGAGACCTCCGCCGATGCCGCGCGCTTGACCGGGGTGTTGAGTGCTTGCGGCGTGACGGCTAGCAAGGCGGACGGCAAGACGCCGGCGCTGATTCGCCTGCAGCGTGGTGCGGTGAAAAACCCGTACGGTTTCGCTGGTGCCTATCAACTCGAGGTGGCCACGCACGGCGTCACCGTCACCGCCGCCGATTCCGCTGGGTTTCTGTACGCGGCGGAAACCCTGCGTCAACTCGTTATTCCCGCAGCCGGCGCACCCACGCTTGCCTGCGTGATGATCCGCGATTGGCCCGCTTTCCCGATCCGCGGATTCATGTTAGACACCGGCCGCAATTATCAGTCCCCGCAATTGCTCAAGGAACAAATTGAGGTGATGGCCCGTTACAAATTAAATGTCTTTCACTTACATTTTACGGACAACCCCGGCTGGCGTTTGGAAAGCAAGGTCTATCCAAAGGTCACCGATCCGGCGTCAATGACTCGCTTGGCAGGGAAGTATTACACGCAGCAGGAGTTCCGCGATCTGATGGATTTCTGTCGTACACGCGCTATCACACTGATTCCGGAAATGGACATGCCCGGCCACAGCGCGGCCTTTCGCAAGGCACTTGGCATCTCATCCATGAACGCCCCGTCATCGCGTAAAATCCTCAAGGACTTGCTCACCGAGTTGGCCTCGTTGGCCCCCGCCGAGGTCATGCCTTACATCCATCTCGGTACCGACGAAGTGCGGGAACCCGCCGAAAAAGTCGATGCCACCTTCCTTCCGGAAATGGCCGCTCATGTCCGCAGCCTCGGCCGCGAGGTGATTGGCTGGCATAAGGGCCTCGAGGACACTTCTGACAAACAACGCATCACCCAACTCTGGGCCCGCACCAACCCTCTGCCGAATAACCCCTTTATTGACAGTCGCTCGACCTATCTGAACCACATGGATCCCTTCGACGCGGTGTCCTGTTTATTTTTCCAACAATCCTGCCGCACGCCGTATGGTAATGCCAAGGCCCGCGGCGCCATCCTCTGTTCGTGGCCGGACATCCGCATCGAGCATGAACGAGACCAACTCAGCCAAAATCCCATCTATCCAGGCATGCTCACCTTCGCCGAGTCGCTCTGGCGCGGTGTGGCAACCGACGACAAGGAAGCGTATTGGGCGAACCTCCCGCCGCCCGGCACTCCTGAGTTTGCACGCTTTTGCGAATTTGAGGTTCGTCTGTTAGATCATAAGGCGCGGTTTTTCGTCGGGAAAGAGTTTCCTTATGTCAAACAAACCGACTTGCGCTGGAAAATAATCGGACCGTTTCCCCACGGCGGCAACGTGAAACAGGAATTTCCAGTCGAGAATATGTTGGCTGAAACCTACCAGGTTGATGGCAAGGACTATCGATGGATGGATCGAGAATTTGCCGCCACCACCGTGCATCTCAAGCATTTTTTCGGCTTTGGCGCACCACTCACAGCCGCAGAAGGCACCTGCTATGCGCTGACGCATATCTGGTCGCCCCGGGCACAAGACATGCCGGTGTGGATAGGCTTTCACACTTGGTCAACCTCGGACCGTCGCGGCGGGCCAACCCCCGCCTTGGGCGAGTGGCATGCGAAACAGCCGTGGGTACGCGTCAATGGCAACCTCATCGCACCACCCACTTGGAAGCATCCCTCGCTGCCTGCCGCAAGCGCAGAGATTCCTCTAACTGACGAAAACTACGCCTGCCGAGCCCCTTCGATGGTGCCCATCAAGCAGGGCTGGAACGAGGTGCTTTTGAAAGTCCCCCAGCGCAAGGGTGACTGGAAATGGATGTTCACCTTTGCGCCGGTGGGTGACACCCGCGGGTTGCGGTACTCAGCATCCCTCAACCCGTGAAGCACACTGGTTTGTCCAACCAACCAGCAAAGAATGTCCTTGCGCCACCGTAGTTGAGTTCATGCTTCGCTTCATCAACCCTCTGCTATCTTGCATGCTCCTCAGTGCGGCCGCCGCTTCTGGAGAGTCATTTGAGAATATTCCCGCCGGTCCGCTCACCAGCGTGACCACCGCGCTCGGCCACTGGACGGCAGAGGTTAGGCACGCCAGCGTGGTTGGAAACCGCGGCCACAGCGGCACTCACTCGCTGAGACTGGGCGAACATGGCAATGCGCGGGTTGTGCTTGAGCTGGCCACCCCCACCACTGTGGGAGTCGGTTTCTCTTGCTTCGCCGAGCGTTGGACCAAGCGTCCGCCTTTTGAGTTCACCCTGGAGGCCAAGGTTGCCGATGCATGGCAGCTACTCCATCGCGCGGCTCCCGACGAAGTGAAGGTCGGCGGCTTTCTAGCAAATGTTAGGACGAAACTCCCAGTTGGCACACACGAGCTGCGTTTTTCCTGTGGCTCTGATGAGGACGGCGGAATTCTGTTGGACGATGTGACGATTTCCGAACCCGGCCCCTTGCACGCCACCCAAGTGACAACTACACAACCGGTATGTCCGGTTATGTTGCGAGCCAATTTCAACCCGGTTCTCGGGTTCTGTATCACCGTCACTGGCAGTGAGGGCTCCCTCAAACTCGACGGTCTCGAACTAGGCATGGACGGCAGCTCCCACCCCGCAGACATAGAGCGAGTAAAGATCTTTGCAGGCACCTCCGCGCCCCTCGATCAAGGAACCGACCTGGTGGCGGAAACGACTCATACTAACGGAAAAATCTCACTTGCGTGCAAGCGCGATCTGGTACCCGGTGACAATTGGTTCTGGATCTCACCGGTATTGCATACAAACGCTGATATAGACGGACGCATTGATGCCTCGCTCTGGCGCGTTAAGGTCGGCGGAATTGTGATAGAGCCAGCCGTGCCCTCGCCGGCCGGCTCGCAACGCATCGGCGTCGCTGTGAAACTCCCCGGCGATGATAGATCCAAGGCATTCAGAATTCCCAACTTGGTGCGGACAAAAAAAGGCTCGTTGCTGGCGGTGTATGATGTGCGTTACCGCCACGCCGGCGATCTGCCGGCTGATATCGACATCGGGGTTTCCCGCTCGTCGGATGGCGGCCGCTCATGGGAACCAATGCACTTGGCCTTGGACATGGGCAACGACCCCAAGTTCAGCTACGACGGCGTGGGCGACCCCTGCACACTAGTCGATGAACTCAGCGGTCGCATTTGGATCGCCGCCTCGTGGAGCCATGGCAAACTCGGCTGGAATGGCTCGAAACCCGGCTTGGCACCCGAGGCAACCCACCAGTTAATGATGACTTGGAGCGACGACGATGGCCGCACTTGGGCCAAGCCCCGCAATCTGACAAACGAGTTGAAGAACCCGGCCTGGCGGCTGATGCTACAAGGACCGGGTGCCGGCATCACCATGAAGGATGGCACGTTGGTGATGCCCGCGCAGTACCGTGCTGCCGATGGTCCTCCCGATCAGGGGAAACCGTTTTCAACCCTCATCTGCTCCTCAGACCATGGCAAGTCCTGGCACATCGGCACCGGCGTCAAGAGCGATACCACCGAGGCCCAGATCGCCGAACTGGCGGACGGCTCGCTGATGATCAATTGTCGCGACAACCGCGGCGGTTCGCGGACTGTGGCAGTGACCCGCGACCTCGGCCAGACATGGACACCCCATCCGACGGATCGCAAGGCGTTGCGCGAACCGGTATGCATGGCCAGTCTGATGCGCTGGCAGCACCCGCAGCACGGCGATTTGATGTTTTTCTCCAATCCTGACGCCACCGACGGTCGCCATAACATGTCGGTAAAGTTGTCAAACGATCAAGCGCTCACATGGCCAGAATCTAGCACAAGAATGTATGACTCGCGGTCTTGCTTCGGTTACTCGTGCCTCAGTATTGCTGATGCCCAACACCTCGGGGTGCTTTATGAGGGCAGTGGCTCTATCCTGTTTCTCCGGCTGCCTCTCAGCGAATGGTTCCACTAGAACGCATCAACCGGCGTGCACCTCCACAATTTTTTCCATCGGGGTGAGTTTGGCTTCAAGCGCGGCAACAAAGCCGAACTGATTGCGGCAGCGATCAAGGTTATGAGTGGGGTGCTTGATTTTGAAATAGATATCACCCTGCAAATAATCAGTTAGAAAACGAATACCGCACTCCAAGGTGAGCAGTTTGCCGGCGAACGCGAGATGGGCGATTTCGGTCGTGTTGAGAAACGTTTTGGCGGCACCGAGATAACCGCGCACGAGGGACTCAAAGCGATCCAGGCGCACGTCCAAGCGGCTCAAATCCAGCTCGTCCTCACGCAGGGTAGGCGTGGCGGTGCGGACCATGTCGCCAAAGTCATAGAGGGCCGAGCCGGGCATGGTGGTATCGAGGTCGATCACGCACACACCTTCTGCGGTGACGTCGTCGAGCAGCACGTTGTTGAGTTTCGTGTCGTTGTGGGTGACTCGTTCGGGGATGGCTCCAGACGCAATGAGATCGGTGATGCGGGCGCATTCTTCCGCTCGCGACAGCACAAAGGCGATCTCCGGCTTCAAACCGGCAGCACGATGGCAGGCATCCGCTTTGATGGCAGCACGCAGGGCCGCTAGGCGTGTCGGGGTGTGGTGAAACTGTGGGATGGTCTCATGCAAACGGTCGCCGCCGAGGTCGGCCGCAAGTTTTTGGAAATTGCCGAATGCCTTGGCTGCTTGATAGGCTTGTTCGTTCGTCTCGATCTCGTCGTAGCCTCGGGCGCGTTCGATAAACGGATAGGCACGCCACACATTGCCTACTGCGTCACATGCGTAGGGTTTACCATCGTGCGCCGGAATACAGGTGAGCGTGCGCCGACGGGCTTCCGGGTTGCCCTCCTCAAGCAATCGCGCCAGCGAGTGGCGGGTTACTCGCTCGACGTTTTCCATCAGCTCGAACGGCGTCTTGAAAACATAGGTGTTAATGCGCTGGAGAATGTAGCGAAGGCGCTGGCCCGCTTGGTCGAAGGTGCCGCAATAGGTGTCGTTGATATGTCCCGACCCGTAGATTGATCCGTGTACAAAGTCGGCTCGCAAATCAAACAGGTTGGCAATTTCACGGAGGTTCGGGACAATGGATGGTGGGGTCATGGCAGTGGTTTGTTGCAAATGAAACAGGGGGGTTATGGGGCAAACGTGAAGTCGATCTCCGCTGCACTCGCGAAGTCATCACCATCATGTGCGCTGAGGGCGGTGAATTTCACGTAACGTGCCGAAGCGGGCTGTTTGAAGCGGATTTGTTGGAGCGCCGCAGCGTCCGCTAAATCGCCTTGCGCACATGCCTCGCCCCAGACCACGCCGTCGGCACTGAGGTGGACCGTGAAGCTCTTGATGCGGCCATTGCGGCTGTCTTGGCGCGGCAGCAACGTCATCCCTGCGAGCTTTTGGGATTTGCCAAGATCAATGATCACTGAATGCGGGTATTTTGCTAGAAACAATCCATATTGCGTGTGCCAGATGGTGGACGCCTTGCCATCGATGAGATGTTCTGCTTCGCCTTCACCGGGTTGTTCGCTGGTGGTTTTGACAATCGACCAGGCATCGCGAGGATGTGGTTCCTCGAGTGATTTTCTGGCAACCACATCCAACTCTGCTAGAGCCGTCCACGGGTTGCCCTTCACAGCGCTTAGCACTAACAGACGGATGAATTTCACGGGACGCGGCGCGCTGAACAGCAGGTGTTCCAATCCTGAACCGCCCTTGAGAGTGGCTTTTGCCGCCGGAGCACCCCACGTCTTGCCGTCGATGCTGGTATAAATCTCGCAGTCTTTGATCCGGCCGTTCTCATTGTCCTGGCGCGGTAGCAGGGTGACTCCGCTGACCTCCGCCTTAATGCCGAGGTCAATGACGAGTTCATGGGGTGGGCGAGGGGCGCTTCCCTGCCAGCGGGTGTGCCAATAGGTGTCGGGCTTGCCATCGATGGCGTGGATCGCATCGCCCTCACCCGCTTCCTCACTATCGGCCCGGACGATCTTCCAGGTGTCGTGCGTCAATGCGAAGGGAAATTCCTGTAAGGTGGGAGCGGAGCGGATGAATCCCGCCACTTCTGCCATTGCCTCCACCGTGCCCGCCTGCCGCAACGCAAAGGATGTCTGCCAAGCTTGCCATTCGCCGCCGTCAACCCGGTAGCGGATCACTGCACGCGGCGTCGCGCAGGATAGCGCGATCCGACCGCGATGGTCGCGTTCAATGGTCACAGGCGCAGTCACGGGTACCATGGCGCGGGCCACTCCTGCAGGATCGGCACCGGCTAACAAGGGCCGGATTATGAAGCCGAAGTTATAGGAACCGGAGCGGACGATGTCGCGAGCCAGCGGCGGCGGTCCGCAACTCGCACCGCCGAGGCCGAGGACCTGAGCGTCGAGTGCCAGCACGGTGCGTGTGGACGTCTGCAAGTCCGCCGGGTGGCGCGATGCTAGCAACTCCATGGCCGTCCATGACAGCGCGCTGGCCGACATCGTCTCGCCTCGTGTGGCGAACACCAAGCCGCGACCGCTAGAATCGGTTAGGGCACACCAGCGGACGTCCTCGTGATTGGCCATGTCCATCGGTTTCGGATAGGGAACGAAGAGTTGGCTTACGTTGCGAGTGTATTGACCGATGTCCGAACCGGTTTTGCGGTCTGGATAGTTCTCCTCCGGCCCGCGGCCATACCAAGTGAAGTGATCCAGCGTCGGCGAAACCAACCATTGCTGGCCGATCTTGGGTAACACAATCGAGGGCCCTACACCCGAGCCGGAAAGATCAACCGCCACAGTGCCATCTGGAAAAATTGACCATGCCAGTGAGCTGTCAAAATGAAAATCGTTCTCTCCGAGTGCGCGGCCTGTCTCGATCTTGTGCGCACCGCTGTTTTGCTCCGGCACCCGGTCGGCGCTCAGACCTTGCGAACGGATGCGTGCGACAACCCGCACAACATCTGGCATCGTGTGATCCACTTTGATGTCAAGCGCCTTATCGGCTAGAGTGTGCAACCCGTTGCCGAACCAGCCATTGGCGGTCCATTTATCATTGTCGGTGAAGGCGCGGAACGCATTGAGCTTGGAGGTACCCGCGAGCATTTCCTTGCCGCCATAGATCAGTGAGGCGAGGCCTCCGGTCTTGCGGTCGAATATGGCAGTGAACGGTTTGCTAGACGCTGCTGCCGTCGTCCCGTTGCAGTTCACCACGATCCGCTCCGCCTGCTCCTCCACCGTGAACCCGGCGGGTTTGGTGCTGCGTGCGATCACTGGCCGCTCACGCGTCGCTGGACCAATAGGCAACTGGCAGGCGGCCACTTCATAACCTGCTTTTTGCCAGGAGCTATCCACCCTCAGGTGAAACGATACCCGCAGTTGGCTACCGGACGAAGCGCCCATCATGCTCGCCTTGAACGGAATCACCAAACGCGTTGAGTGGCGCGGTGTAAGGTCTAGCGGCGGCAACGTGCCGTCCTCAATGAGCTTGCCATCTTCACTGAGTGACCAACGAATGTCGAAGTCCGACAAATTGCGGAAAAAATATTTGTTAAACACTTCGACAGTAGCTGGTTTGCCGGTCACCGCAGTGACCGAGATGTCCTGATAGACCCGCTTCACCTCCCAAAATGCCGGCTTCGGGTCGCGGTTGGCGAACACAACACCCTTGAGGATAAACAGCCCGTCGTTGGGCTTGTCACCAAAGTTGCCACCATAGGCCGCGAATTTTTTAACGCCGGCCTCGGGCTTGCCGCGTGCCAAATCGACCGTCACCTTGCCCGCGATTTCCTTGGCGTAAATCGCCTGGTCCTGCCATTCCCAAATCGAAGCGCCAATGATGTTATCGCTGGATTCGATGGCCTGCCAATAGTCGGCCAGATTACCTAAAGCATTGTTCATTGTGTGGGCGTATTCGCAGATATAGAATGGCTTCTTACGGTTGCGCTGTGCGGCCAGCGACGCCACCCAATCGACGCCGGGATACATCGTGCTTTCAACATCAACAATATCGCTGTTGCGTTCATAATGGTCGGGGCGTGAGCGGTCAATCGCCTTGAGCGCGTCATGCGCCGCCTGAAAATTCTTGCCGGGCCCGGCCTCGTTGCCCAGCGACCAGAAAATGACCGACGGGTGGTTTTTGTCGCGCTGCACCATGTTCGTGACGCGAGCCACATGAGCCGCCTTCCATTCCGGCGGATGGGATAGGGATGCCTCGCCGTAATAATAGCCGTGCGACTCGATGTTCGCCTCATCCATCAGATAGATGCCGTGCCGGTCGCACAATTCATACCAATACGGGTCATCTGGATAGTGGCAGGTACGGACGTGGTTGATATTGGCTTCCTTGAGCCGGATCACATCTTGCAGCATCTGTGCGCGGGTTACGGCGTGGCCAGTGTCCGGGTTCATCTCATGGCGGTTGGTGCCTTTGAGTTTGACTGCCTGGCCGTTGATGAGATAGCGCCCACTTTGGATCTCTACCTTGCGGAAACCGGTGCGCAGGCTCACGGCTTCGAGGGGACGGTTTCCTGCGGCCTGGGTTTCAATCACCAACGTATATAAGTTGGGAGTCTCGGCCGTCCATTTCAAGGGGTTATCAACCTTCAGCGACATCTCCATTTGCCGCTCTGCGCCGGCCCCAAGCGCTTCTCCAAAGGGTAACTCCGCAACGGCGGCCTCTTTGCCCGCAGCATCTAGCAATACCCCTTTGACCCTGCTTGCCGCCAGGGGATTTTCACCTAGATTTCTAACATCTATCTTCACCGTGAGCGAGCCGTTATGATAGTCGGCGTCCAGATTGGGGATCGCGAACACATCGCGGATTTGGAGTTGAGGCGTGGCGTGGAGATAGACGCTGCGGAAGATCCCGCTGAGCCGCCACATGTCTTGGCACTCAAGATAACTGCCATCCGAGTATCGATAGACTTCGGCGGCGATGATGTTGTCACCCGGTTTGAGGGCACGGGTGATATTGAAACAAGCGGGCGTGCGGCTGTCTTTGCTGAAGCCGATGTAAGTGCCGTTGATCCACAGATAGAAGAAGGAGTCCACCCCATCGAACGTTACGAACACCTCCTTGCCGTCCCAGGCCGCAGGCACGGTGAAGGCACGCCGATAACTGCCCACCGGATTGCGGTCCTTGAAAGCCGGCCAATCCTGGGGTGGTTCACCCATCACCCGCGGCCAGTCGCGCTTGAAGGTATAACTCTGGTTGGAATAAATCGGCGTGTCGTAGCCTTCGAGTTGCCAGTTCGAGGGCACCGGGATCTCCTTCCACGCCGCCACGTCATAGTCCGGCCGCTGAAAACCCACCGGCCGCTCGCTCGGATTGCCCACCCAGTGGAACTTCCACGCCCCGTCTAACGACTGGAAAAACGGCGACGTTTCGCGTGCCACCGCCGTGGCAAGCGCCGCTGCCGGGAACGACATGAAGCTAGCCCGCGGCTGCTCTTTGTTGAGTGACAGGTTTTGCTCTTGTTGCCACTCGGTTCCGCTTGGACCGTCAACGGCCGATGCCAATGCGCCACCACCCCATCCGAGTACCAAGATGGAACCAGCCAGTCTCATTCCTAGCCAGGAGGCCACATGCCGCAGTGGCGGCTTTTCCGGCTTCACCCGCAGCCGGGTGGCCGCTGGTGCTTGGCCGGACGCTGCTACCAGGCGCCTGCCTGCCGTCATAGAATTGCTCACCAATGTCCGAAACATACGCCTTTCGTACAGGTGTGGCAAACGCTTGGCGAGCGCATTTCTTCCTAAATGGGCGGTCTGAATACAAGACCAGAGTCCACAGGTTGAAGACTACTTTTCACCGAAGATCCCCGCCGCCGTCCGACAAGCCGGATCCATAACGGATTCAAAGCAGGTGGTCGGTGTATAGCGAAAGCCGCTTTCTTTCTCCCGCAACTGCGTGCCTTGTGCCAAGGACCAAACTTCATGAATGCGGGAGTGCAGCACGCCGAAGAAATATTCGTCGGAGCGGGCGAATACAATAATAACGTTAGCCGGGATAACAACCGTCGGAAGCCAAACGAATAAACGATGCTTGGCAAACATGCAAGTTGCCAGATAGCGACTGAGAGGCAAGAACGCCTGTCGCATGGCAGGGCGGCTCTCCGCGTAACGCCACCAGTTGTCCCTGTATGTCTGGCGGTTGTGTCGGCTGCGGCAGATGAGAGATTGGAATTGATGGTTTCAGTAGCCTTGCCGTCGAGTCTGTGAGACCTCTCTGCCTCGGGAGGAACACGCCCGCGCCAGTTTGCGAAAATCCGATCCACATATTCGTCGCCCATTTCACGGCGGAGCATTTTGCCGCCAAGGAACGGCGGATTGCCAACGATGAAATTCACGGTGGGCCACTCGGGTTCGCCGTCATCACTAACAATAGCGTCCATGCGGCGGATGTTTTCGGAGAGGGGCCGCAAGATGGGATCGGCGGGGAAGCCGAAGCCATTGGCGCGAATCCATTGCAGCCAACCTATCCAAACGGTCATTTGTGCCAAGTCATGAGCATAAGAATTGATTTCCATGCCGTAGAGTTGCCACGGCCCGACCATGGGCAGGAATGAGCCAAGGCCGTTGTCGTTGCCATACAGGATGGCCTCTTTTTCCAAGTCTTTCAGGCGGAGCAACGCAACGTCAAGGAAATTTCCGGAGCCGCACGCCGGGTCAAGAATCCGCACACGTTGCAGGCGGTCAAGGAAGCGATGCAAGATGCTCCCCGCCTCACCGAGTACCTTTTTCAGGGCGGCGGCGTTCAGTGGTTTGGCCGGGGCGGCGGCAGCAGAGGGCCTGCCTGCCGCGTCGGCGCAGGCAGGCGTCTTGTGCCCGGTTGTGAGCAAGTTGTGAATAACGCTGGTGCATTCGTTCCACTCCCGGCGGAGCACGGTCATCATGACGGTGGCCATCGTCTCGAATAGCTGGCCAAGGATTTTCCCGAAGCGGGCAGGGTCGCTGCGGGAGGATTTTACGATTCGGCTGAGGACTCTATCAGGTAAAAGCCGGGTGTCTTCGGCAAACAGACAGAAGACAATCCGGTCAAGGAAATGAGCGACGGAGGCGGGGTCAAGGCCGCGTTGTCGCATGGCGGCGGCGATTTCCGCAAAGCGCCGGGCGGCGTCCTCGGTGACGGCAACGCTTGTGCGAACGGGATGCAGCGTCTCGGGATTGTGGAAAACGGCGCGAAGGATGCCGACATTGCGGACTTCGCCAAGACTCTCGAGTGGGATTTCATGGGTCGCGGAAACAGTGCCGGTGAAATGGGTGTGACCGATGATGCGGTCAAGGTCGCAAACCACTAACAACGGCGGGTTTTCAAGGGCGTTGCGGTAGCGCAAGAGTGGGTCATAAGCAGCAGCAAGATCCTTGTGTTTGCCCTTGTATTCAAAGCCAAAGAAGCCGCGCTTCCACACATCCGCGAAACCGTCGCCGCCCGCATGCTTGGCCGCGCCTTTTTCAAAACAGAAGGTGCGGCGCGGGATGAAAGATGGGATGGAATTGGCGAGAAACACGCGGGAGGGCGGCCCAATACTGTTCGGTTAGCTTTTTTTCGTGGTGATTGAAGACTCCGGGCGCTCGGTGAGCTCGCCGAACGCCCGCCGCCTTACCAAACCAACCCACTTTGCACCTCGACAATACTCAGTCTTCTAGCCACCTTCCCGGTCGTGCCAACTGCACTGCCCGGTAACGGAGACAATCACCGGGCATCAAAAACAAGAACGAATACAGAAAGGAAAAATGTAAATGAAACAGATCATGGGTTTGATTATATCGACAATGATGGTGGCTGGCATTGCATTTGCAGGGTCGAATGACGACAAGGAAGCCAAGGCGCTGGAATCTGGGCTGCAATGGCTCGCTCAATGTGACCAAGCTAAATACGGTGAAAGTTGGAAAAATGCGGCGACCTATTTCAAGAACGCCGTAAAAAAGGATCAATGGGAACAGATGGTTGCGGCGGTCAGAAAGCCTCTGGGAAAAGTGGTGAAAAGGGATGTGAAATCACAAAAGTATCAGACCGCCGCTCCTGGTGCGCCAGATGGTGAATATGTGATCATTCAATTCGACAGCACATTTGAGAATAAGAAAGAATCAACGGAGACATTGACCATGATGATGGACAAGGACCGGGGGTGGCGGGCTGCCGGCTATTTTCTGAAATAGCGATCAGAGCCCCGACAAAGCATCTCCACCGAATCACTGACAAGCCCAACCTTTTCCAGCACAACCACAGCCCGGCCGCCGGTCACCGGTGGTTTTGAACGTTGCTCAAGCAACACCGCATAGATCATCCCCCTCATGGCCCAAGCAGATTTTCCAGAGCCCGTCAAATCACTCATCAGCGAATTGAAACGCCTGCCGGGAATCGGCCCGCGCAGTGCCGAGCGAATCGCTATCTGGCTGCTGCAAAGCCCGAAAGCCGATGCTCCCGCGCTAGCCGCCGCCCTCAGTCATGCCAAGGCGAGCATCGTCGCCTGTCCGGTGTGTGGGTTTTTCGCAGTCCATGGCTCCTGCCAACTGTGCGAGGATCCCAAACGGGACGAGCGCATCCTCTGCGTGGTCGAGCAAGCCACCGACGTGCTGCCACTCGAACGCTCCGGCGCGTTCCGCGGACGTTACCACTGCCTCGGCGGCAAGCTCTCGCCGCTAGATCGCGTGTCACCCGAGGACCTGCGCATTCCCGCCTTGCTCCAGCGCGTCGAGGCCGCGACGGAGGACCTCGAAGTCATCCTTGCGCTCGGTGCCGACGTCGAAGGCGAGGTGACCGCCAACTATCTGGCAGGCCTGTTGCGCGGCCGCAAATGCCGCATTTCCCGCATTGCCCAAGGTCTGCCAGCCGGCGGCGGCCTCGAACATGCCGACGAACTGACCCTCCTGCGTGCCATCGAGGGCCGACGCGATTGCAGAAGCGGCCTGTGAGCGTCGAGTGCATATTTTTACCCATTTTTAAGGGGGGTGTTTTTGGCCGTAGTTGGCCGGCCGGATATCGGAGCGGTATCATCTCCGGCACTTCTAGCGGGTTGCCGACCAACGAGCACCAGTCGGAAACCCCCAACGGCGCGTCCCAATCCCCGGAAATCGTTGCAACTAAGGTCGTTGCACATGAGCTACTTGGAGCGCATTACCATTGACCCCGGTACCCGCAGTGGCAAGCCCTGCATTCGCGTCACGCGCATCGCGGTGACTGATGACACGCGAGTGTGGTCTGCTCGGCCTTGCTGATGAGGATGTGTGGGAATATGCCCGCCATCACGGTTTCGCCATCATTTCGAAGGACTCTGACTTCCAGGATCAAACTCTGGATTTTTCTCTCAATTCACAGTAACGACAGGCTGGAAGCCCGTCGTCCATGACAGGCAGGATGCCTATCCTCCTCACTCCTCGAGCCAACGGGCGAGTTCATCCTCGAGTTCGACGCTGCGTTTCACGTTGAAGGCGGCACCTAGCTCGATGGTGACGCGGCGGCCGGCGCTGTTCTGGAAATGCAGGAGCACTGGGGTGTGGCCGGGGTATCCGGCGATGATGAATCCTATATCTTCCAGGTCGCGCTCGCTGTGGCGGGTGGTCCACAGCATCAACTCCAGCGGCCCCTTGCCATTGGCCAGCGCACGCCTGGGCTTGAGATCAGCGATCTCATAGCCGGTTAGGCGGCGGCCGCCGGTGCGGTCGTCCACTTGGATCGCACACTTGAGCTTGAGGATCTTTCCTGCTTCTAACATTCCGGCATCGCGAGCGGGGACGAACGTTTCGCCCCACAACATGATTTCGGCGCTGCCGGTGAAGTCCTCCAACACCAGCACCCCGAACGGCTTGCCATTCTTAGTCATCTTGCCTTCCAGGCTGCGGACCATGCCGGCAAACGGGAAGCGGTCACGAGCGTTGGTGATTTCCAAATCCTCGATGAGACCCAGCCGACGGTAGCGGTCCGAATCGATCACGCTGCGAAACTTGTCGAGTGGATGGCCTGTAACATAGAAACCTAGCAATTCTTTCTCATGCGCGAGACGTTCGTCCTTCGTCCATTCCTCTGCCGCCTTGCCGCTGCGGCTGGCTTTGGCAGCGGGGATGGGCGCAGCAAAGTCCATGGCGTCGAACATCGAGACCTGGCCTGAGGCGCGGTCGCGCTGAATGGATGCGGAGGCTGAGATGACTTGTTCGAGCCGGGCAAACATGCCGGCGCGGGTTTCGTTGGTCCAATCGAAGGCCCCCGCTTTGACCAGGTTTTCGAGGATGCGCTTATTGACAACCTTGGAATCAAGCCTCGACGAAAAATCTTCCAGCGAGGAAAAACGGCCGCCACGCCCGCGTTGCTGAATGGCGGCGGCCATGGCACCCTCACCGCAATTTTTGATAGCGGCGAGGCCATAGCGAATGGCGGGTTTCCCGTTGGGGCCGATTTCCGGGGCGAAGCGTAGGAGCGAGGCGTTGAGGTTGGGCGGCAATATCTCCAGCCCCATGCGGTGACACTCGGAAACAAATACCC
>Ga0118677_10001161_pt2 | contig 15260 bp, 11 predicted proteins | sample AliMusrvi5mmetaG_FD_86154 | JGI IMG/M metagenome (GOLD analysis project Ga0118677, IMG submission 86154)
CAGTAAGCACCTCTTCATCGGTCATTTCATACCGGACATACTTTGAATTACCGGCACGGATACCACAATAGTAACAGTTCTTCGAACAATAATTCGAATACTCCATCAATCCCCGGAAATAGACCTTCTTCCCGACATATTCCGCCTTTACCTGCTTTGCCTTCTCATGTATAAACTTCGACTCTTCATCATTTGCTGAAAGCAACGCGATGAGATCTTCTTTTGTGAAGTCTTCTTTTAACAGTATTTCCTTTATCGTTTTCATTTTTTAACCGCAGAGGCCGCAAGGAATTCAAAAAGGCCGCAAAGCCCATCGAAATTATTAATCATTAATTTTTAATCCCGGCAATATTCCAATATCTCAATATCCCAATATCTAAACATTAAACCGTATATGCAGAATATCCCCGTCTCCAACCACATAGTTCTTCCCTTCGATCATCAACTTCCCGTTCTCCTTGCAGGCATGTTCGGTTTTGTATTTGATAAAATCCTCATATTTCATAACTTCGGCCCGGATAAAGCCCCTCTCGAGATCGCTGTGGATCACTCCGGCGGCCTGGGGTGCTGTCATGCCTTTTCGGATAGTCCAGGCACGTACCTCCATGGGGCCGGCTGTGAAAAAATTCTGCAGGTCAAGAAGATGGAATGCGGACCTTACCAGTCGGTTTACACCAGGCTCTGTCAGACCTGCATCGGCCAGGAACACCTCACGGTCTTCCGTGGTCTCCAGTTCCGCAATATCCGCTTCAAGCTTTCCGGCAACGATCAGTACTTCTGCATTCTCGTCTTTTACAGAATTAAGGAACTGCGTTGAAAGATCATTGCCGCTGATTGCTGATTTATCATCTACGTTGCAGACATACATTACCGGCTTATCCGACAAGAGGAAAAGATCTTCAATATGTTTTTTGTCCTCCTTATGCACCGGCGCTGTCCTTGCAGATTTGAAGGATTCAAGGTGCTCTTTGTAAATTGTCAGGATTTCCAATGCGTGCCTGGCATCCTTGTCACCCGCTTTTGCGCTGCGTTCAGTCTTGACTATTTTCTTTTCAACCGACTCCAGGTCGCGGATCTGCAACTCCAGGTCGACAATTTCCTTGTCTCTTACCGGGTTGACAGAACCTTCAATATGCGGATTCATAGGGTCATCAAAACAACGCAGTACATGAATGAGGGCATCCACATTCCGGATGTCGGCAAGGAATTTGTTGCCGTCGGAATGACTTCCCCCCTTGGTAAGACCGGGGATATCGACCATCTCGATCGTTGTGGGAACGATCCTTTTTGAAACAATCAGTTTATCGATCTCCTGCAGGCGCGGGTCGGGGATGTTCATCACCCCGAGGTTTGACTTCGACCCCGAAAAAGCAGCCTTGTGAACCTCGGCCCGGGTATTTGAGATGCAGTTGAATAAGGTTGTTTTACCGGTGCTGGCCAGCCCGATAATTCCGCAGCGTAATGGCATAGATGTGGGTTTTAAGGGGGCAAAGGTAGTAAAAAAGATGATAGAGGATAGAGGATGGAGGATGGAGGATGGAGGATGGAGGAAGACAGAAGACTGAAGACTGAGGACTGACTAATGGATTGTGGATTCTCTTTTCGTTTTGCAAAAAAAGTTACTGTGTTTGTTAATAATTAGTCGCACCTTTAACCTATTCCTTCTTTCGGCCTGATTTGGTAAAGGAACCCTCTTCTGATCAGGAATCCTCACGTTTCTTAAAAACAGTCTTATGAAAACCCATTCTTACCTTCTGGTACTTATTGCTTTCTTTTTGTACCCATGTTTCCTTTCAGCACAATTCGTTCAGCAGGGATCAAAACTTGTCGGAACCGGAGGGGATGCCACTCCGGCACAGGGATCCGCTGTTGCAATTTCTGCAGATGGAAACACCGCTGTCGTCAGCGGGATCTATGATAATACAATTGGTGCGGTTTGGGTCTATACTCGTAATGCTGGTGTCTGGTCGCAGCAGGGAACCAAACTGGTTGGAACCGGCTCAATTGATTTTGTTTACCAGGGCTACGCTATGGCTCTTTCAGCCGACGGAAATACCCTCATCGAAAGTGGCTGGCGGGATAACCTGGATACCGGTGCAGTCTGGATCTTTACCAGGAACGGAGGCATCTGGACACAACAGGGTTCAAAACTTGTAGGTTCAGGAGCAATCGGGGGCCAGATCCTTCAAGGGACTTCCGTTGCCATTTCTGCTGACGGAAACACGGCCCTGGTAGGTGGTTCCGGCGACAGCGGCACAGGCGCTGTATGGATATTCACCCGGAGTGGAAATGTCTGGACTCAGCATGGTTCAAAGCTGGTCGGGACAGGAGGGGTTGGTCAGCAAAACCAGGGAACATCGCTTGCTGTGTCTGCTGACGGCACAACATTTGCAACCGGCGGACCAATTGATCAGGGTTACCTTGGCGCTGTCTGGGTCTTTGTAAAAGTCGGCAATGACTGGGTACAGCAGGGGGAGAAACTTGTGGGTAACGAAAGTATCGATGCCTCACAGCAGGGTGCGTCTGTTGCCCTTTCGGCCGATGGGAATACGCTGATCCTTGGCGGCCCCGGTGATTTCATCAATGAGGGAGCGTTCTGGGTTTTTACCCGCACTGCAGGTGTATGGTCACAGCAGGGCCCAAAACTATATGCTGAAGGATCCACTTCCCCCATAATGGTGGGCAAGTCTGTTGCAATTACCCCGGATGGCAATACTGCATTTATAAGCAGCCCGGGACATAGCGGATCAACCGGGATCGTCTGGATCTTTAACCGGAGCGAAGGTGTCTGGACAAAGCTGAACTCCTCACTTTATGGAGAAGATGCAGCTGGCGCAGCCAGGCAGGGATGGTGCGTTGCCGTCTCTTCCGAAGGTACCGTGATCGAAGGCGGGCCTTTTGATGACGGCAGTATTGGCGCTGCCTGGATATTTCACAATCCGACAATCGGGATCTCGCCGGTTTCAGGGAATATCCCGGCCATAGCCGCTCTGGGACAAAATACCCCGAACCCTTTTACTTGTTTGACCCGTTTTACGATCAGTATCCCGAAGCATGCACAGACAACCGTCAAAGTGTATGATATTACCGGAAGGGTAGTGGCAACCATCCTCGATAAGCCGATGGATGCCGGTACTTATGAACTGGAATTTAACGGATCTGATCTTTCTGGCGGAACCTATCTCTGCAAACTTGAAACAGGTAAGGCTGTTGAAATGAAGAAAATGGTGGTTGTAAAATGAATTGATCAATGCGGGAATGCAGGAATTCGGGAATTAAACTTGCTGCATTCCTGCATTCATTAATTCCTGCATTCTTTATTTATTGCATTTCTTCAGATACCGGATCATATTCTCTTTCGTCACTTCCCTTAATGTTGAACCATTGAAAAGCAGGTAATATTCACCTCCGTGTTTTGTATTCACGGTAATCTGCATTGATTCGGTGGCAGTGGAATTGCTTTTTGGGGCACTGCAGGAATTCGTGATTTTCAGGGCGTTCGCCCCCTCTGTGTACACAGGGTACTTCACCTGGTTATTCGCTGTCAGTGCTATTTCTCGTTTGTCCGGCAGAGTCAGGGTCGATCTGCAGGCTGTAGTTTCAGGCAATGTATCGCAACGGATAATGTTGATGATTGCGATAGATATTTCCTTGTCATTTTGTCCGAATATGCTGCTGTTCAACGAGAGAACAGCAAAAAGTGAGAGGATGCAACTGAGGAGACTTTTCATCTGGTTTGTATTGATTGCCTTTCCAAAGATACAAAATTGAAAGCCCGCCTGCCATCTGCATTCAATCATTCGCATATCCGTAATTCCCGAATTCGCATATTTGTCTCCAAAAAGCCTTTGTAAATCAAAACATTATTCTTAATTTCGCGGTCCATTTTCAAGAGGTAAAATGGTGCCGTTCTTTATCTTAAGTCCTCTTAAACAAACCGAGTATTCACCCGGCCTGCGCAAGCAGCCACAAAGAATTTAGTAAATGTCTGACGAATTAGAATTGAACAACGAACTGGAACAGAACGCCGAAAACGTTGAAAACACTGAGGCATCTGCCCCGGAAGCTGTTCAGGAAGTTACCGAAACCGAAGTTGCAGCTGAAGTGGAAACTGAAGTTGAACCCGAAGTTGAAGAGAAACCGCTCCGCATCAAATCAAGCTTTGTCCCAAAGGCAAATGTTGACCAGTTAAAAGATTTTGACTGGGATTCGATCGGTAAGAAATTTGAATTGTACGATCCCGCAGAAAAACTTCGCCTCGAAGCAGAATACGACCGTACCCTCAGCTCCATCACCGAGCATGAAGTGATCGACGGCACTGTAGTTGCGATGAACAACCGCGAAATCGTGATCAACATCGGGTTCAAATCAGACGGAGTCCTTCCGCTGAACGAATTCCGCTACAACCCCGACCTGAAAGTAGGCGATACGGTTGAAGTTTATGTTGAGAACCAGGAAGACCCGAACGGTCAGCTGATCCTGTCACACAAAAAAGCACGTATCCTGAAGTCATGGGAGCGTATCAACGCTGCTTTCGAAAACCAGGAAATCATCAAGGGTTATGTGAAATCCCGCACCAAGGGCGGTCTGATCGTCGATATCTTCGGCATCGAGGCTTTCCTCCCGGGTTCACAGATCGACGTGAAACCGATCCGCGACTACGACGTGTTTGTCGACAAGGTCATGGAATTCAAGGTTGTCAAGATCAACCACGAATACAAAAACGTTGTTGTTTCGCATAAGGCACTTATCGAAGACGAACTCGAAGCTCAGAAGGCTGAGATCATCAAGAAACTTGAAAAAGGACAGATCCTTGAAGGTACCGTTAAAAACATCACTTCTTATGGTGTATTCATCGACCTCGGCGGTGTTGACGGACTTATCCACATCACCGACCTCTCCTGGGGACGTATCAACCATCCTGAAGAAATTGTTAAGCTTGATCAGAAAATCAAGGTTGTTATCCTCGATTTCGATGAAAACAAGAAACGTATCGCTCTCGGTCTGAAACAGCTGACACCTCACCCATGGGATTCACTGGATCAGAACCTGAAGGTTGGCGATAAAGTTAAAGGAAAAGTTGTGGTTATTGCCGATTACGGTGCTTTCGTTGAGATCGCAACCGGAGTTGAAGGCCTTATCCACGTTTCTGAAATGTCATGGTCACAGCACCTCCGTACCGCCCAGGATTTCCTGAAGGTCGGACAGGAAGTAGAAGCTGTTATCCTTACCCTCGACCGCGAAGAGCGCAAGATGTCAATGGGCATCAAGCAGCTGATCCCGGATCCATGGGCAAACATCAAGGAAAAATATCCTTTAAAATCGAAACATACCGCTACTGTCCGCAACTTTACCAACTTCGGTATTTTTGTTGAGATGGAAGAAGGTGTTGACGGACTGATCCATATTTCTGATCTCTCCTGGTCGAAGAAGATCAAACATCCGGCTGAATTCACCAAGATCGGCGAGAAGATCGAAGTAATGGTCCTCGATATCGATGTTGATAACCGCAGGCTCAGCCTCGGCCACAAACAGCTGGAAGAAAACCCTTGGGATGTGTTTGAAAACGTATTCTCCGTGGGTTCCGTACATACCGGTACCATCGTCAGCATGAACGACAAGGGTGCTATCGTTGCGCTGCCTTACGGCGTGGAAGGATTCGCTCCGCTCCGCCACCTGAACAAGGAAGATGCTTCCGTTGCCAAGGAAGAGGACAGCATGGAATTCAAGGTGATCGAGTTCTCGAAAGAAAACAAGAAGATCATCCTTTCCCATTCCAAGATGCACCAGGATATAGCAGGCGGTGACAAAACCCGCGGCGGTGACAAGGATAAAAAGAAAGAAAGCTCAACCAAGAAAGCTGTGAAGAAAATCAAGGACAACCTTGAGAAGACCACACTTGGAGATATCGATGCACTTGCAAACCTGCGTACTGAAATGCACCAGGCAGAAGAGGTGGAACGTATTGCCAGGATGGAACAGGACCCGCAGCAGGAATCCCAGCCGGAACCCGAACAGGAGGCCAGCCAGGAAGAAGAGCCGAAAGAAGAATAATCCTGATAATGACATTCTCCTTACAGGTGTTGGGATGCAGTTCAGCCATCCCAACACTTACACGAAACCCAAGCGCTCATTTGATGAATTCAAATGAGCGCTTATTTTTAATTGACTGTGCAGAGGGAACCCAGCTCCAGCTTCGCCGCCAAAGGATCCATTTTCAGAGGATCCGCCATATCATGATCTCCCATCTTCACGGGGATCACTTTTACGGACTGATCGGACTCCTGACCTCATTCCACCTGCTGGGAAGAAAAGATGAACTTCACCTCTACGGACCGCCGGAACTCTCTGAGATCATAGATATCCAGCTGAGGGTATCCAATACGGTGCTGGTCTATCCTCTCATATTTCACCCGCTCGTGATGGATAAGTACGACCTGATCTTTGAAGATGAGAAGGTGACCGTTCACTCATTTCCGCTGGTGCACAGCGTGCCGACCTGCGGATTCATATTCCGTGAAAAGAGGGCCGAACGCAACAGCGTCAGTGGAGCCCGGTCCTATGCCTATTGTTCTGATACCTGTTATTCCGAGAGCATCCTGCCCTTTATTCAGAACTGCAGCCTGTTGTACCATGAGGCGACCTTCATGCAGGCGATGTCGCAGGCCGCAAAGGATAAATTTCATTCCACCACCATTGAAGCTGCTATGATCGCTGTAAAATCAGGGGCAAAAAAACTCCTGATAGGACATTATTCCGCAAGGTATGATGATCTGCAGCCACTGCTGGAAGAGGCCAGGAGTGTGTTTCCGAATACCATTGCAGCGGAGGATGGACTAAAGATCAGTATTTAGATAGTGGGATATTGAGATATTGAGATATTGATTGGAAATTAGATCAATTAGATCAATTTCTTCTCCAGCTTTTCAAGCCGCTCCACGATCTTCGGAAGATTCCGGAAATAGATGTATGATTTCCTGAACAGAGAGACCTCCATTGCCGGTGATCCAAGATATGCTTGTCCGGGCACCGTCAGGCTTTTTGAAACCCCCGTTTGCCCGCCCATCATAGAGCCGTCGGCAACTGTTACATGAGGCGCCATGGCCACATGTCCGCTTATAAGGCAATTCTTTCCGACTTTGGTTGAACCGGCAACGCCTGTAGCTGCAGCGATGTATGTATTCTCTCCGATCTCGCAGTTGTGCGCAATGTGGATAAGGTTGTCGAACTTTACCCCTTTACGGATGATTGTTGAACCGAGTGTGGCCCTGTCGATGGTACAATTGGCACCCATCTCCACATCGTCTTCAATGACTACGTTGCCGATCTGCGGGATCTTTTTATTGCCTTCACTCTCGGGAGCAAAACGGAATCCGTCGCTTCCTATCACCGTGCCGGCATGGAACATACAGTTCTTCCCGATCACAATATCGGAATAGATCTTTACGCCCGGATAAAGCACCGTATTGTCACCAATGGTTGTGTTATCGCCAATATAAACCTGAGGGTAAAGTTTCACGTTGTTGCCGATCACCACATTTTCACCGATCCATACAAATTCGCCGACATACGGGCTGTCGCCTATCTTTGCCGAACCGGAGATGAATGCCTGGGGCGATATCCCCTTCCTGTCGTTCCGGATCTGATTGTAGAGTTCCAGCAGTTTCCCGAAAGCCACCTGTGCACTTTCCACTTTGATCAATGTGCAGTTTACCGGGTGCTCAGGCACGAAGTCGTTGTTTACAATGACGATCGAGGCACGCGTCTCATAAATGAAATGGGTGTATTTCGGGTTGGCCAGAAAAGAGATCGAACCGGGAGTACCTTCTTCGATCTTCGAAACAGTACTGATACTTTCCTGCGGATTGCCTGCGACAACTCCCTTAACCATTCCTGCAATCTGTTCTGCTGTAAATTTCATCGGTTCATTTATTAAAGATTTACAATTCTTTTAGGCATTGAAAGAACTCACCCCCGCCCTTGGCTTCCCCCTCTCTTTAAAGAAAAGATGGCGCCCAAAGAGGAAGTTTTTTCATGTGTTTTCAACATTCACAGACTCATTTCCCCCTCTCTTTTTTTCAAAGAGAGGGGGACCAAGGGGGTGAGTTCGTCCCTTATTCGTTCAATGCATCATACAACACCTCGATCGGATGCAACGCTTTCCTTCCCGTCCCGTCAAAAATCTGGTGCCGGCACGAGGTTCCGGGAGCGGCAATGATCACATCTCCGGATGCCTTCCTTACCTCAGGGAATAAAACCAATTCGCCTACCTTCATGGATACTTCGTAATGCTCTTTCTCATAGCCAAAGGATCCAGCCATTCCGCAACAGCCGGATTTAATCTCTTCCACTTTATAATTTTCAGGGATTGACAGCATCTTTATCGTAGGCGCTACCGAAGCCAGGGCTTTCTGATGACAATGGCCATGCAGTTTGATATTTCGCGGGGCATTCGTGAAAAGCGATTTGAATCCGATGCTGGATGCTGGATGCTGGATGCTGGAAATAAATTCATCGAACATCAGTGCATTTTTTGAGATCCGTATGGCATCTTCCCGGAGTTCCGGTTCCGCCAGGTCGATATATTCGTCCCTGAATGATAAAATGGCAGAGGGCTCGATGCCGATGAGGGGTGTTTTATCCGTTATCTTGTCTTTCAACAAAATGATATTCCTGTTGGCGATCTTCTTTGCCTTGCGGATCAGCCCTTTTGAAAGAAAGGTACGCCCGCTCTCCAGATGTTCAGGGATCTCAACATGATAACCGAAAGCATGCAGCAGTTTAACCGCCTTAATGCCGATCCCCACATCATTGTAGTTTGAAAACTCATCGGCAAAAAGATACACTGTCGGCTTGTGGGACGTCACCGGGTGTTTTACAGAATAACGATGCAGCCATGCTTTGAGCGTGGTTTTGTAAAGGAGGGGGATATTCCGTTCCGGAGCGAATCCAAGCAGGCTTTTTGTAATCCCGTTGAGGATCTTGTTTTTCTGGAAGTAGTTGAAGACCCCCGGTGCGATGCTGCCGATCTGATTTACGGATGTAATATATGCGATGAGGCGTGAACGCAGTGGTATGCCATTGGCATCATAATAGTGCTGCAGGAACTCCGCCTTCAGTTTGGCAACATCCACATTCGACGGGCATTCCGACTTGCAGGCCTTGCAGGAAAGGCAGAGGTCCATTACTTCATAGATCTCCTTATGATCAAACGGGTTGTTTTTTTGTGAGTTTGTGAGAAATTCGCGCAGCATGTTGGCCCGGGCACGGGTGGTGGTGTTCTCGTCTTTCAAAGCCATGTAAGATGGGCACATCCAGCGGCCGGTAAGAATAGTGTTCCTGCAGTCGCCGGAACCGTTGCATTGTTCTGCTGCCCTTAAAATGCCATGACTGTTGGAAAAATCAAAAATGGTACTGATCTCCCGCACAGGTTTTCCCGGCTCAAACCTGAGTTGGGAGTTCATCTTCGGGGTATCCGTTATTTTATTCGGGTTGAAGATGTTGTTCGGATCCCAGGCGTGTTTGATCTGTTTGAGTAGTCCGTAATTGTGGTCCCCGATCATGAGGGGGATGAATTCGCCGCGCAACCGTCCGTCGCCATGTTCACCGCTCAGCGAGCCCTTGTATTTCTTCACCAGTTTTGCCGTCTCCAGCGCCACGGTATGGAACAGCACCACGTCGGAGGGATCTTTCAGGTTAAGAACCGGTCGTAGGTGCAACTCGCCTGACCCGACGTGTGCATAGTAAACACAATCGAGTCCGAGGCCTTTAAGCATTGCGGAAAAATCATCAATATATTCAGGGAGTACCCCGGGGCTTACTGCAGTATCTTCGGTTACCGGCACGGGCTTGCGGTCGCCGGGGTAATTCGATAAAACACCCAGGCCTGCCTTGCGGAGGTCCCATACACGTTTCAGTTCGGGTGGAAATACGATAGGGAAATGATAACCGTAACAGTTCGCACGCATCTCGGCTTCCATCTCTTTTGCCAGTTCCATGATCTCTTCCCTGCTCTCCCTCGCAAATTCAACGATAAGGATGGCTTCAGGGTCACCCTCTATAAAGAAGCGGTTCTGTCGTTGGGTGATGTTGTCCTTTGTGCAGTCCATGATGGCTTTATCCATCAGCTCCACCGAACCGGGCCCGTATTTCAGGGCGATCAGGTTGGCTTTCAGGGATTCTGAAATGCTGTGGCAATGCACGCACACCAGCGCTTTTGCTTTCGGAGGCAAGGGGACAAGGTTCAATTTTACTTCGGTGGTGAAGGCGAGTGTGCCTTCGGAGCCGGCAAGTAACTTGCAGAAATTGAAGTACGAAGTACGAGGTACGAAGTCCGAAGAATCTGATAAAGGAGGCTTTTGACTTCGTACTTCGTACTTCGTACCTCGTACTTTGTCGATAAATGGATCTGTCTCTAATAAAAGATCAATGGCATACCCCGTATTCCTCCTGTGCAAAGCAGGATCGGGGTATTCGCTTCGGATCGATTCCTGGTTTACAGGGTCGGAGAGGAGTGTGTCAATGTTCTTATAGAGCCGGCCTTCAAGGGTGTCCTCCCCTGATTTTCTTTTAAATTCTTCAGTTGTGATGTCGCTGAATTCAGCTTCTGATCCGTCGCTGAGGATGGTCTTCATGGAGATCACATGGTCGCGGGTGCTTCCGTACAGTATGGAGTGTGCTCCGCAGGAGTTGTTGCCAACCATCCCGCCCATCATGCAGCGGCTGGAGGTGGAGGTCTCCGGTCCGAAAAACAATCCATAAGGCTCAACAGCCTTGTTGAGTTCATCAAGAATCACACCCGGTTCAACCCTGACCCAGTGTTCCTTTTCGTTGATCTCCAGGATGCGGGTCATGTATTTTGAAACATCCACCACAAGCCCGTTACCGACGACCTGCCCGGCAAGGGATGTTCCGGCTGTACGCGGGATCAGGGGGATCTTTGTCTGCGATGCAAAATGAATGATATGGTGAAGGTCTCTCACATTTTTAGGACGGGCCACACCAAGAGGCTTCTCCCGGTAAGCGGATGCATCCGTGGCGTACATCAGCCTCCAGGCCTCATCCGTATAAAGCTCGCCTTCAAGCTGCTTCCGGAGCGCATCCAGGGCTTCAGCGAGTGATGGATCTCCTTTCATTTTACCTTTCCTGCTTTTGTTTTGGCTGCATTTTCAGGGTCGGCCATTTCATAGATTTTCATAGCCTTTGCTGCGGCAACCGTATCATTGGACGTGAGGACACGGGTGTAACTCATGTAACATACAAGGCTCAGGTAGCTTTTCAGGCGGCGGCAAACCCGCACGTCGTTGCTGTCTTTTGCCTGTTTTATCCTGGAATCATAGTTTCCGATTGTTGTTTTCCACCAGGGTAGCTCTTTCGTAAAAAAATTATCAGTCAGCATTTTTTGCTGTTTCGCTTCATAGGCGCTGGTCTCCTGCTCCGCTTTCAACTCCTTCATATAAACAGGATCTGCTTCAAGGGCGGTTATCTCAGACTGAACATCAGTTGTGCCGGCCAATCTATCAAGGAATCGCATTTTATTAAGGAGGTCGCGGTGGATCTTAATCATATCTCCGGACTTCTTCTCCCGGCTGATCTTGGTGTCCATGAATTTGATATAAGCATCAATTGCCTTCTGATCCTTCGGCATCCGGTTTTCTTTCATGGCACAGAAGTCATTCCAGGTAAAAGCCTCCTGCATGATCTCAACAGGGGGCCATGCATGAATGCCATCGAAGATGATCAGGGCGTGGCGGAACTTTGCCTCTTCAAGCTGCCCGTCAAGCGACCTGAGTTCATTCATGTTGAAATCCGCATTTCCGGCAATGCCGAGGAAGTCGAATCTGTGCTGGGGTGCCTGGTCCAGACCGGGGAAGCCGGCTCCGCATCCGATCACTCCCGACACGGGCAGGGAAGAAAAAGCAACCAGGCTGGCAATGCGGGAGCCTCCCGAAAAGCCCATGGTAGTGATCCTTGCAGTGTCAATGCTGTATCGGCTGCGGATCTCGGTAAAAAGAGCCTGTACAATAATGCCGGTCTCATTCATCGGCAAGCCGTTCTTTGAATTGTTGGATCCGATGAGGATGCAGCCATGCGATTCTGCCAGGGTCTTATACATTTCAAGCGGGAGGTTGCCGCCGCCATGTGCGTCAAACGCGAGAATTACCGGAAATTTTTTATCGGGAGTATATCCTGAGGGAAGGTAAAGCGCATAGCTGACCTCCTTGTTGAGGATACAGCGGACATCAGGGTTTATTTTTCCTTTTTCCGGGATGGATGCAGCATTCCCGGGATTGGCGGCATTATGTCTTCCCGAACATGAAAAGGTACCTGTGATCAGGAATACCAGCCCAAGGAAACCTGCACGAACCCTGATCATTTTTTATAAAAGTTGGTGGATTCGAAAATCTTGTCAGCTGATTTGGCAATAAAGCCGCTGTAGAGCGCTCCGCCATTATCCGGGTAACGTCTGGCGAATTCATAATAACAACCGGGAATGTCAAATTCCCCTTCCTGGAACATCACCCGGTTGATGCCGGCCCTGATACTCGACTGTTCAAGCAGTTCCTGCGGTGTTCCCTGTATGTCCTTATCCCCGCCGTTAAGCAGGAAGCCGTTAGATTTCAGGAAACGGTTGACTTTTTCGATGGAGTCGTATTCATGAAGCCTGTTAACGCTGACAGTAAAATGGTTCGCACAAAAGCCGTTCACATAAAGCCAGCCAGCATATTCCGACTCGAGCCTGAGTTTTTCATAGATCTTGTATGAAGGAATTCCCGAAACATTTCCGGAATAAATCAATTCTTCTGACAGGATCACTTCGGTAGGAATAGCAGCCACCCATTCATTGACAACCTTGCGCATATGGTCGCTGAAGCGCTCAGTCAGGAGTTCGCTGATAAAGACGCGGGGTGCATCGGGATCTGAAACATGCTCATAATGGCGTGCGAATAATTTCTTCTCTTCAAAAACGTAAGAACCTTTTTCCTCATAACCGTTTTTGATGAAAACACTTGCCAGTATGTCAATGTTGATCGATGGATGGTTGAAGGTCCGGAAGGCAATATGGTCATTGATCACGGTTTCGCCCTCACGCGTGAACAGGTCATAAATTCTTTTGGAGGAAGGATTTTGTGCAATATATTTTTGCCATAATACGTCAAAAATTCTCTGGTAATCCATATTTGAAACTGCTTAGTAGTTAATTAAAGAAACCTGCAAGGAACTCTTCCATGCCAAGGTTGTTGAAATAGTCACTGATCGTATAAGGCTTCAGAGCCTCCCGGATCGCATCCTCTCGATGCGCAACATTGATCAGTGCGTTCTCAATATCTTCCGTGTCGTATTTGTTGAAATAATCGCCGAAGATACGGAGGTGTTTAATGAAACCGTCTACAACATCAAGATCGAATTCGATCGAGCCGCTCTTTTCGGTCCGTATTATTTTTTTATAGTTGTAATTGGGAGAATAGCCAAAGTTCCATTCCCAGGTTCCATATCGCTCCTTTACCAACTCATTGATCCTGCGGTGGTCTTCATCTGTAAGGTCGTAGAATTTTGAATCCGGGTACTTTTCCAGGATATGATTCTCGATCAGGGTGGAGAATTCAAGGACATCCATGGGCGAGGAGAGATGTTCACTAATATTTGTAACGCGGCTCCTTACTGATTTTACAGCTTTATCGCTGAACTTTGCCGGGTCCACTTTCAATGCACCGCTGATATCAGGCATATGGGAGGAAAAGAGAAGGGTGCCATGGTGCAGGATGCGGTTCTTCCAAAGATGTTCCGCATTCCCTGAAAACTTCTTTCCTTCGATGGTCAGGTCGTTGCGGCCTTCAAACTTTGCGTTGATGCCGAGTTTGAGAAGTACCTCCAGTATGGGTTCCGTGTATTTCCGGAAGTCGATCAGGTTCTCGTCTGTTCCGTGCCTGATAAAGGTGAAGTTCAGGTTCCCGAGGTCATGAAATACAGCGCCTCCGCCGGAGAGCCGGCGTACAACCTTGATGTTGTTCTGTTTTACATAATCCAGGTTGATCTCCGCAAGGGTATTCTGGTGCTTGCCGACAATTATGGCATTGTCGTTTCTCCAGAGCATGAAAGAGTCTTCGCCGATCTCTTTCAGAACGTACTCTTCCGTTGCAAGATTAAAATAGGGGTCAGTGTTGTGGCGGCGGATGATCAGCATTCAGTTCTCTTTTCCACAAAATTATCAATTTTCGGGATACAGCCGGCGAAACAAACAATATTGTATAGGGGCACGACATGTCGTGCCCGCCCAGACGGAATGCGACCCGGATCATGGAAAAAAATGGGGGGCATAACATGTTGTGCCCCCCATCATGCCGAATGAAAAATTACTTACCAATCGTAAATTTAACCCCAAGGATCAGCGCGCCGTTTGTCAGCGAACGGTTATACTTCAGGTATTTTGCCGGATCGGAGTCTGTTTGTGTATCTGTTGAATTGGTACTCTTCACATACTCCCATTCTTTAGCGTTGGTCGACATGGAACCGAGTTTATCGGCGCCGTCCACCTTATAAACAGTGTACTTGCCTTTCTTCGGGGAATAACTGATCGCATCGATATTGATCTCGGCGAAAACAGAAAGTTTGTCTCCAAGGGCATATTCAGCGCCCAGGGCAGCCTGTCCTCCAATCGCGATGCCGCCTTTATCCTTGTATGTTGATTCCGTCAGGGTTGTTGGAGCCTCAATGCCATAAGCGCTGGTATATTCTTCTTTACCAACCAGTGAATTGAGGATGCCGATCTTGACACCTAAACGTGCATAGGGTGTGATCTTATCGAGCTGAACCCTGAAAACAACAGCCGGAACCAGGGAAAGCATGGTGGCATGTTCGTTATATTTGTGATAAGATGTAGAATAATCATCATTCATCTTGTGAGAAAATCCCATGAAATAATCAACACCGAGTTCTATGGCAAAATTCTCTGAAAGATAATACCCTCCTGCTAATACAAAGGGTATCCCGCTGCCGAAACCGTTTTTCTTATATTCATCAACGGTTTGAGTTGTGCTTCCGCTTGTCGTTCTTGTTACCTGGTACCAGTAGCCGGGTGATAAACTCGTTGCAATGCCGAGACCGCCCCGTACATATATACCCTGCGCAAAGATCAGTGCCGGTAAAAGCACCAGGATCATGATAATTGTAGTTTTTGTTTTCATAGTCTGAGGATTAGATTTGGACTTTATTATTTTGTTGAAATTGGTTATTTATTGGATAAAAGGTAAATATAATTA
>Ga0118677_10009420_pt1 | contig 15258 bp, 7 predicted proteins | sample AliMusrvi5mmetaG_FD_86154 | JGI IMG/M metagenome (GOLD analysis project Ga0118677, IMG submission 86154)
CCAGATACGCTTCGTATTTGGGAAAGGCCTCGGCATCGCGGGGAGAGAACTTCGCGATCTCCGCGAGGGTCTTCTTTTCGTCCTGCCAGAAAAACAGATGGCGCCCGTCCGGATAAGCCGAGAAGAACGCCGGATCTTTCGGCAGCACCTGGTAACCGAAGCGCTCCAGTTCGAGTTCCCGGACAATGCGATCCTGCAGCAGGCTGATCAGATAGGCGCCGGTGGAGACGCGGTAGCCCGGCCAGAGTTCTTCGGTAACCGCGCAGCCGCCAAGCATCTCACGGCGCTCCAGCACCACCACATTCTTCCCCGCGCGGGCGAGATAAGCGGCGGTCACCAGACCGTTGTGCCCGCCCCCGACAATGATTGCGTCGTAACGGCCCGCCACTTACGCCCCGGCTTCCAACTGCACAGGCTCCGGCGGCGCTTCCGGGCGCACCGGCTGGAACACGAGCATACCGAGGGGCGGAATCGTGATGGTGATGTGGTGCGGCATGCGGTGCCACGCCTTTTCCCGTCCCTGCACGCCGCCGCCGTTGCCCATGTTGCTGCCGCCAAACTGCGCGGCGTCGGAGTTCAGGATCTCGCGATACCAGCAGACTTCCGGCACTCCCACCGAATAGTTCAGGCGGGGCACCGGCGTGAAGTTGCAGACGAAGACCAGGTAATCCGAAGGGTTTTCCGCGCGGCGAACGAAAGAGATGATCGACGATTCCACATCCGAGATGTCGATCCACTCGAAACCGGGCTGATCGAAATCCACCTGGTGGAAGGCCGGCTGTTCCCGGTACAGGCGGTTCAGTTCCCGCACATAAGTCTGCAGGCTGCCGTGCAGCGGTTGCTGCAGAATTTCCCACGGCACGGAGGTGTGGTGATTCCACTCGAGAGAATCTCCGATGTCGCAGCCCATGAAGAGCAGTTTCTTTCCGGGGTGGGCATACATGTAGCCGAGGAAGGCGCGCACGTTGGCGAATTTCTGCCAGTCGTCACCCGGCATCTTCGAAAGCAGCGACCGCTTGCCGTAGACCACTTCATCATGCGAGATCGGCAGAACGAAGTTCTCGGTGAACGCGTAGAGCAGGCTGAACGTGATGTTGTTGTGGTAATGCTTCCGATAGATCGGGTCGGTGGCGAAATACTTCAGCATGTCGTGCATCCAGCCCATGTTCCACTTCATGGTGAAGCCCAGACCGCCGGTGTACAGAGGTCGTGAGACGCCGGGGAACGACGTGGACTCTTCGGCGATGGTCACCGCGCCTGGCACCTTGTGCACGAGTTCGTTGAACTTGCGCAGGAAGTCGATCGCTTCGAGGTTTTCGCGCCCGCCGTACCGGTTGGGGATCCAGGCGCCACGCTCGCGCTGGTAGTCGAGGTACAGCATGGACGCCACGGCGTCCACGCGCAGGCCATCGATGTGATACTGCTGCAGCCAGAACAGCGCGCTTGCGATCAGAAACTCGCGCACCTCATTGCGGCCGAAGTTGAAGATCAGCGTGCCCCATTCCAGATGCTCGCCCTGACGCGGATCGGCATGTTCATAGAGCGCCGTGCCGTCGAAGAAGGCCAGGCCGTGCGCGTCTTTGGGGAAGTGTCCGGGAACCCAGTCCACCAGGACGCTGATGCCTTCGTTGTGGCAGGTATCGACGAAGTACATGAAGTCCTGGGGAGTGCCGAAACGCGAGGTGGGCGCGAAGTAGCCGGTGACCTGATAGCCCCAGGAACCCGAGTACGGATGTTCCATGATGGGCAGGAGTTCGATGTGGGTATAGCCCATCCGCTTGACATATTCCACCAGCCGGACGGCCAGTTCCCGATAGGTCAGCGACCGGCCCTCCGGGCCATGCATCCACGATTCCAGGTGGACTTCGTAGATGGACATCGGCTGATTCAGCGGCGGCGTGTCGGCCCGGCGTTCCATCCACGCGGCATCCCGCCACTCATAGCCCTTCAGGGAGGAGATCACGGAGGCGGACTTGGGCGGCACTTCCGTGCGGAAAGCAAAAGGATCGGCCTTCATTTCCTGATGGCCGTGCTCTCTGGAGCGAACCAGATACTTGTAGGACTGTCCTTCTTTCGCGCAGGGCAGGAAGATTTCCCAGGCGCCGGAGTTGCGACGGCGCATCGGATGACGCCGTGTGTCCCAGTCGTTGAAATCGCCCGCCACGGAAACGTACGCGGCATTCGGCGCCCACACCGCGAACAGAACGCCCTGCACGCCGGCCACACTGACCGGATGCGAGCCGAACGTCTTCCACGCCTCGTACAGGGTGCCCTCCGAGTGCAGATGGAGGTCGAAATCGGTAATGATGGAGCCGAAGCGGAAGGGATCTTCCACGATCCGGACGTTTCCCTGATAGTCCTCAACGCGGAACTGGTAGACCGCGGGCTGGAGTTTCAGTTCCGCGACGAAAAAGCCGTCACGGTGACGCTTTTCCATCGGCACCTCGCCGCCGTCGACGAGCAGCAGCACGTCGCTCGCCTGCGGAAGAAAGGCCCGGACCTCCCACGTCGGTTTCGTTGGCTTCAGAGCCGGTTCCCTCGCACTGTCGACGGGATGAGGCCCCAGAACGCTAAAAGCATCCGCGTGGTGCCCGCCGATAATCGCTTCCATTTCTTCGACGTTCATGAGAACTTCGATTATATGGCGCTGACTGAGCTTCACCTGCATCTGGAGGGAACGGTGGATCGCGAAACCGTCATGCTCCTCGATCCGTGCGTAACCCGCGAGGAGGTGGACCGCGTCTGGGCGTTCGGGGATTTTCCGGGTTTCCTGAACTGTTTCAAGTTTATCGCGCAACGGCTGCGCGGTCCGGCGGACTACGCCTTTATCACGCGGCGCATGATCGAATCGCTGGCCGCGCAGGGCGTGGAGTATGCGGAGGTGACGCTGGCTGCCGGAGTCATTCTGTGGCGCGGTTTTGCGTTCGACCAGATCTGGAGGGCGATCCGGCAGGCCCAAAGAGAGGCCGAGGGCGAATTCCCGGTGCGGATCTGGTGGAATCTGGATGCGATCCGGCAGTTCGGCCCGGATCACGTGATGGAGGTGGCGCGGCTCGCCTCGAATTACGTGGGTGACGGCGCGATCTCATTCGGCATCGGGGGCGACGAGGTGGGCGGACCGGCGCTACTGTGTCGCGAAGCCTATCGATACGCGAAGGATTCCGGGCTGCGTCTGACCGCGCACGCGGGAGAAACGGACGGGCCGGATTCGATACGGGCGGCGATCGACATCGGCGCGGAACGGATTGGCCATGGCATTCGCGCCGCGGAAGATCCGGACCTGATGCGGCTGTTGCGGGACAGGCAGATTCCTCTGGAGGTCTGTATTACGAGCAACGTGCGGACGGGCGCGGTGGCCAGTCTGGCGAATCATCCGGTGCGACAACTCTTCGACGCCGGCGTTCCGATCACGCTGAACACTGACGATCCCGGAGTTTTTGAAACCGATCTGACACGGGAATTCGCGATCGCGCGTCGCGAGTTCGGATTTTCCGAAGAAGAACTGCTCGCGATTCAGAAACAGGCGGACCGCAGCCGGTTCAGGCAGCCATCCTGATATTGCGGAGCCGGAAGGTCCGGTTCCCGCACTTCGCGCAGCACCAGGGCAGGGCCACAAACCCGAGAATCCGCTCCCAAAGGCTTCTCCGCCGGGAACGGAGCATGGTTGTCGAGCCACAGGCGTGGCAGAAACTTCTGAAAACCCTCAGCATAAAGGGTGAATTATCGTTCCCTTCGGGCGAATAATCCGCCTCTCTGAGTATATAATATGTAGGATTTTTTACAACAATTTTACATATTGCGATTCTGAAGATCGATGCCATTTGCCACGATCTGCACCAAATCCAGCAATTTCGGGGGAGTATCGGAAACCGTCTTTAAAGCGTCGCGGAACATGGAGGCGCAGAACGGACAACCCGCGGCAATGGTATCCGCGCCCGTGGCGACCAGTTCCTCGGCCCGCGCGATCTGAATCCGCTTGCCCTTCTCTTCGCCCAGAAACATCTGGCCGCCGCCGGCTCCGCAACAGAAGGACTTCTCGCGATTACGCGGCGCTTCCAGCAGGTCCACGGCGCGCGTCAGGACTTCGCGCGGTTCGTCATAAACGCCGCGGTAACGGCCCAGGTAGCAGGGGTCGTGGTAGACCACTTTCTCTTTCTGATCGTCGGTCAGCATGGGCAGCCGCATTTTGTGCCGCGCCAGAAGTTCGGAGTGGTGTTCGATTTCGACCGTTCGGCCGGCTTCCTGCCAGTCCGTACTCATGGTGCGGACGCAATGGGGACAAATGCTGAGAAATTTAATGGCCTGACCGTTTGTCTGGCTGCCGGTCTGGACTGTCGAGATATTGTCGAGGTTTTCTTCCGCGAGCGTGGTGAAGAGCAGATCGTTGCCGAGCCGCCGGGCGGGATCGCCATTGCATTTTTCTTTTCGCAGCACGCCGAAGGTAATGTCGAGGTAGCGCAGCACCTTGACCAGAGCCAGGATGGTCTCCCGGCCGGCCGGGTCGTAAGCGCCCATGCAGCCCAGCCACAGGCAGTATTCCTGGGTCCCGTCATAATACGGAAGACCGCTTCGCTCGATGAACTTCTGGCGTTCACTCCCTGCCATGCCAAGTGAGTTACCCTTGCGCTCCATGGAGAGGAACAGTTTGGTGCCGTACGAATTCTCCCAGGCTCCGGTATTGACGGCGCCGCGGCGCAGCCCGATGATCAGCGGGAGGTGCTGGATCCCCACGGGACACTGGAATTCGCAACCGCCGCAGGTGGTGCACTGAAAGACCGCTTCTTCGGAGATGTGCGGCCCGAGGAGCGTGGCTTCCGAAGCGGGCCCGTCCGTGTTCAGATAGTTGCGCAGGCCGAGAATCAACTGTTTCGGATTCAGTTCCTTGCCGGTGTTATACGCGGGGCAGTGCTGCGAACACCGGCCGCACTCGACGCAGGAGAATGCCTGCAGCGCGTCGATTTGAGTCACGTCTTTGCCCGTGACCAGCCCGAAGTCCTCATCTCCGGAGAGCTTCGGGATGTCGCTGAAACCCTCGCGTTTGAGAACAATGGTGGCCGGACTCAGCACCAGGTGGAGGTGTTTGGTGTGGGGAATGAGAGGCAGAAAGACCAGCAGGGCCAGCGTGTGCAGCCACCAGATGAGATGCCCCGCCAGAGTGGTTTCCGGCAGTGCCATGCCGGCCAGATAGGTCAGCATGAGTGTCAGGATCAGGCCCGCGATAATGCCCGATTCCGGCGCGACTTTGCCCAGCCAGATGGGGCGGAGGACGAAACGCCGAAAGGCGAGGAAGGTGATGGATCCGGCCACCATGACGGCGAACAGCGCCACCAGGCCGAAATAGAGGCGTCCGGGCAGGCTTTCGCGCGAGAGAAGCGGAAATCCGAATCCGGTTGCGATATGGTTGACCGTGATGAGACCGAAGGCCAGAAAACCCCAGAAAACGAACGCGTGGGCCGCTCCCGCGACAGGCCGCTGCACGATGACTTTGCCCTGAAACAGAACTTCCCAGACGAAATCCCGCAGGCGCGGGCTGAGATCGCCCAATCGGAATGCGGCGTCCGGCTTGGCGGCCCGGATGATCCGCAAAACGCGGCTAAACCGGATCCAGAAACCTGCCAGCGAAGCACAAATCAGAAGGGCAAGAAGAATTTTTTCAGGAAGGGAGGCAAAAGCCATGGGCTCTTATGTGAATCTAGCATCTGAACGCCGACAAACGGCGAAAGGGGCGGCTTCGGTGGAAGCCGCCCCTTTTCTTCCGACTGTGGAGTTCCTCAGAACGTCATGCGAGCGCCGAGTTGCAGCGAACGGCCGCCGCCCGCGCCGGTGACAACTCCGAAGGTGTTCTTGGTCGGATCCGCGTTGTAGTTATTTACGCCCGTGTTCGGATTGCTGAACTGGGGCGTGTTGGTCAGACTGAACGCTTCCCCGCGAATTTCCAGCTTGTAACGTTCCCGGATGGAAATTACTTTGAACAGGGACGCATCGAGGTTGTAGAAGCCCGGCCCGTCGAAGATATTGCGGCCGCTGTTGCCGAAAACGCCCGGCGCAGTCGGCTGCGTGAACGAGGTCGGATCGAACCAGGGGCTGCCGATGTTGATGCCGTGCAGGATCGACACGGGTTTGACCTGGTCGGCGGTCTGGTTGTTGCCGGGGGTGTTGAGTGCGGTGCCGCTGGCGGAGATGGTGAGCGGGGTGCCGGTCATCAGCGTGAGAATGCCGTTCAGCTTCCAGCCGCCGAGGACCTGCGAGAGCGGACCGGACGAAAGGAACTTCTTCCCCTTGCCGATGGGCAGATCGTAGACATAGCTCTGGACGAAGGTGTGGGTGCGGTCGTAATCGTTCCGGGCGTAGTTGCGTCTCTGGTTGATGTACCAGTTCTGGGCGAGACCGCCATCGTCACCGCTTTGGTAGCCCAGGCCTTTTCCGAACGTGTAAGCGGTGGTGACCGAAACGCCCGTGCCGAAACGACGGTCCACTTTGACCTGGAGGGCATGGTAGTGGGTGGAATAACCGGCGAAGTACAGGTTGGTGGATGCCGTTCTGCCAAAGTTCGCCTCCGGCAGGCCGGCGTTACCGAGGTTGGTGCCCTTGGTGGTGGCGTTCAGGTTATAGGTGATCACCGAATCCACGCCGTGGTTGCCGACATACGCCACGTCGAGAGTGAAGTGCTGCGGAAGGGCCTGCTGAATCGCCAGATTCCACGTCTCGACGTACGGGTTCTTGAAGTGCGGATTGATCGTCAGATACGCGACGTTCGGATCCGGGTTGCTGATGATTCCGTTCGAGGGGACAGGCGCGAGAATCGGCGCCGGAAACCCGTTCTGGAAACTGGCGATCTGCCCGTTGGGAAGCAGCGCCGGGCCATAGCTCGCGACGGCCGGATTATAGACGTTGTTCTGACGGACGGGGTAGTTGTAGGCGTAGTTATTGTCCGGGAACGGCGTGTAGCTGATGCCGAAGCCCGCGCGGATCACGGTCTTATCGCGCAGACGATAGGCGGCACCCAGGCGCGGCGCAAAGTACTTGTACCGGGTGTCGAGACCGAGATTCATCGGAATGTTGCCGATTCCCGCCAGATCCAGCTGGTTATTGACCGGATCGTAGTTCGAGAAGCCGCCGGCGAAATGCGGGGTGGCCGGCGGATAGAACTCCCAGCGCAGTCCGATGTCGAGCGTGAGCTTCTGCGAAACCTGCCACTTGTCATTCACGAAAGCGAAGAACTGCCAGGCGCGGTAGGCCGGGAAGTACCCGCCCAGATCGCGTCCGACCGAGGCAGGCACGTCCAGCAGGAAGCTGGCGAAATTGTTGTTATAACTGGTGGTGGACGAGCCGCCCGAGGCCGTTTTCAGCGCCGTCTGACCGGAACCGAAGGTGTACTGGCCACGCGGATTGATCGTCTGCAGCTGCAGCAGATCGTCCCGGACCCGCCGCAGATCGGCGCCGAACTTAATGGTGTGGTTGCCGAGGATTTTGGTCCACGAGTTGACGATGTCGATATTGGCTTCCGCGCGCTTCCACGGCACACTGGCCGAATAGCCGACCAGCGGATTCGAGTAAAAGCTGCCGATGTTGATGCTGACGATGCCGCTCGAGTAGGCATCCAGATTGACGCCCGGAATACCGAGGGCGTCGGACGCCTTCGTACCGAAGTCGGTCTGGAAGGCATCGTTGTGGTAATGGGCCACGCCGACGCGCAGTTCAGAGAACAACGTGGAGGAGAAAACACGGGTGTAGTTCAGGCCGGCCGAATACGTCTTCTGGATGCCGTTACCCGCGAAGGCGCCGGCGCCCGCGCCACCCGCGGCGCCGAAGGCGGGAGCCTGGAAGATCACGGGACGCTGATAGCTGAAGCGCCCGGCAAGACGATCTTTGTCAGTGATCACCCAGTCCATCTTGACGTCGAACTGATCGGTGTCTTTGTGATAAGGCAGCGCGTCGAACCAGTTGCTCGTGCCCGAACTGCTGGCGACGTTCGGACCGGGAACCAGAGCCAGGATCTTCGCCGAAATCGGGTTGATCCGGCTGGCGGGAATCACATTGTTGGCAAACGCCGTGCGACCGGACCCGTCCGGATTGCCGCTGGTGGGATCGTAAATGGCCGTATTGCTGCCGCTCAGGTCGCCCGCCTTCTGCGGATTCGTCGGGACGGTCAGCAGATTGGCGCTCGCCTGGTGATCCGTGGTGCGCAGGTAGTCGCCGAAATAGAAGAGCTTATTCTTTCGGATCGGACCGCCGGCATTGCCGCCGAAGTAGTTGTAGGCGCGATGGCCCACGCTGGTATCGAAGAAGTTGCGGGCGTTGAAAGCGCTGTTCTGGGTGAACTCGTAAAGTCCGCCGTGAATGCTGTTCGAGCCGGATTTCAGGATTACGTTCGTCACGGCGCCCGACGCGCGGCCGAGTTCCGCGTCGAAATTCGACGTAGAGACGTCCACGGTTTGAATCGCCTCGATCGGCGGCACCAGAACCTGCAGCAGGCCGGTCCGTTCGTTGTCGTCAATGCCCTCAATCTGGTAATTGTTGCCCATGCGCATCTGACCGTTCACTTCGGTCTGCAACGAGCTCGATGCATTGAAGAACTGAGAGTGCTGGAAGGTGGCGCGGGTCGTGCCGGGGACCAGATTCAGAAGATTCTGAAAATTCCGGTTCGTGCCGACCGGCAGATTTTCGGTCTGCACCGTGTCGATTTTACGTCCGATGTCCGCCCTGTCCGTTTGTAAAGGCGGCGGCGCATCGGTGACTTCGATCGACTCACTGATGTTGCCGGGCTGCAGTTGCATATCGACGCGCGTGCTGGTGTTCACCGCCACGTCGATGCTGGGGCGTATTTCGCGCTTGAATCCGGCGGCTTCCGCCGTTACCGAGTAAATGCCCGGCGTGGTATCGGGAAACGTAAAGTTTCCGCTTTCATTCGTTTGCGCGGTACGCAAACGATTGGTGGAGGCTTCCGTGATCGTGACCTTCGCATTCGCGATTGTCGCGCCGGAGGAATCGGCAACAGTGCCCAGAATTGTTGCGTTGACCGCCTGGCCGTAGACGGAGACAGTGGCAGCCAGGCTGAGCGCACACAAGGCGCAGTACAAGCGTAAGTATTTCATCTGTGTAAAGAAACCACCCCTTGTCGCCCAAGTTATAACCACTCCCCCGGTAAAGTCAAGGCCGGTATAAGAAGCGCTACTAGCCAGGCCCTCCCGCAGTGGCTTCCGAAGCCACCGACTTCACCACGGCATTGGCCAGGCGCAGACCGGCGCGTCGCCTTTTTGATTCTTTCTTGGCGTCGTACATCAACTGGTCGGCCAGTTCCAGCAGACGCTCCGCGTCCCTGCCATCCCGGGGGTACATGGCTACCCCGGCGCTGATACTGATGAGCTTTTCGCCACAGACCCGCATGCCTGCCTCGGGACCGCGGTCGCGGATGCGCAGCATAATACCGGAAATGCTTTCGGGATTCGCATCCGGCAGCACGAGGACGAACTCATCGCCCCCCATCCGGGCAACATGATCCGAACTGCGGCAGCACTCGAGCAGGCCCCGGGAGATTTCCTGCAGAACGCGGTTACCCGCCAGGTGTCCGTGCACATCGTTGGCCTGTTTGAACCCGTCGAGATCGAGCAGGATCACGGCGAGCGTGCTTTCCCGCCGCGCTGCGTCGCGGATAGCCTCCTCCAGCAAACGGAACGCCGAGCCCGCGTTCAGCAGGCCCGTCAGTTCGTCCTTTTCCGCCGCGTGTTTGGCGCGACGGAACCGCAGGGAGTTTTCGATCGCCAGTCCCGCTTTGGAACGGATCGCCAACAACATGCGCAAATGGTCCTGGTTGAACGCGTCCGGCTTCAGCCGGTAGAGGCTCACCACCGCGACGACGTTGTCCTGCCCGTTCAGCGGCACGGAAATCGCGGACCGCAACGAGGTAATTTTCTGCGGATCGTTGAGATAACCGGGCTCGACAGCGGGATTGCCGTTCAGAATCGGCAAATCGTTCTCGGCCACCCACCCGGACAGACCCTGTCCGACGGGAATCTCCAGCGCCGAAAACAGGCGGAAGCTCTCGCCCTTAACGAACTGCGGGATCAGTTTGTCGTTCTGGCGGATGAAAATGACGATGGCGTCGTGGGGGACCATATTCCCCAGGCGTACCGCCAGCAGGGCGAGGGTTTCGTCGAGGCCGAGCGAGTTGCCCAGATCGTTGGTGATCTCGACCAGGAGTTGCACCTCGCGCCGGGCATTGGCGATGGCAAGAGTGAAGTTCCCGGCGGGTACCGGAGGGACAGGCTGCCCGTCACGTGCCAGACCGGCCGCGGGAGTGGCGCAACGCTCCGCTCTTACCCCACCGGGGAGTCGCTTGCCGCCGCCATCACCGGAATCCAGCTTGGCTTTCCACTCCAGTTCCTGATGCCGGCGCCCGAGGATCGCCACAATGCGGGGGTCGAAGCTCTTCCCGGCTTCTGAAGCGACAAACTCCATCGCTTTTTCGAGGGGCATTGCGGGGCGATACTGCCTGTCCGAAGCCAGTGCGTCCAGACAGTCCACGGCGGAGAGAATCCTCGCCCCGATCGGAATCGCTTCACCCGCCAGCCCGTCGGGGTAGCCGGAGCCGTCGAATTTCTCATGATGAGAACGGACGATGGGCACCACCGGATAGGGGAAGCACACGCGCTCCAGAATCTCCGCGCCCACAATCGGGTGGATCTTCATCTTTTCAAATTCTTCGGGCGTCAGTTTGCCGGGCTTGGAGATGATGTATTCGGGCACCGCGAGTTTGCCGATATCGTGCAGCAGGGCCGCCGCTTCCACGGCCTTCAGTTCGGCCGGGGAAAGATTCAGTTCCCGCGCCAGTTCCACCGCGTAAACCTGGACGCGCTTCAGGTGGGCGGCTGTCGTGTCGTCCTTCGCTTCGATCGCCAGCGCCAGCGCCTCGATGGTCCGCCAGTGCAGTTCCGCCATCTGCGCGATGTGCTTTTGCTGCTCCTCGACTCTTCCCCGGTAAAGGGTATATGACCGGTAGACCAAATAGAGCGGCGGTCCGCTCAGCAACAACCCCTGCCAGGGAACGATTCGGTTCATCAGATGGATTGCGCCCGCGATCGCTCCGCCAGCCAGATACTGCGGCGAGGTCCAGATCAGATTCTCCCGCCACACGAGAAATGCCGGACGACCGGTGGTGAGCGAGATCATACCCGCGACAATCCCCGTGTTCACAAGGAAGTAAACCAGGGATGCGGAACCCAGCGCCAGACAACGGGTAGGATCCAGAGCGACGATCTGCGGCACTTTCAACACTCCCCATGCGGCCAGAATCGGCGCCGGAACGGAAAACGCGCTGAAGAGGACCTGCTCCCGGACCGGTTTCTCCCGCAGGCGGATCAGCGTCTGCGCCAGCACGCCGCAGACACCGATACACACCACCGAGCCCAGCTGCAGTTCGAGCAGCCCCACGACGATGAAGAGATAGTTCAGCGACAGCGTGCCAAAAACCTCAGGAAGTGTGATTTTCAGCCCGGAAGCCGCAATCGCCGTTCCCAGATAGAGCGCGAGTTTCCACAGATTCTCGTCGCGCGGATGCCAGAGGCTGAAAGCCACACCCACAATGGCAAGACCCACAACGATCCAGAAAATCCAGTACAGGCGGGCTTGCGGCGACATCTTCATAGAACGTTGCGCTTCTCGTCTCCCCCTGCATATCGGCGGAGAGTCGCCAAAGCTTTACGTTCGAAGGCCGCCTACTTCGCGCCCGCCCGGCCGAAAAAGCGGACCCGAACCACGAAATGCCGGCCCTCGTCCCCGAAGTAGTTCCGAAACTGCGGCGAGCCGACGACATTGTTGACCGCCCCCGGATTTCTCCGTCCGGTCACGTTGTCCGCCCCGCCGCGCAACGCAAAGCGGTAACCGCGGAATGTCACCAGGCGTTCGAGGGCCAGGTTCAGACTGAAGCTGAAAGGAAAACGCTGCGCATCCACGTCCCCGCTGACCAGCCCGTTCGATTGCTGAATGGACCACGGGAAACCTGTGCGCGCATCCACCAGCGCGGCCACCGACCACTCTTTTGCGGAACCCAGCGCGCGCGGCACATGGGAAACCGGCAGATAGGCCCAGGCCAGAAACCGGTGCGGCGCGTCCCAGGGCATCGGAACTCCCTGGGGCAGCACCTGCAACGGCACAGCGCTATTCTCATCGAGCACCGCGTTGGAATGGGCGCGCGACCAGGTGTAAGATGCCATCCACTGGTGCTGATCCGAGTAATTGTGGCGAACGGACACCTGCACCGAATCGTAGTCGTCCCGCCGCAGATTCGCCAGCCGGTAAGTCCCCGCGGCGGCGCCGTTCGGCAAGGGCAAAAGCGACGGGGGAGCGTCCGGATCGAGGGTATTCAGAAAATCGAAGCCGCTGGAACTGCGCCGGCGCAGGAACCGGAGACTTCCATAAAGGCGTTCGCCGAGTTCCCGGTCGGCGCTCAACGTCCAGTTCACCGCCCGCGGCAACCGCAGCTTTGACGTTGCCGGCTCGAATGTCGTGAGCGCGGGCGGTCCCGACGGGACGCCGCGGGAGTCGAACGAAACCGTGCTGGCCACCTGATCCAGCACCCTCCCGAACGGATCCAGCGTCACCGCGTCGCGCGTTACCGCGTAGCCCGCCGCCAGACGCGTCCGTTCGTCGCGGAAGGGCGCCCACGAGACCGCCACCCGCGGGGACCAGCCCTGGTTGCGGACAAGACGGTCCCAATCCTGGCGGAATCCGGCGTCGATCCGGATCCGCCTGGCGATTCTCCACGTGTCGAGCACCCACAAGGCAAACTCCGTGTCGTTCACGTGAAAAGCGCCGGAACCCGAGAAGGTGGTTCGCGACAAAATCCAGCCTCCGGGCCCGATCAGGTCGTATCCGGTTCGGCGGTTATTGCCGGTATAGCCCAGGAAATCGAGATCCGTCCCCGCTTCGATCTGGTGTGTTCCGGCGCGGGCGAACTGCGGGAAATAGACGTGGGCCATGGCCTGATCGCGCGACGCGCGCTGATCGGAGGTGACAAAGTAGTTCCCGCTCCGGCCTTCCGGAGAGAACACGTAGAACTCCTGCCCCTGCGGAGTCTGCGCGCGCCGGAACTCGTTGTGCGCGTAGCCGGTTTCCGCCAGCCAGCCGCCCCCCGGAAAGAACTGATCTTTGACGCTGGCAAAGTATTCCCGCGAGCGCACGGTCTGGGTGGTCGGGATCGGGTCGAGGGGTCCCAGCCCCACACGGTCCTTGTTCGAAACGTTCGCCAGGAAGTCCGCGAACAGGATGTGACGGGGCGTCAGGTTCACCTGGGTGTGCAGCAGGTTGCTACCCGTCCAGCTGCTGCGTGTATTCTGGCCGGCCGGCAAACCGGTAATCAGTGCGTTGTTGTACTCGGATTCGAAGGTGTCGGCGAACCACGCACGTCCCCGCCGGATCGGTCCCGAAACGCCGAACCGCGGGTACCAGTTGCCGAGACGAACACCTTGCCGGATATCGATTCCGGGAATGAAATTTGTCGCCGTGTAGCGGAAGTCGTCCGTGCCGCTCTGTGTCGAGATCGCCATCGCCCCCGCCGATCCCTTTCCGAACTCGGGCGAGTAGCGGCCGGAGGAATATTCCAGGGAGCGAATCCCTTCCACCGCCAGCGAGGTCTGAAACTGCCCGGTCAGCGGGTCGGAAAGATTGAACCCGTTCAGCAGGTATTGCACCTGCTCCTCGGACGCCCCGTTCTGGTGCAGCATGCCTCGCGAGTCCTGCAGAACGCCGGGCATGAGTTTCATGGAGTTCCGCAGATTCTGGCTGTTGGCATAGGCCAGATCGTTGATCGCCGTCCCGCTCAAGCGCTCCGCGTTGCGGGTGCTCGCAAGATCCACCGGGGAAGAAGGTTCCTCCACGTTCACCGATTGAAAAACCTCCCGGACGTGATTCAGCGTCAGCCTGAGTTCCAGAGCGCCCCCGAGATGAACCGACTGCGCTTTCAACTCGTGGAAACCCTCGCGCGCCACCCCGATCGTGTAATCGCCGGCCGGTAAGAGGAGCGAAAACGCTCCGGCGGGGTCGGTCAGCGCCTGCCACCGGCGTGCGTTCGGGGATCCGTCCACCGGCCGCAGCACCACCTGCCTCAGCACCACCTGCGCCTGGGCCACCGGGGCATCGTTTTCATCCCGCACGAGCCCGCTCAGGGGCATATCGGAAGCGCTCGCGGCCGTGAACAGGCTCAGCAAAAGGATGGCCGGGGCGAGGAGATGGCGGGTGTTGAGAAACACTCCGTTTGGCGGAGCAAAGCCCGTGCCAATGACCCGGAGTCAGGAGACAACCCTGTGCTCTCTCACGCTTCCGCCGGGGCGGGGTGTATGACGCCGTACTTCGCGGGCGACGGCCTAACGGACGAGCGTGATACCGCCGTCCACGGCGAGGATAGATCCGGTAATGTAGGCAGCCTCATCGGAGACCAGAAACGCCACGGCGCGCGCGATATCGGCGGGGCTCCCCAGGCGGCCCAGAGGCAACTTCGCGCCTTCTTCCCGGATCTGCTCTTCGGTTGCGAAGCTGCGCTCGCCGGGAGTATCCGTCCAGCCCGGCTCAATCGCGTTCACGCGGATACCGTGCGGCGCCAGTTCCAGCGCCCAGGTGCGCGTCATCTGGTTCACCGCCGCCTTCGCCCCGTTATAGGGAGACGAATTGACGTACGGAATGTGCGCCAGCACGGAACTGATGGAGACAATGTTGCCCCGGCCGCGAGGAATCATCCGGCGCGCCGCCAGCTGGGTCATGTGAAAAACTCCCCAGAGGGTGGCGCCCCAGGTCTTTTCCACGTCGGCGATTTCGAGATCCACCAGGGGTTTGCGGACGGTGAGCGCGGCGTTGTTGACCAGAATGTCCGGCGCGCCGAAGCGGCGTTCGGCTTCCTGAAAAAAGCCTTCCACCTCACTCCGGATGGCGACATCCGCCTTTGCGAAAAAACACTCGGAACCGCATTGCCGGACCGCCTGTTCGGTCTCCGCGCCGTCGTTGAGATCGCAGATGGCAACCCGGGCGCCGCGACGGGCGAGCTCGACGGCGATTTCGCGCCCGATGCCACGCGCGCCGCCGCTGAGAAGGGCGACCTGGTCCCGCAGGGGAAGGGTCACGGGAAAATCATCCGGGATATGGTCGAAAGTTGCCACATTATGGGAAATTTCCGGCGGATTCCTCAGCGTTGCGTTTCCTGCGCCCGTTTCCAGGCCGCATAATCGTTGGGATCCATTGCCAGCAGCACGCCGCGCATCTGACTGTGAC
>Ga0118677_10009421_pt1 | contig 15258 bp, 24 predicted proteins | sample AliMusrvi5mmetaG_FD_86154 | JGI IMG/M metagenome (GOLD analysis project Ga0118677, IMG submission 86154)
TACTATGATTATTGCTATTGTTGGGAAGCTTGGATGTGGAAAGAGCACAGTATCTCGTATTTTGATTGATAAAACAGGTTTTGATTTTGTCGAGGTAAGTGATTTAGTTAAAAAAGTGACACAAACAACTCGTGATATCAAACTTAATCAATGGATAGCAGATGGTCATGCATGGACTCGTGAAGAGTTACAAGCAGAAGCTGAAAAGCATTCAGGACCTGATTGGTTATGGGACGAGCTCAATAAGTCTTTAACTAAGAATTGTATTGTTTGTGGAATTCGTGAACCTTATTTGTTAGTCAAACTGATGCAAACAAGAGATGATGTTAAGGTATTAGAGTTAGAGGCAGATACATTTACACGGTATGCTCGTACAATTAAGCGTGACGGTTATCTTTCAGCTAAAGATTTTGAACAACACGAAGCAGGTGACAGAAATTTAGGAATCGAAGTAACAACACAAGCAGCTAATTTTATGATCGATACAACCGATAGTTTAGAAGAAACTACACAAAAGATAGATGTATTTTTAAAAACAATAGGAATAACACCTAAGATTTATAAAAAGGAGAAATAAATGAAGATAGAGACACAGCAAGTAGCAGCCCCATTAATGATTACAATTACAGAAGAAGCAAATATTGTTCGTCCAGCCTTAGATCAGCTTTGGGACAAAGTGAAGGGTGATATTGAAATTGATGGTTTCCGTAAGGGACATGCGGATAGAAAAGCAGCTGAAAAGGCTATAGGAGCAAGTAGGTTATATGCAGATTACTTTGATGAGTTGCTATTTAGAGTAAAAACTGAACATAATATTCCTGTAGTTGCAATACAGAACTACCATCTTGAGCAAATGGCTGATACACTAGATCCTAAAGATAATACTCCCATAGTAATTTCTATTATAGCTGATATTGAACCTGAAGTAACATTGACACCAGCTCTTGATTCTATAGAAGTTAAGGCTCCTTCTATTGTAATTGCTGATGCAGACATAGATAAAGCATTAAAGTATCTTAGTGAGCATCAGGCTGAGCATGTGGTATTAAATGATGATGCAATAATTAAGGTAGGTGATTATGTAGAATATAGTGCAACAATACTAAGTAAACCTACAGCTTTTGCTCGCATTATTGACGATCCAAAAGATCCCATCATTGGAATGAAGCCAAACGAATTAAAGAATGGTATCTTAGTTAAGAAAGTTGAGGCCATCAAGGTACCTGAAATAGATGATGCTTTTGCTAAAAAGAATCATTTTGACACTTTAGTAGAATTTAGAGAAGGGACTAGAAAACAACTAGTCCAAGATAAGCAAGATGCAAGAGATGCTCAAATTAGAACACAGATCATCACTTATTTAATAGAGCATAGTCCTATTGCACCAATTCCAAGTAGCATGATTAAACAACAGATTGATGTTATGTTTACTCACGTTTTAGCTACGGTGGGAATGACAGAGGAGCAGTATTTAAAACAGAGTAAGGTTACTAAAGCTGATATTCAAGAACAGTTTGCACGTTCAGCTATTCATAATATTAAAGCTCGTTTGCTGTTGAAAGCTGTTGCAAAAGCTACTAATATAGTAGCAGAGGATAAAGAAGTACAAGCACAAATTGATGATATTTTAAAGCAAACTACACATGATCGTAAAGAGGTAGAGTATGCTTTATCAGCAAGAATTAAGGACGATATTTTAAGCAAAAAAGTCCTTGATTTATTAACAACTAAATGTAAGATCATTGAGCAATAGGAGGATTTATGGGATGTCCAGTTTGTAAAGGTACGGAAACAATCAAGGGAGCAACGTTAGTTGATAATCAACCAACAACTCTTAATCCTACTACAAAAGAAACAGATGAATTGTATGTAGTGATGTCTCCAATTCATTATCCTACGAAAAAGTTTGTGATGAAAGGCTGTGCAAAGTGTGGTTGTGTATATGTTGTTAGCACAGCGGTAAATGCAAAAGATGTCATTTAAGATACATTGTGACATATGTGATAGAGTAGTGCCAAATACTGAACGCATTCATCGTATGGAAATAGAGGAAACTATGGCTGGTGGTAAGCAGATTGGCAAGAAAGTTAGACTTGACGTTTGTGGTAATTGCATAGCTACCAAAACAATGGCTGAGATTAACGCTCATGTTTTTGTTAAGCGAGAAGGTGGAGATGTAGTGTCTAGTCTTAATGAATACACAATTGTTGGTAGCAATGCTTATCCAGCTAGTACAACATTGTTAAACACCTATGATAATAATGGTTTAGACGCTGATTCGTTTACAATAAAGAAGGAGGGAAAATGATTAGATTAGCATTTATATGTCCAGGGAATAAAGGTGATCTTGAAAAGTATGCAGTACTAGGTGATATACATTTGTTATTAGAGCATCTTGTAGAAGAGGGTAATGAATATACAGCATTCTACAAGGATAGGGTAGCTAAAAAAGAGTTAGTGATTCTTGATAACGGTTTGTTTGAGTTTCATGTGGCTGCTCCAACAGAACGTATTTTAGAGAAAGCAAAGATAGTAGGAGCTAAGGTTCTTGTAGCTCCAGATGTGCTGTATGATGCTGCAGGAACTTTGGCAAGCACTAAAGCGTTTACAGAAGAAGTAACTAAAGCCGATCCTGAGTTAATGACAATGGCTGTTCCACAAGCAAATACAGCAGAAGAGTGGATACAGAATTATCAGGATCTATGCAAAGTTCCAGGCGTTAGATTTATAGGAATGTCTTGTCTATCTATTCCTCATTGTTTTAAAGAGATAACCAAATCAGATGATGTGGGAGTGAATCGTGTTGCTTGTATGCAAGAATTGATTAAGCGTAAAGTAGTTGATCCTAATAAGTGGCACCATTTGCTTGGTCTAGGTACAGATGTTAATGAACTTGCAATTCAATCATATATAGGAATAGCTGCAAGCAATGATTCAAGTTCAGCTATTTTACATGGAATGAGAGGTATAACATATAAGGATGGTAAGGTTCCAGGTGGTAAGTTAAAAGATAAAATGGATTTTACTGCTAAGATTAATACTGAGAGCGAACCAGCTATTTTGCTTAATATGTTAACTTTACACAAATTTTCAAAGGGGATATAAACATGGGAAAAATCATCAAGTATGATCATCATGGAAAGGAAGTATTTGTTGACGAAGACTTAAAGGGAAAACATAGAGAACATTGTCTATGTCATAAGTGTAATAAGCTTGATGTGACAGACCCTATTAAAAATTGCAAGATAGCTCAAACAAACTTTTTAATATGTTGTGAATATAATATCACAACACCAGTATATGAATGTTCAGCATTCGAGGAAAAGAAGAGTAATGCGGCTAACGAATCCAACTGACTTAGCTATTCATAATAAAGCATCAGAAGCATTAATGAAAGATATACTTACATTAGATTATAGGTATTTTCCTGATTGGATAGATAAAGCAAGACAAGAGCTAATAAGGCGAGGTTATCATGGATAATATAATACTCATTGGTTTAACAGGCAAAGCTTTATCTGGTAAGAATACAGTGGCTGATTATCTCACTAAGCGTTTTAATGCAAAGCAATATGCTTTTGCTACGCCATTAAAGCAATTGGCAAAAGACTTGTTTTTTTGGGATGGCAGTAAAGAAATGCTTCCGGAACCAGATAAGGGTCGGAACTTGCTTATTGGGATAGGCAATAAGCTTCGCGATGTCAGACCTACAGTATGGGCTGATTTTACTTTGAAACAAATAGAGGAATACGCTAAAACTAATCCACCTGCTAGAATATGCACCATTACAGATTTAAGGTATCAAAATGAAGCTAAGTTAATACAGCAAGCAGGTGGCTTTATTGTGCGTGTACAGAGACCTGTAGGTGCTTTACAATTAGAGCATATCTCCGAAACTGAGCTGGATGATTATAAGTATGATTATACTATTATTAACAATGGTACGTTAGAAGAGTTATATGCAAGAAGTGATGAAGTTTTACAAGCTATTACAATGTCAGCAACGTGGTCTTAAAAGAATAAATTCCCCTCTTGTTGTTTCTGTTTTACTCAATAAGTATAATATATTATGGAGGAACTGTCTATGCAAACATTTGTTAAAATCAAAACTAATTTTACAGGAATTCATTGTTGGGCGAATTGTCCTTATGATGAAGTAGCTTTTCTAAGGAGCGAACATAGACACATTTTCTATGTTACTGTGCAAGTAGAAGTTGGGCATGATGATCGCGATATTGAGTTTTTTATACTAAAAAAAGAGGTAAATCAGATTATTGAAAAGCTGTATGGTCCAATACCAGTAAAGAATTTAGGTAGCAAATCTTGTGAAATGATTAACAAAGAGATATATCAAATGCTTGAATTTAAGTATCCAAAGCGTAAAATGATAATAGAAACTTCAGAAGACAATGAAAATTCAGCAGTAACACACTTTGCGATAGAAGAGGCTAAATGGGATTTGTAAATTTACATATACACACAGAATATTCTAGCTTGGATGGAATGGCTCGTATCCCAGATTTGGTAAAAAGAGTTAAAGATCTGGGACAGAACGCTGTTGCTATTACGGATCATGGAACATTAGCTGGTCTTTATGAGGGGTATACTGAGTGTAAGAAAGCTGACATTAAGTTCATTCCAGGTTTAGAAGCTTATTTTGCACATGATAGAACTGTGCACATAAAGGGTCTTAGAGATCATCATTTAGTGCTATTGGCTCGCAATAAAGAGGGATATGAAAATCTTTTGAAGTTGAATTATGAAGGATATCGTACAGGTGCAGTGTCAATTTATGATAGGCTTAAACCTCGTATTGATTGGGAATTAATAGAGAAATATAATAAAGGAATTATAGCTTCTTCTGCCTGTATGATTGGGTTGGTTCCTTCATTATTATTAGAAGGTAAGTATGAAGTGGCGAAGCAAGCAGCTCTTCGTTATAAGAGTATATTTGAACATTTTTACTTAGAGGTGCAGTCTTTTGACTGTCCTGAGCAAAAGCAAATGAATAGTTTGATTATTAAGTTAGGAAAAGATCTTAATATTCCAGTGATCTGTACAACTGATAGTCATTATGTTAATAAAGACGATGCAGAAGCACACGAAATGCTTTTAGCTGTACAATCTAAGACTAATATTAAAGATCCAAAGCGTTTAATGTTTGAATGCGACTATGTACAGAGTGCTTCAGAGTTATTGACTAAGTTTTCTGATAATAATGAAGTTATCAATAATACTCAACACATAGCTAATTTGTGTGAATTTCCTACATATTTAGAAACTAAAGGGTACATGCTTCCTCGTTATCCAATTGAAGATGATAAACAATACAAAGAATTTTTGGTATGGTTATCAAAGAAACCTGTTAAAGCAGAAAATATAGTTGCAGACTATCTAACATTTAGATGTTTAAAGGGATGGGAAACTAAAAAGATAGAGTCAATGCCTAATAGACAAGAGTATTGGGATAGATTAGTATATGAATTAGGTGTTATTAAGTCAATGGGTTTTGAGTCGTATTTCTTGATTGTACAAGATTATATTCGTTATGCTCGTGAGCACGATATTCAAGTAGGGGCACGTGGTTCTGGTAGCTCTGCTTTGGTTGGATATATTTTGGATATTCATCGAATAGATCCAATCAAGTATAACTTACTTTTTGAAAGATTCTTAAATCCAGAGAGAATTTCGATGCCAGATTATGACGCTGACTTCCAAGACGATAGGCGTGATGAAGTTAAGGCTTATATAGCTCATAAGTATGGAGAAGATAAAGTTGCAGCTATTGCAACATTTGGTACTTTAAAGGCACGAGCAGCTATTCATGATATAGCAAGATCAATGGACATTGGTGGAAGCAAAGGTGCTTCATTTATGATAGCGAATGCTATTACAAAGACGATTCCAGAAGAAGATCAAGACATTACATTGGCAGAGGCTTATGAACAATCTGCTGCATTTAAAGAACATATGACGAAGCATGCTAAGTTATGGGAGATAGCGGTTAAGTTAGAAAACTTACAAAGACAAGCTGGTGTTCATGCTGGTGGAGTAGTTATTTCGCCTCGTCCTTTAGCCAATGATGTTCCGATGAAAATGCATAAAGGGATTGTATCAACAGAATACGATATGACTACTCTTGAAAAGGTAGGATTACTTAAAGTTGATATTTTAGGATTAAGCAACCTTACCACTATATCTCGTACTTTACATAATATTAAAACACTTAAAAATCAAACATTAAAATTAGAAGATATACCACTTGATGATGCAGAGACATTTAAGCTTATGAGAGATGGTAAAACAGTAGGACTATTCCAAGTAGAGAGTACCAGTATGGTGCAGACTCTTGTTGGTTGTGCAGTAAATAGCATTGAGGATGTAGCTGTGGTTCTCGCTCTTAATCGTCCAGGTCCTATGACCTCAGGACAGACGCAAGAATATATTAATTGTAAAAAAGGTAAGAAGATTCCCACCTATGCTCATCCTATTTTAAAAGAGATATTAGGAATGACCTATGGACAGTTAGTTTACCAAGAGCAGATTATGGCTGTAGTTTCTAAACTTGCAGGCTTTACGCTGGGTGGAGCTGATACTGTAAGAAAAGCTATTGGTAAAAAAGACTATGAACTTATGATGAAACAGAAGGATAAGTTTATTCATGGTTGTATTAAGAATGGTTTGGCAGAAGCTCCTGCATTGAAATTGTGGGATGATATTGAGAAATTTGCATCATATTCGTTCAATAAAAGTCACGCTGTTTCTTATGCAATGTTGTCTTATTATACAGGATACTTTAAAGCGCATTATCCTACAGAGTTCATGTCAGCTTTGTTAAGCAATACTGATCCTAATTCTGATAAGCTCCCTACTTATATTCATGAGTGTAGAGCTATGGGAATTAAGCTACTTCCACCAGACGTAAATCAGAGCAGTCATAACTTTGAAGCAGTAGGTGAGAATCAAATTAGATGGAATCTTACTTCAGTATCTAAGATAGGCGAAGCAGCAGTTGCTTGCATTTTGGAGAATAAACCATATAAGAATTTTACTGATTTTTGTATTAGAGCGAAATCTAAAGTACATTCAGCAGCAATGTTAGCTTTGAATAAAGCAGGTGCATTTGAAAGCTTTGGCATTAAGCGAGCACAGGTAGAATTGTATTTTGAAGAGTTTATGAAGAGTTTGAAGAAGGCCGAAAAGAAGGATGAGACTTTAAGTGGCTTTACGTATACATGGCCTGATGTTGCTGAACACGATATGATGACTATATTAAAGGGTGAAAAAGAAGTTTGTAATTATTATATTACAGAGCATCCTATTAATTTGTTTAAGCAAGAGTTATCTACATTGACAAAATTAGGCGACTTATCCACGGTAGCTGATGCTCCTTTACCAAAAGGAAGTACAAAGGGTGCAGCTATCAAAGTAGCTGTTGTTATAGAAGAACTTGTTGGTAAGAATGCAATTAAGAGAGGAAAATCAAAAGGTGATTTTGCTCGCAATTATAGAGTGTCAAGTCCTACAACTGTACAGGAAATGATTGTGTGGCCAAATATATATGCAGAGAAGCATTCTTCAGGTATTTTATATAAAGATCTATTAGATGAAAAGGTCTGTGCAGGAACGGTGATAGTAGCTATATGCAATATCGTGAAGGGGTTTAATTCTACAGTTAATAAGTTGGAACTTTACAAGATTGAGCGTATATTGTATTATAATAAACCAGTGGAGGTAAAGAAGTGAAAAAGCTTTCTTGTATAGATTGTAAATCGTTTTATTATTGTATGAATGAAGGTATGAAATTAAGAAAGTGTAAAGATTTTATAAAGGAGAAAAAGAAATGATTATAACATTTTTTAGCAACACAGGCGCAGTGATAAAAAAATATAGTGGTGTGGAGGATTATAAGTATATCTCTATTCCTCATTCAATTGCTTTTATGTATAAAGGAGTTCCAATAACTATTAATGGAACGTATTCAATAGAGGAGAGATAATGAAAATCATAGTGAAATGTCCTTATTGTAACTATACAAATGACGCTATTTTTGTAATGGAATCAAATCCACCTAAATTAAAGTGTCATAAGTGTGGAAAGGTTTTTATCTATGAAGAACCCATTCTCGAAGGTAAAGGAGTTAAAGAATGATCATAAATCCCAAGAAAATAATTGAAGATAAAATAATAACGTTTGATCCAGATTATCCAATGATACCTGAACAAATTCAACAGGTAGGTATTGATTTGCGTATAGATAAGGCGTCTTATATATTAGGTAAAGCTGTTTTGACTGATGATAAAGATGAGCGCATTATGCCTGAATATAGGGAGATGGAATTAGGTGACAATGATTATTATCATTTTATAGCCGGTCGTGCATATGCTATTGATATGATGGAATATGTACGTGTACCAGCCAATATGATGGCTCTCATAACACATCGCTCTACCCTCAATAGGTCAGGAATCATTCTATTAGGTAGTATTTATGATGCAGGTTTCAAAGGAACTATTGGTGCTACGATGAGATGTATGAATGATGTAGCTATTAAGAAAGGTACGAGGGTGGCTCAAATAGTATTTTATGAAGCAGCTGCAGCAAGTACTTATAAAGGTAAGTATCAAGGACAAAAGTCTCATAAGGAACAGGAGAAGAATGAAAAGGTGTAAATGTGGCAGAATGTTCTTTGTAACACCTTATCCTGATAAAGGCTTGTGTCCTTATTGTAACATAATAGATCAAATAGAAAAGGAGTAATCAAATGCCAGCAATTAAGTGGGAGTGGAAAGAGGTTGATGTAAAATGTATGAATTGTTCATACACAGATCTTTTGTCTTATTTTTACCATTTACCAAATGTACAAGATGCTATTGCTTATTGTCCAAAGTGTGAAAGCCATTCATTAGAGTATGTTAATCCAGAAGGAGAAGAGGTATTAGGTAAGATTGTTAAAGAAGCTATTGATGAAGAAAAGAAAAAGATAGCATTAGACAAGATTATTAATGGATATTCAAAGGATGAATTAAGGAAGTTATAGGAGAATAATATGTATGAAGTTCAGCCAGTAAAGTGTCCAAAGTGTGGAGCAATAGTGATAAGTGATGCGCAAACATTGACAAATGTTTATTTAGAACACGATATAGTATGTAGTTGTGGACAAATTATTATTCGTGTTAATAAGACAATGTGTTAGGAGGAATTATGAAATATGTAGTAGAATGTCAACATTATGGTTGCAATAGATCTTGTAAAAAGCAAAACATAGAATTAGGTGATGAAGAGCTGCAAAATAGAAAGGCTTTAGCAGGCTTACAAGAAGAGGGTAAGGAACAGATTATATTGAAGTGTCCTATTATGTCTTCACGACTATTTAATATAGTTGGTGTAGAGATGGATAAAGAAGAAGTAGCAAATAGAAGCTTTACCAAAGAAGAGATAGTAGAAGGTAAGAATCTTAGAACAGAGAAAAAGAAAGGTAGGCCAAAAGGGGCAAAGAATAAAGGAGGAAAAAATGAAGTGCGTTAGTTGTGCAGGAGACATTAATAATAAAATGGTAGCAGCTTTAAAGCTTAATAAGTGTCCATATTGTGGTAATATTATTATGGATCCAGCTAAATTACAGCAAATGCTAGCATTGCAAGATCATTTAGGTAAGCTGCAAATTACTAATGATCCAGCTACAGATACTTTAATTCGTGATAAAGTTATCACCTCTATTATTGAGCGATTTGAGGTACGTGATACTGTTATTGCTATTCCTACAATAAAGATAGCAGAAGCACCTGTTATAGCTTCTGAGAAGGAAATAGAGCTGATAAGAGCTCAAGTTCGTAGTGAAGTTGTTCCAAGTGTTCAAACAGATGCAGAAATGCAAGCAGCAATTAAGCAGGCTGAAACTGAAGGTATGACAGAAGCTGAAATAAAAGAATATTTAAAAACAGCGTCAACCACAATTTCACCTAAGGCTGATAGACTTAAGGGAAGAGCTCCAGGAAAAGGCGGAAGAGCAATTACGCCAGCAGGCGAAGGTGCTTATACGTTTAAGGATGGACAAATAAACGCGATTTAAAAGGAGCTTTATATGGTAGAATTATCTAAAAATGCTGAGATTGTATTGGCTAAAAGGTATTATCGTAAGAATGAAAAAGGCGAACCCACTGAAAATGCAGAGCAATTATTCAGAAGAGTAGCTAAGAATATTGCACAAGCAGAAAAGAATTATGGTGCCAAAGATGAAGAAATGAAGAAAATTGAAGATCAATTCTTCAATGCAATGTTTAATCTTGAATTCCTTCCTAACTCACCAACACTCACAAATGCAGGAACGACAATACAACAATTAGCTGCTTGTTTCGTTTTACCTGTGAATGATTCTATGGAGGGTATCTTTGACGCAGTTAAAGCAGTTGCGTTGATTCAGAAATCTGGTGGTGGGACTGGTATGTCGTTTTCTCGTCTTCGTCCATCAGGTGATAAGGTTGATAAAACACAAGGCGTATCTTCAGGGCCTATTTCGTTTATGTCTGTGTTTAATGCTACTACGGAAACAATCAAACAGGGTGGTGTTCGTCGTGGCGCCAATATGGGGTGCTTACGGATAGACCATCCAAATATATTGCAATTCATAGATTGTAAGAAAGACACAAAGATGTTCAATAACTTTAATATTTCTATTGCAGTTACTGATAAGTTTATGAAAGCAATAGAAAAGAATAAAGATTATGATATTATTAACCCACGTTCTAAAGAAGTAACAGATACTATTAAAGCAAAAGATGTGTTTGATAAAATCATAGATAATGCTTGGCTCAATGGAGAACCAGGTGTTTTGTTTATTGATAGAATTAATAGAGACAATCCTACTCCTAAGTTGGGTGAAATAGAATCTACAAATCCATGTGGCGAGCAACCATTGCTTCCATGGGAAGCTTGTAATCTTGGGTCCATCAATCTAATGAAAATGCTAAACAAAGACGGTGATATTGATTGGGAGAAGTTAAAAGCAACTGTTTACACAGCTGTTAGATTCTTAGATGATGTGATTGATATGAGTAAGTATCCTTTGCCTCAAATAGAACAAATGGTAAAAGCTAACCGTAAGATAGGGCTTGGAGTCATGGGTTGGGCTGATATATTGGTAGCGATGGAGATCCCTTATAACTCAAAAGAAGCATTGAGATTAGCGGACAAGTTAATGAAGTTTATCAACGAAGAATCAAAAGAAGCTTCTGCAGAGTTAGCAAAAGTAAGAGGAGTGTTTGCTAATTTTAAAGATAGTATTCATGATGTTAAAGGTGGTTGGAAGCTAAGAAACGCAACTACAACCACAATTGCTCCTACTGGGACACTTAGTATTATATCTAATGTAAGTAGCGGAATAGAACCTTTGTTTGCCGTTGCTTATATAAGAAATATTATGGATGGAACTAAGTTAACAGAAGTACATCCAATGTTTGAAGCACAACTTAAGAAAGCAGGTTTGTATAGTGACGAATTGATTCAAAAGATTTCCACAGGCAGTTCTATTCAAGATATGAAGGAAATACCAGATGCAATGAAGGATGTCTTTGTTGTATCTCACGATATTGAGGCTGAATGGCATGTTAAAATGCAAGCAGCTTTTCAGAAGCACGTTGATAATGCTGTAAGTAAGACTATTAATCTCCCTAAAGAAGCTACAAGAGAGGATGTAAAGAACATCTTTATTTTAGCTTATGAAGAAGGTTGTAAAGGAATAACTGTTTATCGTGATGGTAGCAGAGACGAACAAGTATTGTCAACAAAGAGTAGTGATTCTAAAGAACCAGAAAAAGCTATTAAAGAGAAAGCAAGACCAGCGGAATTAGATGGTAAGACATTCAAAATAGATACTGCACAATGTGGTAAAATGTATCTGACCGTTAATACAGATGCAGCAGGTCAACCTCGTGAAGTGTTTTGTACAATGGGCCGTTCTGGTGAATGTATAAGATCTCATCAAGATGCTTTAAGTAGAGTGATTTCTCACTCATTAGGATATGGCATTCCATTGAGAGGAGTTATTAAAGCTCTAAGAGGTGTTGGCTGTCCTAAGCCTACATTAGGTCCTACTGGTACTAATTCTTGCTTGGACATGATTGGAAGGCAATTTGAGAAGTATGCTAAAGAACAAATAGTAATTAAGAAGGTAGGAGCAGCAAAGTGTCCTGAATGTGGAACAATGTTGGCAGAAGGACATTGTGATAAATGTCCTGATTGTGGCTGGAGTAGTTGTGGAGGATAAATGTATTTTAGCATTGCTTTATTAACAATACACAGAAACATAGCAAATAAAAATTCAATATGCCCACAGGTTATCAATGGATATATAGTTTGTTAGGAGTTTGTTGGGGTCATGGAGTTTATCGTTGGTTACTGAGTTATAATTATACGGATTTTTCACAATGGGATTTTGGAGACGAACAAGGGAATAATCGTAAGCAGCTTACATGTGATAAAACATGGTTGTTCTATATATTGTTTATGAGATTTGAAATAAAAAGAAAATATACATTAGGAGATAAGTGAAAGATAAGATTTTAAGTAGAGGGTATAGTTTGCAAACAAAAACCTTTACTCGTAATGGTATGAAATATATGGGCTGGTATGAATGTCTTATGCAAGATGATAAGAAGATTACACCATTACATAAGATTAGAAAAGAACTACAAAGACGAAAGAAAGATTTTATTAATCGTTTTAATGCAGAGCATAAGTGGTGTTTCCCCAATAAGATTAAGCTTTCTGAGGTAGCTATTATCAGAAGAGAATATTAGTTGTAACGCTCGTGATATAAGAGTATAGTAATAAAAGGAGCTGCCAATGCAAATAAATGTTGACAAGCTTATTCCTAAAGCAATGATTAAGAAGTACGGAATTCATAAGTGTAGAGCAGCAGTTAAAGCTTCCATATTAGAGATGTTATCAGAATTAGATTATGAGTCTTGCATAGAGCAGACACTAGGTAGAGAGGAGGACGAGTGAAGACATTAGGTGAAATGTTAGAGATTAAAGATTTTGATCCAATGAAAATAGATGTACAGGAGTTATCTGAATTCATTGAAAATATCAAGAGTACAGGTGATATTATAGATGAAAACCATGCAGAAGCAGTTGCAACTAAAGCACTTAGGCTTGCAAGGTACTGTATAGACTTATGGGCGCGTGGAGTAAGACTCTATGGTTATAGAGATACAGTTAAGAAAGCAGAACTTGCAGCAGCCGCAGATCGCTCTGGCAAGGTATCTGATACTGCTAAGAAAGCAGCTGCACCAATGGATGCCAAGTATATTGCTTATTCCAATCTTACTACAGATGCTGAAGCATTTGTACTATGGATAAGTAAGATGCATGAAAACTGTATGCATATTCATTTCATGGCAAGAGGTATAATGAAAGGATATGCAGGCGAAATGAAAGCTGCTAACTATGAAAGTCAAAATAGCGGTGGCGGTATTACGAAAAAAGATGAAAGAGATTTCCTAGAGTCATAGTTGGAAATTGAATTTTATTGTAGTATATTATAAATAATATAAAACTCCAAGGAGGAGAAATGGTCAAAGAAATGAAAACAGGTGAAGTAGGTTGGATGGAAGAAGAGGCAGATGCTGCAGGTGGTTCTGGCGAAGGTCTTTTTCTAAAGCTAGTAGAAGGTTCAAATAGAGTTAGAATTGTATCAAAACCATACAAAGCATATATTCATTGGGTAGACGATGCAACTGGTGCTCCTAAGAAAATCAATTGCTCTCAGACAGGTTGCCCAATTTGTACTGGTGCAGGTGGAGAAGGTCCTAAACCAAGATGGTTTATGAGAGTCTTGGATAGAAAGACTAAAAAAGTAAAGATTCTTGAAGTTGGAACACAGATTTATTCACAGCTTAAGACGTTGGCAAAAAATCCTGAATGGGGCAATATCTTTGACTTTGATATAGACGTGAATCGTGGTAAGAAAGGTGCAAATCCTCTCTACTCAGTTCAGCCTTGTCCTAAGAAAGAGCCTATCTTCACAGAAGAAGAAAAAGCTGTTATTACTAAAGCAAAGGCAGAGGTAGATCTTAATAAGCTTGTTAAACCAATGACTCCAGATGAAATCAATAAGATTCTGGCTGGAACACCACAGGCTAATGATCTTGAAGAAGAGGAAGTGGTAGGTGCTCCTGCAAAAGGTGCAGCTGCAGCAAGTGCAGCCTCAAACTTTTTAGATCTCTAAGGAGAAGGTATGAAGAAGAAAAAGATGAGCAAAGCTGTGAAGGAAATTTTAGAGCACGAGAAGAATAAAAAGAACTTTCAAAAGATTCTAAATCGCGCTATGAAAGATCCTGATTCTAAGATCACAACCAAGTTTAAAGCACCTAAACCCATAATTCCTCTTAGTGATCAGAGTACTGATATAGAAAGGGGAGCCACAGTTTTGATGAATACCATTAAAACTGAAAGATATGAAGACCAGCTTCGGAGGCTAATGGCTGAAATGGCAGCAGTTAAAGGAGCCATAAGTGTAGTGGTAGGAAATCTACAGTTATACAAGCTTATTCTTGAAAAGAAAGTAACTGACAAAGCATTGATAGATGGTGTAGTTGCAATAGAAAATCTACTCAAGCTCACAGTTGGATTAAGTGACTATCAAGGACCCGAAAAGGAATTGCAGCAAGATCTCAATCATTTAGGATTTTCAGGAATGCCAGAATAAACGACTGCAGGGGACGCCCAAGAAGCGGTTGCTGGTCTACCCGTGAAACCAGTTGCAGTCTCCAAAATAATCAAGGCCAAGTTAATCTTGGCCTTTTTTATTTCCTATTGATATCTTTATATATAAATATATAAGGAGAGTTCAATATGGCTACAGCAAATGTGATAGGCAAAGGTTTTGAATATTCAACAGTTAATTGGATCAACACTCACAATAAAGAAGGACAAGTGTGTCATCCTTACGAAAGCTTGAGAAATCCTTTATCAGGTGCAAATGCCCAAATCTCGGCAGAGATTGGGCTTTATGATATTCGTGTATGGACGTCATCAATTTTTTTACAAATAGAGCTGAAAAAGACTATGAAGAATGTAATTAGTCTTGATAAGATTGATTGGATTGGTAAGCTTAATATGGCTAATGATGAATTACTTGTTTTTGCTTACAATAGAAGTGATAGATTTGCTTTAATTTCTCTTGAACGCTACCTTCAAATTGCTGGAAAGTATTTAAAGGAATATGATAATGTCATTGAAGCTAAGGGAGAGCGT
>Ga0118677_10009423_pt1 | contig 15254 bp, 17 predicted proteins | sample AliMusrvi5mmetaG_FD_86154 | JGI IMG/M metagenome (GOLD analysis project Ga0118677, IMG submission 86154)
ATGTCAAAAAGAGTGTCACAGTTAAAATCATAATGAATATAAACGGAATTACAAGACTAAGCAATGTTCTCCAAAATCTTTGGAAAGTATTTATTCCATTAAAAAGCTGAAAAATAGTCCAAAATGCAATTGCAAATCCTATCATATCAATAGTTTGATCAAATGGCCTTGAAAAAGAAGTTTTATTTAACCAATAATAGACTGGAAATGTGGCAATATGGAGTATCAATTTTTGCCCTGAAATGAATGAATTGATGATTAAGTGTTCGATATAGTTGTATTTCACTTTCTTGAAACATAAGTAAGTTCCCAATGAAAAAAATGGAATCTGGAACAAAGACAAGATGGAATAGTGATTTGAAACCCATTGAGTCAAGTTGTCTGCGACCGTCTTGAGGTGCTCAACAGACTCACCACTACCATTCAATTGATAAAAGTTGGATAATAAGTTTAGTTCGAAGGAATGCGAAAGTAAACTATAAATACCGGCAAGAATTATTACCAATGATATTGGTTTAAAATGTTTTACTCTCTTTCCATCCAGAAATTCCCTGATAGAAATCCCTGGTCTCGTGAAAAGTTCTTTCGTGGTAAATAAAAATCCCTTGTCAAAATGGAGAAGCCCATGTTGAATGTCGTGCCATAAATAGTGGAAGTTAATTCTTTCTGTATCGGAACGTTGTCCACAATTGGCACAAAATGGTCCATTTAATTCAGAATTGCAGTTAAGGCAATTTGTTTTCTTCATCTTTTTAGGTTATAACCAGATAATTATCATTTAATTTTCAATTTTAGACCGATCAGCCTGATTACATTTTCAACGTCAGTATGATCGTTCACGACAACCGAAAGCCCACGGCCAATTTTATATTGTTTGGCATTTCGGTAATCATCCTTGATGCGTTCAGGAAGGTCACTCTTTTCGATAATGGGAGTTGCCTTGTTCCCCAACCAGAAGCCTACACGAAAGGTGGTTTCCAAAACCCCGATCCAGCAAAGGGTCTTCTTTTGCTTATTTAATCTGAGCATCCAGCATTTCCCGTCGTTGTAAAATTTTCACTCTTCAGAAATATCCTGGTAGTGAGCATAAAGGTACTCCATGATCTCTTTCCACAACTTACTTTTGTCGCCAATTCTGGAAAAAATCAACTCCTCATTGGGTGTAATGGATGGGTCTGTCAATACAATCGGCTCCATAGTCTGGTGTTTTATGATTTTCTGCAAATGATGAGTTATACTGAGGCGGATTATTCCAATGGGTAGGCGATTTCGGCATGGATCATGGCGTTGATATAGCCTTTGTAGTAGAGGGAAAAGGAGGTCCATTCGTTGCCAAGAGTAATTCCCCAGGTGCGTAAAGTTGGCTGCTTATATACATTGCCATTGGTATTTTGATTTTCTCATATCCCAGACAGGAGAATATTAGTGTATCTACAACCAGATTTGCTGAAGATACTGTGAGTTTGAAATCTCCATTTCGATCGGCTATGATACCCGTTTTTAGACTGAACACTTCCAGCGTTGCATAGGGGAGTGCCTTGTGTGTCTGCAGATCTTCTATTCGGCCATTCAATTCTACATTTTGACAGTAGGATTGGATGCCAGATAATATAAAAAAGATAATAGCAGGTAACTTTTTCATTTATTGTGCACTAATTAAATCCTTGGTATGCCTGATCAACTCCAATCCTCCAAAATCTCCATGTCCCGGAATGACAATTCTGGCAGTTGGAAACTTCTTAAGTACCTGATCGATCGTTTTGGGATAGGCTTTCAGATCTCCGTCTTTGGTATTTCCCAGATCTCCGGATTCCATGCTTTTGACCATGCATCCGGCAAAAAGTATCTTTTCAGAGGGAATCCAGACCACTATGTTGTCGAGCGAGTGGGCAGCTCCCAGATAGAAGCACTGGATTAACTTGTTGCCCAGTCTCAGTTGCAGGGAGTCTTTGAACCCATGTTCAGGAACCGGCAGCTTCTGGTTTTTTGCGATATCGATGGTCATTTGATTGGCGTAACTCTTTATTTTTTGAGATTGCAGCCAGGCCAATCCTCCCATACAGTCGCTGTGCCAGTGGTTGGGGACAAACCCAACCGGATTGACATGGAGTGAATCTCTAAGGTAATTTACCAAATCTTTGGTCATCGAATCCGTGACAGGCGTATCGAAAAGGAAAGCCTCTTTTTCATTGGTGAATACCAGACCATTGCAGGGTACCCGGCCATAATGGTCAAAGTTGTACCATGAAACATGAACGTAGGCATTTTCAGAGAGTCGAATCAGCTCTATATCTTTGGAGACTTGAAAGTGTTTATAGGTTGTCTGTGTAAATCCCTGAAGGAAGTTCATCCAGATCAGGCAGCAAATCACCCATCTTTTCATTTTTGTACAATTATTTGGTTTAAATTTTGTGAAACCTTTGTCACTTTAAGCCTTAGTGGCTACTTCTTTTCAGCCTCTAAGCCACTAAAAAACAAAGATATCACGAATATTATTTAATCATTTATTATTTTTTAATCAATTTGATCAGTCTGAAATTACCATGCCAGTCGGCAGGTTCGTCCGAAACTACAGTTAATCCGGTTCCCGCACCGACAATCAGTATTTTGTCGCCTTTCCCAACCTTTAGTGATTCGATCGAACGTATTCTGGATGCCTCAAAAATTCGGGCAATCTTGTCGTATCCAGGAGTATAAAGGGTATACCGAAGCCTGTTCCAACTGTTGGTATTGATACTCATTTCTTTTTTGCCCGTTTCATCCTGGCAACATTAAACGCCACAACCAAAAGGAGGATGGCCATCCTGTAGACTAATTTGACAGGCAGGTACAAAGCTACCAGCAATATTGCTATGCCAGTAAGTGTATGAGTGACCCAGTTCTTCCAGTCTTTCAGGTAGCTCCAAAGCCATTGAAGAATTTTCATTAGCGAACGATTGTTTGTTAATTTGAAATGTTTGAAATGTTTGAAGGGTTTAATTTTGCGTACCTGTATTCATTACAGATCACGCCATTTTTGATAATCGATTTTTCGAAGATCCCCTCAAGTTTGAACCCTGCTTTTTCCAACACCCTTTGGGAAGCCAGGTTAAAATCAAAGACTCCGGAATGAATCCTGACAAGTTGCAATTGCTGGAAGCCGTATTCTGTGATCAATTGAACGGCTTGGGTGGCGATGCCTAATCCCCAGTAAGGTTCACCGATCCAGTAGCCGATTTCGGCTGAAAGCCTGTAAATATCAGTTTGTCTGACCAATCCGATGCATCCGGCCAGATTTTCCTTGTATTCAATCGCAAAGGGAACTTGGGGATCTTCCTTTTGGCACAAGGAAATAAAATCTCTTGCATCCTGATCCTTATAGGGATAGGGAAGAAAATCACGAACATTATCCCATATTTTGCGGTTGTTGCACAATAGTGCCAATTGAGCATGATCCTGGTTGGTTAACCTTCGGAGAAGAAGATTGTCAGTCCTCAATTCAATTTTAGCGTCCATCTTCTATTTGAAAAATTCTGTTTACTGGGCAGGAAACTCAACTATTTTATCAATTACAAACTTACGCATGGCTTCCCCTTTCTTCAGTTTGTATTGGATCTGCCGATATCCACCGGTAGGCTTGTTATTGAGATCTTGAGGATTGTAAATTCTGAAGCGCTGAACCAGCGTGTTCTCAACTATTTCGAACTCGTCGTGTCCCATAAATCCCTTGTTGGCTTTGGGGTTATTGGAGATGTTGGGGAAAGCTATCTGACTGACAGATTTACCATTGTTCACAGAGAAGCCGATTACATTCCCGTAGCTTCCACTTCCCGCTGAAGTGGTAAAGATCAAAACTTCAGGAAAGCCATCAGCATTGAGGTCTCCAATTTCTGCTTTGGTTACTGAACCTTCGATTTCGGCGACAACTTTACTATTATCCCTGGTCAATCCATAGGGCAGAACCGTGAGCTCTTGCAGGGAGCCTTCCCCAGTAGTGCTAATTTCGAATCCTATGTTCTGGTATGAAAGAACCTTTATAAAATTTCTGCAATCCAGTTGACTTTTGTCCAACGGCTCTTTAAGTTTATGATAGGTACCCTCCAGGCTTCCACCACCTGAGCAAAAATAGTTGAGTACTCCTTTGTCCTCCTCCCTGACAGTGGTGATGTTCAGCGTGCTGTCACCAAATACAAACAAAATTCCCTTGCCCTCGAATGTTGTGAGCAATGTATCCGTATGCAGCCTGGTGCCTGTCGCATCAAAGGTACAAGTAGGTTTTTTGATATCTATTCTTGAGCGGACCGAAAGTTGAAAGGTGCTGTCCGTCACAGGCTTGACCATTACTGCTACCCAATCATATCCCGAGTCTCTTTTGGCGTAATTATCATCCACATAATTACCTATGAATGAAACAGCTTTTTGGGAGTGCTTCTGAACGACAGTAGGCTTAGTTTTGGGAATACAGCCAAACGTGGTCAGAGCCAAGGCCAAGACCATCAAACTTTCAAATGTTTTCATCCGTTTTGTAATTTGGTTATCATGTCCGATATTTTTGATTTGTTGATTTAGTTGCTTAGCGGGTTGTTGGCAGCGTCCCTCTCAAGGGTGAAATTTTTCACCCTTTGCCATCATTTCCAGAATTGACTTTAGACGCTTTTCCCGGATTTCTGGTTTTCCGGCCGATTGAAGCCGCCAGGAGATGGCATACTTGTTTGCACGGTTGAGAGATTCAAAAAATGCCAGGCTGGCCGGCTCTTTGGAAAGTTCAATGAGCAGATCCTCTGGTATCGTCATGTTGCCGGGAGAATCGTAACTACTGTCCCATCTGCCATCTGCCCGGGCTGCCTCTACCTCTTTCCATCCCGGAGGGGCCATTTTCCCATCCTGTTCCAGCCTTGCAATGTGTTCAATGTTTCGTTTCGACCACATACTTTTCTTGCGACGGGGAGTGAATTTCTGAAGATAAAAATTTTCATCGCCGCGCTTCAGTTGACCATCGATCCAGCCATGGCAAAGTGCTTCATCCAAGGCCTGGGCATAGCTGACAGAAGGCGTTCCGGAGCCTTTCTTGTAAAACTGCAACCAGATTCCGCTCTCCAAAGTATGGTTTTGTTCGAGCCACTCCCGCCATTCGGCCTGTGATCCAAAGGAAATGATCGGCGGGTCCGGTTTTATTTTCTGGTTCATTGTTGAAGATTACTTATTCGGATTTTATAGTGAACCATGGCGGATTGGATCTTATTGCCTCCTGGTAAAATGGACAACTCACTATGTGGGCTCCTGGAAGATAGCCGGCACTCATCAGGAATTCATTGACTATTTCACCACCGGTAAATTTGAAAGTCTTTTTGAATAGTTTGACCCAATCCTCCTTTGACTTCGGATGATGCAAATCGAGCCAGTTTTTGAACGATCCGTACTCTTCCTTCAACTTCAACAAGACATTCGCGTTGTGAATGGCGGCATCAATTTTCAACCGATTCCTAATAATCCCGGCATCATATAACAGCCGTTGCCTGTCGGCTTCCTGGTAAACGGCAACTTTTTGGATGATAAATTGATGGAATGCATTTTTGAAATTCTGGCGTTTGTGGAGGATGGTGTTCCAGCTCAATCCGGCCTGGAAAATTTCCAGGACCAGCAGTTCAAACAACTCATCGTCATCCTCGATCCTGAATCCATATTTGGAATCGTGGTAGATGCGGTGAACATTGGTCGGGTCGTATTTTTCTACTGCTTCGCAGTATGATTTGGGCTTTTCCGCTGGTTGTAATTCTACAATTTCTGGCATATCCACAATGTCAAATTTGGTTGTTGTTTTCTTTGAGAAATTGCCGGTGTTTCCGGTATTCAATAATGGGTTTGTCTCCCATGATCAAACGCTCATCCATTTTGTTTTCCGACTTGACTGGAATTTGTGTTTCAACCACCCGCTTGTCCTGCCTTAAAATTATCAGGCTTGAAACTTTGCCAATATAATTGAAAAGCTCCCTTATCAGCGGAATCTTAATGAGTCGCGAGTAGTAACGAATGTAGACAATGGTATTCTCTTCGTCAACAGGTACAAAGGCGGCAAATGCCCTGATCTTCTCAGAAATAAAATTCTGCCAGATATTGGGATAATGGAACTGAAGGTGGAAGAGCTTTTTGTAGTCGATGATCTCATCCGGTTTTAAGGGAATTGTCTTGCCATCGTCTTTCACATTGTTGACATAGAAGGTGAGCAACTCCTCCTCCCTGGTTACGACGGGTCCATTGACGAGTGTTTTGTTCCCCCGACCGATGGTAGTCGCGTGGACGAAGGGTAGGTGAACTACATCCAATTGATTTTCAACGGCTCTGGAATAATGAACTTTCCAATGATCTTGGAGACTTGAATAGGAAAATTCAGCCAGTTCCCTGAAGAAAAATGGTTCAGTGGTTTTTTTATCATTGTCGCCCCACCAGAGCCAAATCAGGCCATATCCCTCGAAAATAGGATAGGATTGGACCTTCATGGATTCGGGAACACTCTTGACCTTACCGTTGGCGGGGATCAACTGAACCTTCCCCGTCTGGTCAAACTGGAAACCGTGGAAGGGACATTCCAGGTTTCCATCGACCAGTTTGCCGCAGGAGAGGGATGCTCCGCGGTGACAGCATTGGTCGGCAATGCATCCAATATTGCCAGCTGTATCCCGCCAAAGAGCGAGTTGTTGGTTCAGTCGTTTGATCTTAAGTGGCTTACGCTTCTTTAATTCACTGGATTCCAGAATCACATACCATTGATTGTAAATCATAGCTGTTTATTTATTTGTCGGATATCTGGTAATTTGGCTATTCTGCCTTAATTAACTGTTCTATTTCAGTCAGGTGCAATTTAAAATGAGGAAGGTAATCTGTTACCATCTTTTCAAGTGTGACATTCACATGCAATGCCGTGATCCACACATTTCCCAGTTTAGCTATATCCAGATGATCAATAACATGGGCAAAGTGTAAATTTGAATATTTCCATAATTTAACAAGATCATGCCAGTTTTCTGATTGATAATGCTGTATTGAAATCCACCTGTCGTTGTTTCCAAGATTCGCATAATCAGGAAATATAAGCGGAGAAGGTTGATATTGAAGGTGAATGATCCTATGGGTATTGTTGGAAGCTGAATCAACCATATGTCCAAGAATTTGTTTAATGGTTCTGTCCTGGATATTGTGTCTGGATGCCAATATTCCCTCAGGTATTGACATTAATTTTGATTCCCAACCATTCGTCAACTCTCTTAATTCGGTAGTAATTTTATTAAATCCGTTCATGATTATCTGGTTAAAGTTGCAGTTTTTTCAGCCATTCGTAACAGTTCAAGTGTGGTACGCCAGTTTCTGGTTGTAGCCGTCACTTTCAGTTTATTTTCTATGAAAGTGTTATTGAATTTGGTATTGCCATATCCATTCGGACAGCACAAATACATGGTTTTACCTCGTATGTGGAACCGGTCGGGAAGAAAAGAGCTTTGGCTGATCTTCCCGGCCAATTCCATTTCGGGAATATCTGAAAGAAAGGTAATGTGAAGATGCGTATCGCCTGATGAAGGATCACCTAAAAATGGATTGTTGGAAATGATCTCATTCAACTCTTCCGTTTTCAGGACGATGACTGGTACCTTCAGGTTAAATCGATTGGCTATTTCCATGGAGATCAAGGACTCCAGATTTTTAGCGTTTTCCTCAGAACTGCAAAATACAACATTCCCGCTTTGAATGTAGCTTTGACAACCTAAAAAGCCCAGATCGGAGTAGAGTGATTTCAGTTCCTCCATCTTAATTATTCTTTGTCCGCCGACATTGATACCTCTTAAGATGGAAATAAAGCACTGCATGTTAATTGATATGTTGGTTAAGAAATTCAACGAGAAAAGTGGTAATTTGTTTCCGGTATCCCTTTCAAAATGCCTGCTACAGGTTGACAACCGTCTTCAGATTTACCCAAATTCCATGTTGAGAAATTAATCCGGCCTGAATTAATCGTGCAGTGTCTTGTTAATTAGAAGCCAGTACATGCCAATGCTGCTCATGGCTGTACTGAAATGATTAAAATCCATCGGTTTTACCACATAACTATTTGCTCCCAGTTTGTATGCCTCTATGATATCAGGTTCTTCCTGGGAAGACGTAACAGCAACAACAGGAATCATTAGAGTACGTTCGTCGCTTTTCATGATTTTTAAGACTTCAAGTCCGCTCAGTTTGGGTAACTTAAGGTCAAGAAGTACGACCCGCGGATTGTTGTTGCCACTTCTGGCAGCGTATTTTCCCTGACAAAAAAGGAAGTCAATGGCTTCAGCACCGTCTTCCACAACGAAAAGATTGTTTGCCAGGTTGTTCTTTTTTAGTGCCCTTATAGCTAATTCAGCATCCTGAGCATTGTCCTCAACGATCAAAATATCAACTACATCAAGATTATTCATCATTCTTTAAAGTTTGGTAGAGTTATATAGAAAACTGCTCCCTCATCAATACTTCCATTGGCCCAAACGCGTCCTCCATGTTTTTGAACAATGCGTTGAACAATGGCCAGACCAACCCCATTTCCATCGTACTCCCGGGTACTGTGCAAACGTTGAAAAACACCAAAAAGTTTACCGGCGAACTGCATATCAAAACCTATTCCATTGTCCCGGATGTAATAGATTGTTTCATTTTCATTTTTTTGTGCCCCTATTTCGATTGAGGCACGTTCCTTGCGGGCTGAATATTTAATTGCATTTGAAAGGAGATTGATCCAAACCTGTTTGATCATGGTAATGTCACCGATTGCCTGGGGGAGGGCATCGACTCTGAAATCAATCCTGTTTCTCTCTTTTTCGGTAGTTAATTCCTGGAAAATAGTTTGTATTAACTTTCCCATGTTCATTTTTGAGATCTGAATTTCTCCCCTGCTGAGTCTTGAAAATGCAAGCAGGTCGTCTATTAATTTTCCCAATTTTTCGGCACTTGAGCTTATAATACCGCAAACCCGTCTCCCTTCATCATTCAGGGAGCCTTCATGATCTTCCACCAGAATATTTGTAAAACCAATAATGGCTCTCAAGGGGGCTCTTAAGTCGTGGGAGACCGAATAACTGAAGGCTTCCAGTTCTTTGTTGGCAAGCAGCAGTTGTTCAGTCCGTTCGGCGACCTTCTGCTCAAGGTTTGAATTTAACATTCGGATCTCCTCTTCTATATTTTTTCTGTCAGTGATGTCTTCGACCAGACCGGTGAGACTTGCAGGAGATCCTGTAGCATCCTTTTTGACAATGGTTCCTATGTCATAAAACCACCTGTAGTCGCCTGACTTTGTTAGAATTCGGTATTCCGATTCATACTTTTCCATCTTTCCGCCAAGGTGATTTCGCATAGATTCCATTGTCTTGATGTAATCGTCAGGATGAACCAAAACCATGAAATCATTGTAATGCCTGAAATTTTCTGAAGGATATCCAATCATCTCAGTTTTACGCGGATGAAAACGAACATTTCCGGTCGGGATATCCATTTCCCACCATGCCATATTGGCTGTTTGCATGGCAAGGTCCAGTCGGTAGTTATTTTCTTTCAGAGCCACTTCTACCATTTTTCGTTCCGTAACGTCATTGATCATGGCCAGGAAGTAGAGAAAGGCTCCATGTGGATCCCGCATGGCACTGATATTAATGGAACCCCAAACCACACGTTTATCTTTCCTGATGTATCTTTTTTCGGATTGATAAACCTGGATAAAGCCATCATATAGTTTTTTTATAGATTCAACATCGGCTTCAACATGGGCCGGATGGGTGATATCAGTGAATGTCAATGCAAGTAATTCGTTTTCTGGATAGCCAGTCATTTTACAAAAGGCATCATTCACCTTTAGAAAGCGGAAATCTTTTCCACAAAGTGCCATACTGAATCGTCCCTCCTGGAATACCCTCCTGAACCTTTCCTCGTTTACCTGCAGCTCATTCTGAATTTTTTTTATATCACTGATATTGCGGGTAATTGAAAGAATATGCGGAACCCCGTTCAAGTCAATATATGAAGCTGACATTAGTCCGGAAACTATTGATCCGTCCTTTTTCTTGAAAAGGGCTTCATGATTGGTAACAAAACCATCTCTTTTTAAACCTTGCACCAATTTGATCCGCTCATCTGGATTCACCCAAATATTCTTTTCAAGTGAGGTCTTACCGATAATTTCCTCCTCCGTGAATCCCATAATGGATGTAAACCCTTGATTGATTTTGATGTACATACCGTCGGCTAAACGGTTGATATTGATGGAGTCCGGACTTGTCTGAAAAGCCCTTCGGAACAGTTCTTCACTTTCTTTCAGCGCATTCTCTGCATGCTTCCGATCTGTTATATCAATAGCAATGGAAAGCTGCACCGTTTTTTCTTTTATCCGGAGAAATACGATGGACATTAAGCCGGTTAAGATCCTGCCTGATTTACTTTTGAATCTGTACTCTTTTCCAAAGACTGAATTATTTTTTCTGAGTTCGTCCAATAGCAATAACCGATCTTTGTTATCGGCAAAGATGTTCAGTTCAGCGCTGGTTTTTCCGATTGTCTCTTCCCTGGTATATTCCATATCCCTGAGAAAAGTGTCATTTACATCCAAAATGGCTCCCGTGAAGGGTTCAGTCAGAAGAATTGATATTGGGCTATTCCGGAAAGCAGCAGCAAATTTCTCTTCTGATTCGGTAAGTGCTTCCTCTGCCCATTTCCTGACTGAAATATCCTCATGCTGAACAATAAGGTGCGTAACCTCCCCGTTATGATCGAGTATGGGGAAAGCTGTATTGGCAAACCATACTTTCTTATGTTCATCAATCACAATGTGCTGTGATTCACTTGCAGCACCAATGTCGAAATTCACCTCCCAGTGCTCAGTCTTCTTCTCCTGGATTACCCTTCTCAAAATCAGGTCTATGCCTTGACGTATGATCTCTCCGTCTTCAAAGATATTGTATTGGTGCCCTTCTATGTGTTCAGGTTTGACCCCAAAGAGGTCACTGAGTTTTTGATTGATACGGATACACCATCCTTCGCGGTCCAAAATCTGTGTACTTGTGGCCGATTGAAGAAATTTTTGTTCATAGAAACTGCGCTGGTTCTTGATCTCTTCCAAAAGTCTTTTGAATTCCACGGAATCATTTTCAGTCACCATTGCATCAGAAGGACCATTTTCCCTTGCATAAGAGTCGGGGAAGCTATTCCCAGGAATCCAATCTCCGTCATTTTTTTGTAGAAGAATAGTGTTTTGTTGATAGGTCTCCAATCTCTTCTTTTGTTGAACATTCTCAATATTTAAAGCAATTGAATCTGTCAGATTATTAAGAATTGTTATCAGGCTATCCGGAAGATTCTCCAGTAAATGCAGAATGATCCATCCGAAAAAGGTAAATTTAGTTTTCACTGGAAAGGCCCGAAATCCATCTTTATCCAGTAACTGACAGTTGATTTCGGATGGATTAGACTGATGGCCGGTATTTTTCTGATGCATACATTTTATGCAAAATGGATCACCAGCTGTTTCAGATGAAAGGGCGAAACAAGCTTTGCTATACAAAACAAAGTCCAAATCTTTTAGTAAATGAGAGATGGATTCTCTATTATCCGTATCCCATGACATTTGATTGATTGCAGCCTGACAGGAAACAAGCTGATTGATTGCTTTTATTTCCATTCCTAATTTTCGTGCCATCATTAATGAATTGGGTTCAAAAATTTGAAAGTCAATGGAAGGTTCTATTCAAATTTATAAAATATTCTGAATCGAGCTACTTCATTACTGATTTTCAATAAAAGAATATTATGCAACTTTAAAACTTGGCTTTTAGTTGACTTTTCAGTATTTTGCTATATTTGCTGGTATAGCTCTTCAGACAATTGAAAACGGAATTAAATACGAGTTTATGTATGGCCAGCCAAGATCGCATCTAACATATATACAAGCACTTGCAAAGGCATCAGAATTGTGCAGTCAATCGGAAAAGTGCTGCCTCGATATCCGGCTAAAGTGCCATGAATGGCAACTTTCCACCGACGAGAGTACCCAGCTTCTGGATTATCTGTTGAAGGAGAAGTTTATTGACCACCAGCGGTATGCCATCAGTTTTGTAAACGACAAATTTCGTTTCAACAAATGGGGCAAGATAAAGTTGGCCTATGCACTGCGTCAGAAGCAGCTGGAGGAGATTTGGATTTGGGAGGCGATATCTAATATCCCTGAGGAACAATATGAGGAAATATTGCATGAATTGCTTTCTTCAAAAGCCAGGTCCCTTAGAGAAAAGGATCCTTTTTCCAGACGAGGCAAATTGCTGGCTTTCGCGCAAAGCAGGGGGTTCGGAGCTGAAGAGGCACTCCGGATAATATCAGAAATTTGAATTTTTGAAAAATATTTTATGTTGTGGGATCTAATCTTTTGAGGAGATTATTATTTTCCAATTTTCACATTTTCCCATTCATATCCATATTTCTTTACCTTTGCACTTCATTTAACCGCAACAGCAATGATTTTGAAGGAGCAACTCAAAGAGCTTGTTGAGCGCCGGGATGCGCTGAGGAGGTATCTTTGACATCGATAGTAAATTAATCCGGGTAGAAGAGGAGGAACTAAAAACCCAGGATCCGGATTTTTGGAGCAATCCCAAGGAGGCAGAGACCCACATGCGCCTCATCCGAACCATCAAGCAATGGACCGACAGTTTCAGCCAGGTAGATAATATAGTGGAGGAATTGCAGGTCATTTTCGAGTTCAGTGAAGCAGGAGAGGCTACCGAAGAGGAGGTCGAGACCCATTTCTCAGAGGCGCGAACTGCCGTAGAGGATTTGGAGACCCGAAACATGCTCAGGCGTGAAGAAGACCGTCTTGGTGCCGTTTTGAAGATCAATGCCGGGGCAGGCGGCACAGAGTCGAATGACTGGGCCGACATGCTGATGCGGATGTACCTGCGGTGGGCCGAAAAACACAAATACACGGTACGTGAAGCCAGTTTTGTTCCCGGGGAGGATGCCGGCGTCAAAAGTGTAACCCTTGAAATTGAGGGTGATTTTGCCTATGGCTATCTGAAAAGCGAAAATGGAGTGCACCGTTTGGTGCGAATTTCTCCTTTCAATGCGCAGGGGAAACGGCAGACCTCCTTCACATCCGTCTTTGTATCGCCGCTGGTGGATGATACCATTGAGATTGAAGTAAATCCCGGCGACATATCCTGGGATACTTTCCGGTCGGGTGGTGCAGGAGGGCAGAATGTCAACAAGGTTGAAACGGGTGTTCGGCTCAAGCATGCCCCTTCGGGAATCATCATAGAGAATACTGAATCAAGGTCTCAACTTCAAAACAAGGAGAATGCGATCCGGCTGCTGAAATCGCAGCTCTACGAGATGGAATTGCGTAAACGCATGGAAGCCCAGACCAAACTGGAGGCTACCAAGATGAAGATTGAGTGGGGGTCCCAGATCAGATCCTATGTCATGCAACCTTATAAACTGGTGAAAGACAATAGAACCGACTATGAAACATCCAACGTTCAGGCAGTCATGGATGGGGATATCGATGGCTTCATCAAAGCTTTTTTGATGGAGTTTTCGGAAAGCATGAAGGAATAAAGAAATTACAAAGAGGTTCACAGAGAAGCCACAGATTTGCACAGAGAATGAAACAATAAATTTTACTCTGTGTAACTCCGTGGCTTCTCCTTTTTCTCTGTATACTATTTTCTGAACGAAATCACAACAAAATTTTCGATAGATTTGTGTGTGTATTGTTCAATAGGAGTGATGCCAAATCAACCACATCAAATAACTCATCCATGGAAGAAAAAAATCAGGATTCCCGTAGGAATTTTATCAAAAAATCGGCTGCAGCCTCTGCTTTACTCACAATTCCCACTATACTTCCAGCCAAAGTCTTTGGAGCCAATGACCGCATCAATGCCGCCGTACTGGGTGTCAACGGACGTGGAAAGAGCCACATTGAAGGATTAATGGAACAGAAAAATGTTCAAATTACGACTTTTGTGGACCCTGATCTCAATGTGGGCAGTTTGCGTGCACAGGAGTTTGAGAAAAAGTACGGCAAGAAGGTGAATGTTGTTCAGGATATGCGAAAGGCTTTTGAGGACAAGGATCTACATGTGGTGACGGTGGCTACGCCGAACCATTGGCATACGCTAGCCACCATCTGGGCTTGCCAGGCGGGGAAAGATGTATATGTAGAGAAACCGGGTTCCCACAATATCTGGGAAGGAAGGAAAATGGTGGAAGCTGCCAGAAAATACGACAGGATCGTTCAGCATGGGGTTCAGTTGCGCAGTTCAGTGGCAATTCGTGAAGCGGTTCAATTGCTGAGGGATGGCTATATTGGAAATGTTTATATGGCACGTGGCCTGGTGTTCAGGAAACGACCCGATATTGGTAACAAGCCAATGGAACCTGTTCCGGCAGGACTGGATTATGACCTCTGGACCGGACCAGCCCCAAAACGGCCTTTTACAAAGAATATCGTTCATTACAACTGGCACTGGCATTGGGACTACGGCAATGGAGATGTCGGAAACCAGGGAATTCACGAAACGGATCTTTGCATGTGGGGATTGAATGTAGGTTTGCCCTCCAAAATTACTGCCATGGGAGGTAAATTTTTGTGGGACGACTGCAAGGAAACGCCAGAGGTGCTCTCTTCCATCTACCATTATCCGGAACAGAAAAAGATCATTCAGTTTGAAGTCCGCCCGTGGTATACCAATGCCGAAGACGGTTCATCCGTCGGAAACATTTTTTACGGTGACAAGGGTTACATGGTGATCAAAGGATATGATACTTACGAAACCTATTTGGGTGATGATAAAACTCCTGGGAAAAAGGGAAAGGAGGGGGGAGACCACTTCAAGAACTTCATTGATGCCGTGAGGGCACATGATGCCTCCATGATTCATGCCCCGGTCGAGAGTGCCCATCTATCTTCGGCACTTGCCCATCTTGGCAATATCGCCTACCGGATGGGAAGGGTATTGACTTTTAACCCAGAATCGGAATCATTTGTCAATGATCCGGAGGCCGATCGGATGCTGAGCCGTAACTACAGGGCTCCATTTATTGTTCCGGAGAATGTTTAATATTACTTAAAACTGACAGGTTTCCAAAAAACTGTCAGTTTTAGAATCTTACAACGAAATTTTCTTTCTGCAGGCCCTTTTTGCAGATATAGATACCAATTTCAAAAAGATCCAGGGAGACCCGGACAGTAGAATTAATTTGAAAATTTG
>Ga0118677_10009425_pt1 | contig 15248 bp, 11 predicted proteins | sample AliMusrvi5mmetaG_FD_86154 | JGI IMG/M metagenome (GOLD analysis project Ga0118677, IMG submission 86154)
TAAACGGCCTTTGGCGGCGTTATTCGCTCCTCACGGATCAACCGATCCGCTCGTCGCTCACGCCTTGCCATAGCCCATTTCTCCCTCTTGCGCACCCTCGCCGAATTTTTAGACAGCTTCTAAGAGCTTGTGAAAAAAATGGGGGGCGGGCGCGAGGAAAAGGGTGGCTCAATGCCAGATTGCTTTTGGCAAAGGAGAGGGATAGCATGGATTCTCTTCCCATGAGCGGCGCACCCACACTCGAAATCACCCTGGCCACCCCGGCGCTTTTGTTCCCGGCGGTCTCCCTTCTTTTGCTGGCCTACACAAACCGGTTTGTCACGCTGGCCAACCTGATCCGCGCCCTTCATGACAAATACAAGGCGGACCCGAACGTGATCTTGATGGGGCAGATCAAAAACCTGCGCTACCGGGTGGAGTTGATCAAACACATGCAGGCGGCCGGAATTTCCAGCATGTTTTTCTGCGTCCTGTGCATGTTCACGCTCTTTGCCGGGTTTGTGACGCCGGCCAAGGTGCTCTTTGCGGTCAGTCTTTTGCTGATGCTGGCTTCGCTGGGGCTCTCGCTGGCGGAAATATGGGTGTCGGTCAATGCGCTCAACCTTCACATCAGCGATCTGGAACATCTGGAGACGGAACAACGCGAAGAAAAGATGCGAAAGTAGCCCCCGGAGGGGAAAACTTTTCCCCGGCCCGCCTCCGGGCTTGCGGTATGCGGTTGTTTTCGTCATGATCGGCATCAATCATAAAAACAGCGGGTGATCCCCGGGCGTTCCTCCGTCGCAAGCAACGGGAATACAAACTCTTACATCTCCACCCATGAGCGAACATCATTACATCGCATGCGATCTCGGCGCAGACAGCGGCCGGGTGATCCTTGGAACCCTCAAAGACGGCAAAGTGATCTTGGAAGAGATTCACCGGTTCTCCAACGGCGTCTCCAAGGTGCATGGCTCCTTCCGTTGGAACATCCTGCGCATCTTCGAGCACCTCAAGGCGGGGCTGCGGAAGGTGGCGGCGAAGAACCTCACTCTGGAGAGCTTGAGCGTGGATTCGTGGGGGGTGGATTACGTGCTCTTTAACAAGCGCCAGCCGATGCTTGCGCTGCCCTACCAGTACCGCGACGCCCGCACGGATGCCCCTTACGCGGCGATCCGCCAGAGCGTGGGCGAGACGAAAATTTTCGAGGAAACCGGCATCCAGTTCATGTCCATCAACACGCTCTACCAGTTGCTCGCCGACGTGGAGCAAAACCCGGACGTGCTCTCCATCGCCGACGGGTTCCTGAACATAGCCGACTACCTGCACTACCTCTTTAGCGGCGTGGCGCGTTCGGAAGAGAGCCTCGCCAGCACGACCCAAGTCTATAACCCGAAGAGCCGCGCGTGGTCCACAGAGTTGATCGCCGCGTGCAATCTGCCCGGGCGGATTTTTCCGGAGATCGTCCCCTCCGGCACTCAGATCGGCACGCTGCTCCCGGCGGTCGCCGAAGAGACGGGCCTGCCGGAGATTCCGGTGGTGGCCACCTGCTCGCATGACACCGGGGCTGCCGTGGCGGCCGTTCCCGCCGAGGGCGAGGGCTGGGCTTACCTGAGTTCCGGGACGTGGTCGCTCATCGGCGTGGAGCTCCCCTGCCCGCTCATCAACGCGAGGGTGCAGGAATGCAACTTCACCAACGAGGCGGGCTACGGGGGAACGACCCGCTTTTTGAAGAACATCATCGGCTTGTGGCTCCTGCAGGAGTCCCGCCGCGAGTGGATCCGCCAAGGGATGACGCTGAGCTTCGACGACCTGGACCGGATGGCCGAGGAATCCGAGCCGTTCCGCTCGCTCATCATCCCCAATGCCGCGCGTTTCCTCAAGCCGGACCAGATGCCGCAAAAGATCGCCGTGTATTGCCGTGAGACGGGCCAGCCCGTTCCGGAAACCCCCGGCGAAGTCACCCGCTGTATCTTCGAGAGTCTCGCGCTGCTTTACCGGCAGACGCTCGACCAAATCGAAGCCCTCACGGGCAACCCGATCACCCGGCTCCACATCGTCGGCGGCGGCACCAAGAGCGCGCTGCTCAACCAATACGCCGCCAGCGGCACCGAACGCACCGTGTTCGCCGGGCCCGTGGAGGCGACCGCGTGCGGGAACATCCTCATCCAGGCGCTCGCGCTGGGCCACCTCGACTCTCTGCAAACCCTTCGCAAGACCGTGCGCAACTCCTTCCCGGTGCACCAATATGAGCCGCAGCAGAGCGCGGATTGGCGCCGGGCGTTCGAACGCTTCGGCCAGTTGACGCTCCTTTCCTGATTTTTGCGCCATCCCCCGAAGCCCCGCGCCCAATGACCTGATATGTTCCACGACCCCGAAAGAACGATCGAGTTTGAGTTTGTCCGCGCCACGGAAAATGCCGCCCTCAACGGAATGCACTGGATCGGGCGCGGAGACAAGGAGGCGGCGGACGCTGCGGCGTGCGATGCCATCTACGGCGTCTTCGACCTCGTGGACATCTGCGGCGAAGTCGTGATCGGCGAAGGGATCAAGGACGAGGCGCCGGGCATTTTCCTGGGCGACCGCCTGGGCACCTGGAAGGAGGGCGCGCCGCGCTTTGACATCGCCCTCGACCCCATCGACGGCACCACCAACATCTCCAAGGGGATGGCGAACTCGATCTCCGTGATCGCCGCCTCCCTGACCGAGCCGGGCAAGCCGTCGATGAAGAACATCCCCAGCTACTACTGCCACAAGCTCGCCTACGGCCCGCGCATGAAGGAGATGGTGGCCGCCGAACAGCTCGACCACGCGCTCATCGACGCGCCGCTGCACGAGACACTCATGCTGCTGCGCTGCGCGCTGGGCAAGCGCATGGCGGAGATCGTCGTGCAAGTGCTCGACCGCCCGCGCAACCAGCTCTTTGTGGACCAGGTCCGCAAGGCTGGGGCCAGCCTGCGCATGGTGGCCGACGGAGACATCACCGCCGCCGTCGCTCCGTCCCTGCCGGACTCGGGCATCGATCTCTACGTCGGCATCGGCGGCTCGCCCGAAGGGGTGCTCACCGCCAACGCCCTGCGCGCTCTGGGCGGGGATATCCAGATGCGCATGTGGTTCCGCAACGACGAAGAAAAGCAAGAACTCGGCGCTGGTCTCTCCGATGCGGAGCTCACGCACGTTTACACCGCCGAGGAGATCGTCCCCGGCGAGAGTGCCATCTTCTGCGCCACGGGCGTCACGGACAGCTCGCTTCTGCCCGGCGTCAAGCTCATCGGCAAAACCGCCATCACCCACTCCATCCTCATGCGCGCCCGGAGCAAAACCGTGCGCCGCATCCAGGCCACGCACGATCTCGATCACAAGACCGTTCATCTGCGCAGCTTACAAAAGGAACAGATGATTTAGGGAACCGCTGGTTAGAGCGGGCAGCCTTCCGCACGCCCTCCTCCCGCTTTTTCACAAGTTATTGGAGAAAATCCAAGCCCTACCTAGGGGTCGGTCCGGGAGGCTTTGAGTTCCTCCAAGGTGATGTAGCCGGTCTTTTTCACCAAGGCCTGGCCCCGTTCACCGATCATAAAATCGACGATCGTTTTGATCGCTCCCGTGGGTTTGTCATCGATCACCAGCAAAAGCGGGCGTCTCAGCGGATATTTGGAGTTGAGAACATTGGGCACCGTGGGCTCCACCGCTTTTTCCGGGCTGTCCCCCACAGACAGGGCGAAAATGTTTTCCCTATCGACGTAGCGGAAGGGCAGCAGCGAGAAACTTCCGCGTGTGAAGTCCAGTATGTTTCGCGTTTCCTGGACTTCTTTCACCGTCTGCCCATGCCACACAGGCGCCTTCTTGATTTCTCCGTAGAGCCACTGCACGAACATTTCCCATTGTCCACGACCCGGCTCGCTCATGAAAACGGCGATCTTTGTGTCTGGCCCGCCCATCTCCTTCCAATTTTTGATCCTGCCTTCGTAGATGGCGCGGGCTTGGTTGGCGCTGATCGATTTGACGCCTCCTTCCCAAACGTCCCGGGACACCACCAGAGCCACCATCTGAACGCCGATCGGAATTTCATTAAACTGAATCCTCGGATGGGCCGCCCTGTCAATGGGCGTCACCTCCCGGCTGCACAGCGCGATTCCAACGCTTCGATCCCCAAGCAATTCCAGTCCCGTTGCGGTGCCGCCAACGGCTTGCATCACCAATTGAATCTTGTTCTCCGCCCGAAAAATCTTGGCAGCCTCGACCATCGGCAACGCGACAGAAACCGCCCCAGAGGCGCGAATCACCTCTTGCGCCACGGCGGGTGAGGCGCAAATCCAACTAAAAACCAACAACCAGAACAGTGCGGCAATTCGCTTCATCGCCCGCAACAGTAAATGCGGGGAGGGCAAAGCGCAAGCATCCGCACCGCCCAAGAGCTAGCACAAGAGCAGCTCCGCCGTTCGCTGGTTGGCGCCCAAATGCCGCTGGAGAACCCCCCGGGCCCTTGCCACAAGCGCCTCGCCACGCTGCGGATCGCCCAACAACGCCGCCACCTCCCGCGCCAACCCCGCTTCATCCGGCACTTGTATGGCCCCTTCCGATGCCAAAAACTGGCGGACCAACGCCCCGAAGTTTTCCATGTGCGGCCCGAACAGGACGGGGCGACCTGCCAGAACCGGCTCCGCCGGATTCTGCCCGCCCGTGGCTGTGAGGCTCTTGCCGATGAAGCAAACCGAGGCGACGGCATACCACTCACGCAGTTCGCCTGTCGTATTGACGATCAGCGCGTCCATCCGCGGGCATCCGGGATCCAGCCCCGGCAGCGCCGTCCGCAAAACCGTCTTCAACCCGAGGCCGCGCAAATCCGCCTCCACCTCCGACGTCCGCTCCACGTGCCGCGGCACAACGATCAAAAACAACTCCGGCCACCGCTCGCGCAATTTCAAAAACACGCGGCCCAAGATGGCCTCCTCCCCGGGAAATGTGCTCCCGGCCAGCAAAACGGGCGCAGCCTCCTGCACTCCCAACCGGCCCAGCAACGCCTGAAACTCTGCCACTCGCGCGGGGCCGTGCACCGCAAAGTCGAACTTCAAACTGCCCGTGCAGTGCAGGGCCCCCCGGCGAACCCCCAGCGCCCGCCAACGCTCCACGTCCTCGGGTTCCTGCACGCATACCCGCTCCAACATCCCGAAAAACGGCGCCACCCAACGCCGCCATTTGAGGAAACCGCGCTCGGACTTCGGGCTCAACCGCGCGTTGACGATCGAAACGGGAATCCCCCGCCGGTAACATTCCGCCACCATGTTCGGCCAGAGTTCCTTGTCCACGAGGATGACTTGCGCGGGGCGCAGAAAATCGAGCGCGCGCCGCACGATCCCCGTCAGATCCAGCGGGTAATAGACCAATTCAAAGCGGTCCCCGCCCTTGGCGATGGCTTCCCTCGCCACCGCATAGCCCGTGGAGGTGGTGGTGGAAATGAGCACCTTCAATCCCGGCCGCGCCGCCGCCAGCGTCCGCGCCAGCGTGATCCCCATCATCATCTCCCCCACGCTCACCGAGTGAATCCACGTCCACCCGCCCGGTTCCAGACGCGCGCGGTCCTCCGGCGAATAAAGCCCCAGCCGCTGCCCGAATTTGTGCCGGTAACTGCCGCGCCGGAACATGCGCGCAAGAACCCCCGGAAGCATCAGGGTAAATGCAACCGGGAACAATGACCGGTACACCCGCAGAGGCAGGCGTGCGGCCGCAGGCAATGCGCGGACTATCTCCATCCCGGAAATACAAACAGGGAACGCCCCAACTCAGAAGCAGAAAATCGTGCCTTCGAGTTCCTCGATGCTCCCAAGACTTCAGCTGCATCTTCATTGGAACCGCTCTATTGAGCTTTGCGTATTGGGGTGACATGCTCGGTAAGGAAGCAATGCCGCGCAATGGCCTCACGGTATTTCGCAAGGCTCAATAATTGCCTGAAACGCTACCGAGCAAGCGCATCGACATGCATGATGAAGACGCCGACGTTCTCCTCGCTGATTTCTTTACCCAGGCGCATCGGGAGCACATCCAGGAGAAGCAAAGCCCCTCATCGCCCCAAGAGAGCGCTCGATGTTTATTGGAGCCTCTCCACGCTCACGGAATTCACCGGGGAATGGTTGCGCTCACGGAACCCGCAGCGAGGGAGCGCAGCCAAAGGAACCCGCAGCGAGGGAGCGCAGCCAAAGGACCCCGCAGCGAGGGAGCGCAGCCAAAGGAACCCGCAGCGAGGGAGCGCAGCCAACGGAACCCGGAGCGAGGGAGCGCAGCCAAAGGAACCCGCAGCGAGGGAGCGCAGCCAACGGAACCCGGAGGGTTCCAAGCGAATAGCCGGGGGTTGAGGCGCGCCGCGCGCCGACACCCCCGGATCACGCCACCCACGCCCTCACCCCGGAGGGGTGGCAGGAAACCTCATTCCAGATAGCGCGGATCAAACACCACTCCGGCCTTGGTAAGCATCTCTTGGACTTCCTCGCGGAATGACCGCTTCCGGTGGTGCTCCTGTTGGTCGCGGACATATTGTTGAACCGCCTCGCAAGAGGTCGCGCTGATGGTGAATGCTGCGTAACCTTCCTGCCACGCAAAGGCGTGCATGCCGATTTCTTCATGCACCCACGCTGAGGACGCCTTTTTCAATTCCCTCACCACCTCGGCCAGATTATGAGTGGCCCGCAGGCTGACCAGAAGATGCACGTGATCCGCCACACCGCCGACCTCCTTCGAAATTCCGCCAAGGCCGCGGATGGTTCCCCAAAGGTAATCGTGGAGACGGAGCCGCCACGCACCATCGATGATCGGTTCCCGGTTTTTTGTGCCGAATACCAAATGGTGGTGGAGGCTCAGGTAGGTGGACGCCATATCGGGATATTTTCGTATCAGGTAGGATGAGTTTCTGCCACCCGTTTCTGCCACCCCTCCGGGGTGAGACGCGTTTGGGGGGTTCCGGTGGTGTCACTTCGCTCAACCACCGGCTATTCGCTGGGAACCCTCCGGGTTCCTTTGCGTGCTTTGCGGCCTTTGCGCAAAATTTCTTCCGTTTCAATAACTCATGCCAGTTCCAGAACGTGGTGATCCTTTCCAGTGCGTTCTCGTTACGGAGTTGAACTCCGTAACGCCCCTTTCTGCGAAGCTGAGCTTCGCACCCGTCGCCGCAACAAAAGGCTCATTCCGAACTGGAATTGGTATCACACAAAGCCGCAAAGATTATTAAGCGACTGCTACGGTTTTGAAGTAATCTCCGCCGTAAGGAATACTCTCTCCGTCTGCAATCCACTTGAGAAGAAAGCCTCCGGCTCGCTTTACCGCTGGGAACGCGCCGGAGAGATAATCCGGGCCGGGGAACAGATTTTTTAGATCGTGCCGTGAAGAATTCTCGCGCAAAGGGCGCAAAGGATGGAGGGAAGCCTTTTCATCAAAAGCGCGGGCTACTTGCTTTGCTTTTTAACCGCGACACCTGAGAGTCCGTTTTTCCACGTTGTGGATGGCGCATTCTGCACCTCCACAACGGCACCCTCCATGGAAATATGATACCAGTTGATGGTCTCGACCTCGCTAAGCGAACGCCCCTCTTGCAGCGCTTTTAAGCGCTTGTTTGCAAAATACTGAATAGTGTCATCCTTACTTTCCACGGCCAATTTGGCTAGTATGGTCGGGTTGGTGACGTAGTCCAATGCAGTCCGTCGCCTACCCCACGGCTCGAGGGTCAAAACCAGATCGCCCACCAAAGTTTGATCTTTTATTTTGGCGCAGCAACTTTGGAACTCGGCAATTTTTTCGGTCTCTCTTGCCCGCTTGGCCAGCGTTGCATCAGATTGGCTGCAGCTTGTGACAAGCAACAGAACCCATAGCGCCGCAAGGGGTCTTAAAAACGCAAGGTTCCTTTTCATGGACAGAGTCAGTTCTTGTTTTTCTAGGGAGATAAATTTCCCCTACCTCTCCTCGATCGGCACGAACTTCAGGCCCGGCTCGGGGCCGACGTATTCGCTCAACGGGCGGTAGAGGCGGTTGTCGGCGAGCTGTTCGAGCACGTGGCCCGTCCACCCGGCGGTGCGCGCGATGGCGAAGATGGGGGTGAAGAGGTCCGTGGGGATGCCTAGCGAGTGGTACACGGTGGCGCTGTAGAAATCGACGTTGGCCTCCAGCCCCTTCTTCTCGCGCATGAGTTGGGCGATGCGCTCGCTCATGCGTATCCACTTCGGTTCGCCGAGCTGGGCGGTGAGTTTGATGGCCATGTCCCGCAGGAACGGCGCGCGCGGGTCGAGCACTTTGTAAACCCGGTGGCCGATGCCCAGGATTTTGCGTTTTTCAGCGAGTTGCTCCTCCACCCAGGCGTCCACGTGGTCTTCCTCACCGATCTCCTCAAGCATGTGGATGACCCCTTCATTGGCGCCGCCGTGGAGCGGCCCTTTGAGGGTGCCGATGGCGGAGGTGATGGCGCTGTACATGTCGCTCAAAGTGGCGATGGTGACGCGCGCGCTGAAGGTGGAGGCGTTCATGCCGTGGTCGGCATGGAGCACGAAGGCGACGTCGAGGGTTTTGACGGTCTCCGGGGTCGCTTCCTCCCCGTTCATCAGGTAGAGGAAATGCGCCGCCTCGCTGAGATCCTCGCGCACCGGCGGCAGGGATTTCCCCTGCCGGGCCCGGTGGAAGTAGGCGGCGATGACGCCGATCTTGGCGGTGATGTGGAAGGCGCGGATGCGGTTGCGGTCCACATTGATGTCTTCCTCCAGATTGGAGTCGTAGAGCCCGAGCATGGAGACGGCCGTGCGGATCACGTCCATCGGGTCGGCCTTCTTGGGGGCGCGCGTGAGGAAGCGGATGACGCCCAAGGGCAGTTCGCGCCGGCTGCGGAGGTTGCGGGTGAGGTCGGCGAGTTCCTTTTTGTTGGGAAGGTGGCCGTGCCAAAGGAGGTGGATGACTTCCTCGTAGGTGGCTTTGCCGGCGAGTTCCCCGATGTCGTAGCCCGCGTAGATGAGCTTGCCTTGGAGGCCCTGGACGTCGCTCAGGCGGGTGCTGTTGGCGACGATCCCCTCTAATCCTTTCGCTGTGACTGGCATATGGCCACTAATATGCCAGCGTTCGCCGCGTTCGGCAATCCAATATTCTATTACTGCCTCGCTGCGAGTCGCATCAGGTATTCCCCTCGGCAGCCAGCTTCGTTGGCGCGATGGGGGGAGTTACCCTTTGCGCTCCTGGATGTGGCGGATGAGGGTGTCGGCCATGACCGAGGGGGTCTCCGCCACGGCGATGCCCGCTTCGCGAAACGCCTCAAATTTGGCGGCGGCTGTCCCCTTGCCGCCGGAGACGATGGCACCGGCGTGGCCCATGCGGCGTCCGGGAGGCGCGGTGGCCCCCGCGATGAACCCGGCGATGGGTTTTTTGCAGTTCTCCTTGATCCACGCGGCGGCTTCTTCCTCCGCGGAACCGCCGATCTCGCCGATCATGATGATGGCCTCGGTTTCGGGGTCGTCGTTGAACATCTTGATGACGTCCAGATGGGAGGTGCCGTTGACGGGGTCGCCGCCGATGCCCACGCAGGTGCTCTGGCCGTAGCCGCGCGTGGTGAGTTGCCAGACGGCCTCGTAAGTGAGGGTGCCGCTGCGGGAGACCACGCCCACGTTGCCCTTGCGGTGGATGTAGCCCGGGGCGATGCCGATGCGGCAGCCACCGTGGGAGTCTTTGCCTTCGCCGGGGGTGACCACGCCGGGGCAGTTGGGGCCGATGAGCCGGGTTTTGCTCCCGCGCATGGCGGCTTTGACTTTCACCATGTCCGCCACGGGGATGCCTTCGGTGATGCAAATGACCAGATCGAGCCCGGCATCGACGGCTTCCAGGATGGAGTCCGCCGCGAAGGGCGGAGGCACAAAGATGGCGGAAACAGTGGCGCCTGTTTCGCGGGCCGCCTGGCCGACGGTATCAAAAATGGGCACCTCGCGCTCGAAGATTTGCCCCCCTTTGCCGGGAGTGACGCCGGCGACGATCTTCGTGCCGTAGTCCAGGGAGAGCTGGGCGTGCCGGGAACCGAAGCTGCCGGTGATGCCTTGAATGAGCACACGGGTTTCAGGAGTAACGAGGATAGCCATAGGTCAAAGAGCTGTGGTGTCTTTAGTGGGGATGGGCGATGAGGGGACCGCGTTGACGGCGGCGACGATTTTTTCCGCTCCGTCCGCCAGTGAATCGGCGCTGATGACGGCCAGGCCGCTGTCCTTGATGATCTTTTTGCCGAGTTCGACATTGGAGCCTTCCAGCCGGACCACCAGCGGCACGGAGAGCTGCATCTCCTGCATCGCAGCGAGGATGCCCTCGGCGATGATGTCGCACCGCATGATGCCGCCGAAGATGTTGACCAGGATGCCTTTGACGTTCTTGTCGGTGAGGATGATCTTGAAGGCGGCGGCGACCTGCTCCTTGCTGGCGCTGCCGCCCACATCCAGGAAGTTGGCCGGTTCACCGCCGTAGTGCTTGATGATGTCCATCGTGGCCATGGCCAACCCGGCGCCGTTGACCAGGCAGGCGATGTTGCCGTCGAGCCCGATGTAGCTCAGGCAGTATTTGGAAGCCTCCACCTCGCGCGGGTCTTCCTCGGTGAAATCCCGCAGGGCGACGATTTCGGGGTGCCGGTAGAGGGCGTTGTCGTCAAAGTTGAACTTGGCGTCGAGGGCAAGCACGTCACCGCCTTTGGTGACCACCAGCGGGTTGACTTCCACCAGCGAACAGTCGCAGCTGATGAAAAGCTTGTAGAGCGCCAGGATGAGCTTGGCGGCCTGTGCGGCCTGCGTGCCGTGCAAACCGAGCGCCGCCGCCAGCTTGCGCGCTTGGTAGGCCTGCAAGCCCAGCAGCGGGTGGACGGGCTCGCGGAAGATTTTCTCGGGCGTCTGCGCGGCGACGGCCTCGATGTCCATGCCGCCCTGCGTGCTGGCGATGACGACCGGCGCGGAAGCCGCGCGGTCCAGCAGGATCGCCAGATAAAGTTCCTTGGCGATCTCCGCCGCTTCGACGACATAGACTTTGTTCACCAGGCGCCCGGCAGGACCGGTCTGGTGGGTGACGAGCGTCTGGCCGAGCATTTTGGCGGCCATGTTGCGGATTTCCTCCGGCGTGGAACAGGCGTGGACGCCTCCCTTGAAGCCATTGGTGAAGGTGCCTTTGCCCCGGCCCCCGGCGTGGATTTGCGCCTTGATGACGATTTTTTCCGTCCCAAGCTCCTGGGCTGCGATTTCCGCGTCCCGGGGGGTGCTTGCCATTTTGCCCCGTGGCGATGCGACGCCGAACTTTTCGAACAAATCCCGCGCCTGATATTCGTGAATGTTCATAAATAATGAAAGAGCCGATGCAGCCGGGCTTGGGGAGGTAATCCCGGTCTTACGAGCACGACTGCGCTTTTACCGAGCTTCGCATCCCGATGCAAGAACCACCTCTGAATTGCAAAGAAAATACCAATAACGGTGTGGTGTGGCAACCGCCGCGCCAGCACCCGGGACGGGCGTGCCCCCCCCCCCGAGGTCCACGAGTTACTGAAAGGCGAGGATGTGAAGAGGCTGAGCGAATCCTAGAGCGGTTTAAATTTCATTCTTTACACGCGGCTCGGCGGCGCGGGCCGTCGCGGGGCTTTTCAAGCGCAGCGGCTGTATTTGTCAATACCGCCCAAGCTGGAAAAGCCCCGCAACAACCCACGGCGCTCTCGCATCATTGTAAATACTTCAATTTAAAACGCTCTAACAATGAAGAAGTAACCTTTAGGATTTGGGAAGCGGGGAGGGGGCGGCTTCAGCGGGCTTATCCGCGGGGGTATCCGCTTTCCGCAGTTCGAGGGGGCCGCGGCTGGAGTAATCGTCGTAAAGTGGGTGGGCGGGCGCGATCTGTCCGCACGGAACGTTTTCCACGTTCACGGCAAAAATCCGGATATTCTCATTCGTGGGCAGCACGAGCGTCTCTGTGCCGGGACTCATGGGCAGCGAGACCTTGAAGAGGTAGCTGAAATGATAGGCTTCGTTGCCGGTCGAATTGTGCCGGTGCGTGCAGAACCAGGCGACCGGGGTTCGTTTGATGAACCCGGATTCAAGTCCCGTCACGGTGTTTTCGGCCTTGTTATTCCATACGCGACGGTCGAATTGTCCGATGAAACCGGTCCATGCGGGAATCTTCAAGGAGGCCCTGGATTCGCCCGCGGAGAAATCGCCGATGGTGTCCTCGGTAGCGGACGCCACGATCTCAACGCGATTGAATTGTCCCTTCGGCAGGGCGATCCGCTGGCCGCGGCAGGTGACGGCATTTTTCGCCCCGGGAGCGCCGCCGCCGAGTTGAAACACCCCGGATTCGGTCTCGAGTTTGCTGGGGAACTCCTCGGCGGGATAGCTGAGGCCATTGGCCATTTCTCCCTCGGTCGGCTTGTCTTTGGAGGTGGCCACATTTGTGTCAAATGCAAGCGCAACCGGCCTGGAGACCGGTATCTCCGCCTGCACGGACGGCTTTTCCAGGACGATTGCGAAACTGCGCGGACTCCAGGCGGTGGTGTCGATCTGGAGTTTTCCATCCCTTACCGGTGCCTTGTCGAGGGGACGTTCCTGGCCGTCGATCTCGATTGCCTCGCGGATCGGGGCCGCGAATCCGACCTGAACGTTTTTTGCATCGCGCCCCCAAAGTTCCTGCAGCCGGATGATAATGGCCTTGCCGTCCTCGGACTGTTTCACCGTGCGCACATCCACTTGCGGGGTGTTGATATTCAACAGGGAAAAAGTCCGGCCCAGGCTTCCCTTGTGTGAGGGAGTTAAAAACGCCACAAGCGGCTGGTTGATTCGGCGTCCCTGCCATTCCGAACCGCCATCGCGCCAGTCGCCCTTGTGCCCGTAAAGCGCATAGAGCATGTCATGGCGACCGAAGTCCTGGGTCGCCTGATCGAGATAGTCCTTTCGCACGCCGGGGGTGTAAAGCAGGGTGAGCCGCAGCGTGCTGTCATCGGGTTTGTCCGAGCCGAATTTGCAATCTTCGAGGATCGAGACGCCGTAGCCGCCCTTCGCCTCCGTGAGATCGAACCATTCGCGCGACGGCACCTCGTATTTTTTCGGATCATTGTTCAAGCGTTCAACCACGCCCATGCCGTAGTTGTAGGTTGCCTTGGGATTGGCAACCGCGAGCGGAAATGCCGCCTTGAGCGAGCAGGCTTGCGATTGCCAATCGATCTGCGTCGGGAATTCCACGCGAGCGCCTGCATCGCCCGCGCAGAGGCGGATTTGCTGGGTGAAAATGGAATTGCGCGCCTTTCGGACCACCTCGATGGCGACCCGGACGGGGCCGTTTTCGATCACGCGAATGGTCGCGGGGCCGTCTACGACTCCCATTGGCGGCTTTTGACGGTCGGCCCAGTCCATGTTCCATGCCGGATAAATCTTCGGGCATTCGAAGAGGAACTGCAACTGCGCAGGCGCGGCAAGAATCTGGCGATTGCCGTTTTGCTTGTCCAGAATGCCGGCCACATCGCCCGCGTCGTTGAGGATGACTTTGTAGGCCGCATTTTCGAGGTTGCGGGAATCCGCCTTCAACCGGGTTGCCAGTTCGCACGGTTTTTCGGCGGCCCGGACGTCAAAGGTGGAGAAAGCGACGGAAGGCATCCGGGCGAGGAAGAGCAGACGCAGCGAGCCGCCTTTTCTGGAGAGGATTTGCGAAGGGGTTTCTGCGCCGTTTGCGTCAAAGACCCGCACGAATTCCGGGGCTTGATCGGGAAAATCGAGCGTGGCCTCCACCACGTCCTCCCGTTCGATTGCCAGCGGGTTGAAAACCACGAGCGCACGGCCCTGGACGCGAGTGTCGAGCGTGGAAATGATCGTTTCGGAGGCATGTTCGAGCACCGTGGAGAATTCGTTGAACCCGAGCGTTTCGTCGTTCCATGAATAATCATAACAACGCGGCAGGCAGGTGCCGGGCATGATGTCATGCATCTGGCTCCCGAGCACGCGCCACCAGGCCCGCTCGATTTTTGCGAAGGGGTAGCTGTCCCCCACCCATCTGGCGGCCACCGCCGCGCGCTCGGCGGCGTCCGCGAGTTGTTCATTCTTTCGGTTCCACCGTTTCATGCAGGCCTGCGAAGTGAGCGTTCCCGCCGAGTGTTCCGTGAGCAGCAGATCGCCGGTATAAGACGGAAGGCATTCCGCCTGTTTCGGGGTGATGTCGCGGAAAAGCTGGTCGCCCGAGGCGGGGAGTATCCGGATATGGCCGTCTGGATTGTGAAGGTTTTCGACGAGCATTTTCACGTCCTCTTCCCGTGGCGCGCCGCCCCTGTCGCCCACGCCATAGTAATGCAGGTCGGCAAACACCCCATATTTTTCGCCGTTTGCGTTTACCCGCTTCACCCAGGCGGGATCGGTGTCGAGACGGGCCTTGATTGCGCCGAGGTAGACGCCTGGATCTAACGCGCACACCACCGAACGTCCGTCCGGGCCGATCCAGCGGCCCACGTTGAACGGAATGCCGACGGCGGAACCCCAGGTCAGTTTTTGCGTGGAAAACCCTTTGAGACCGCAATGCGCCCAGACCGTGGGGAGAAAACCCTGGAAACCGAAGCAGTCGGGAAGCATGGCGTCAACGCTGGTCTTTCCGAACTCGCGCTGGAAAAAACGGTTGCCGTAGAGGACATGCCGGATTTCGCTTTCAGGAGAGGGGATGTTGGCGTCGTTTTCTTCCACGGACGACCCGCCCACATGCCATCGCCCGGACGCGATGAAGCCCTTCATTTTTTTGTAATCCTCGGGGTAATATTCCTTCATCATCGCGTAGCGCGTCGCCCCGGTGAAGGTGAAAACGTAGTCGGGATACTTCTCGAGCAGGGCAAAGTTATCGGTCAGCGTTTTGCTGATGTAATTGTCGATGACCGTCTGGTAATCCCAGCGCCATTGCGTGTCCAGGTGCGCGTAGCCGACGACGTAGAGGGTTTTATCCTTACTGAGATCGACCGATTTATTTGAAGCTGAATCCTGCGCGACCACACTCTCGAGGAGCGGAAATGCAAGGGCGGCGGGGATGAGGAGTGTTCGGAGAACCCGGCGCAACAAAAGGGGGCCGGTGGTGTTCACACTTCGTCCGCTTAGGCGGGATTTCTCATTTGATGCGTAATTCATAAGCCCGGGGTGTATCTCTTGGTGATTTTCTGGTTCTTCGTGAAAAAGCGTGGTTTTTCCGAGAGGATACGGGAGTCTCTTGGGGATGCAAGACAAAGACTTTTTCTCGATGGCCCTTGGGTTGAAGACGCCGTGGCAGGTTGCGGACGT
>Ga0118677_10009428_pt1 | contig 15243 bp, 7 predicted proteins | sample AliMusrvi5mmetaG_FD_86154 | JGI IMG/M metagenome (GOLD analysis project Ga0118677, IMG submission 86154)
TCTTCGAGCGCTTCTACCGCGCCGACAAGGCCCGCTCCTCTGCCGCCGGGCGGGTCGGTCTTGGGCTGGCCATCACCCAGGCCATCGTCCAAGCCCACGGCGGCAGCCTTGAGGCGACCAGTGAACTGGGGCAAGGCAGCGTCTTCACGGTGCGATTGCCGGCGGCTGCCAGCCCGATGGAAAATCCGAAAACCGAAAACCGAAAACCGAAGGAGGGCCGAAATCCGAAAACCGCCCAGTGAAGTAGCAGGGGGCGCATTCGCGAGTTGTTGGTACGGAGTCCCGGCTTTAGCCGGCGAAGGCCCGGATTGGCAAGCCAACGGGCAGGGCGGTGGCGCGCCAGACCGGCTAAAGCCGGGACTCCGTACCAGGAACTCGCGAATGCGCCCTGCTTTCGGATTTCGGCTCTCGGATTTCCTTCGGAATTCGGGTTTCGGGTTTCGGATCTCCGCACCGCCGCACCGCCGCACCGCCGCGCTACTTGCAGCGCAACACGCGGGTGTCGCCTTTCTTCATAGGCAGATCCACCCGAGGTCCTCTCCCGACGGGATCGCCGGTCATCGCATCGCGCACCTGGCGGCGTTTGCCGGTGTCCAGGGCAATCGTGCCGTCCTGCGACGCATGCACGGCCACAATTGGCCCATTCGCATAGACATTGCAATCGGTCTGTGTGTAGAGGTGAACCCCCGCTTTTCTGGCGGCGAGCCGGAGCAGGTCGGAGGTCAGGCCTGGCGCTCCGACAAACAGCGACTGGCCTTCACGCGTCTGGCGCAGTGCGACCGCGGCCGAGCCGTCCGGGTAGGTCGCCAGGATCTCCGCCGGGGATGCGTCGGCGGCGGCAAAGAGCGGCTTGACGGCCGCATCCACACCGAACGGCGTTTGCAGGCCGAGCTGCTTGCCGAGCGCGGTGGGCGTGGCCAGGGCCTTGGCGGGGGACACCGGCACGAGGCGAAAGCCCGTTAGCTCCTGCATGGCTTCCGGGGAGGTCTTGTCACCGTCATGCAAGCCCGGCGCGTAGCACCAGACGCGGCAGGTGCCGCGCGTGTGCCGGCGCAGTGCCTGCCGTTGTGCGGCCGAGAGCTGCCACGCGTTGAGGAAGACATAGAGCTTCGAATGCACCCGGCCAGAGGTCACATCATCGAGCAGGTATTGGCCGTAGGGAGCGCCCATGCGCCCCAATGGCCGACGCACCTGGTAGATGCATTGCTCAGTGACCGGCCAGGCGCTGACTGAGGTCTCGATCATCGAGCCCTCGTCAATCACGGCGGCGACTTCCGGGCGGAAGGGGATGGGCTTTTCCACGAAGGGCCGGTCCACCGCGTCGAGGCGTTTCATCTCCTCCCAGAGGCGCGGGTCATTAAACCAGCCGGTCATCGCGAGGTCCATCCACCATGTGGCGAAGTTGCGCGTTGCTTCCTGCGCGACATTGCGCCGCAGCATCGTGAGAGTCTCGGCCTGGTCCTTCGCGCCGTCGTATTGACCGGGGAACTCGCCGGTGCCGAGGTAGGTGCGTGTGTCATCCTCGTAGAGCCACATCTTGCCGGCGAGGGCGACGCTCTCGGCGGCGGTCATCGCGGTGGCGCTGGCGCCGATGCCGCGGTCGAAATAGGAGATCGGGGAGCAGAGCAGGTCAATGTCCGGGCAGTCCAGCACACGACGCAGGGCGTAATGGCCGCAGGTCGCCGGGCCGAGCCGGATGGTGCCAAACTCAAACAGGTAACCGTAGAAGAAGGTGATCAGCTTGCGTCCGTGCGATGCCTGCCGGGCAGCATGCGCCAGCTCGCAAACCAGGTCGGCCATGGCCTGTTGCTGAAACGCAGCGAAGTCAATGAGCGGCTTCTCGGTCGTCGGGTCGCGCAGGATGCCATTAGGCGAGGCACGGCGTTGAGCGGGCGTCGGGATGGTGGCTTTGTCCAAGGTCGCGCCGGGCTCGTGCCATGCGGTTTGGAGCGCGGCGTCGGTGCGATACCGCGCACGCAGCCAATCGCGCCAGGCGCTGGTATCGGCTGGAGCATACCCATTGAGCAGCTTCTCCCAGGTGTCCTGATAGAACCATTCGCCGGTGTTCTGGCCGCACGGATGATAGCCGGCCATGTGGTCGCCGAACTTCTCTTCCAGGTGTTCGACCAGGGCCGCCACGCGCGCGGCGGCCTCGCGGCGGTAGAGCGGGGAGGCCACTACCCCATGATGCTGATGAGAGCCGTCTTCCCAGGTCATGTCCTCGTCCGGGTGGGCCTTGCGCCACCAATCGGGCGGGTCGGCACCGAAGCGCGGCAGGAGCAGGGCCTGCGGGTTGGCGTCGAGGATCTGGGCGCAGATGTTGTCCATGCTCTGCCAGTTCACCGGCTGACCGGGCGGCGGCCACGGCGTATCAATCGGAAAGCTGACGAAGTCCACCCCGGCAGCCGCCGCCATGCGAATTTGGGCTTCAAAGTGGCCGGCCGGACCGCCTAGAAACGTATAGGGCTCCCCCGGCCGGTAGAGCGCCACGGTGAGTTCGCGCGCCGGCTCAGCCCGCACCCAGAAGCTTACGCGGTAGTGTTTGCCGCGCACGATGGCCAGCTTGGGCAAGTGGTAGATGTGGAAGTCAGGCCACTGCCCGCTGGGCGGCTCGCGGAGCTTAACGTGGAGGCCGGCGGTTTGGGAGGCACCAACGGCGGGCTCGACCATCGCTGTCCCCACGGTATTAGCCGCGCCCGGGGGCCAGAAGGTCCATTGACTGGAGAAGGAGTCCTGCTCGCTCTCGAAGTCGGACAGAGGCGACACGTCTTTGCCGGAGGCTGTCTCCACGATGCGGATGTTGTCCAGAAAGATGTCGCCTGCGGTATGGCCGAAGCGGAGATGGAGGGTGCCGCTTTCCGGCGCATCGTCCTGCGCGATGAACTCGAATTCCACCTGACGCCCAGCCGGCGTGAGCTTGATGATCCCGGCCCCAGGTCCACCAAAGAACATGCGCGGGCGGACCGCGCGACCGTTGACCATTAAGCGCGGCGCGCCCGACGAGGCATCTACTCGCACCGTGAGGCGCTCGGATTTACTGGATGCCGCGAGGACCGAGAGGCTGACGCAGGTGACTAAGGTTGCGCAAGTTCGTGCCAACGTATGATTCATCGGCGTCCACAGTGGCAATGTGCGAGCGGCGAGACAAGAACATCCAACATCCAACATCCAATGCTGACTCAAAGACTGGCACTTCGATGTTGGATGTTGGATGTTGGTTGTTGGATGTTTCAGGGAGAACGGAACTCGCGACGGCATAGATGACATTAAAACCGGTTGCGCTCGGGGCTCAGGCATGGTTACGTTTCCCCAACAAATGAATGCTGATCGCCCACGATCGGTTTACCAACGATTGCACTTATGAAGATCCCACGTCGTGAGTTTGTGAAACGGTCCGCTCTCGGTCTGGGCGGGATACTCGCCGGTTTGCCACTGGCAAAGGCCGCGGACTCGAAACCCGCCTTCTTCGATCCCTATGAGACCGTCTCCCTCGGCCAGACCAAAATCAAGATGAGCCGTTTCTGCCAGGGCACCGGCATGAGCGGCGGCAACCGACAGTCCAATCATACCCGGATGGGCAAGGAGAAGTTGGAAGCGCTGTTCCACGGTGGCTATGACCGGGGCATTCGCACCTTCGACCTGGCCGACCTTTATGGCACGCATCCTTATCTCCTGCCGGCCCTGAAAGAGATACCGCGGGACAAGATCACGATTATTACCAAGGTCTGGCCGCATCCGGGCAGCCTCCCGGAAACCGAGCGTCCGGCAGTTGACGTGACGGTGAGCCGCTTCCTGAAGGAAATCGGCACCGACTACATCGACCTGGTGTTGCTGCACTGCGCCACCTCGCCGAAGTGGACCGAGGAGTGGCGCGCGCAGATGGACGGGCTGGCGGCGCTCAAGGCGAAGGGTATGATTCGCGCCCACGGTGTCTCCTGCCATTCTATAGCGGCGCTCGAAGCGGCGGCGGCTGACCCCTGGGTGGATTCCGTGCATACCCGCATTAATCCCTTTGGCATTAGGATGGACGACAAGCCGGACAAGGTGGTGCCGGTGCTCAAGAAGCTTCACGCGGCCGGCAAGGGCGTCGTAGGCATGAAGCTCATTGGCGAGGGGCAGCTCCGCAACGACCCCGAAAAGCGGGACGAGTCAGCGCGGTTCGTGCTCGGTTTGGGCTGCGTGGATGTCCTCGACATCGGCTTCGAGAAGATCGAGGAGATAGATGACTTCGCCGGCCGGGTCCGCAAGGTGGCCCGCACGGCGTGAGCGTCAAGTAAGCTGGCGGGTCAGACACAGGGAATGGGAGTGATGCGAGTAATGGGAGTAATGGGACCAGGCAAGCCCGAAGCGGACAAGAATATCCGCGCTGCGAAGAATCTAAGATGCGCACCCCGTGTATCCCTCGATTGTTCCTCGATTGTTCCTCGATTGGTGCTCGATTGTTTGGGCTCAGGCGTGAGGTTTGGTTTTGAGGATGGGCTTAATCCGCCAGTCGGCGTCCGGCCCGAGGCGCAGGTTGGCGCCGCCCCAGCCGGTGGGTTTGTTGCCGTAGATGGCGCGGACGCCTGTGGTGTAAAGGATGGTGGTTGAGAACAGCAGCACGGCTGTCAGCGCCAGGGCCTTGCGGGTGAACAACCCAAAGTCGGTCTTCCGGAGCGCGGGGGGAGTGTCTGATAGGCGCGCCCAGCCGAGGATGAGCACCGTGCAGATCAGCGCGTTGAACATGGTGGTGCCTTCTGTCGCGATGCGGCTCTCGTGGAAAGCCACCACTGCCTTGGCGAAGTTGGCGATGACGATCAGCCAGAGGAACAGGAGATACAGCAGTTGGCCTTTGCCCAGCCATGTGGAGGGGATGAGGGCGACGGGGTGGCGGCGGTGGCGCACCAGCACCAAAATGGCACATGCCGTGAAGGCAATCCACATCAGGGTGAACCACGACCAGGCAGACAGCTCGATGCTGCCGAACAGCGGCGCCTTGAGCGTCTCGGCGACCGAGCGGAACACTCCGGTGCCGCCGCTGACGGCAATCTTGCGCACAGCGGTCCAGTCTTCGATGTTCTTAACGACATTGATGTAGGTCAGGATGTTGAAGATGAACACCACCGCGAAGATCTCCGTCCAGGGCCGGACGCGTGGTTCGTCGCGCCGCACAGGGAGACGGGAGGCGAGGATGCCGATGGGGATGAGGATCGCCAGCCCGTAGAGGACGCCGGCGAACTGCTCGAGTATGATGCTGTGCCAATTGGCGCTGCGCCAATGCTGCCACGCGGCGATGACGACCGGGTTGTCCGTGAGGACGGGATTACCCGGGGAAACGCACAGTATCTTGATGAACTGGGCGGTCGCGAGAGCCAGCCCGCCGAACGCTCCCGAAAGCCAGGTGACGAAGGACACAGGTTTCAGCCCGGTCTTCCGGCAGTAAAGGAGCAGCCCGACCATGCAGCCGACGGTATTGGCCCAGCTATCGCCGCGGGGCGGTTGGAGCCGAAACCCGCCGTGATGCGCGAAGAAAGGCAAGTTGGACAGGAGCACCGGCCCCACCAGGAACACCACCATACTCCACACCGCCATGCGGATCAGCAATGCGGAGCCCGAGCGCCACGCGCCGTAACGGTAGAAGTAAAGCGACAAGCCCGCCACAGCGCCGAAGATCCAACCCAGGTGCGCGCTGTGCTGGCCGAAGATTGTCGGCCAGTTCGTGAGCAACTGTTCCGCTGCGAACTTTGGCGCGCCGGTGGCGGGGTCGAGCAGGGTGAGGTCGCCTTGCGATTGCACCAGGGCACCGACGACGGCATCCTGCCAACCGGCGGCCGCGAGGAACCGCTGGATACCAAAACCTACGCCGGCACCTACAACTGCGAACCCGATCAGGTGGCCAAACTTGCTGAAGCGCCGGTCCCAGAGATCAAACAGGCATAGCGCCGTCATGGCATAGACGGCTTCCTGCCATTCGCTGTCGAGCCAGTATAGGGGATCGCGCTGGCGGAACCAGGTATGGTCCGGGCTCGCCGCGGCGAATAAGCGCTGCTGGAAATCGAAGGGCGTGTCTTGCAGCACATACTGGAGCGCCCAGAACCCGAAGACCCAGCACAGCGGGCGGAAGATGGCGGTAAGCTTTTCGCGGCTCTCGGTGGCGGCATAGGCGGTGCCCGCCCCGCCCAGGGCCGCCCAGAGAAAGGCTTCAAAGTAGGTCGAGGCGAAGCCATACAACTGCGTGGGTAGATGGCCGGTCTGGGTGTAAGACGGCGGATGCATGTAGGCGATGGAGCCGCCAAAGCCCCACCCCAGGGCCCCGAAGAACGCAAAGTAAGGCAACCGTTGCCGCCAGTCTTCGCGTCCGGACATCAGGGCGACGGCCATGCCGGCCAGTGCGCCCGCAATCATGGCGCCGTATTCGTGTCCGTAGTTGCCGCGGATGCCCCATCCGATGGACAAGGATAAGAGGACCAGCACAATCGAGCTGGGTCTGAAGGAGGGGGACTTCATAGGGATTGGGGCTCAGAGAGAGTCATGAATTTGTTTTGGGAGCGCTACTATGCAGTTTGGGGGCAGGCCGTCGAGTTAAAATGTTCCGTGGGCACAGCGCAGCGGAGCCCCAGCCGGAGATAGCCGATAGCCAATGGCAAATAGCCAATCTGCGCGTGCGCAAGGGACTTTCGCAGGCGGCGAGGGAGTATTTTTGAGGTTGGCCGATGCGTCGGCTTGCACTATTAGTTCCTTGGCGGTGGGAAATGAGCTTATGACAAGCAATGCAGCCAACGGCCTGACTTCGCGGGCCACTGACTTTACTCAATCGAAGCCACTCTCAGGGGCGCTGAAGGAGCTACGGTCTGATCCCTTGAGCGGTGCGGCGATCGTCGCCTATCTGGCCGTACTGAAGTTGCTGCTGCACTTCTATTTCAACGCGCTCTCCTACTACGGCTACCTGCGCGACGAGCTGTACTTCATCCAGGCAGGGAAGCGTCTGGACTGGGGCTACGTGGATATTGGCCCGCTGACGATCTGGATGGGGAGGCTCTCGCGTGAATTGATGGGCGATTCCATATTCGCCCTGCGCTTCTTCCCGGCTATCGCGGGGGCGGTGATGATTGTCCTCGTGGGCTTGATGGCGCGGGAATTGGGCGGCGGCCGCTTCGCCCAAGTGCTGGCCGCGCTGGCGGCTCTGATTGCACCCGTTTGGCTCGGGGCGCAGAACAATCTGTGCCTGCCGGCGACGGAGCCGGTGTGGTGGGGGCTGTGCGCGTATTTTCTCATCCGCATTATCAAGACGGGCAACACGCGGTTGTGGGTCCGGTTCGGCGTTATCGCCGGCATTGGACTGCTCAACAAGCCGTCCATGTTGTTCCTATGCGCTGCCGTGACCATCGGGCTGCTGTTGACACCGGAACGAAAGTATCTGTTCAACCGATGGGCATTACTGGGCGGACTCGCCGCTCTGTTAGTCGCATCGCCCTACATCCTCTGGCAGATCCCGCGCGGCTGGCCGACCGGCGAGTTCCTGGCCGGGATGAAACGGATGGTCACTGAGCAGATCCCATCCTTGGTATTCGTCTTCGGGCAGGTCTTCTACCTGCACCCGTTTAACTTTCCGATCTGGCTGGCCGGTTTGGTGTGGTTCTTCCTCGCGAAGGATGCGAGGCCATTCCGCGTCTTGGGTTGGGCTTATCTGTTCATCCTGGGCTTTCTGCTGGTTACCAAGAGCAAGATTTACTACCTCGCGCCAGTCTATCCGTTCCTGCTGGCCGGGGGCGCCGTGGCGATTGAACGGTTCATCAGTAAACGCCGTCTGGCGTGGTTGAAGGCCGCATTTCTGGCCCTGCTGGTGGCCGGCGGCCTGTCCATCGCGCCGGTGGTGTTGCCCGTGCTGCCGATTGACAAGACTGATGCCTACATCACGGCGTCCACGGCTGGGCTACTCAAGAACGCGTGGGAAGTCACCTCCACCTTTCATGACGAGCACGGCTGGGAGAACCAGGCGAAAGTGGTGGCCGAAGTTTTTCATCGCCTCTCCCCGGAGGAACAGGCGGACTGCATCATCGTTGCGGGCAACTTCGGCGAAGCGGGCGCGATTGATTTCTACGGCCCCGCCTTGGGCCTGCCGCCCGCAACCTCCACCCACCAGAACTACTACTTCTGGGGGCCACCGGCAAAATCGGGCAATCTCGTGATTGCTTTTGGTGTAGGGCGGGACGCGCTCCAGCAGTACTTCGGGGACGTTCAACAGGTGGCGACCATCCGGTCCCCGCAGGCGGTGCGGGGCGAGCAGAACATCCCGGTTTACATTTGCCGGAAGCCGCTCGTCAACCTGAAGGAGGCTTGGCCGAAGTTCAGAGCGCGCGCGTTCCGGAACAACTGACGCGGTGTCTTCTAACTTGCTCAACTTGGGTTGTGCAATAAGAATGACGATGATGTTAACAAAGTTCTTCATCGGCGCGGCTCTCGGCTTGGCGATTACGACAGGTCTCGGCGCGGACGTTCAGCCGGCTCCCCAACGCTTCCAGCAGGAAGTGGCGCAGCATTTCACCGAAAAGGAAGACTCTCCGTCAGGCCCAGTGGCCTTGGTGGATTGCGTTGCCAGTGGCGCGATCCGGGTCTTCGCAGCCGGGCAGTGGTACGAATTACAAGACGGCAAGTGGCAGGTGAACGCTGGCCTGAAGCCCGGAAGCGACACGCAATTCACCTTTGCCGACAGCAAAGGCCAGCCGGCACAAGCGCCCCTGCCTTGGCGCGAGGTGCGACAAGTCCTCCGCGCGGGCGCGACTAACTACGTGGCTGGCGCCCGTGCCTGCTTCGCTGTCCCTGAAGGCAGTGCAGCGGTCTCACTGGGCTGGCCCGAGGGCCTGACAGTGCGGCAGATTGCGGTCTCGCCGGAGGGGGTGTTGCACGTGGCTTCGAGCGCCGGGCTGTGGGCTCTGCACGGCAAGGAATGGCAACAGGTCCGGGTGCTGGACGAAGGCGGGCGGGGTTGGGCAATGGGCGACGTACTGGGCGTGGCATTCGACTCGAAGGGGCGGTTGTGGTTTGCCACCAAGGCCGGGGCTGGCTGCCAGCTTGCCGAGGGCTGGAGTTTCTACGAAGGCAAGGATGGTTTGCCTTGGAACGACTTTACGGGCATCGCGGCTGGTCCCGAGGGGGAGGTTTGGTTTGCCACGCATCTCGGCGCAGTGCGATTCGATGGGAAGGAATGGGCCTACCGCCAGGGGCCGCGCTGGCTGCCAAACGACGATGTCGCTCAGGTGGCCGTGGACGGAAAAGGTGGGGCCTGGTTTGCCACGGCGGCCGGGGTTGGTTGCATTGAACGACGGCCCATGACGCTGGCGGAAAAGGCGGAGTTCTACGAGCAGGAGATCGAGCGTTATGTCAAGCGCACGCCTTACGGATACGTCGCCGAGGCACCGCTGCGCAAGGTCGCGGACAAGAGCACTGCCAATCCCCAGGACAGCGACAACGACGGTCTGTGGACCTCGATGTATGGGGCCGGGGAATGCTTCGCTTACGGCGCCACCAAGGATCCGCAGGCCAAGGAGCGCGCAAAGAAGGCGTTCGAGGCGCTGCGCTTCTTGCAGAAGGTGACGCAGGGGGGGGATCATGCGCCGCCCAAAGGCTATGTCGCCCGCACCATCCGGCCCGTGGAGTGGCCCGATCCCAATGTGGGCCGGATCGAGGGCGACCGGGAGGAACAGAAGCGCGACAAGCTGTGGAAGGTCTATGAGCCGCGCTGGCCAAAGAGCGCTGACGGCAAGTGGTACTGGAAATCCGACACCAGCAGCGACGAGCTGGACGGACACTATTTCTTCTACCCGCTTTACTACGACCTGTGCGCCGACACGGATGCGGAGCGCGAGCGGGTTCGCGAAGTCGTGCGGGATTTGACCGACCATTTCCTCGCGCATAGCTACGCGCTCATTGACCACGACGGCAAGCCGACGCGCTGGGCCGTCTATGGACCGCAGTCCCTCAACCGCGAGCCCTATTGGTGGCTGGAGCGCGGGCTGAAATCCCTGAGCATGCTCAGCTACCTGTCGGTAGCGTCGCATGTCACCGGCGATCCGAAATACGCCGCGGCAGCGCGCGCGCTCGTCGAGCAAAACGGCTACGCGCATAACGCCATGCACACGAAGGTCCAGCATGGCCCGGGGTCAGGTAACCAATCCGACGACGAGATGGCCGTCATGTGCTATTACGGGCTGCTGCGTTTTTCCCAGGATGAGGCGCTGAAGACCATGATGCGGTATTCCTTTTACCGCTACTGGTTGAATGAGGCGCCCGAGATGAACCCGTTCTTTAACTTCGCTTACGCGGCCGTCTGTCTAAAAGCCACGGCGAACAGCCCGTGGGGAGATTTTCCGATCAGCCCCTGGAGTGGCTGGCTCGATGACTCGATGGCCACACTCGACGGTTTCTCACTCGACCGGCTCAACTGGCCGCTGCGCAACAGCCATCGGCTCGACCTGGTCCGGCTCCCGCCCGTCCGATCGGTTGACGTGGAAAGCCCCGACCACGGGCGCCGACGCGGAAACCGGGTGAACGGCAAAGTGCTCCCCGTGGAGAACCGGTTCTTTAATCACTGGAACACCGATCCGTGGGAACTGGATTACGGTGGCAACGGGGGCGAACTGGCCGCCGGCACCGTCTATCTGCTGCCCTACTACATGGGCCTCTACCATGGCTTCATTCAAAAGCCCGGGTCCTGAGCCTGACTTGGTTCCCAAATCCACGGCTTGCTCAGAATGAGATCGCTCGCGACTGCCGCCGCCCTTTTGTTGATGTCACTGTGGGGTCTGGCGGACCCCAGCACCGAATTCATCCGCGTGGCGCCGGACCATTGGGGGTTTGAGACCAGCGACACAAAGACTCGCTTCATCCCGTTCGGGGCGAACTTCGTGCTGAGCGAGAAGCGGTATCTGAACATGTTCGGCCCCGGGGTGTATGACCGGCAGCGTTACGAGCGCGTGCTGGCAGCGCTGGAAGGCTTGGGATTCAACACGGTCAAAGTGTTCCTGCCCATAGGGGAGGTGCTCCCAGATCCGCAAGTGCCCGGCGAGGCTCGCATCGCGCCTGGCTACCTGGGCCTCCTGGAAGCTTTCTTGCAGCAGGCCAGCCGCCACCATATCCGCGTCGTCGTGAGCCTGGCCTGCTGGGGCGGCAATGGGCTCAAGTGGTGGCATGAGGGCGGCGAGTATTTTGGACGGCATCCCTGGCGCGCAGACCCGGGTATTGACTCCCTCGACGTGCTCACGCGCTTCTGGACGCAGCTTTGCAGCCGCCTGCGGGACAACCCGACCGTGTTCAGCTACACGCCTGCAGTGGAGTGGGAATTCCCCGCCGGCAACCTGACGTGGACGCCACCCGGCAAACAATACGGCCGCCTGGAGACCGTCCCGGGCCTTTTCTACTGGCGCGCGTTCGTGCAGGCGCGCTACCACGACTCCATCGCCGAGTTGAATCGCGCCTACGGCACCGCCTATGCCGATTTCCGCGCTGTTCCCGTGGTGGATTATACCTACGACGCCAACGCAAAGCGCTACGCTGATCCGGAAGCCAAGATCCTGGATTACCAGAACTTCCGCGAGTGGGCGTCGCACCGATACTTCAAGCCGCAGATTGGCGCCATCCGCGCCGCCGACCGGCGGCACATGGTCACGATCAGCAATCATTCCCGCGTTGGGATTGGGCTGTGGGAAGGCGCGGCGCAATACTTCATCGGCTACGAAGTGCCGGAGCAATCGGACCTGGTGGATTACCTGACCACCCACGACAACGAGAGCCAGTCGAGGTTGAAGCCGGGCGAGACGATCGAGAACGTGGTACACAAGTTGGTTGTGCAGGCCAGGTATTGCAATGCGTTCGCCCGGAAGCCGCTGATTATCGAGGAGTTCACCTTCGCGGCGCCCGATCCCAACCGGGTGGCCGATTACCAGGCCCGGATGGTCCTCGGCACTATCGGTCAGGCCAGCGGATGGATGAACTGGTATGTTCAATTCCCGCACGACGCCGACACTGCTGACACGCCGGGAGCCGATCATAGCGCCATCCTGGACGATGAGTTTCGCCCGACGCCCTGGGGCCTCCGCGCCCGGGACTTGATCGTTCAATTGCGCGGCACAGACCTCGCCCGCTTACCCCCAAAAACCACCATCGAGCTAGACCGCCAAAAAGAGCTGGTCCCACACACCACAGGCACCCAGCTCCGCATTGATCGCGATTGGACCAATTACCAACACCCCATTGATTTCCTGTGGCCGTCGAACCAGTGGATTGGCCTCGAGCTTCGGGGCAAGTCGGGCCAGTGATCAGAGATTATAGGCGGCCTGGGACCTGCTGGGCTTGCGCTGCCTGCTGCACTTTGGAGTGCCGGCGTCCGTAGGCGAAGTAGATCACCAGCCCGATGGCCATCCAGACGATGAGTCGTGCCCAAGTGTCAGGCGGCAGCCCATACATTAACCACAGACAGAAGAAAGTGCCCAGTGGGCAAACAATCCCAAACAGGGGTGTGCGGAACGGCCTCGGAATTGCAGGATCGGTAAACCGAAGCACAAAGACGCCCAGGCATACGATTGCGAAAGCCAGCAGGGTGCCAATGGAGACCAGCTCGCCCAAAAGGCTGATGGGGAAGAGACCGGCAACCAGCATCGCGATCGAACCGGTGAGAATCGTAGCCAGCCACGGGGTCCGGAACTTCGGGTGGACAGCGCCAAAGACCGGCGGCAGCAGGCCATCTTTGGACATAGCGTAAAAGATTCGGGGCTGGCCCAGCATCATCACGAGAATCACCGAGGAAAGGCCGGCAATGGCGCCGATCTTGATGATGGGGCGAAGCCAGGCCACAGACTTTCCCAGCGAGTCAATGGCTACGGCGATCGGGTCCGGAACATTGAGGCTGGTGTAATTGATAATCCCGGTGAGCACAAGAGCTACGACAATATAGAGCACCGTGCAAATTGCCAATGAGCCCAGGATTCCAATCGGCATATCCCGCTGCGGGTTTTTGGCCTCTTGCGCGGCGGTGGAGACGGCGTCGAAGCCGATGTAGGCAAAGAAGATGACCCCGGCGGCACGCAGTACGCCGCCCCAGCCGAAAGTGCCCGGGCCCAGGGAGGGCGGGACAAAGGGCTGCCAATTCGCTTTGTTAATATAGGCCAAACCGACCGCAATGAATGCCAGGATCACGATCAATTTAATGCCCACGATGATGTTGTTGAAGGTGGCGGACTCCCTGATGCCGAGCACGAGCAGAATCGTAATAATGCCCACGATCACCATGGCAGGGACGTTGAGCACGTCCCCGGTGCTTGTCCAACCCTCGGTGAACAGGCGCCAAATGTTCCACCCTGCATCCGCAGGTGCGGCGTGGTTATAGGGTGCAGAGGTGAAAGCCGGCGGAATGACGATGCCAAGATCCTTTAGGAAGGAGACGATGTAGCCCGACCAACCGACCGCAACGGTGGAGGCGGCGAACAAATACTCCAGGATAAGATCCCAGCCAATAATCCAGGCAACAAACTCGCCCAGCGTGGCATACCCGTAGGTATAGGCGGAGCCTGAAACTGGGATCATGGCTGAGAACTCGGCGTAGCAAAGCCCGGCGAAGGCACACGCCAGCCCCGCGAGTATGAACGAGAAGACGATGGCTGGACCCGCGTATTTGGCGGCGGCCTGGCCGGTGAGAACGAAGATGCCCGCGCCAATGACCGCCCCGATACCCAAAGCGGTCAAGTTCACCGGTCCCAGCGCTCGCTTCAGGCTGTGGTCGGAGAGGATCTCTGCCTGCAGGTCGGAAATCTTTTTGCGGCGGAACAGGTTCATGATTGGCTGGAGGTGGACATGTCGATTATGGGCCCAGGTTACTGGGCTACTGGTGCGGAAAAGTCAAGAAAATGCCAGGAAGCTGGCACCGATCGATGTCTGCACAAGGGCAGCATGACAGAATTGCTGGCCGATGTCGCCTGCTACGCCGGGTAGATTCTTATTCCAAATCCCTTTCAAGCTGAGCCGCACTGCCCCTCACCCTGCCCTCTCCCCATCGGATGGGGAGAGGGAGTAGCCTCGGCAGCTTTGGGTGTAGTGTGTAGTGTATGCTGCGAACTCCTCAGTATGAGCCTAATTCAACGGCAGTGGGGCCGGGGTGAGGGGGAACAACCTGCGATGCTCCCCAATCGCGTTACGTAGCGCGTTTTCTTGACCACAGTACTAACGCGAGCAGTTTCGTCGTGCAGTTTGGCGACCAGGCCTGTCCAATCAATGTCATGACGGATCGCACCTACTACATCGTACGCGGGATTGTGCTGCTGGCGATCGCACTCAGCTTCTTCGGCTGGGTCCTGATACGCTGCCTCAAGCGCAGTGGCGAGCCGAGGAAGCTTCTCTTGAAGTGGGTCATTACGGTGCCGGTGATGTGGTTCCTCGTGGCGGTGGTGGCGCCGATGGCGCTTCAGGGGGGCATTTACACTCGCATCTGCCTCCCGCTGACGGCGGGCTGCGCCATCGCATTGACCATTCTCTGGCGGCACAGCATCGCCGAGTTGGCGGCGAAGCCCTTCACTATGCTTTACGATGGTGGCAGCCAGGACTGGATTCCCAAGCCGGGCTATTCGATCGCGCAATCCCGGCAGAAGAAGGGCCAATACCTGGAGGCCATCGCCGAAATCCGCCGGCAGCTTGAGCGGCTTCCCACCGATGTCGAGGGCCAGATGCTGCTGGCGAAGATCCAGGCCGAAGACCTCAAGGATCTGCCAGCGGCCGAACTGACCATCGAGAGCCTCTGCGCCCAGCCCGGCCACGCCCCGCAGATCATTATGTCTGCCCTCTATGCAATGGCGGATTGGCACCTGCAAGTCAGACAGGACCGCGCGGCGGCAGAGCGGGCCCTGCAAAAGGTCATTACGCTGTTCCCCGAAACCGAGTTCGCCTTGAGCGCGGCGCACCGCATCGCTCATCTGAGCAGCCCGGCGATGCTGCTGGCGTCACAGGAGGAGAAGAAATTCATCGTGCCGGAAGGGGTGAAGAACCTTGGCCTGCTGCGGGATCATGAGCATCTGAAACCGGCCGAGCCCAACCCGGAACAGGTGGCCGGTGAATGCGTGAAGCATCTGGAGCAGCATCCGCTGGACATGGAGGCGCGGGAAAAGCTGGCGGTCATTTATGCTGACCATTACGGCCGGTTAGACCTGGCGGCCGGCGAGCTGGAGGAAATGATAACCCACCCGCACCAGCCCGGGCGGCTGGTGGTTCACTGGCTGAACT
>Ga0118677_10009429_pt1 | contig 15243 bp, 9 predicted proteins | sample AliMusrvi5mmetaG_FD_86154 | JGI IMG/M metagenome (GOLD analysis project Ga0118677, IMG submission 86154)
GTGAGAACCTTCCTCTACATCGACGGAATTCAAAAAGCCGCGACTTTCTATCAAAACGGCGTCACTTGGAACCAACTCGCGAGGGCACAGTTCCGCAATCCGCTAACAGATTTGCACGGCACTTTTCACAAACCCGCATCCTGGTAATCACCCACTCTTCTTTCAGCATTTCAGTTTTTCAGCGTTTCAGCATTTTCTTCCATGCCTCCCGACCCCCGCAAGCTCGCAATCGCCGAACACCAACGCTGGATGGGATACCTCCAGCCGGAGGGACTCGTCGTCTCGGCGCTCGCGTTGGTCGATTCGCAGGTGCAGCTCGACACCGGGAGCTACGCCGCCGTCCAGGAACGCTTCCTCGATGCCGTCGAAACCGACCCCGCCACCGGCCAACCGGTCGTCTCTAACTTCGCCCTCTTCGCCCGCGACTTCCTCGGTTGGAAAGACGAGCTTTTGTCCATCTGGTCCGTCTCGGCCGAAATCCCGCACGAGCTGCGCGTCTCCACCGGCGAACACGGCGAAATCCTCCAGCCCGACGCCGCCTACAAATTCTTCCATCCCGCCGATCCCGCGAAGCCGTGGCTGCTGCTCGTCCAACAGCTCCCGCTTGGCACCGGCCTCGACCAACTCCCCGATGCGAAAAAGGACCACGGCTGGCACGCCACGCCCCACCAGAAGTTCGAACGCCTGCTGCGCGAAACCGGCGTGAGCATCGGCATCCTGTCTAACGGCCACGCGGTCCGGCTCGTGTACGCGCCCAAGGCGGAGAACTCCGGCTGGCTCACCTTTCCGGTCGCCTTCATGGCCCAGATCGCCGGCCGCGCCGTTGCCAGTGCCCTCGAACTCCTGCTTTCCCACCGCCGCCTGATCACCGTGCCCGAGGCCGTGCGCCTGCCGGCCTTGCTGCGCAAGAGCCGCGACTATCAGGCCCACGTTTCCACCGCCCTTTCCCACCAAGTCCTGGAAGCCCTCTACGAACTCGCCCGCGGCTTCCAGTCAGCCGATGAAAAGGCCAACGGCACTCTGCTCGGCCCCGTCTGGCAACGCGACCCGCAGGAAATTTACGGTGGCCTTATCACCACCCTCCTGCGCCTCGTCTTCCTGCTCTACGCCGAAGACCGCGGACTGATGCCCGCCGGCGAACTCTATCAGCGCAACTATTCCGTCCAGGGCCTCTTCGAATCCCTCCGCACCGACCACGAACGGTTTCCCGACACCATGGACGACCGCTTCGCCGCCTGGCCGCGCCTGCTCGCCTTGTTCCGCGCCGTCCATGCCGGCTGCCGCCACCGCGGAATGACCCTCCCCGCCCGCCGCGGCCACCTCTTCGACCCCGACCGCTTTCCGTTCCTCGAAGGCAGGTCAGAAGATGGTAGGGCGGACCGGCCCCGGTCCGCCGACTTGTCCCCAACGGGGCAAGATGCCCAGGAAGAAGCCTCAGCCCAGCCTTCTTCCATTCCTCAATCAACACTCAGCAATCAACAATCATCAATCTCTCCCTCTTCCATCCACGATCCCGAAACCGCGTTACCCCGCCTCTCCGACGGCACCCTCCACCGTCTTCTCACCCTCCTCCTCTACCTCGACGGCGAACGCCTCTCCTACCGCACCCTCGATGTCGAGCAGATCGGCTCCGTCTATGAAACCATCATGGGGTTCGAGGTGCAGAAGGCCACCGGCCGCACCATCGCGCTCAAGCCGAAGAAATCCCACGGTGCCGCCGTCTGCGTCGATCTCGACGACCTCGTCACCCGCAAACCCGCCGACCGCGAAAAATTCCTCGCCGAGTCCGCCGACACCAAACTCCCCGACGCCGCCGCCAAGGCGCTCAAGGCTGCCACCACCATCGACGACATCCTTGCCGCGGTCGAGAAGCGCATCGACCGCCGCGCCACCCCGCATCCCATCCCGGCCGGCTCGATCATCCTCCAGCCCACCGACGAACGCCGCCGATCCGGCTCCCATTACACCCCGCGCTCCTTCACCGAACCCATCGTCCGCAAAACCCTCGAACCCATTCTCGACCGCCTCGGCCGCCACCCCTTGCCCGCAGCCATCCTCGATCTCAAGGTGTGCGACATCGCCATCGGCTCCGGGGCCTTCCAAGTCGCAACCTGCCGCCAGCTCGCCGACGAACTCGTCGCTTCCTGGCATTTCCACAAATGCCTCCCGCACATCCCGTCCGATGAGGACGAAGTCCTCGTCGCCCGCCGCCAGATCGCCCAACGCTGCCTCTACGGCGTGGACCGCAACCCCATGGCCGTGGACCTCGCCAAGCTCTCGCTTTGGCTCGCCACCATGGCCAAGGACCACCCCTTCACTTTCCTCGACCACGCCATCAAGTGCGGCGATTCGCTCGTCGGTCTAACCAACAAACAGATCGCCGCATTCCATTGGGACATATCCCAGGCCAAAGACCGCGTCTTCGGCCAGGAGAAACTCGAACAGCAAATCGCCAAAGTCGCCGCCGAGCGCAAACGCATCCTCGACTGGCCCGAGGACAGCGAGGCCGCAGTCCTCAAGAAACGGGACTTCCTCGCCGCCGCCGACTTCGCCGCCCAATCCCTCAAGACCACCGGCGACCTCGTCATCGCCGCCTTCTTCGCCGGCGAAAAACTCAAGCAACGCCAGCAACTCCGCGACGAGTTCCTCCACCGGCGTCTGGAATTGCAAAAAGGAAACAACCTCGCTGAACATATCCCGTGGGAAATCAACACCCTCAAAGAACTCCGGAGCGGCGAACATCCTGTAAGGCCCTTCCACTGGGAAATCGAGTTCCCCGAGGTGTTCTCACGGGAGAATCCGGGGTTTGATGCGATCGTTGGCAATCCGCCGTTTGCTGGAAAAAACACGATTGCAGCTGGGCATCGACAAGGATACCACGATTGGCTCAAAGCAATTCACTGCGAGTCTCACGGCAATGCTGATCTTGTTGCTCACTTTTTTATTCGCTCTTTCAACGAGACTCGCGAGAGAGGTTCATTTGGCCTAATCGCTACCAATACCATTGGGCAGGGTGACACTAGAGCAACTGGACTTCGATGGATATGTACCAACGGAGGAACCATCTATGCCGCAAGCAAGCGAACAAAGTGGCCTGGTGAAGCAGCCGTTATCGTCAGCGTTGTATGGATCTACAAAGGAGATAGACAAGCACCGAGGGACCTTAACGGGCGTCAAGTTCCCCTTATTACTGCCTACCTTTTTCATGCCGGACATCACGAGAATCCTTCGTCATTGAGAGAAAATGTAGGGAAGAGTTTCCAAGGTCCTATTCCGCTAGGAATGGGATTTACCTTCGATGATGCAGCCGGCGATAAAGCGACGGCAATCTCCGTCATGGAATCACTCATCGCTGACGATAAACGAAATCAAGATTGTATTCTGCCATATCTTGGTGCTGAGGATTTTCTAAATAGCCCCACACAGAAACACAGGCGTTTCATTATCTACTTCAGCGACAAGTCGGAGCAGGAATCTCGGGCTTACCCTGATCTGATGAATATTGTGGAAACGAAAGTTCGTCCCATTCGTGAACAAGATAACCGTGAGGTCAGAAAACGTTATTGGTGGAGGTTCGCTGAGCTTGCACCTGCCCTGCACAAAGCGAAACTAGACATGAGGACGGTCATGATGCACCCGTTCACTTCTACGCATGTCGCGTTTGGTTTTGTCCCGGCGTCAACAATCATATCTGGTCCTCACAACGTAATTGTAATAGAGTCATTTTCGGGATTCGCGAGTCTGCAGTCACGGCCCCACGAAATATGGACGCGCTTCTTTGGCTCATCACTCAAGGATGATCTCCGCTACACTCCCTCCGACTGCTTCGAAACCTTCCCCTTCCCGCCGGACTGGGAGACGAACTCCGTGTTGGGGGAAACAGGCCGGGAATACTACGAGTATCGGGCGGCGTTGATGGTTCGGAACGACGAGGGTCTGACGAAAACCTACAACCGCTTCCACGACCCCGACGAGCGCTCGCCGGAAATCCTTCAACTGCGCGACCTCCACGCTGCCATGGACCACGCGGTGCTCGAAGCCTACGGCTGGACCGACATTCCCACCGCCTGCGAATTCCTGCTCGACTACGAGGAAGAGGATGACGACGAGGCTGAAGGCAAAGCGCGCAAGCGCAAGAAGCCCTGGCGCTGCCGTTGGCCCGACGAAATCCGCGACGAAGTCCTCGCCCGCCTCCTCGCCCTCAACGCCGAACGCGCGGAACAAGAGCGGCTATCGGGCATCGGGAAGGAAGCGACAAGAGCCGCCCCGGAAAAGAAACGGAAAGACCGCGAAAAACGGGATGATGAATTGATCTGACGAGCCAAACATGCCAAAGACTTTGCCAATCAAGAACACTGCATGAGCCATCTTGATTAACCGTAGACCCTATGCCCGATGACCGATAAAACTTGCAGTACATTTCCTTGGGATCCGGCTGGTACCCTGTGTCCACTCCTCTCCGATCCAGAGATCTGGATGCGCGCGATGGACACTCCTAGACGTCGTCATGCCCTAAAGAAGGCCGCAAAGAGAGCCGGGAGGACTGGCATCATTTGCATTGATGATGACGCGAAGCTCGGAGAACTTTGCATCTGGCTGCTCCAAAACCCAGCACGTCGTAGTATCCTGAATCGCACCCTAAGAAGCGAAGTAAGCTATTTGATTCACAACCTTCTCTGGATGGAGTATTACAACGAGGATCCGCTACTTAAGGCGGCTTGGCCTCTTGAAGCGTTTTGCGTAAAAAAGCCCAACGACCGGTGGTTTCTTGATATCAAAAGTTTCCAGAAGCATCTGTATGAGACGAAGCCTCAGGGCGAGTTGCTCCGGTCGCTGCTCATCGTTTTGTGTGTATTTGCTATGCTGCAGAGGGATGATGCCAAGGAAATTGCCAATGTCCTATTAGTATATGACGCAGATCTAGCAACAGATTTGCTGTTGACGCGCGCAAACCAGCCATGCGAGCAGCAGTTAACCACTGACCATTCCTTTGACGGAGGAGTTATCACAAACGGTAAGCCTGATGCTGATTACAAAATGCACGACGATCCACCGGAGACTCACGAAAGCGAGACTGCCAGCGCGATTTCGGCCAATGAAAGCGAACTCCTAAAGGGTTTTGAAATTACACGAATCTGGATTCAGGAAGGACAAAACCGTGTCGATGCCTTTTTCACCGCGCAGACGAAGATGACGGCGCGCATCGCTGAATTCGGACGGATGCTAAGCGACTTTCCCCTGGACGATGAGACGGCGTTGAATCGTTGGATGAGTCCGCTCAACGAGCTGGTTCAAGCCGCTAGCAAGGTAGATTCTTGGATCGACGATTGGACCCCCCCTCTACAACATCTGCTCAGCACCTCTGAGTTGCCCTTGCCACCCGAGGTGACGGGACTGCATGCCTTAGCCAGCCAAAAGCGTTCTACTATCGGCGAGATGAATGAGCGGTGCCGGGAACTGCGGCAGAACCTCGATTCCCTAGGCAAGTTCACTGGCGAGTTGGGAGCTACCCTCCAATCCTTGCTTGCCCGCCTCCGTTCACATGAGGCCGATTTGCAGCAACCGTCGCGGTTTGCACCTGACAGCCCGTTTCCACCCGACGATTTAGTCCAGGCACTGAGGCTTCGTGGGGAACTTGCGGTGCGTGAAGAGGACGCCCGGCAGAAGCGCGACCAAATTCTAAGAGGACGTCGAGATGCACTGACCATCCGTTTGGCCGAAATACGGGATATCCTTCCGGGAGGGGGCGACGACCTTCAGGATCGATGGCGATCAATCGAATCGTCCCTCGCCAGAGTTGCGATGCTTAGTGCGGTCACCGCATGCGAGGAAGCATACGAATCTCTGCGGAAACAGATTGAGTCTATCCAGGCGCTTCCATCCCTTGATGACCTCACTCAGCAGGCAATTCAACAACAGGGCACACCGGCTTCCGTTTTCGCCGTCGTGCGCCTGTTGCTGGACCAAGGACGCACAGAGGTAGCAACCACGCTGTTGACCTTACTGCAGGAAGGCCGAGAGGCCGAGGCCATGGACGACCTCGATGTCGGCGAGTTTGCTTCGCTGTGGATGGAAGCCTGTGCTGGCCTTGCAAGAACGCCAGCCCTACGCCACGCATGGATTCAGGTTTTATTCTGCAGCCCTTGGCTCGCCAACGTCAACGCTGGCGATATCCCCGGCGAAGTACTTCGTCACCGCCTTGCCGCAGCGTTTCTGGTGCTCCACCGATTTGCGGATTCGAGCGCCAATATGGGGCTCTTTTACGCCCTACAGCTAAACGCCAGCGCCTTTCCTGGCGATCTTCCCAATTGCAACCGTCTCCTACGGTCCGTGGTCAACCGAGAGCCCATTGCCCTTACGTCGGTTCGCGTCCAAGATGAAACTGCGCGTATCGAACAAGAAGTTGCTGCATTTTTCCGCAAAAATCACCGCGGGGAGTACGTGCGCCAAGCTGCCCATGGAAATGCAGTCGCCGAAATGGAACGCGATTCTCTTTTCCCTGCCATGGAGAACCTGTGGCAACGTGTGCTTGCTTTGTGCAAGCGGGCAGACTTTGAAGGCGCTCGGGCGCTTGGCGACACTTGCAACGACATCGTGGACCAAGCGTTCCGGGATCATTCGCTATCCACAACAGAAAGCCCGTTTTACCGGAAGCAGATATTCGACCCACACCACGGATATCTGGCCGATTTTCAAGAGCCTCTGGGCCGCTTCATCGATGTCTGTGCGGAAATCCACCACGCCCAACCCAGGAAACAAGAGCCAGTTTTGGTTTTGGAGCTCGCCGCGGAACTCCAAAGCGTTGCTGGGCAGGATCGCTCAGGCGCAGGCTTCTGGGCGACCGTGCTTGCGAGTTTGACTGCCGAGGAAACCGAACAGGGCGTTTGCCTGCCGACTCCCGCGCACCCACTTCATCCCCTACTCGATCACTGTGCAGATGCAATTGCCGTCGTGCCGGACCTCGTTGTAGCATACTGCGCCGCCGGCCGCCGGTATCGTCCAAGGTCGCAAGACCTCATCGCCTCGCTCAGCGAACTAACAAACAGCCAGAAGGAACATGTAATAACGCTCTTACGACAAAGGGGCTGTTATCGGCACGCCAAGTTGCTCCTCGATGCCGGCTCGTCTAACACCGAAGCGATTTCTAGGGAAGAATTGCTCACATCTCTCGATCATCTTGTCGCAGACAGGCGACATGAATTGTTCGCACGGTGCCGGAACCTCTGCCAGCCCGAGGCCCAGTCAGAATCTGACGTGGCTGTGGAGATTAGTCTTGGGCACTTCTCTTGTGCAGACCAGTGGCTAGTGGGCCACGAGCGTGCACGTCAGGAAGATCTGAGCCACAGGCGGGAAGACCTACTCGACAGCCTGCACCTATTAAGACGCCAAGTGGAGGAACTCGAACAAACCATACTCAAATCAGCGGCTGACCATGGGTGGGTAACCGCTGTCCTGGATCGAGCGGCAGGATTGCGCAACAGGGTTCAACTCATCGTACGGGAAGTCCAACTCGGTGCCGACGAATTGCCGGATCTCGATCGGTTCAAGCGCTCCGTAGTAGCCCTCCAGTTTGTTGTCGAAAACCGTTCACTTGGCTTCAGCGAGTTTGATGAATTGATTCCCAGAGCCAAGGAAATAGCCGAATTAATGCCGGTCCCAGATGTGGCAAGCGAGGAACACAATGCGAACATTCCCGCCGGCTTGCAACATGCTTGGGAGACATTGACCCAACTGGAGACGGCGAATGCCGACATTCTGAGGGAGCCTTGGGGGCGATTAGCCAATGAATTCGCAAGAATGTGCTCACTCTACCAAGACATCAATACGACACTGCTGCCAACCGGGATAAAGGGCTACCTGCACTGCTACGACACCAGGTTTCGCGTTCCCCGCAGCCGGTGGCTGGACCGCAAGATCTCGTTGTTCCTTGCCCTGAAAGCTGGGGATTGGAAAGCCGATTGGCAAAATCTGAAAGGCCATCTGGATGGTGCCAGCGACTCCCTGAATATAGTATTAGTGCCAAACGGTGCTGATGAGCTGCGTAAAAGGTGGTCCCACAACCCAAGGCGCGACAATTACGTGATCATTGATCGATCTCAGATAGTTTCTCTAGCAAACTCTGCGGATCAAGGTGCGCCCTTACGCCAGGTCTTGCATCGGATGGCTCCGAATCTTACGCGCATCGGTCTCTTCAAGTGCGAAGGTTACGTGCATCGCCAGAAAAACCTATTCGTTGGCCGGGAAAACGCGATCCAACAACTCGCACAACAGCCCGCTTCTGCAATCTGGGGCGGCCGGAGAATCGGCAAAACATCTCTATTGCATGCTCTTGCTGATAGACTGCGTATGCCCGCCTACGGCTTCAAGGTTGCCTATGTTTATGCCGATACTCACGAAAGCGATCCGGATCTCGGGCTGGCGCGGATCATTGCCGAAACCCTAGGCTTGGAGAAACCCAGGAACGTCAGTGCGCTCCGGACACAACTCCTCAGCGTATGTCAAGAACAGCCGGTCGCGGTCCTGATTGACGAAATTGACCGCTATATCGAAGCAAGCCGTAAACATCACGGGGAGGCGAAGTTCCCGCTGGCTCGCATCCTCAGGGGCGTCGTACAGTCCGATTCCGAGCGCCGCTTTAAGGTGGTATACGCCGGCTTCAAACAGCTCTATCATGAGGTGAGGATTCGACCTAACTCCGACGCAAGTGATCCATTTAAGAACTTTCTTGAACCTGTGACAAGGGACTTCGGCGACCTTTCCTCAGATCAGGTTGAGTGCCTCCTCAAAATGGCCTTCGTTGACATGCTGGGGATCGACTATGAACCGAGCGTCCCACGGTTAGTCAAGGAAAAGACCTCGGGCCATCCTGCCTTCGTTCAGGCATTTGGTGAGCGACTGTTGGCCCTCATTTCCGATCGTTCCCGGACCAATGTTGACCGTGGAGTTCTTGCTAGGGACGTCGAGCAGGTCTACAGGGAAGAAAGCGGCATCGTGGGCGACCATTCCGCTTACATCGACTATGTAGGTGAGACATTAGGCTGGAATTTGTCCCACCTTGGCCGCGCCATCATGCTTGCGCTAAGCATCGACATTCGTCAAAATGGCAAGAACTCTAATCACCTTGAGAGTGGGGAGTTCTTCGGCTCAGGATTCGCCGGAATGAAGTCCGAGGCGGGTCTTGAGCTGGGAAAGTTTTAGCGCCGCGTCGGCCCACTGGTCAACCAGTTTGCGGAACCGCTTGAAGTTCGCCACCTCCACCCGGACCGCCTTGAGGTTCTCTTTGCGCAGGTATTCCGTCCGGCTCTTCATTTGGTGAGTGTAGCTGATTTGGTAAAAGGGTGTCTTGCGCTCCAGCGGATTGCGGTATTGGCGGCTGATCGAGCCGGGCCGCATCGGGCCGAGTTTGTCCAGCGAGTGTTTGATCCGGTTGATCCGCCCCTCGATTTGTTTCACTTGTTTTGATACTGTGGTTGCCATGCCGGTTGTTTGGTGTCAAGAAGGGGTAGCATATAAACGCTACCATGTCAACGGGAATTTTCGGGAAATCGAATTCACTCTGGTCCGCCTGGTGGGGGATCGTCTCGCAACTGCGTCCGGCCTTCGCCAGGACCGGCACTTTCCTCTGGTTCGCCGTCGCGCTGGCCGCCACCTGCACGCGCCCGGACTTGCGCGGGGTCACCAGCTTCGTGCGCGCGCTTGGCCTCACCAAGCGGTGTTACTGGCGATTGCTCGGCATGTTCCACAGCACGGCGGTCCGGCGCGACGAATTGCCTGCCCTCTGGTCGCGTTTGGCACTCTCGCTGCTCAAGCCGTTCCTGTTTTGCGTCAATGGCAGGATCGTGCTGTTGGCCGACGGCATCAAGGCCCCCAAAACCGGCCGCAAGATGCCGGGTGTCAAGAAGCTCCACCAGGAGAGCCAGAACAACTCCAAGCCAGAGTTCATCTTCGGACATTCCTGCCAGGCCATCGCGCTGGTGGCCCGCGCGGCGGCGGGATTTTTCGCGGTGCCGCTGGCCTGCGCCATCCACGAAGGCGTGGTGTTCTCCAATCGCGACAAGCGCACCCTGCTCGACAAACTTGTCATCCTGCTGCGCTCGCTGTGCATCACCCTGCCCTATTATCTGGTCGGCGACATATACTTCGCAGCCAAACCGGTGATCGGTCCCCTGCTTGCCGCCGGACAACATCTCGTCTCGGCGGTGCGCTCCAACGCGGTGGCCTATCTGCCGCCCGAGGAGCCTGCGGTGAGACGGCGGGGACGCCCGAGGAAATACGGGCGCAAGGTGGTGCTCAAGTCACTCTTCGCCCAACTGGATGGATTTGTCACGGCGCTGAGCCCGGTCTATGGCGAGCGTGGGGTGAACATCCTGATGCGGGTGGTCGACCTGCACTGGAAGCCGGCCGGCGGACTGGTTCGCTTCGTGCTTGTGATTCACCCCACCCGGGGTCGCAAGATTTTCCTCTGCACGGACACCACTCTCGATGGCATCGAGGTGGTGCGCATCTATGGAGTGAGATTCAAGATCGAGGTGACTTTCAAGCATGCGGTTCATTCGGTGGGCACCTGGTGTTATCATTTCTGGATGGCGGGCATGAAGCCGCTCAAACGCCGCTCGGGCAACCAATACATGCACAAGGAAACCGAGCATTACCGACAGTCGGTGCGGCGCAAGCTTGGGGCATATCATTGTTTTCTTCAGATGGGTGTCATCGCGCAAGGGCTGCTGCAGATGCTGGCCATTCTCTATCCGGAAACGGTTTGGCAGCGCTTTGGGTCATGGCTGCGCACGATTCGCCCGGGGGTGGCTCCCTCCGAGCAGGTCGTGGCGCTCGCCCTGCGCGAATGCCTGCCGGAATTTATCGCAGGTTTCCGCAAAACCAATCCATTGGCGAAAATCATTTCAGAAAACCTCGATGTCGACAGGGCCGAGGGTTTCCGCCTTGCCTCGTGAGCGGAAACTCCCCACTCTTGAGTAATCACGCTTACACTCGAAATGAGATTGTGAAAACGCTCGCCGAATGGACCGCTGACGCTCCTGCCGGTGATTGTAAAGATTTGCAATCAACTTTGGATTTCTTGGTGATGACCAATATGTTACATATGGCAACCAAGAGCGGAGAAGTGCGATTCTCGATTGCATACCCGTTCTACATTGACGTGCTGAGCCGTCTTGGTGATTTTAACAAGGTTGAGGTGACGGAATCGATAACCGAGTATAGGAGATCTGAAGCTGGGCAAATACTATGAAAAGGTTGATAGAAAAGATTCTGCAAAATCAATCGGGCCACTGGGGTCTGATTGAGCCCATGTATGGGATGTCTCATTTGGATGAGCTTCTGGAATCACTCCAGAAACGCCCGAATACAAGAGTGACACGACTTTCCTGCAGTGTCAGGACAGTTCCATTTTCCGAGGGCGCTGCCGGCGACTTGGTTCAACGCACATGTGAGGCGTTTGAGGAAATGTATCGGGAAGCCGCGAACGAGGGGGCAGACTGTCTCTGCTGCGTATTGGAGGATTTCCAAGAAATCGACGTCGGCTCGCAGTGTAGGCTGCTTAGTTTTACCCGGAAGATTCGGGAGCAGTCTCGCGACCTTCAGGTGCAAACGGTCATTTATGGCAAATGGAATCGATACCGGCTGCAGTCCCACTGGCAACAACATCCGAATGTATCGCCTGTTCCGGATCAACGAAACGTTTATTGTTTTGACTGTGCATCAGGGGATGAGTTATCAAGGCTACTCGAGAAGGAGCGGCTAATCCCCAGTCATCCAAGTGAGCTGGAGTGCTTGGCGGTGGAAGCGCTGTTGGAGTTCACAGGGGGGGATTTATTGTTAATTGAGGAGGTACTGGGCATTCTGAAAGCAAACCGGAGCCCCCTGGCAGACTTTCAGGAGACCCTAGAGGATGTAGTGGCTTCCGGCCGGGTGGTTGACGACCTCAACTCGCGTCTGAGGAGCCTGCCGGCCGGGGCGACGGAGTTGGTGCGCGGCATTCTGGCATCGCATGCGTTGGTGGTGGATTCGAGGGAGCCAATAATTGAAGACCTACGCTTACTTGGGATGCTAAGATTGAAGAAGATGAGGAATCGTGCTGTCGCCATAATGCCATCCCCGCTTATGGACACTGCACTGCGGCGAAATTGGCATCGCCTGAACCTTGGCGGTACTGGCGTTTGTAATTCCAGTGATCTCGTGTGGCCGCTGGCATCCATCAACGGACACGCATACGGCCTAGTGCTCGAAATCGAGACTTTACTGAGGAACTGGCTGGTTTCGGCGTTGGGTGACGAGGTGTGCAGAGATTGGAGGGAAGATCTGAGGGAAGTCAAGACCCTTGCAGGGGATGCCAGTGTGATTACGGAAGATATCCGGGTTCTTGGTTCCAAACTGTTGGAAGTTCTCTATCCAAGCGTCGATTTCTCAGGATTGGGAAGCGATCAGGCAAGTCCGACGGGCGAGTTCCAAGCTGATCCTGAAGGCTTCGCTAAGAAGAAAGTCGATAATGCAAAGGGGATGGTCGGGGTAATAGATTCGGCAGAGGATTGGAGAAAACGAGTAGTATCGAATGTGTTTGTGAGGATTTCGGGAACCGGATTGCCCGGATTTTTTACGACTGGCGCACTCGCGAATGTGCTGATGTATTCAAAAGGGAGAGTCTCGGAAGTTGTGAAAACAGTGTTTTCCCAACGAGAAGACATCAGACGGTTTCTAACGAAGTTTGGTGCGATCCGTTCGGCTGTAGCTCACAATCAAGTGTTGGCATTTTCGGCAGTAGAGGATCTGGTGAGCCTGTTGTGTGAACTGACAAGTCGTCTGGGTATGCAAGAAATGCCATGAAAACCGATACCCTAAGATTCCGTGACTTGCTGCAAAAGGACATCCGCCTGATGGTCCCTTTGTTCCAGCGACCCTACGTGTGGACGCAAAAGGACCAATGGGAGCCATTGTGGGAGGACATTCGCGGAATCGCCGAAGACCTGCTGAACGACCGCTTCCGAAGGCCGCACTTTCTCGGAGCCATCGTGCTGGAGCAGGTACCCACCGGCGCAGGCGAGATCGAGCGCAGGCTGGTGATCGACGGCCAGCAACGGTTGACCACCGCCCAGATCGTGCTGGAAGCATTCCACGACCTCTGCGCCGAAATTGGAGCCGACAATCCGCGCAAGGCCTTGGCCAAGATGACCCGCAATGACGACCCGATGTCCAATCACACGGAGGGAACGTTCAAGGTGTGGCCAACAACGGTCGACCAGAAAGCGTTCCGTTTGGTGATGGAGGCCGGAACCGAAGAAGATGTGCGCCGCAAATTGGACGAGGCTCCCGAGTTGGCGGAGAAACCAATCGTGTCGGGTTACCTGTTCTTCATTCAGGCGTTGCGGGAATGGATTGAACCCGGCTCGGCCCAACAGGAACAGCGGGTCAATGCGCTGGTCAACACCCTCCGCGACCACATGCGGTTCGTGGTGATTGACTTGGAAGACGAAGACGACGCGCAGCTCATTTTTGAAACCCTGAACGCCCGTGGCACCCCCCTGCTGCCCACCGACCTGGTAAAGAATTTCGTCTTCCACCGGGCCCGGATGGAGAAAACGGAACTACAGGCGCTCTACGACAAATATTGGAAACCATTCGACGAGTGGGACGATTGGTGGCGCAAGCAGATCGGCCGCGGTCACGCCCAGCGCGCGCGCATCGACCTGTTCTTGCAAGCGTTTCTCACCGTTCAAACCAGGGCAGAGGTGCCGGTGACGCACGTCTACGCCGTGTGTCGCGACCACATCATCCAGTCCGGCGAATCTGCGGAAGCCTTCCTTCGCAAACTGCGCGGGTCTGCCGACGTCTATGGAAGCTTCGAGGTTCGCGAAAAGGGTAGCACCGAAGAGCAGTTCTTCCGGGCGGTCCGGGTCTTGGACGTGACTTCGGTCATGCCGGTGGCGCTTGAGCTGTTCACCCGTTTCAGAAACCAACCCAAGATCCTGCGACCGGTGCTCAAGGACATTGAGTCCTTCCTGATCCGGCGCACGATCTGCGGCCTCAACACCCGTGGCTACAACCGGCTGTTCATCGACCTGTTGGAACAAATCAAGCCGGCCGACACGCTTCAGGACCGCGTCCGGAAGTTCCTGCTCAAATCAGACGCCGACAGCAGCCGCTGGCCGGCCGATGCCGAGTTCAAGGCTGCCTGGCTCAGCACCCCGGTCTATCGAACCTTGGTTCGCAAGCGCGTCCGGTTCTTGCTGGAAACCCTGGAGACGTCCCTCCAACATGCGAAGACCGAGGAGATTGTGACGAAACTCCTGATCGAGCACCTCTTGCCGCAGTCATGGAAGCAGCACTGGCCGCTGTCCGGTTCCGGAGACGAAACGGAAGAAGCGACGGAGCGGGATCGGGTTCTCCACACCATCGGCAACCTGACGCTGGTCACCAAGTCCCTGAACCCCGCCTTGTCCAATGGTCCGTGGGCGAAGAAGCGCAAGGAGATCCGGAAATACGGTGCGCTGAGCATCAACCGCGACGTGGCGGAGGAGGATGAGTGGAACGAGTCGCGGATCGGGGACCGCTCACGGGAACTTTTCAAGACGGCCCGAAAGGTTTGGCCGTATCCCAACACCTGAACTTCGAGTCCCGCAGCCCATGGCAACATCACCTCCGACCACCAGCGTCCAAGTCCGCCAGAAACTCGTCGAGACCCTGCAGCTCGACCTTGTGGGCCCCGGCAACGACCACGCGTTCGCCCGCGAGCTCTTGCCGCAGTCGCCGCAGCGGTGGTAATTGACCGGCTACCTGGTGCCGCAGGCCGCTCCCGACAAGCACCGGCGCAAGGACGAGGAGGACATCACCGACGAGGCGGCGACCGGGGCCGCCGGCGACGACAACGACTCGCCCGAACGGCAGGTGCAACTGAGCTACCTGCCCTCGTCAATGGGCATGAGCGTGCTGGCGGGAGCGGCCACACGCGAATTGTCGGCGGTCTTGCGTTGGGGTGACTATGGCGGGGAAACAGAAGGCGGGGCGGAGGTCAGCGAGGACGAGTTGGACCGGGAGTTCGAGGAGGATTTGGCCAAGGAAGAGGAGGTCCCGGCGGCCGGGGCGGAAGGCGCGGCCAACATCATGAAGATCATCATCTCCCGTGATATCTTCGGCAACGAGTTTGTGGATAAATAATACGCACTGAAAAGTGTGAGTTAAAAACGTATCAGGCGGGGGCTGTTTTCAGTCTCCCGCCTGATTGATTTATCC
>Ga0118677_10009430_pt1 | contig 15242 bp, 10 predicted proteins | sample AliMusrvi5mmetaG_FD_86154 | JGI IMG/M metagenome (GOLD analysis project Ga0118677, IMG submission 86154)
AGTTTCAAGAGTATCAAAGTGAGCAGTCGCTATGCCGGCATTCGGCTCGGCATTGAATCAGGTGCCTCCTACAAATTGGATGGAAGTGTCAGGTACTGCGAACTTAAGCATCCGGCAGGCAGAATGAACCGTTCAAAAGAGGACAACAGCTACGAGGTTCATGGAAACGTCGGTGATTCAGATTCACCTAAATCCACAGTCAGTGTCGAAAGCAGTTATGGCAATGTAAATCTGATGCCCTGAATGGTAGGTAGCAACATTCAATAGTCAAACTTTTTTAAAACTGACGGATTTGATAAAATCCAAATAGTGTATAACTTCGCATGCAGAAGCGAATGTCACCAGACCGCAACTTCCTTAGGCATCCTGAACTTGGCTCAGAAACGAGCATCAGAATCTTCAATGGGATATTGCGGTTTGAGTTTTAAAAATATGGATCAAATGAGATTGCCATGATGAAACGAACTTTCCTGTTGGGTTTAATTTTTGCCGGATTTTTGTTTACCGGGCAAAAACCGGCTGCCCCCTGCAACATCAAGCTAAAGATAAAGGGAATCAGGGATACGACCATTTACCTGGCCAATTATTTTGGAGACAAGGTACTTCGGGTGGATTCCCTTAAATTGAATCATGAAGGAGTTGGGATACTTACCCGAGAAAAGCTACAAAAGGAAGGAATTTATCTTTTTTACCTGAATGACAAGAATTATTTTGAATTTCTTTTGGGAAAAAATCAACAGCTTTCAATAGATGCAGATTTCAGTAACAATATGCTGAATAAATTCAGTGGAGCAGAGGAAACTATTGCATTCAGGGAGTATCAGCTGTTTCTTGGCCGGCAAAAAACCAAACAGACAGCAATTCAGAACAGGCTGAAGGTACTACCGGAGAAGAGTGATTCCATAAAAATTTTACAAAACGGTCTGTCGGATCTGAACAACGTGATGGAGGGTTACTGGAAGGAGATGTCAGATAAATACAAGGGAACATTCCTTTCAGATTTCTTTTTGTCCATGCTCATTCCCTCACCCGATGAACCCAAAATAGATACCAAGGCCAAAAATTCGGACTCCTTACGCTGGGTTTACCGATACAACTACATCAAAAACCATTACTGGGATAATTTCAATTTTGCCAGGGCTGGATTGATTCGTACACCCGTGTTTCAGGAAAAACTGGACACCTACTTCAAAAAGATGATACTGCAGATGCCGGATTCCCTGATTGGACCGATGATTCAACTCATCGAAAAATCAAAAAAGGATACAGAGGTGAATCACTACATCTTTCTCTACCTGCTGAATGAGTCCAACCAATCCCAAATCATGGGAATGGATAAGGATTTTGTGGTACTTTCCGAGAGGTATGTTCTTCACGAACCAAAAAGCTGGTTGGATACCGCAGTAGTTTCCAAGATCAGGGAGCGGGTCAATGCCATCAAACCCAATCTGATTGGAAACCTGGCCCCGGAACTCAAACTTCCTGATTCGGAAGGAAATTTCTATAGTCTGCGACAGGTGAATGCGAAATTTACCTTGCTCTATTTCTGGGAACCCGATTGCAGCCATTGCCAGAAAACCACGCCGATACTGAACAAGGATCTTTACCAGGTAATGAAGAGCAAGGGAATAGAGATATTTGCCGTACTCACCCAGAATAACAAGGAAAAGTGGCTGAAGGCCATTCAGGAATACAAAATACAGGAATGGACCAATGTCTGGGATCCAAGTTACACCTCCAACTTCAGAAAGCTGTATGATGTAACCAGTACCCCCATCATTTACATCCTCGACAAGAACAAGCGAATAGTTGCCAAAAGGCTCGATGTTGACTCCTCCCTGAAGTTTCTGCAGGCACAGCCGGAATTGAAATAGACTCAGATTTTCTTTTCTGCTCCTTCCCAAACTGGTGGGGGAGAGATTAGGTTTTCAACGGTATGAACCAACGGATAGAATTTCAACGGTAGGCTGGATTGGCCGCTTTTGGAGAACCATCGAAGGTAAGTTCCACCACATTCATATAGGGGTCGGGTGGCAGGACTGGCAAGCCCCTCAGCCATACCCTGTCTGCTTTTTGTTCCACTTGCAGTTTTTGTCCCGTTGTGAGAATTCTTGCAGACCGGACGATACTTCCACACCAGGCAAACGGCAAAACGGGACCGGGCCAGCGCTGGACAAATAGATAGACCTTCTCTCCCACCCTGCATTGAAAACCCAGATTTGGCGCTACAACCGGCGAAGCCTGAGCCTGATAGACTGCCTCTCCATGAATTTTCATCCATTTTCCAATCTCCTTGAGGGACGCAACCTGTTGATCTGGAATCTTTCCACTCCCATCCGGGGAAACGTTCAAAAGAAAATTTCCACCCTGCGAGGCACAGGAGGTCAGCAGTCTGATCAGTTCGGCCACCGGTTTATAGTTTTGGTCGAAAGGCGCAAATCCCCAGGTTCTGTTCATGGTATAGCAAGATTCCCACGGTTTGTTGTGGGCGGTAACCACATTTTCTGGTGTTACAAAATCTTCACCTGTTCCTGCCCTGTCGTTGATCAATATAGCGGGTTGCAGACTCCGTGCCATTTTTATCAGGTCACCTGAACGCCAAACAGTGGTGTCTCCCGGAGTCATTCCATCGAACCAAAGGATGTCCACTTTGCCATATTTGGTGAGTAATTCCCTTACCTGTTCATGCGCCTGTTTGACCAAGGGGCCCGTGACCTCCGCACTTTTGGGATAACCTTGTGGCAAAACTCCCGGCAGGTGCCAATCTGTCAAAGAGTAGTAAAATCCCATTTTCATGCCTGCCTTGTGGCAGGCGTCTGCAAATTCCGCCACCAGATCCTTGCCCGGACCTACCTTCACAGAGGTAAAGTCGGATACTTTGCTATCGAAAAGACAATATCCGTCGTGGTGACGCGTGGTAAAAACCACATACTTCATTCCTGCTTCCTTTGCCAGCGCCACCCAGCTGGCAGGATCATAGTTTGCAGCATGGAAATTTTCGGCGAGTGTTTTGTAGGCACTGAAAGGAATATGTTCCTGATACAGGATCCATTCACCGCGTCCTTCTGTAGAATAGACTCCCCAATGGATAAACATACCAAAACGGGCATCCTGCCACCAACCAACACTGCTCCGGTTTTCCTTACAAAAGGGATGCAGGGCTGTTGTTATCAGCAACAAAGTGAACAATATTCTCTTCACATGCAATTTTTTCAATTTGAATGAATTTTGTGCAACTACTTCACAACCGCATCCGTTTTGACTTCCCAGCTATCTGTTCTGAAGAGGTTTACGGGCAATCCTTCCTTATTGAAAAGATTAGGGATACCTGTGTTGCTAAAACCAAACCTCACTGCAACCGGAAATTTAACTGCCTTGTTCCAAACGATTACTGTATTTCCCTCGATTCTGGCACTTGCAAACAGAAATTTCTGGTCCTCCCCTGCTATGTAAAATTCATTCAGGTCTTTCGCAGTCGCCATCAACCCATTTTCAACATGGTTGAAAAGAATCCGAACCCTGTTTTTTTCAAGGATCATACCCTTGTACTGGGGATATTTGTAATTCAATCCACCTATGCCATAGGTATCTGCCAAAGCGAGATTGGCAAGGCGGTCGGCAACCTCCATTTTTTTAACGGGATGGATATTACTCACATCCTCCACCAGATCGTGTACAACCACCATTCCGGTTTTGGCAACAGATTGCAAGGCGGTTTGCTGCTCCCTCAACAAGGCCCCAATGTTGTAATTTCCATAGGAAAAGGGGGCAATCTGCACATAGTAAAAGGGGAATGAATATCCCCAGGCGGCTCTCCATCCACCGATCAATTTGGTCATGAGCCGTGCATAGGTGCTATAGGTGGTTGTATTGCTCTCTCCCTGGTACCAGATTACTCCTGCGATTTTGAATTTTGTAAGTGGCGCAACCATGGCGGGATAAATTGCTCCGGGAGATATAGGCCACCATTCGGCAGGATTCAGTTTTACGGAGGCGTCTTTCAGAACAGGATCCTGTTCAACCAACTCTTTTGGAGTCCAGGCCTCGGCTGGAGTGCCGCCCCAATTGCTGTTGATCAGGCCGACAGGCACATTCAACTCTTTTTGAATTTTTTTTCCGAAGAAATAACCGATGGCACTGAAATGCAACATCTCCTCTGGAGTGCAAACTTTCCAGCTTGCCTTGAGATCTTCCTGAACGTAGTCAGAGGTTGCCTTGGGAACATAAAAAAATCGGATTTTCTTGTTGTTGGCTTTTGGGGCCTCTTCCAGCGATTGTTGAAGCTTCTGGTCACCGCTCCACTCCATGTTGCTCTGTCCGCTGCAAACCCATACCTCCCCAACCATTACATCTTCCAAAACCGTATGATCGTTGATGGTGATGGTATAGGGACCACCTGCAGCAGGGGTCTTTAATTTTATGTTCCACTTTGCACCGGAACTTCCCTTGGTAACATAGCTGGCAGTATCCCAGGAAGCCTTGATGGTAACTTTTTCTGCAGGGCCGCACCATCCCCATAAATTAACTTCACTTTTCTGTTGAAGCACCATGTGACTTCCCAGGATGGCGGGGAGCCTGATTTCTGCAGATGCGGGGTTGAACCAGCTAGCAAGAACTGCAAAGAGCAGGATAGATAAAAATTTCCTTTTCATACGAAAATAGCTTAGTTAAGATATTGATAGTCCGATACGGCACCTCCGGCATCCAAAAAGATTCTACCGCCAAGAAGATGAATAGTTTCCTGCGTAATGAAGTCGCAAGATACAAATTAAGTAAAAATGAAAGGGAATCGGAAGGAGAAAACTCACCAGAGACCATCGGCCTTTGAAATTTGTGGGGAGAATTGCTAAAAAAAGAGCAGCTTCCGGTGGAAGTCTCTCAGACTGGATCCATACCGTAAGCCGCTCAATGTAGGAAAACATCCCGTGGCAGGTTTAGTTGTCACTTCAGTTTATTCAAAAAGAGGGACAAATAGGTTCAATATTGCCTCAGATCAGGGACAAAACTCAAATATTCCTTTTGGTCAGAACTCAAACATACTTTTTCTGCTTCAAAAATGATACATTATTTTGAAGGAAGGAATAGCCCATTGGGGCTATTTTTCATTCTTAAAGCATATTCTCTTTCAAGGCTTTTGCAACAACCTGAGCCTTGGAATGGACCTGTAGTTTTTCGTAAATATTTTTGATGTGGTTTCTGACTGTTTGTGTACTGATAAACAACTCAACGGCAATCTGCTCGTTGGTTATACCGCTTACAATGTAGGAGAGAATCTCCTGTTCCCGTCTTGTAAGAACTGAAACGTGCTCCTTTTCTTTTTTTTCAGGTTTAAAAAATGCCATGACCTGTTTGGCAACCATTGGGGTTAGGGCAGCCCCTCCATCAAAAACCTGTTGTATTGCTTCCAAAATTCTTTGCGGATTTGTCTTTTTCAGGATGTAACCATCTGCACCATTTTTTATAGCAGTCATGATGTTAAATTCATCCTCCAAAATAGTCAGCATGACGATTTTTGTGTCCGGCCATTTATTTTTGAATAAATGGATGGCCTCCAGACCCGTGATGCGCGGCAGGTTGATATCCAGCAGCAGAACATCCGGAACTTCCTTGTTGGTCATTGCCTCGTCAACCGAACCATTGGACCACAGAACCCGGTAATCCAATACAGAAGATACCAGAAAAACAAGACTTTTCTTGAATTCCTCATGGTCTTCAACGATTCCGACTGTGACAGCCATTGGATATATTTTTCTCGAATTAACCATAAATAATTGGTACTAACCATAGCCCTTTCGGGTCATATTTTTATTTCCAGATGGATGATGGTTCCCTTTCCTACGTAGGAATCAACATGAAGTTCAATTTTTGAGTCTTTCGCTCTTTCCCGGATGTTGATCAGTCCATTCCCATGAGAGGGTTGATTCTGCAGGCTGCTTTCATCGAATCCTTGTCCGTTGTCCATCAGGCTGACCAAACAGGAATGCTCATTCACTTCTGCAATAAAGGTCACCTTGGTAGCTTTTGCATGCCGGATAATGTTATGGGTTGCCTCCTTCAGAATCAGAAAAATATCATTTTTGAGTTCATCCGGCATCACAATCGATCTGTCAGGGGCATTAATTTCAGCCTGGTACTGAATTCCATTGTCGGTCAATATTTCATAAAGAAGGTTGTTCACTTTGGCCAGCAAACCCTGGAGTGAGTCATTCCTTGGGGATGTCATCCAGATAATATCGGTAATCGACTGGAGTGCTGACTGGGTCAGATCGGCAATTTTCAAAGACAGTTTTTTAAATTCAGAAGGAGCCGGATCATCCATTCTTTTCAGGGTATCCGTATAAATCGAGATACTGCCTAAGGTGGAGGCCAAATCGTCGTGCAGGTCACGTGAGATTCTCTCCCTCAATTTCTTTCGCTGTCTGGAGACCGCATCTGCGATTTGTTTTCTTTCTGTTATCAAATGCAGGATGAACAATAAACTCACAACCTCAAAAATTGGCAGAAGGAACAACAGGGTGGAGGATGTATAGATGAAAATCAGGCTCAATAATAGGGAAGAGAGAAAAATAATCAAAACAAAAGCCTTCCTGATCCGGCTTATTGGGTCCCAACCACGAACGTATAACCACAAATAGAGCGAGACGAGCAGTAAAATAAACCCAATCTTCAGGTATTCCCTCGAGATGTCAGGATCCATGACTGTTCTCTGTAAGGATTTGATGAACAATGTGGTTAAGGCGCTCCAACCTACTTGCTCCTTCACTACCAATGTGCCCGGTTTTATATCCTCCAAGGTCATCTCACTTCTGTGATAGGGAAACTTGATGATGGCAAAATAGTATTGGGAAGGTAGAAGCGGGAAGATAAGACTTTTGGATGAGATAGAAGCATATCCGCTGCCCCCGCTTACCTCCTGAAAGCCTGCGAGAGTGGTTTGGCCGGATTCCTGGTCTCTGGCATAAAGAAATACCCTGGCACCAATGGCATCCCGGTTGGAAAGTGTCCCTTCCAATTTGAATTTTATGGTGTTCCTATTTCGGCTTTGATTCATGAAAACCTTGCTGCTGCCACCGATAAAATTGGCTACGTACAAGTCTATGTTTCCGTCATTGTTGAAATCACCTACAGCCGATCCAGTTGAGTAGCCACTCATATCTGCTCCATAATCGGAAGTAACATCCTTAAAAAACAGCCCTTGTATATTTTTGTAGAGTACATTGCTTCCGACATTTGTGAGGTATAGATCCTTGTACCCGTCGTTGTCAAAATCGGCAAATACCGCCCCATTTGACAAGAAGATATTTTTCTGAAGGTAACTGCTGGTCACATCCCTAAAATGTCCAAGGCCATCGTTGAGATAGATTTTGTTGTCATCATTTCTATTGGCGATAAACAAATCCAGAAATCCATCGTTGTTTATATCGGCAAAGGTTGCACCATTGCTCTTGACCGGCAAAGCCCGAGACAAATCTGTTTGGTCCGTGATCTCCCTGAATTTTATTTGCCCGTGTCCGGATTCATTCAAATAAATCCGGTTTCTTTCGTACCAGAATGTTAGGCAAAGATCCGGATATCCATCCCCGTTTACATCCCCAAAAGTGGCACAGGATCCACCAGAAACCGTTTCCAATCCGGAAGTGGCTGTGATATCTGTAAAATGGCCGGTACCGTCGTTGTGCAATAATTTGTTTGATCCGTTTTCACTGGTAACATACAAGTCAATGTTTCCATCCAAATCCACATCTGCGAATGCAGCAGCAGTTGACCTTTTAAAATCTTCACATGCCCGGTTGGATTGATTGGAAACATCCCTGAATATCCCACTGCCGTTGTTAAGTAAGAGCTTGTTCCTTGAATTCAGGTAACAGACATAGACATCTTCATCACCATCGTTGTCCACATCTGCCGTGGTGACCCCAAGTTTTATGGCCGCATAGCTGGATTCTCCCTTGACATCAAAGGTTCCTTCAGATTTTCGAATAAAGCCCTCATCCCTGAAAATATTCCCCTTAACGGAATCTTTGGTTTCTGACTTGTTCATAAACAACCGGTTGAAATCCGATATGCAAACCGAATAAATATCCTCTTTCCCGTCTCCATCGAAGTCTGCTAAGGCAACTCCATATTCGTTGTCCAGATCAATGCTAAAGCTCGTCAATTTGATAGAGGAAAAACCAGGATTACTTCTTTCAAAAGGCGGAAAAACCTTGCTTCCACTGTACAAAAGAAGGCCATCGTTGCCTGAAATCCAAATATCTTCCTTGCCCGCAAAGGAGAGGTCGGTCAGTTCATAATTTTCGTGAAGGGAATAATCGTGCAATCCGCCTGAATCAATTTTCAAAATTTTAGATTTGGAACCAATCAACCAGATCTCATTTTGAGCGGAGATAAAGATTTTAGTTGCGGTAGCCAATTCCTCTTTCAAGAGAATCTGTTGTGACTGCAAACCCGAAAATTTCACCACTTCGCCTTCGCACAGTGCAAATCCCGTTGACTCATCCAGGATGCTAAAATCCTTCACTTTTCTTCCCGGCAACAATCGTATGTATTTGGTCCCATTGAATACGTACAGTTCATTTGCATCATTGAGAATCCAGAATAGACGGGGATTCAATCCTACAATCTTTCGGATAACAGATTTACCGGGCGCCAATTCGACCTTTTTAAACGCTCCGTCATAATAGATTGCGGCTTCGCAAAAGCTGGAAACGAAAACCGTATTGGCAGGAGTAACGCACATGGAGTATATGGAGACCCCAAAGGGACCCATCAAACTTTCCAGTTGATTTTGGTGATAATGATAAATGACGGATGTGCTGTTTTCGAAACTGCAGGAATACCACAAATCGTCTGCAGCGAGGGCCGAAAATTGAAAAACAGAATGATCAGCAGGGTAGTTTGCCTTTGACCAACTGTTGTTTTTATTCAGGGTATATAATTTGTCAGCCAAAAAGAACCCTGCGTTTTCATCGACCATACTGAGTCGGGTAATATCTGATTTGGTTCCTGAATTCACCCGAACAAAGGAGTACCCGGTGGCCTGAAACTGCGTCCACAAGAGTAAAAATAGCAAACATACGTTTTTTAGGTTGCCAGAAACAAGGGCATACATCTTCATTTTTCTCATTCAAATAGTTTCCGGTTTGGCAGCTATTTACAAAGGTGAATAAAATTAAGCAATCCACACAGAATCAAAGTGCATCCATTTGAAATAATTAGCATAAACAGTCGGTTGTATTTGTTAAATATTTATGAATAGTTGAATTTGATTTGGATGGTAACGTTGTAGCTCATATATTTGCATCATGAATGAATAATCATTCATTTATAAGTACCAAACAATGGCACGATTAATAGATGGCAGCAAACTGGCGCGTATTCATGCGGCTACACTGGAACTTGTTGTTGAAAAAGGCTATGGAGGGGCCTCGATTTCTGCCATTGCAAAAAAGGCTGGCGTGGCGGAAGGGTATCTCTACCGCTTTTACAGCAGCAAGCAGGATTTGGTCACCTCCTTGCTCCGCATGCACATCCATCACCTGATTGTAAGGCTCAATGAATTCCTTGATCTGCATCCAAACATCATAAAGGTCATTGAACTGCTCATTGGAGAGCTATTCCTGCTAGCAGAAACAGTGCAGGACGAAATCAGGTTCATCCATGTGCTGATGCATGAGTACAATTTTCAGATATCAGCCTCCCAGAGGGACGAGATCAAGATACTCTGTGAGAAGATCATTGCAATCGGGATCACTCAGGGGGATTTAGATCCTGGATTGACGGTTGAAGAAGTTTATTCGATGGTGATCATATATCCCATCGAATTCATCAACTTACGGATCAAGGGCTCCTTTGGCAATTATGGCTGGACTGAAACCGAAAAACTTAAAGTGGTTAATTTTTGTTTGAACTCATTAAAATAAGATTAGGATGGACAGAATAATTAAATTGAAAGTTGGAATTCTCCTCCTTTTGTTGCTTTCGATGTCAGCCAGGGGGCAATCCCCTGCCGAACAAAGGCGGATCTCATTTGAGGAAGCCCTGCAGTTAACACTCCAAAACAACTACCTGATCAAACAATCGGGTCATCAGTTGCAGCAGATGGAGCAGGAGGTAAAAGCGGCCAAAGGGCTACGGTTCCCGAGAGTTTCCATCAATGCCGGTTACAATGTGATGGAGGACCGTATCCACTTCGACCTCACTCCCGTGAGGGATGCGATACTTCCCTTGTACCAGACGCTGGGATCTTACGGGGTATTCTCAGGAGTCCCTAACCCGGATCCGGCTACCAATGGTGTCCTGCCCATTCTACCTGACAACGTCTCTACGCAGGCGGTCAGGAAAAAAATGCTCGATGGTGCGACCAGCGTAAAGAATGCCACCTGGGATCTAACCATTCAGGAGAAGCAGTTTGCCATGTTGGATGCCGGCTTTTTATGGCCTCTCTTTACGGGTGGAAAAATCAATGCTGCCAACAAGGCGGCCCAGATCAAATATGAAACTGTAGCCTTGGAGAACTTGCAAAAATCATACGAACTGACCAATGAGCTCATTGAAAGATATTTTGGAATGGTTTTGGCAGAACAATCTCTTTCGGTTCGTGAAGAAGTAAAAAAAACCATGCTGCTGCACTATCAGGATGCCGACAAGCTTCAGAAACAGGGACAAATAGCCTTTGTAGAACTGCTCAATGCCAAGCTCTATCTGGCTGATTCGGAAAGAGAATGGCAGAAATCGGTCAGACAAAGAAGCATCCTGAATGAAGCGCTTTTGAATACGCTGGCAGAGAAAGTAAGTTTTGATATTCATCCCGTCACCAATCTCTTTTACCTCGATTCCATTGAGAATGTATCCTATTACTACACACTCGCCCTGCAAAAAAGTCCGCTGTTGGCGCAGGTAAACAAGAAGAAAGAGTTGGCAAACGAGGGTTACAAAGCAGAGAAATCAGGTCAATATCCCACCATAGCCCTTACCGGGATGTACGACATCGCCAACAAGGATCTCTCACCCTATCTTCCGGGATATATGGTTGGATTGGGCATGAAATGGAACCTGTTTGAAGGTTCTTCCCAAAACAAAAAAATCAAGGCACTCAGCTACCAGAAGCTGCAGGTGGAGGATTACTACGAAAAGACCAGTTCTGATATCCGGACGGCCATCAACAAGTATTACCAGGAGTTGAGCATGTACCGTGAACAGTTGCAAATGCTGGATGCCGCATCGGATCTTGCCAGGGAGTATTTCAGGGTACGCAACAAGGCTTTTGCGGAAGGGATGGCAACTTCGGCACAAGTGGCTGATGCCTCCCTTATGGTAGCCAAATCAAAAATTGATCGGTTACAGGCCATGTACGGATACGATGTATCGCTCTCCAAATTGCTTTATTATTCCGGGATCACAGATCAGTTCACCCAATACATGGGCAGGACCAGCACGAAAACGGAAAAAACCGAATAGTTAACATAAATATAAAATACTGGCTGTTCAAAAGCCATTTAACTTATAAAACAAAAACCATGAACAAAACAAAAGGTTTCATCGTTGCCGGAGCGCTTGGTTTGCTCCTACTATTTGTCATTTATGCCATTGTGATTGTAAGCAGGCCTGTACCGTTGGAAATTCAGGGAGAGGTTGAAGCTACCCAGATAAAGGTTGCCTCCAAACTTATTGGAAGAATAGATAGCCTAGCCGTAAAAAAAGGAGATGAAGTGGTTCCCGGAACGTTGCTTTTCACACTCGCCTCCCCAGAACTGGAGGCCAAATACAGTCAGGCATCGGCTGTTCGCCAGGCAGCCGGGGCTCAAAAGGACAAGGCATACAATGGTGCGCAGAAGGAGGACATTCAGGCAGCTTTCAACAGCTGGCAGACTGCACTGGCTGCTGCTGATTATGCAAAAAAGACATTTACCCGCGTGCAGAACCTTTACAAGGAGGGAGTCATTCCAGAGCAACAGCGTGACGAGGCCGAAACAAAAATGAAAGCAGCTTCAGAAATGGAAAATGCGGCCCATTCCTTGTATCAGAAAGCAAAAAACGGCGCACGTTTCGAAGACAAAGAGGCTGCCGGAGCATTGGTTTTGCAAGCCGAAGGTGTGATGAGTGAGGTAAGTTCCTATTTGAGTGAACGGCGAATTTTCGCTCCGGTCAAGGGAGAAGTCGCCAATATTCTGGCAGAACGGGGAGAACTGATCAGTGCAGGCTACCCAGTCATTACGATTGTCGATCTGGCCGATGTTTGGGTCACGTTTAATCTCCGCGAAGACCTGGTATCAGATATTCACAAAGGGAGTATCATTAAGGCCATGTTTCCTGCTCTGGGCATGAAAGAGATTGCACTAAAAGTGACCTACCTCAATGCGCTCGGAGATTTCGCAACCTGGAATGCAACCAAGACAAGGGGTGATTTTGATTTGAAAACTTTTGAAATACAAGCCGTACCTATCGAAAAGACAGCTGGACTTAGACCGGGAATGAGCGCCATCGTCAATTGGGACCAAGTTAAAAAGGCAAACAAATAAAATGTTGAAAAAATCGATGTTTTATCGAATCATCCATTCATCCCTCTTTCGTGTGATGCGAAGGGAATTCGGGAGAATTACCGGAAGTTGGGTTCTGATTTTTGTGACACTCATCGGACCTGCACTCTCCTTTCTCCTGGTTGCCTGGATGTTCTCAGCCGCCGTGGTCAGGGATCTGCCCATCACCCTTGTGGACGGTGACCACACGCAGCTTTCTGCAAAGATTGCCCGAATGGTAGATGCGACGCCGGCTGTCAACATCCATCAGCAGGCAGCATCGCTCGGAGAGGCCAAATCAGGGATGGAAAGGGGTGAGTCAGACGCTGTGTTGTATATTCCTGAAGGGACGGAACAAAAGGTGCAGCAGGGCCGGCAAACAGCGCTTGCGCTCTACATCAACAATACCAACGTAGTGAAAGGAGGGGTCATACAGTCACAAATGTTGACAACATTATCCACCATCTCCGCGGGGATCAAGGTCCAAACCATGGTCAAAAAAGGGATGCAACCCATCGAGGCTATTCAGCGTGCTGTTCCTATCAAACCGGATATACACCTATTGTTTAACCCATATGGAAATTATGCCTATTTTCTGATGATGGGGCTCCTCCCCCTTCTTGCCGTGGTCTTTATCTTTTTGGGTACGGCCTATGCAGTCGGCATCGAGATGAAGGAAGGCACCAGTGTTTCCTGGATTCAGGAGGCAGAAAACAGCACCACCATAGCCATTTTGGGGAAATTAATTCCCTACCTACTGCTGTTCTTTGTCAATTTGATGGGAATGAACATTTTGCTGATCAGGGTGATGGGAACACCACTAAATGGATCGCTAGGCATGATCCTGCTTTCAGAATTTCTGCTGATCCTGGCTTACCAGTCCATGGCCTTGCTGTTCCTTACTTTTACTGCCAATCTTCGTTTAACCCTCTCCCTTGGCAGTGCCTACACCATGATGGCACTTACCTTTTCAGGATTGACCTTTCCCGCCATGGGAATGGCATTGGTTGCGCGAATTTTTTCCTGTATTTTTCCCTATACCTTTTGGTTGAAAATATTTCTCAGTCAGTCGATGCGTGGTGAACCGATTCATGAGGCACTGATGCCACTTTTATTACTGCTACCATTTATCCTGTTGGGAGTAATTGCCATTCCTTCCTTCAAGAATCGATGGAAGGATGAAAGCTGGCAGACGAGAGACTGAACTGGCAAGTTATGAGATATAAGATATGAGACATAAGATATGAGACATAAGTTAAAAGGGTTGAGGCAAATTGAAAGTTCATTCACCAGTGAGTGGAGTGCCATTTTCAAGGACAGAGGAGCATTGTTGATCCTGATGATTGCCGTCTGGATTTACCCGTTGGTCTATTCTATTGCCTATCAGAACAATGTAATTCGTGATGTACCGATGACTGTAGTCGATCAGGATAATAGTGCCCTTAGCCGACAGTTTATCCGGATGGTCGAAGCTACGCAGGAGATCAGGGTCAGTCGGCAAACCGGAGATTTCAACGAAGCAGAACAGCTGTTCTGGGACAATGACACCAAAGGCGTCATCGTCATTCCCATTGATTTCGAAAAGAAAATCCTTAAGGGACAACAGACCCACATCGGCTTGTATTGTGATGCCGGCTATTTCCTGATCTACAAGGAGACTTTACGTGGAACGTTGCGGGCCACGGGCACGCTTTCTGCAGGAATTGAGATCAAGCGGATGATGGCAGCAGGTGTTTCACAGGAGACTGCGATCAAGCAGCGTGATCCGCTGACCTTGAAAACCTACTCGCTTTACAATCCGGCAGGTTCCTATGGCTCATATGTCATGCCCGGACTGATATTAATTATTCTCCAACAGACGTTGCTTGTAGGAATTGGCATGATTGGCGGAGCCAAAAGAGAGAAGCAAAAGCTGCTGGCCACTTCGGTCAGGCATGAAACTTCCACCATTATTTATGCTTTAACCGGCAGATCTTTGGCCTACTTTGCCCTAAGCACCTTCAATCTGCTGTTTACGGAGGTTGTACTCTACCATTGGTTTGGCTTTCCCGACAAGGGAACCCTGCTTGATATCTGGATTCTGATGATCCCCTTTTTCTTCTCCGTGATCTTCATGGGATTGACGGTCTCGCTCCTGATGAAAAGGAGAGAGCATTCCATCATGATGCTGGTATTTCTTTCCCCTGTGGTGCTTTTTTTAAGTGGAATGTCGTGGCCGGCAAGCTCACTACCGCCTGTGCTGTATCAAATCGCGCACATTTTCCCGTCGACCTCTATGATTCCAGCCTTTCTGCGGATCCGGACCATGGGTGGAACACTGAGGGATGTGCGTCCCGAATTTTTATTTATGATGGGTCAAATGGTGGTCTATGGACTTTTGGCTACCTATAGTTACAAAGTCTATTTGCACCGTAGAAACAACCAGGGATGAATCTGTTTTAAAGGTTGAATAAAAATTCTTCCCTCAACGAATAAATCGGGCATCACAAAAAAAGGCGAAACATTGCTGTTCCGCCTCTTTTTGTATAGTGTGTCAATTAATCCAAAAGGTTCAGTTTTACCAGGTCCTGAATGTCCAGCATCCCGATTGGTTTGCCATTTTCCGTAACAATGATGTTGTCTACCTGGTTGGCATTGAAAATGTCGGTTGCTTTTTGAAGCATGGCATCCGATTCAATCGAGATGGCATTGGGTGTCATACACTCTCCAACCGTAGCAGTAAGG